>ULPT01011617.1_pt1 | contig 25582 bp, 20 predicted proteins | sample 1953751 | NCBI WGS metagenome assembly ULPT01 (sample SAMEA4835636, study PRJEB28245) | human gut metagenome | biome: gut microbiome; material: fecal sample | place: Denmark | collected 2008 | reverse complement strand
CCCCCCAGCCACAACGAAAAAACATAAGAATAAATTTTTTAGAACTTTATTTTTTTTCATAAGGGAAAAAAGCCTCTAACGACTTTACTCGCTCCAGATGGATGTATGCGTCTTTATATTTTTTCACAAATTTTTCCAATGAAATTTCTTTTCCCTGCTCAAAAACAAAGCAGCCGAATTTTCCATTGTTGTCAAAATAAGGAAAGAAAACCGCGCAATTATTAAATACAAGCTCATCAGGCTTTAAGCAAGAACCTTGGCGAATTGCGGCAAGGTAAAACCAAGATGGTTCTGTTACCGCAAGAACGTAAAGCACAGATTTTATTTTTTCAATTGAATATCCTGTATTTTTTATGTAGCCAGAAGAAGTTGAAATTTTTCCGCCTGAAACTTCAGATGCAAAATAATTTTTATTCACGTCAAGCCCGGCAGATTTAAAATCAACATTTCTTCTTGAGCGGACTGAATATGCCTTTGCCGCAAGATTTCTGCACCAGTCCAAAGTAAAATACAAATTCCATTCCTGCGACATTACTCCGATTTTTCCAACAGAATCAAATTCAACAGTCGGCTCTGTCAAATCAGAAATCGAAGTTCCAAGCCCAGTTGCAGGCTCAACAATTCCATCGACAATCCATTTTAAAAATCCTGCACCCGACAAATAAAGTTTTTTTTCATCAAGCGAAATTTCAAATCCACTTTCATCTTTTAAAATGTAATCTTTGCCGGTAATAACAGATTTCAGTTTTCCTTTGGAATCGTAGCAAGCATCTTCAGTAAAAACAATTGAATCCAAATTCGATTTTATAATTCCCGCCATCATAAGTGAATCACGGTAGAGTCCAGTTTCAACAGAAACTTTTTCCCATGGAAGAGTCTTTTGAGTCCAGTTTTTTACATCCTGAAATCCAGCTGTATAAATACGCTCAAACGGAACTCCAAGCGGAACAGATTTTGCGGCGAAAGAGCCAAACACGCTCATGTCAACCAAAGTTTTCTGAGCCTGCGGACGGAATACAAGAAAAACATCCGGATCAGGATTAAAATGCCATTCAACACGCAAAGGCTTTCCGCTATTTTTTTCCCTAAAAAGAACCCAGCTTCCTGCCGCCCCTTTTGGATAAACTGCCGCACGGACAATTCTGTGGCTATCTCCGTTTATCAAATCAACATCAAGTTCCGAACGCGGAGCAACAATCACTGAAAATTCAGTTTTGTTTTCTTCCATTCGGATTTGAAAAGTTTCGCCGATTCTGTTTTTTCTTAAGTCTTCTTTATAATTTCTAACTTCGGAAACTGGTGCGGAAATCCATGAGTCAACTATAGTCCGCCGAATTTCCGCAGAATCTGGAATTGCAAAAGAGTTGTACTCAGCAAACGCAATTCCAAAAAATAAAAAGACAAAAGAGAAAACTAAAATTTTTATTTTCAAAATAAGCTCCAGTCAATTTTATAAACAATGCAAAAGCCTTTAGATTACAGGCACATCTTTCATTTCAACAGGCTCTGGATCTATGAAAGCGCCTTCCGCCATTTGAATTTCCGGCTTAACAACTTTTTTATCCGGCTGATGAATCATTCCGTCCGCCTCTTCGTCCGGATGCTTGCCAACAGGTGCGTTGCTCAAAAGAAGCTTCAGACGGTTCAGTTGGTTAACTTCACTTGAGCCCGGATCATAGTCAATCGCAGAAATATTCGACTCAGGATAACGACGGCGCAATTCCTTTATCATTCCTTTTCCTGTAACGTGGTTCGGAAGACAAGCAAAAGGCTGAACACACGCAATGCTAGGGCAGCCAGAATGAATCAGCTCGACCATTTCCGCAGTAAGGAACCAACCTTCGCCAGTTATGTTTCCAAGCTGAACAATATCGTCAACGCCTTTCATCATGTCGTAAATCAAATTCGGCGGATCAAAACGGTGGCTTTTTTTAAGCTGTTTTTTTATGTATCCGCGGAAAAGCTCAACAGCCCAAACCATAAGACGCGCATTTTTTTCAGTTTTCTTGTCGAACGCAAGCTGTCTGTGCCGGAAAATTCCAGTGCTGAAAGTATAAAACAAAAAGTCTGCCAAATCCGGCATAACGCATTCCGCGCCTTCACTTTCAATTACATTTACAATGTCGTTATTCGCAGTCGGATGGAACTTAACAAGAATTTCACCAACAACACCGACACGCGGCTTTTTTACAGGAAGCAGAGGCAGATTGTCAAAGTCCTTTATAATTCCGCGGATAAGCTTTCTATATTTAAGCACGGAAAGCGATTTCAATGCGATTTCACATCTTGCATTCCATTTTTCATAAAGAGCATTTGCGCTTCCAGAAACAGCTTCGTAAGGGCGGGTTCTATACAAAACGCGCATAAGCAAATCGCCAAGCATAATGGAACGGACAAGCCTAATAAGCATTCCCGGAGTATAAGTCCAGCCCGGATTTTTTTCAAATCCCTGAGTGCTCATAGAAATAACCGGAATCTTGCTGAACCCTGCGTCATTCAAGGCACGGCGGATAAATCCAATGTAGTTTGTAGCTCGGCATCCGCCTCCAGTCTGCGTAATAATCAGGCTCGTATTGTTCAAATCGAATTTTCCGCTTTGAAGAGCAGCAATCATCTGGCCTGCAACAAGAATAGAAGGATAGCAAGCGTCGTTGTTTACATATTTAAGTCCAGTTTCAACAGCCATCGGATCTACAGCGTCAAGGACAACAAAATTGTAGCCGGAATACTCCATAGCTTTCTGAAGAAGCTTAAAGTGAATCGGGCTCATCTGCGGTCCGATAATTGTGTGCTTCTTTTTCATTTCCTTGGTGAAAACCTGACGTTTATACGAAGCTGGTTTTATAGAAAGCTTTGTTCTGTTCCTTTCGCGGGCTTTTACAGCGGCAATCAAAGAGCGGATTCTAATTCTTACCGCGCCAAGATTCGAGCCTTCATCAATTTTTATGAGCGTGTACATTCTGCTTTTTGATTTCATAATTTCATCAACTTGATCAGAAGTAACGGCATCAAGTCCGCAGCCAAAAGATGTAAGCTGAACAAGCTCCAAGTTTGCCATTCCGCTTACAAAAGCTCCTGCACGGTAAAGCCTGTTATGATAAGTCCACTGGTCAATAATTCTTAACGGACGCTCAATAGAACCAAGGTGCGCAACCGAATCTTCCGTGAACACAGCCATTCCCAAGCCGTTTATCATTTCTGGAATTCCGTGGTTGATTTCCGGGTCAAGATGATAAGGACGTCCTGCAAGAACAATTCCATTTGCACCACGGCGAATTGTCTCTTCTAGGGCTTCTTCGCCTTTTTCCTGAACATCTTTCCTGAATTTTTCCTGCTCAGCCCAAGCTGCATCCACAGCTTCATTTATTTTCTGACGGGTAAGCTTTTTAAACTTAAGGGAAAGCTCTTCAAAAAGACGCTCCTTTAAACGCTGCTTGTCATAAACCGGCAGGAACGGATTCATAAACAAAACAGAATCGTCCTGACGAAGCTGCTCAACGTTATTGCGCAAAACTTCAGGATAGCTTGTAACAATCGGGCAGTTGTAATGATTTCCAGCTCCCGGATCCTCTTTTGTTTCGTAAGGAACGCACGGATAGAAAATAAATTTTATCCCCTGCTGAAGAAGACTTTCCACATGACCGTGGGAAATTTTTCCAGGATAGCAAACGCTTTCCGACGGAATTGTCTCAAGGCCTTTTTCATAAATTGCACGGCTAGAACGAGGAGAAAGGCGCACACGGAATCCAAGCTTTGTAAAGAAAGTAAACCACAGCGGATAATTCTCATACATATTCAAAACGCGCGGAATTCCAACGTCCCCCATAACAGCTTCATCCGGCTTAAGCGGAATATAATGTCCAAAAAGCCTCTTGTATTTCCATTCAAAAAGGTTCGGAAGATTTTTTTCAGTTTCATCTTCGGAAGGCTTGTTGCTTGCATCTACAACTGAAGTTTTTTCTTCAAGTTCTGCTCCGCGCTCACATCTGTTTCCTGTAACAAATTTTCTTACAGCGCGTTTTTCTCCGACTTCAGTTCCAGAAGTAGAGAATGTATTTATTGTAAGAAGACAATTGTTAGAGCATTTTCCGCAGCGACGAAGCTCAAGGTCAACTTTAAATGACTCAAGCTGATTCAAAGTCGCAATGCCGCTTTTTACAAATTTAGGAGTCTGGTCAGGATCATCCGGCTTTGGACGGCGTAAATCTTCCCACTGATCCATCGCAATAAGCGCAGAACCGTAAGCTCCCATAAGCCCCGCAACATCAGGACGATAAACGTTTACACCGGCAATTTTTTCAAACGCACGAAGAACCGCATCATTAAAGAAAGTTCCGCCTTGAACAACAACTTTTTTGCCAATATCGCTTGCCTTGCGAAGTTTTATTACTTTAAAGAGCGCGTTCTTTATTACCGAATAAGAAAGTCCCGCTGAAATATCCGCAACTTCCGCGCCTTCCTTTTGAGCCTGCTTTACACGGCTGTTCATAAAAACCGTGCAGCGAGTTCCAAGGTCAACTGGCTTTTTTGCCATAAGCGCAATCTTTGAAAATTCCTGAACGCTCATTCCCATTGTGCGCGCAAAATTGTCAAGGAACGAACCGCAACCCGCAGAGCAGGCTTCATTAAGCTGAATGGAAACAATCGCGCCGTCTTTCATTCTAAGGCACTTCATATCCTGTCCGCCTATGTCCAAAAGGAATTCAACGCCAGGAACAAAAAAATCCGCCGCCCGGTAATGAGTTATAGTTTCAACTTCGCCAGCATCAACTCCAAGGGCAGCCTGAAATAAAGCTTCGCCGTAACCTGTAGAAACAGAACGCGCAATATAACATTTTTCAGGAAGAATTTTATAAAGGCTTTTTAGAACTTTTACAGCCAAGTCAACAGGATTTCCTGCATTCACATCGTAGAAACGCCACAAAATGCGTCCCTTTGTATCAATCAGAACAGCCTTTGTTGTTGTAGAGCCGGCATCAAGTCCAAGGAAAACAGGACCTTCAGTTGACTCCAAGTCTCCAGTGCTCGCTTTTTCCTGTGAATGGCGCTTATTGAATTCATCAAGTTCTTCCTGAGTTGTAAACAACGGCTCAAGTCGCTGAACTTCCTGCATTTCCGCGCCAACAAGATTTTTAAGGCTTTCCCTGAACTGTTTTATAGTAGGAAATGTTCCATTTTTGCTAGAAGGAGTTACGCATTTTATTTCCCGTTCAGCTGAATAAGCCGCACCCGAAGCAACAAAAAGCTGGCTGTTTTCTGGAACAATTGTCTGCTCCGCCCCAAGCTTCAATGTAATTACAAAGCGTTCCCTAAGCTGATCCAAAAAGTGAAGCGGTCCGCCCAAAAATGCGACATTCCCGCGGATCGGCTTTCCGCAAGCAAGCCCAGAAATTGTCTGGCTTACAACTGCCTGAAAAATAGAAGCCGCAATATCTTCACGGCGCGCACCTTCATTAATCAAAGGCTGAACATCAGTCTTTGCAAAAACTCCGCAACGGGCGGCAATTGGATAAATTGTGGTTGCTCCGCGGGCAAGCTCGTTAAGTCCGGAAGCATCAGTTTCCAAAAGAGCCGCCATCTGATCAATAAAAGCTCCAGTTCCTCCAGCGCAAGTTCCGTTCATGCGTTGTTCAACTCCGCCTTTAAAATAAGTGATTTTCGCATCTTCACCGCCAAGCTCAATCACAACATCCGTCTGCGGAATAATTTTTCTTACAGCGGTAGTAGCAGCAACAACTTCCTGAATAAACGGAATATTCAGCCACTGAGAAACTGAAAGTCCGCCAGAACCAGTAACCTTAACGCTGACAGTCTGATTTTCCTTCGCCGGAAGAACTTCTTCAAGCGAATCAAAGGCTTTATTTACAACAGTAATAATTGTATTTCTAATATCAGCCCGGTGCCGCTCATAAGCTCCGTACAAAAGCTCATCATTTTCTCCAAGCGCAACAACTTTTACCGTGGTTGAACCAACATCGATTCCCATCCTGATTGGACGGACTGCAGGGGTCAATGAAGAAATCTCACCTAAGCTATTATTTTCCATATAAAAATCACCTTTTTTATTTAAAAATAAGAATTCATATTATAATATATAGGAATACAATCAAAAATTCAACGTGAAAAATACAGAGGAACAGGGCAAACGCATTATAAATAATTTAAGTAAAGTTTGCGCGAAGGAACGGTTTCTGGGGCAAAAACACTCTGATTGCTGCGACCGCGTGAGCGGGCAATTCTATAGTTACTTTGCAACAATCAGCGTGTAGCGCATTATTGCGCGATTTTGAACCAGAAAACCGTGTCTGGGAGCCAGTTTTATGCTGAATACATTTATAATGCGTTTGCCCTGTACAGAGGAAGAATTCAACCAAACATGGCAATGCTAAAATAAAAAAATTACGCGTTGAATTTCTGGGCAGGAGTAACCATCCAAATCGCCTTTAATTCAACAGAGCCTGTATTTTCCAAAGTATGGGGAGAACCTGCGTTGAACGTGATACTGTCGCCTTCTTTTAAAGCAATTTCTTTGTTTCCGTAGTGAAGAATTCCTTCGCCTTGAACAACAAGCCCCATTTCTTTTCCAAGATGACCGTAGCTTCCGCGGTGAGTACGGCTTCCAACAGGAATATTTATCGTGTAGCTTTCAAATGAATTTTCACCATTGCCGGAAAATGGATCTGAAAGCTCTTCGTAAACAACATCCTCCTCGTTGATTTTACGGCGGTCTTCACGGTGAATCACAGAAACTGGACGGCGGCGGCTGTATTCTTCAAAAAGGAATTCAAGGCTTATATCCAAAGCATCGGCAATATCAAGCAATGTATCTATAGCAGGAGAAACTTTATTCCGCTCAATCTGGGAAACGAGACTTTCACTAACTTTTGCATGCGCCGCCACAGCTTTTAATGTCAAATGCTTTCTTTCACGGACAGCTCTTAATTTTTCTCCAAACTGATATTGTCTTTTATTTTCGTCTTCGCTCATTTTTTTACCCGCAACATATTAAAGAAATTCAATTTTTTGCAAAAGTATCATTTTTCTGCTTTTCCTGATTTTTTTCCATTATAAAACGGATAAAGTGGTCTTCAAGCGTATTTTTCGGACCTTCAATATGAAGCCTTTGCCTTGCCCTTGCATTATCACGGCGAACTGTATACAAAAGATAAAAATCTCTATAGTCAAGGTTTATGTCTGTTTTTACACGCTCGCCAAGATATGAACTTACTTCATCACGTCCAATCGACTTTACGCCTTGATCACGCAAAATTCCTTTAAGACGCAAAATTTGCTCATAAGAAACTCCGAACAGGAATTCCTCCATTGCCTGTGCAACATCCGGTTCGCTAAGTTTTTCCTTTATAAATGCGCCCCACTGATCGTCCATCTGGAACGTAACCATCATAAGCTCACTCGTTCCCATCATGGAGCCAAAAGCGGGAGCAAGACGGCGGCGAGTAGACCAAACAGCCTGCAAAACAGGCGCAATATCAGAAATTGTCTGGTCGCTTCTGTGCTCCCAAAGGATTATAAGGGAATTGGCAAGTTCACGGCGCAAATCAATAGAAACAGACTTGTCCTTTATAAGGTTCATGTAGACATCTTCCGCCATAAGTGTAAACATCATGGAAACAGTTTCGTCATAATACTCCTTGACTTCTTTTTCATCCATTAGGGCGTAATTTTTTGCAAGCTTCGACATTGAAAAAAAAGTGTGTATTTTCGCCACAAGAAATCCTTTTCCTAGAATAGCTTTTGACGGCATGTGAAGAACAGTATCGCCTTCCTCTTGATACGAAATAATGCTTTCAACCAAAGCCATCGGCGTTCTTGTGGAAGTTGTTGTGTTCGCCCGCTCAAGCAAAGACGGAAAGCGTGCAATCGCTTGAGCAAGACTTGTAACGTCATCAAGCCTTTCCTGAAGCCGTGCCAGTCTGTCTGGAGCAGTCTTTTCAAGCGCATCCTGAAGTTTTTTTATAAGTTTCTGCTGATAATCTGTAAAAACAATAATTCCAGTCTGAATAATTTCATTTTTAATATTTTCATCATTGTTAAAAAAATAAGAAATATCAACTTGAGAAAAATCTGAATTTTTAATTTTGTTTGTGTCCAAAATACCTTCGCCTTTATTTTTAAATTGGAACTATTTACGGCATAATTAAAATGCTAAAACTGTTCTTGAAAACTAAAATTTTTATAGACTATTATTATATCACACATTTTTCAATTTTCAACGTATAAATCCAAAACATTTTTGTAAAAATATTCTCTTCTTTTAGCATAAATAAATTTTACACTTCATCTCAAGGAAATACACTCCGATAATAAAATCATGAAAAAGCGCATTTTGTTCTTTACCATAATCTCACTAGGAATTGCCTTTGCACAGCAGACTCGGATTGTTGAACTGCCGCAAATGCAAATTCTGGCAAACGACATATCAGTAAAGGAAAAATTTTCAGATTCGGGCGAACGTGAAGGAGTTGATCTTTTTATAAGGAAGAAGCCTGCAATAAGCAGCGTAATGCTGGTTGAAACCACAAAAGATCCAAACGGAAAAGAGCCAAACTACGCTTACCGCGCCACAGAATGGAACGAAACAAACGGAAACGAAATCCGCTACTTGGACGGAAAAGAGCTTCATTCTGAATATTCAAAATATAGCCTGATTTCTTCAACTGTAGAAAATCATCCTGAGCTTGGACAAGCATTCCACATTTTTATTCCAAACACGATTTATTTTGGCTATCCTTGGTCGCGCAACGGTTCTGTTCAAATAGGGAAAGGTGTTTTTATAAATATCCGCACATTTGAAAAACCTTACGGCGACTACACTGGCAAATACATGGACAATCCGTTTATGTTCGACATAGGTGAAGCTCCAAAGGAAAAAGAGCCTACAAAAGCCGAAGCCGCGCTTGAAGAAATTCCAGAGCCAGAAGTAAATGAAGAGCCGCAAATAATTCCGCAGAAAGAAGAAAAGCCGATTTTAACAGACGACTACAATCCTTTGGCGGTAGAAAAATTTTCGCAGCTTGCAAATGAAGGCGGCGGATTTTTGTATTATTCCAAGCCGGAAAATCTTGTTCAGGACTTACTGGATTCCGTAGAAAGAATCACGCCGAAGACAAGAGCGGACATCGTGCTTGCAATAGACACAACCGGCAGCATGAAAGACGATCTGGAAGTTCTTCGCAAAAAATGGATTCCAGAGTTTATCGAACAGGCAAAGGAATTTGAAGACTTAAGAATTGCGCTTTTGCTTTACAGGGACTACAACGACTCCTATAACCACAAAGGACTTCCTGTAAAATTCTTTGACTTTACAAGAGAGCCTGAAAAAATCAAAAAGCAATTGGATTCCGTCATAATCCACGGAAACGAAGGCGGCGACATTCCAGAAGCTGTGCATGAAGCTCTTTTTGCTTCAATAAATTTCTATGAATGGAGAAATGACGCGCAAAGAAAAATCATTCTTCTTGGAGACGCTGAACCGCATCCAAAGCCAAGAGGTCCAAGAAAAATAACGCAGGAAAAAGTAATGCAGCTTGCAAGTGAAAAAGGAATCACGCTCGACTGCATTATCGTTCCTGATGAAAAAGGAAAATCCGCGGATTAATTGCGTTTTCTGTTTTGAATTTTTTCAAAGTCTTTCTGGACAAGTTTTCTGTATGCGCCGGGAAACTGTCCAGGCTGGCTTGCATTATAAATCTCAAGAATTTCATTTATGATTGGCTCTGCCTTGCTGTATTTTTTCTGCTTAACATAAATATGCGCAATTTCGTAGCGGCCTTCTATATAAATGGCAGTGTTCATTCCGTAACGCTGCAAAAGAATTTCATAATACTGCAAAGATTTTTTTGTGCTCCCCTTGTCCAATGCAGTCTGTGCAAGCTGAATTATTTCAAGACTTGAAGCATTGTCTGGAACTTCAACCTTTGTTGACACGCATGAAAAAAAGCAAACTGAAGCAAAAGCAACTAAAAAGTTAAAAACAATTTTTTTCATAAATATTGAATCTTTCATTCCTAAAGTATATCATTTCAGCACTTGATGCACAATCTAAGTTTTTATTCTATATATCCTATAAAAAAACTAACTTTATAAAGTTACATCAAAAAGAGGCGTCTTATGGCATACAAAATCTTTATCGACGGAAAAGAAGGAACTACAGGCTTAAAAATTTTTGAACGTTTTGAAAACAGAAAAGACATTGAAATCCTGCTTATCGATGAAGACAAACGCAAAGACTCTGCAGAACGCGCAAAGTTTATCAACGAGTCTGATTTTACATTTTTATGCCTTCCGGATGCCGCCAGCATAGAAGCCGTAAGTCTTTGCACAAATCCAAAGACAAAAATCATAGACGCTTCTACAGCGCACCGTATAAACCCTGACTGGGCTTATGGATTTCCTGAGCTTTCCCCTGCGCACCGTGAAAAAATTATAAATTCAAGCAGAGTCGCAGCGCCTGGTTGCTATGCTTCAGGATTCGCCTCAATTTGCTTTCCGCTTGTAAAACATGGAATAATTTCTGCGGATTATCCGATTGTCTGCCATGCGGTTTCTGGATATTCAGGAGCCGGAAAAAAAGCAATCGCGCAATACGAAGATTCAAACCGCAATCCAGAGCTAAAAAGTCCGCGCCTTTATGCCCTCACACAGGAACACAAGCACTTGCCAGAAATGCAAAAGGTAAGCGGCTTAAATTACAAGCCAATTTTCAATCCTTATGTATGCGATTATTTTCAGGGAATGACAGTTACAATTTCGCTTTATTCAAGGCTTTTGGAAAAGAAAATGAGCGCAAAAGAAATCTGCGAAACATTCAAGGAGCATTACAAGGACTGCCATTTTGTAAAAACCGCGGATTTTCTTGGTGAAGGAATTTTGCAGGACAATTTTATCGCGGCAAACACATTGTCAGGAACAAACAATATGCAGATTTTTGTCTGCGGAAACGACGAGCGAATTACAATAACGAGCCGTTTTGACAACCTCGGAAAAGGCGCAAGCGGAGCGGCTGTCCAGTGCATGAACATAATGATGGGTATTGACGAAGCGACTGGTCTTTAAAAAGAAAAATTTCCTGTGCATATTCTGTAACGCGCGTTATTTTCTTTGTCAATCAATTAAACCAAACTGATTATATTTTTCAGCCGCGCCATTTCTGTAGGAAGATTCGCACAAAGGAAAATAAAAAAGTGAAAGCACACAATTGGAAACAATGTCAAACAAAGCGTTGTCTGTATCACAAGAAAGATTGTTGTTTAATGCGCCAATTGCAGTACAGCCGACCGCGCCCATAAAAGAAGCCCAACTCATGTTCCTGCAAAAATCAGCTTTTTCTGACAAAAACTTAGCTTCTTCAATAATGCGCAAGGAAGCGTCAAAGTCTGTTTTGATTTCTGCATTTTTTCCGCCAGCAAACTGAAATTTGTCCAAAGAAAAAAGTCCATCATGCTGAACCATTTTTTGAAAAACTGACTGAGTAGAAAAAACAATTCCGCAGTTTTCATTTTCCTGCGCAAAAACAGAAAAGCAAAGAAGCAAGATAAAACCTAAAACAAACTTTCTCATAAGGAAGAACCTCTTTTTAACGCTTCCGTTCCAACTGCAATGCGTAAAGATTATAATTGTCAAGCGCAATGTTTTTATAAGAAACGCTCATAAAGCAAGAGAACAAATCAACCACAAGACAACCTACAGCACCAAGGCACAAACTTTCCACAGCAAAATCGCTGTCCACAAAAGCCGTTGCGCCCAAGCATCCCAAGCCAGCCGCCGTGGATACAAAAGTCATTGTCTTCCAAAAATTAGCTTTTCTTAAAAATTTTGAATTTTCAGGAACGCCTTTTAAAAGAACATTCAGCTCTTTGTTGTTTTTAATTTTTGTTCCGTCAAGAAATTCAAACTGTGAAAACGAAAATAAATTTTCAGAACGAACTATTATCTGCGGAAACGCAATTTCACTTCCAGAAGATTCCTGCGCAAAAATATTTCCACACAAAAGAACAGAAATCAGCAAAACTATAAAAGTCTTTTTCATATCAGCCCTTATCCATATCATAACAATATGTTATTCTTCTTGTCAACAAAATTTTATTCTGTTATATTTTCAACGTAATTTGCTATCCTTTTATTATATTCTTCAACATAGTCATTGTAATTTTGCAGGGATTTTTTTTCGTAATGGGCAGAAATGCGATTTGTTGCAACTGCTCCCAAAAAGAAAATTGCGGCAGGAATTCCAAATGCGCCAAGTTCTTTTGTGCTGTCCGCATCAATACATCCTACGGAAAGTCCGCCTGCAGTCGCGGCATTCACAACAGTTGCCCAGTACCAGAATTTTTCCTTTTTTATGACTGATTTGTTTTCTGAAATTCCGCCGATTAGTTTCATGGCTTCTTCTTCTGAAATTTCTGTCCTATCTGAAAAGTTATATTTAGAGAAAAACGGAAAACTCTTTTCACGCACAATTTTCTGCTTGGGTTCCGGCAATTTTTTTCTGGAACTTCCAAAAGGCACTAAAACTTTTTCTTCATAAGGCTGTGAAAAATCAGAATCATCCGCAAAAGAAAAAACGAAGGCAAACATAATTAAAATCAAAAACAAAAGCTTTTTCATAAAAACAAACATTTTATTGTCATTCCCATGCCACGACATGGGAATCTGTTGTAGAACTCCATTAAATTATAACCGTTTTTGCAAAGCCTGGCTATTTCATTTTTGAAAAACAAATGAAAGAAGTTTGAAAATTCAATTTTCATAGAACGGCAAAAACTGTATAATAAAAATCGATATGTTTGAAGTTAGAGTTACTGCTGATTTTAGCGCGGCGCATTTTTTAAAGGACTACAACGGAAAATGCGAAAATCTTCACGGACACAATTACAAAGTTTATGCGCACGTCCGTGGAACAGAACTTGATAGAGGCGGAATGCTTTTGGATTTTACAAAGCTGAAAAAAACTCTACGTGAAGTTTGCGGCAAAATTGACCATACAAATTTAAATGACATAGAATTCTTTGACCAAAATCCAAGCGCAGAAAGAATCGCCGTTTACATATACAATCATATCATAGAAGAAATTCCTTTGCTAAAAAAAACAGACGGAAAAAAAGCATGGCTTTATGCGATCGATGTTTTTGAAACAGAAACAAGCCGCGCGCGATACATTGCTGAATAATTTTTATCGGAGAACAAAATGCTTACAAGAAAAACAAAAATCGTATGCTCAATCGGACCTGCCTGCGACAACGATGACACAATCCGCGAAATGATAAAAGCAGGAATGAACATAGCCAGATTCAACTTTTCGCACGGAACTTATGACTGGCACAAGCAAGCAATGGACAGGGTTCGCAGAGTTTCTGCAGAAATAGATGTACCTGTTGCAATTCTTTTGGACACAAAAGGTCCCGAAATCCGCACTGGACTTATAGACGGCACAAACAACATCAATCTTTCCGCAGGTGAAACCGTAATTGTTACAACAGACGACTGCACTTGCGTAAATGCTTCGGAAGATAAGCCGTGCAGAATTTCAATTTCATGGAAAGAAGCCACAAAAAAAGTTTCATCGGGAATAAAAATCTTAATAGCCGATGGACTGATTGAACTTGTTGTTCAGAAAGTTGAAGGCGAAGAAATTATATGCAAGGCTTCAAATGCCGGAACTTTTGGAAGCAGAAAAAATGTAAACTTAATCGGAGTTCATGCCGGGCTTCCAATCATGTCAGCCAAAGACAAGGAAGATTTAAAGTTCGGGGCAACACAGGACATTGATTTTGTTGCGGCGAGCTTTGTAAGTTTCCCGGAAGAAGTTGTACAGATTAAAGAATACTTAAAATCTGTAGGCGCAAAAGCCCGTGTCATTGCAAAAATCGAAAATGAAGAAGGCTTAAACAACATTGAAAAAATTACACGCGAGGCAGATGGAATAATGGTTGCGCGCGGAGATTTGGGAGTCCAGCTTCCTACAGAAAGAATTCCGCTCGCGCAAAAAGCCATTATAAGATGCTGCCATACCGCCGGAAAACCTGTAATCACGGCAACGCAAATGCTCGATTCAATGATTGTAAATCCGCGGCCTACAAGAGCAGAGCTTACTGATGTTGCAAACGCAATTTTTGACGGAACAGATGCGCTCATGCTTTCCGGGGAAACTGCTGGCGGAAAATATCCAGTTGAATCTGTAAAGACAATGGCACTGATTGCCCGCACAACAGAAGATTCTCTTGAATACAAAGAGCACATGAGAAAAATAGATTCCGACTATGTTCCCGGAACAGAAGTAGGACACATGGTTGCACACAGCGCATACAAACTTTCAAAGAACATAAAGGCAAAAGCAATAATAATTCCGACACTGCATGGAAACACTGCAAGAATGATTGGAAGTTTTCGTCCGGAGCAAATTGTAATTGCTGTAACTCCAAATAAAAAAGTTCAGCGTCAGCTTATGATTCAGTGGGGTGTAACTCCGGTTCTTTGCAGAATCGCAGGAGATTCAGACATGATGATTCAGAATGCTGTAAAACTTGCAATTGAAAACAACCTCGTAAAACTTTCAGACAGAGTTGTTGTGTGCGCAGGAATTCCGCTTTCAAGTCCGCTTATGGTAAACACAATCCGAGTACTTGTTGTTGGAAACATAATTGCAAGAGGAACTTCATTCGGATTCTGCAACAGTGAAAAACAAAAAATCTGCGGAAGAATAATCCACGCAGAAGACATTGTTGAAATCCGCGACACTGTAAAACTGAACCACAAAACAATTCTTGTTTGCGAAAGAATAACAGAAGACCTCATTCCGGTATTAAGAATTATAGACGGAGTTATTTCAGAATCCGGAAGCGACTTGCAAGAGGAAAACCTGAAACTTGTAAATCCGAACCTTGTCTATATACAGAATGTTCCCGACGCCTGCAAAATTCTTGAGGACAATCTCTCTGTTTCCATAGACGGAGAGCAGGGACTTATTTACGAGGGAGCAATCTGCTAAACTAAAAGTTAAACAAGCCTTACAGGGATTCCTTCTTTGGAAAGCTCATTCTTTATAGAAGAAACTGTGTACGCTCCTGAATGAACCATTGAGGCAATCAGGGCAGCGTCAGCCTTTCCTTTTGTAAGAACGTCCGCAAGATGAGAAGGAGTTCCACCACCGCCACTTGCAATTACAGGAACCGGCACAGACTCCGCAATCATTTTTGTAAGAGTCAGTTCATAGCCTTCTTTTGTTCCATCGGCATCAATTGAATTTAAAACTATTTCGCCAGCACCAAGCTCAACAGCTTTCTGTGCCCATTCTCTTGCATCAAGCTCTGTCTTTATTCGTCCGCCGTTAATATAAACTCTGTAGCCGCTTGGCATTTGAGAATCTTTTGCAGCGTCCATTCCAAGAACAATGCACTGATTTCCAAAAACGCGTGCACCTTGCTTTATAAGCTCCGGATTTTTTACAGCCTGAGAATTAAGCGAAACCTTTTCAGCTCCGGCAAGAATTGTAGAGCGTATGTCGTCAAGAGTTCCGATTCCACCTCCAACACAAAATGGAATAAAAACTTGAGAAGCGACTCTTGCAATCAAATCAAGAATAGGACCTCTTCCGCGCGCACTTGCCATTATGTCGTAAAATACAAGCTCGTCCACACCCTGGCGGTAATATTCAGCAGCCATTTCCACAGGGTCGCCAATGTCGATGTTGTTCTGAAATTTTATTCCTTTTGTTGTGCGTCCATCTTTTACATCAAGGCAGATTATAATTCGTTTCTTCAACATTTTAAAATTTCTCCTTTGCAGAAAGATCAGAAGAGACAAAATTTCTCAAGATTCCAAGTCCGGGCTTTCCTGATTTTTCCGGATGAAACTGAAAAACCGCGATGTTGTCTTTTTCAACTATTGCAGGAACTTTTATTCCGTAGTCCGCATAGCCTTTTATTATAGAAGAATCTTCCGGCTGAATCACATAGGAATGTACAAAATAAAAATCCGAATCAGGCGCAACTCCATTTAACAGAGAAGAGCCTCCGTTTGCAAACGAAACATTGTTCCATCCTATATGCGGAACTTTTAAACTTGTGTCAAAGCCTTTATCCTTTAAAGATGAAAAACGCCTTATGCTTCCTTTTAAAAGTCCAAGGCATTCTGTATCTCCTTCCTCGCTGTAGTCAAACACAATTTGAGAGCCAAGGCAAATTCCTAAAATCGGTTTACCAGATTCCGCCCAGTCTTTCAAAAAAGAATCAAAGCCTGTCAACTTAAGCTGCTGCATCGCATAAGCCGCATCTCCTACTCCGGGAAAAATCACACGGTCAACATTTTTTAACTCGCAAGGATTTCCAGAAAGAACATAAGGAGCATCAAGGTATTCAAGCGCATGCTCCACGCTTTTTATATTTCCTGCATTGTAATCTATGATTCCAGTCATTTTTTGCTCCGACAAAAGATTGAATGTTTCAAGTAAGTTTATATTAAAAACTGCCGATAAATTCAATATGGACATTACGGCTCTTGTCAATCTTTGCATTTCAGTTTTAAAAGATATACGCGTTATCACAGCTGCAATTCTTACAATTTTTTTTATATCGCTCGGAAATTACGTTGTAAAATACAGAAAACGTCCGCCTAAACCAAAGAAGAAAAAATCCGCACAAAAACCTGCCGCTGCAGCCACACCAGCTCCAAAACCAGAAGAAAAGCCAAAGCAGGAATAGTAAAATTTTCCATATCAAGTCCTTCAATTGAAAGAAGCCCCTAAAAATGTTATTATTTTGAATAATAAAATGGTTGGGGATACATAAATGAAATTTTTTAGCACACGTGATGCCCGGAATATCGTAGGATTCAAACAGGCAGTTTTGGACTGCATTCCTTCTGACGGCGGGCTTTACGTTCCAGACGACACAGACGATTTGCGCCGCTGGATTTATTATACAAATGAAAAAACAACATTCGCTTCTCTTGCAGGCGCGCTTACTTCCGCAATGATAAATGATGAATTCAGCCCTGTAATCTGCGAAGCAATTGCAACACACGCATTTCCAAAAGATCCAGTTTTCAGACAGCTGGACAAAAATCTTTTTATCCTTGAGCTTTATCACGGCGCAACTGGAACTTTCAAGGACTTCGGAGTTTCTTATTTAACTTCCGCATTGGAAACGATTCTACAGATAGACGGAAAAAAAGCCATTCTGCTCGATGCGACTACAGGCGAACTTGGAGCGTGCATGGCAAAAGCTATCGGCGGAAAAAAACTTCTAAAGTCTGTTCTTCTTGCTCCAAAAGGAAAGCTACGCGGAATCGATGAAAAAAGCTTTGTTTGGAACGGCGGAAATATTTATCCGATTGAAATAGACGGAACAGAACAAGACTGCCACAAAATCATAAGAGAAATTTTTTCAAACAAACAGCTTGCAAAAAAACTCAGCCTGACTGTAGCAAATACGGCAAACATCGGCCGGCTTTTACCGCAGTCATTTTTCTACACATTCGCATTTTCAAGACTCAAAGGAATTATAAACGGAGATATTTTTTATGCCGTTCCTGCTGGCAACTATGGAAATCTTGTTTCGGGACTTTACGGCTGGAGAATGGCTCTTCCTGTAAATGGATTCATCGTTCCTTCAACACCGGAGCTTACCCTTGATGCCGGCGGAAACTGCATGGTTATGAACAGCATGATTCCGCTTGAAAAACGCACATCTGCAGATCCGGCTTCACCTTCAAACATAGAAAGACTTGAACAGATTTTCAAGGCAAATTCACTTATGCTTAGAAGTTTTGTCTATCCTGCGGCGGTTTCAGAAAAGGAAATTGAAGCAGCCTGCAAAAAACTTTTTATGCAATACAAAGTCTATGCAGACCACGACACAGCGGCGGCTTATGCGGCAGTTCTAAAAAGAAACGATGTTGCAGCGGAAGAAGACGGAGCTGTTGTTCTTGTTGCAAGAGACTCACCTGCGCTTAGCAAAGATTTTCTTATGCACAACTTAGGAGAATCTCCTGCAATGCCGAACAATATCACCGAAGCATTTAAGCCTGTCAAACTTGACAAAGCTCCAATTGCCCCGGAGGATACAGATTCAGTTATTTCGATTTTGAACTCTTTGAATCTTTTTTAGTTTTTTTAGCAGCTGGCTTTTTAGCATCAGTTTTTTCCACGGAAGATTTTTTTGCTTTTGCCTTCTCTGTTTTTGGAGCTGGCATCTTCACGGGCTTTACGGCTTCTGTAAACTGCTCGCACTTGTATTCAGCAAGTTCCTTTGAAGCAAACAAAGTTCTGTAAAGCCTGAAAATCTGCTCGCGAAGGATTCTTTTGCTTGTCATGCAGTTGGAAGCAAACGCATACCAAAGTGTAGCATCCATTTTTTCCTTGTTGAACCAGCGAACTCCGTTGTATTCATTCGCACCAGTAAGAACAAATGAATTTTCAGAATCCACAAGCGATTTTGCCACAGTGTATGTCGACTTTACAAATCCAGAAGTTCCAAAGTTCAGGTTGCTTATCTTCATGCTTTCAAAAATGCGGATAAAGTTGTTTCTCATTTCTGAATTGAAGAAGCCTGCGCTTTCGATTATCTCGGAAAGTTTGCGGCTGTAGCCCCACTTCTTGCAGTTTTCACCGCCAGCGGAAGCAACTGCTGCAAAGGCGCATAGAATTTCCGCACTGAATTCATTCGACTTGATTCCAGAAGAAATTTCAAGCTCAAGGTTGTTTGCTGAAACTTCATCTTCCGGCGCAGAATAAGCCTCATACAAATATTCAACGCACTTCTCAAATGCCTTGAATTTCTGCTCAGGCTCAAGAGATGATTCAGATTTCTTTGACTTTGCTTTTTTCTTGTAATTTTCAGACGCAAGTTTTTCTTCTTCAAGCGCAAACTCGTTTTCTTTTTCGTAGTAAGCAAGAGCAGCTTCTTTTGCAGACTTTATAACTTTTTTGAGCGACGTTGGCTCTTTGTTTTCAAGCTTGAATTCTTTTGAAGAATCGCTAGAGAACAAGGCGTGAATATCCTGCATAAACTCTTTTGTAACGAAATTTTTAAGAGCGGCAAACAAATCCTTGTAGCGGAATTCCTGCCATGCAATTTCAAGATCAGGAACACCAGAACCGTTCAAAAGCTCATTAAGTTTAAAGTATTTTCCGTCCGTGCCGTCAACAACTTGCTGAACATCAAGATAAACCTGATATTCAAAGCCGTTAAGAGCAACGAACATTCCGTTGTTAATCAAGTCATCGCTTCTGCGCACAAACCAAAGTCCGCTTCTATGCTCACGGAAAATCACATAGTGATTATAGCCATAAGTGAATCCCATGCTTTCAGCCAAAGACTTTGAAACCATCACTTTGTCATTTTCGTCAGACCCAGTTTTTACAGCGTACTCGCATGACTGCTTTATCCAGCCCTGAGCGTGTTCATACTTGTTATTATAGAAAACAATTGTGCGCTCGTTGCCTACGACATTTGAGTAAGCAAAAATATTTTCGTTTACAGTTCCATTATCCCAGACATCATAGAACAAAAAGTTTTCAACAGGCGCAAAAAGATAACGCTTGTGCATTAGAGGGAAAATATCATGCCAATGGCGATTCATCAAATCCTGATCAACCTTCTCATCTTTGTAGGCCTTGGTGTATTCCATTCCATATTTTTCTTCAAATCCTTCAAGCTGACCGTGTCCGAACATAGGAAGTCCAGGCATCGTAATCATCAGTGTGCAGACTCCAAAATACTTGTCGCCTTTTCCGAATTGAGCCACAGCTGTTTCTTCGTCCGGGTTGTTCATAAAGTTTACAAAACGCTTTAGAATCTGCGGATCAAATTTTATTGTATTTTTTACAGTGTCGCGGTACTTCTGATTTTCTTCCTTTTTGAGCATATTCATAAAGGCGGAATTATAAACACGGTGCATTCCAAGAGTACGTGTAAAATATCCTTCCATCATCCAGAAGGCTTCAGCAAGCAAAAGTGTGTCAGGCATTTCCTGAGCGCAACGGTCAACAACTTCGCGCCAGAATTCATTTGGAATGCGTTTTTCAAATTCTGCGGAAGTCAAAGCATAACGGCTGCGGCTTGCAATGTCTCCTCCGTGTCCTGGCTCAGGATACCAAAGGCGGCGGATATGTTTTTTTGCAAGAACCATTGCGGCATCAAACCTGATAATCGGAAAGTTCCGGGCAACTTTTAAAATCTGCTGCATAACGGCTTCGCGCGCGACTGGATTCAGAAAGTCAATTTGGGCTGTGTCATTCCAAGGCATTCCAGTTCCATCGTTTCCGTGGTAAATGTAAGTTACATCGCCTGTCGCATTGTCTACACGCTTAAAGCAAACCGCGCAGTCGCTTTTTGAATAGTAATGGTCTTCAAGATAAATTGAAACACGGCCATCGCGACTCAAGTTTTCTCCATTGAAAGTGTAACCTGGGAATGGACATTCCTTTGTTGTTATAAAATAATCAGGATGTTCCGTAACCCAAGTTCCGTCCATTCCAGTGTGGTTTGGAACCATGTCGCTTGCAAGGCGGATTCCGCGGATCCAACATCTGTAGCGAAGATTTTCCAAAGCCTGCCATCCGCCAAGATTTCCTGCAATTTCATAGTCGAGCAAAGAATATGCTGAAGCGGCCGCCTCTGGATTTCCGTTTATCTGCTTGATTCTTTTTGAAGCATAACTGCGCTCCCAAAGTCCAATAAGCCAAAGCCCCGTAAACCCCTCATCGCGCAAAGCATCAAGTTCTTCATCTGGAATCTGGTCAAGGCGTGAAATATCGCGGTTATATTTTTTAGAAAGCTGATAAAGCCATACAAGAACAGTCTTTGCCATCAAAACAACTTTCGGCATCCATTCACGGTCAGGACTGAACCTCTCGTATTCTTTCATCAGATTTTCTTCATCATAAGTGTAGGCTTCCATGGAAACTTCGCCGCCGTTTGTAGGATGCCAGGCAGCTTTTTCTTCCTCGGAAATTGTATCGATTCCCTCAAGAAGACGACGAATCCATTCGCCAAGAACATCGCTCCAATAAGTGCGTATATAATCCAACTGGCCTTTTAAAGAAGTCGGAGAAGCAACAACAGGCTCTTTAAGCATATTTATAAGCGAATTATTCTTAGGACCAAATACAGGCTGAGTCAAAAAGAATGCCTTAATCTGATTCCAAGTTTTAATGTAGTCAGCGTTGACAACAAGATTTGAATCGTCAAACAAAATTGCAAACGGATGAAACGCCGGATTTTCATTTGCAAGATGAAGCATCACAAGCTCCTCCAAAACCTGCTCGCGGTTTGAGCGTTTCATTTTTGTGCCGGCATCAATACAGTTCTGCTCTAAAAACTCTTCCGCAGAAATTTCCTTTTTAAATACCTTAACAGGAGGAAACTCTTCCATGAACTGCAAAAGCAATTTGTCAATTTTTACTTTTGAAAAATTTCTGTCCAAGTCAGAAAGAAGATTTTTAAAGCAATCCGGAGCTTTGTCTCTTCTATAAATCATGCAGACGTAATGAAAAATTTCATCGATAAGTCCCATTGCGTTCAAAGAACCTGCTGAAACTTTTTTTTCACTTTGACCGCGTTTATCAAAAAGCCCGTTCAGTTTTGTCTGAAATTTATGCACAGCCTTGAAGTTTGCAAAAACAACATTTCCGGCAGAAGAAAAAAGCGAATCTTCAAAATCGCATTCTTCTCTTACTTTCCGGCTGATGTGAAATTCATTGTAAGAAATCTTCATATTTAACTCCAATAAAAAAGTTTGATTTTAGTTGTCGTGCAGCTGAACTACAGTTTTTATCTTGTTCAACAAAGACTTGTTTTCAGACATTTCTTCAATCGAAACAGGAATCCTATAAGTCCAGTTAAAACTGTTTACGCTGCCCGGAACATTGATGCGCTCGTCATTTTCATTTTCAAGGTAAAAACAATGCTCAAGGAACAAATAATCCTGAAGCGGATTTATAAGAAGCAAGCTTGCGCACTTTGCAACAGTTTTCAAAATAAATTCCGCAATGTCAGGAGTAAAGGCAGAATTCGAATCAGGACAGTTTTCAGTTTTGCACGCAGACAAAAATGCTCTTACGCTGTCTTTTTCAGAATTCCACCATTGGCGCAAAGTTGAACTGTCATGCACGGAAGTTGTAGCAACGCTCAAAGCTGGATACTGGTCAAACGGAATATAAGGCTGTCCGTTTTTTTCCCATTCGCGGCACCAGCGCACAACTTTAAGCGAAAGAATTTCAAGTTTTTGAAGAACTTCCGGCATAACTTTTAAATTAACGCCCAGATCTTCCGCGCAAGGAATCATGTCAGAAGCATGGACAATAGCGCCCAAAGTAGAAAGAGCCTGCTGCTTCCAAAGCCCGTTTTCTTTTTCTTCTGTCCGGGCAAAAAGATTTTTCAGTTTTTCCTGCTCGTCCCAGCTTAAAGTTTTCCAGGCTGAAGATTTTTCAAACGTAAAGACTTTTATGAATCTGTCTTTTTTTATCTGAATCAATGAACGGTCGCGCCATTTTTCAGCAAGAGCATTTTTCACTGCGGAATCTTTGCGCTCGTCGTCGCAAAATTTCTTGGAATAAATTTCCTTGTCACCAGAAATTTCTTTTTTAAAGTTCCAAAGCTCCTCGTTGTTCACACGGTCGCAAACCTGCTCAAGGAACGCAACAGCCTCGTCATGGTTCCAAGTTATATTTTCAATAAGCCCGGTCGGAATGTGCGGTTCAGAAATCCACTTTATTCTGTCATCAGAAAATCCCAAGTCGTTCAAGTCCTTTCTTGAAAAATCCGAATACGGAACTGTGTGTCCAAGATAAGCGGTTGTTTCAGTTTCTTTCGCAGCCCAAATTCTAAAAAAGCCTAGAATGTGGTCAATGCGGAATGCGTCATAATATTGAGATGAAACTTTTATTCTGTCTTTCCACCAGGCAAATCCGTCTGCTTCAAGCCGCTCCCAGTCATAAGTCGGAAATCCCCAGTTTTGCCCAAGCGGATTTTCTCCATCTGGCGGAGAACCAGCGCGCAAGTCCTGCCTAAAGAATTCAGGATAAGTCCAGCAGTCAACGCTGTCCTCGTTCATCAAAATTGGAATGTCGCCTTTTAAAATTATTCCTTTTGAGCGAAGATATTCCGCGCTTTCTTTAAACTGCTCGCTTGCACGCATCTGGCACCAGACAAAGAAATTGTGGCTGGATTTTTTTGCCTTGTTATTCCATTTGAGCATGATTTTTTCGCGGCTTACGTTGCGCACTTGCTCGTCCCAGCTTTTCCAGGAAGCCTGCATATTTTCGTCTTTTATGTTCTTGAAAACCGCATAAGGAATAATCCAGTTGTTTGCGCGGATAAACTTTTCCATTTGCGCCGGAAGTTTCTGCATAGATTCGTTTTCTGATTTTGCAGAAGTTTTTTCTATATAATTGTACAAAAGATGCAAAAGCTGATTTTTTTCATTCACAACAGCGTCATAGTCAAACCGCCGCTTATATGTAAAATTCTTTTCAAAATTTTTGTATGCCGAAGCAAACTGCTTGCTCCCCTTTAAAGCCGCTTCAAATTCCGGCAGCGCATTGATTCTTATAAAAAGCGGATGAAGCGCAAACGCAGAAAGCCCAGAATAAGGCGAAGACTGAGTCCCCGTATCGTTCACAGGAAGAAGCTGAACAACAGAAAATCCCGCCTTTTCGCAGAAGTCAGCAAGATTTTTCAATGCAAGAAAATCTCCGCAGGCTGCGCTGTCTTTTGTGTACAATGCAGAAAGCGGAACTACAACACCGGTTCTTTTTTTCATAATTTAAACCTATTTCAATAATTCTAATAAAAATAAATCGCCCTTACAGACGAAAACATTTGAAACAATTTGAGATAGCATTAAGTATATCATACAATAAAAAATTTACAATTTATTTTGCACAAGAAAAGAATTTTATTATATTCCGCTAAAGACAAAAATCACAAAAAAAAGTAGAATCGGCGCATGAAAAATTCAATAAAATCAAAATTGCTTAATATCATCTTGCGCTCGTTTATGACTGGAATCGCAATCGGAATCGGCGCAACAGCATTTCTTTCGTGCGAAAGCAAAATCGCAGGTGCGTTTTTATTCGGAACAGGGCTTTTTATAATCCTGAACTTCGGCTTCTATCTTTACACGGGAAAAGTCGGCTACATTGTTGAAAAAAAGCCTTCATACATCGCAGAAGTCGCATTAATCTGGCTTGGAAACTTTGCAGGAACATTTGTTTTTGCATCCCTCATTCTTTGCACAAGAGCAAGCTCAATAGCACAAAAGGCAGCCGCAATGTGCGCGGTAAAATCAGCAGACACGCCTCTAAGCCTTCTTGTTCTGTCATTTTTCTGCGGAATTCTCATGTTCATTGCCGCGGACGGATTCAAGACAATTGAAAATCCAGTTGGAAAAGTTCTGGCGATTTTTCTTCCTGTAATGGCGTTCATTTTAAGCGGATTTGAGCACAGCATTGCCGATATGTTTTATTTTTCAGTTTCCCGCACTTGGACAGCTCACAGTTTTCTTTGCCTGATTATAATGACATTAGGAAACGCATTCGGAGGAATGCTAGTTCCGCTCGTAAAGAAAGGATTTTTACAGAACACAAACTAACTTGAATTCAACTCTACAAAAGATTTATAATACTTTCGTTCTATAAAAACAGGAGTTCAATATATGAAAAAATATGCTAGCGGAAAAGTCCGCGAAGTTTACGATTTGGAAGATGGAAGAATGGTCATTGTCACAACGGACCGGATCAGCGCGTTTGACGTTATTCTTCCAACTATGATTACAGACAAAGGCAAGGTTTTGAACGCTCTTGCGAATTTCTGGTTTGACTACACAAAAGACATTGTGAAAAACCACATGATTTCTTCAGATTTAAAGGATATGCCGGCTGAATTCCAGAAGCCTGAATTTGAAGGAAGAACAATCCTTGTAAAAAAACTTAAGATGATTCCGTATGAAGTGATTGTCCGCGGATATATGTTCGGTTCAATGTACGAAGCGTACAAAAAAGGCGAGCCGTTCCTTGGCCACAAGTTTGAAAAAGAATATCAGCAGGCGGAAAAACTTGACGAGCCGATTGTAACTCCTTCCACAAAAGCGGCGGAAGGACACGACATAAACGTAACTCTTGACTACATGAAAAAAGACCTTGGCGAGGAACTTGGAACAAAGATTGAAAAGGCAGCCCTTGCGATTTACAAAAAATGCTACGAGCACGCATACAAGAACGGAATCATAATCGCAGACACAAAATTTGAATTCGGATTGGACGAAAACGGCGAGCTTGTGCTTGGCGACGAAGTTCTGACTCCGGACTCAAGCCGCTTCTGGGATTTGAGCAAATACAAGGTTGGCGGAAGTCCTGCTTCCTACGACAAGCAGTTTGTGCGCGACTGGCTGAAAGAAAACAACCTTGCCGGCGACCCGAACATCAAGAAAATCCCTGCCGATGTTGTTGCAAAGACAAGTGCAATCTACAAGGAATGTGAAAAAAAGATTTGCCATAAATAATTTGCAAGAAGAATAAATGTAGGGGCTGTCCTAGAAGTTATTAACAGACTTCAAAAAGGGC
>ULPT01014026.1_pt1 | contig 25660 bp, 20 predicted proteins | sample 1953751 | NCBI WGS metagenome assembly ULPT01 (sample SAMEA4835636, study PRJEB28245) | human gut metagenome | biome: gut microbiome; material: fecal sample | place: Denmark | collected 2008 | reverse complement strand
CGTCGGCGCGCGGACGCTCGCGGTAACAATCAACAACGACCACCTTGCGCAGATGTCGTGCAACCCCTGCATCGGAGGGGTGGCGAAGGGGCAGCTCGTCCGTGAAATCGATGCATTGGGCGGCGAAATGGGTCGCAATGCGGATGCAACGACCATCCAGTTCCGGATGCTGAACCGTTCCATGGGGCCGGCGGCGCATTCGCCACGCGCACAGTGCGACAAGGCGCTCTACCAGAAGCGGATGAAACTCGTCCTGGAGCTTGCGCCAAACCTGGATGTCCTGCAGGCGGAGGTGACAGGGCTGCTTCTGGATTCAAGTCGGCAGGTCTGCGGAATACGGACTTCGCTGGGCGAGGAATGGCGTGCCAAGGCGGTCGTCATATCCACAGGCACATTCCTGGGAGGCACCCTCCACTACGGACTCGTCAAAATGCCGGGAGGACGTTCCGGGGACGCAGCCGCCCTGGAGCTCTCAAGGTGCCTTGCCCAGGAACTTGGATTGGAGATGGGACGGCTCAAGACGGGGACCCCGGTCCGAATCCTGGGAAAGAGCATAGACTTCTCGTCAATGGAAGTCCAGCCCCCCGACGACACGGGGGAGGGATTCTCCTTCGGGCGCGACGACCGTGGCGCCCTCCCCTTCTTCGACAAGGTCCGGCTGGAAACCCGCTGCTGCCATCTGACGCGCTCCACCGACGAGACGCGGCGAGTCGTCCAGGAGAATCTCAAGCGAAGCGCGATGTATTCTGGTGCAATCAAGGGAATCGGCACGCGCTACTGCCCCTCCTTTGAGGACAAGGTGGTCCGCTTCTCCGACCACCCATTCCACCATATCTTCGTGGAACCCGAGGGAGACTGCACCGACGAATACTACCTGAACGGGCTCTCCACCTCCATGCCGCTGGATGTCCAATGGCAGATGGTCAGGTCGCTCCCCGGATGCGAAAACGCATTCATCTCGCGATACGCATACGCAATCGAATACGACTTCGTCCTCCCATCGCAGCTGGACAGGTCGCTTGCGGTGCGGCGCTATCCGTCCCTCTTCCTCGCGGGGCAAATCAACGGAACATCGGGATACGAGGAAGCCGCTGGACAGGGGCTCCTGGCAGGGCTCAACGCCGCCCGGTACGCAGGAAATCTGGGAGAGCCACTCAGGATGAGGCGGGAGGACTCATATCTCGGAGTCATGGTGGACGACCTGGTCTCAAAGGAAATCGTCGAACCATACCGGCTCTTCACATCCAGGGCGGAATACAGGCTCAAACTGCGGCAGGACAACGCAGACAGGCGCCTGACACGCATCGGATACGAATACGGGCTGGCGACACGCGCCGCACTGGACCGGGTCGAGGCACTCGAAAGGGAGATTGCGGAGGCAAGGACGACCCTGGCGGGAATCCGTATGCTAGGCAGGAACGTCCTCGAATTGCTGGTGCGGCCAGATTTCGTCTACGGCGACCACCCGGAACTCCCCGTGCTGCCGGAACGGGTGCTTCGGCAGATTACGATAGACGCGCGCTATTCGGGATATCTTGCGCAGCAGATGGAACAGGCGAAGGTGATGCAGGAACTCGAGGCGTGGACTCTGCCCGCGGAGCTCGACTACGGCTCCGTCAAGGGCCTTTCAAACGAAGCGCGCCAGAAGCTCGCGAAGCGTCAACCCACAAATCTTGGACAGGCGGCGAGGATAGACGGCGTCACCCCCGCCGAGATTGCAATGCTGCAGCTGCACGCAGCCAAGAGGCCGGAATCCCAGGAGGAATGAATCCGCAATGAAGCTGGTAGTCGCCACATCAAATTCGCACAAGGTGCGTGAAATCCGCGAGATTCTCAATCCCCTGGGCATCGAGGTCGTCAGTGCCGCCGAGGCCGGCGGCATGCCCGATGTAGTTGAGGACGGGGCGACCTTCGAGGAGAACGCCGTCAAGAAGGCCCAGGCTGGCGCACGTGCCTTCCATTGCCCCGTGATGGCCGACGACTCGGGGCTGGAGGTCTTCGCGCTGGACGGCGCCCCCGGCGTCCACTCCGCACGCTATGCCGGAGAAGGCGGCAACGACGGGCGGAATCTCGCAAAGCTCCTCCGGAACCTCGACGGAGCCACCGACCGCCGCGCACGATTTGTCTGTGTAATTGCAGTTGCCGAGGCAGACGGCACGGTCCGCGGCTGTGCCAGGGGCGAGGTGTATGGGCGTATCGCGGAGGTTCCGCGCGGCGACGGCGGCTTCGGATACGACCCGGGATTCATTCCCGACGGATACGACAGGACATTTGGCGAGCTGCCCGCCGAAGTCAAGAACGGGCTCAGCCACCGTGCCCGCGCCCTTCAGGCGGCAGTGAAGGAACTCTTCAACAGGGAGCAATAGAGGAAAATGGCATTTGGATTTCAGCCAAGGAAAGGCGTGGGCGTCTTCGGCCCGAGGGTTGTCATCTACACGATTGCCATCCTGGCGATGGCCTGGTTGATGTGGAGATACGACCGGAATGTCCAGGAGGAACGCGCCAGTAGGGAGGCGCTGAGGTCGAATGCGTCGGAGGTCATCGAATCCACACTCGTCGGCAACGAACCCATGCTTCTGCTTCTGTCGGAGGACAACGAGGCCACCAGTGGAATCGCCGCCGACATCAGGGAAAGACTCTCAGGAAAGTGCCGCTTCGCCCACCTGTATGTCGCAGGGGAAATGGACGTCAACAGCTTCAAGGGGACATTCAGGGTGGACAATCTGCCGGCGGCAATCCTCTTCGATGCAAACAACAGGGAGCTTGGACGGGTCGAGGGGGAAATCACCCTCGAAAAGGTCGAGGGACTCGTCAACTTGTCCTCAAAAGATTCCGCAGACGATTTGAAAAAGTGATTTCGGAATATAGAGTACCACGCATTACAAAAATGCGGGTGTAGCATAATGGTAATGCTTCGGCCCTCCAAGCCGACCACGTGGGTCCGATTCCCATCACCCGCTCCATTCAACGAAAAGACCGTCCCCAAAATCCGGGAGACGGTCTTTTCGTTTCCCCCCAGAAAGGGGAAGCGACATATTGTTTCCGGGGAAATCCACAGGCGTATTTGCAATTTGTCATTCCCGTCTCATAGTAATAACCATGTGTAATGTTGTGTATGGTTAATTTAAACAACAGGCAGGAATTGGGGTTATATCCATGATTGTGGCAAGCGAATACTACACCATTGCCGAGGTGGCTGACATGCTTTCGGTTTCCAAGGAGACGCTGCGTCGATGGGATGCTAGCGGAAAACTTGTTCCTGTGAGGCATCCTATAAACAACTATCGCGTCTACAACCGGGAGCAGCTTGCGATTTTCGATGAGGCAAGGCTTATGTTCAATTCGCTTTGGGAGGAGGAATGCAGGACCGTTCCGAAGCGTTCCTATACCGACATAGAGCTTTTTGCGGGGGCTGGTGGCCTGGCACTTGGTTTTGAGCGTGCTGGCTTCAACCACGTTGCCCTTAATGAGCTGATGCCTGAGGCATGTGCGACATTACGGGCAAATCGTCCGTCCTGGAATGTGATTGAGGGCGATGTGGCTCAGGTGTCTTTTGAGAAATACAAAGGAAAGGTTGACATGGTGTCGGGTGGATTTCCGTGCCAGGCTTTTTCCTACGCGGGTAAAAAATTGGGATTTGAGGACACTCGTGGGACATTGTTCTATCAGTTTGCCCGTGTCATCAAGGAGGTTCAACCGAAAATTTTCCTAGGGGAAAATGTCAGGGGGCTTTTGGAACACAATGGCGGCAAGACAATGGAGACCATAAAGGATGTCATCAAGGAACTCGGTTACACACTTGTTGAACCCAGGTTTCTGAAGGCTATATTCTACATGGTTCCCCAGAAGCGGGAGCGACTTTTTCTTGTAGGCATAAGGAACGACCTGGCTGACAAGCTGACCTTCACCTGGCCTTCTCCCTACAAGAGAATCCTCACCCTGCGCGATGCCCTCAAGGCGGGGGTTCTCTATCCGACCGATGTGCCCGACTCTCCTGGCCAGCGGTATCCACAGAGAAAGGCGCAGATTCTCTCCATGGTTCCCCCTGGGGGATATTGGAGGGATCTGCCTGTGGATGTCCAAAAGGAGTATATGAAGGGATCGTTTGACTTGCCGGGTGGAAAGACTGGAATGGCTAGACGTCTTTCCTGGGATGAACCAAGCCTCACATTGACCTGCGCTCCGGCGCAGAAGCAGACAGAGAGATGCCACCCCGAGGAGACCCGCCCGCTTACGGTGCGGGAGTATGCGAGAATACAGACCTTTCCCGATGAATGGAAATTCGAGGGGAAGATGGAAAGCATCTACAAGCAGATAGGCAACGCCGTCCCCGTAAATCTAGCCAGTGCGGTAGGACGTGCATTAGTCAGGATGTTGAATCAACTTGAATAGGGAGAAAGCCATGCCGCACCTTGCCTGGATAACCGATAAGGACCTCTTCGCTGCAATCGCCTGCCTTCGCGAATCATTTGAGAGAGGGAGGGCACAGGCGGAAAGGGACATAAACAAAAATGTCATTGATCCCTTCTATGCGTTATTTGGCATGGTTTGGCTAGGGATGGAGCACGACCATTGGATGGAAATGGAAAAGGCGCGACAAATAGGGAAGTCGCTCAACAACGCCATTGGCTTATTCCATCAGCAAGTGCTTGGGAGCATTCCTGGCTGGCATAATCTTGGCACGGGTGGAATCGTTGATCTGGCAAATGACGACAGGAAGATCATTGCGGAACTGAAGAACAAATACAATACAGTTAAGGGGTCGGACAGAATTGGCATCTACGAGGAATTAAGCGATGCTGTGCACGGCAAGAACAGCATATACAAGGACTACACAGCATACTATGTGACGGTTATTCCCCAGTCCTCCGAGGGTGTTCTTCGCCCGTTTACCCCATCGAATAATGCCAAGGGAAAGAGAGCCGCCGCCGATGAGCAAATCATTGAGATTGACGGCAGAAGATTCTATGCTCTTGCAACAGGACACGACGATGCGCTTGATGAGTTGTTTGACGCCGTGAGCGAAATCCTGTTTTCAGATCACAGTCATCTCACGGAGAGTCAGCGAGATGGCGACATCAGGCAGGTCAAGCAACTATTCAACAAGGCGTTTATTGGCGAGGTGTGAACGAATCGTCCATGCACCTGTGTGCTTATAGTAGGACATTGTTTATTTCTCTGGGCAATCGGTTTCAGGCATGAACAAGCTTCTTCTGGCATTGGCGGTTATCATCATGACAAGCGTTTGCGGTTTTGCCGGCGAATTGAAGGTGCTGATGATTGGCAACAGTTTCACCCACAGCGTGTTGACCTATCTTCCATCGCTTGTCAAGGCGTCGGCAGAAGACAAGCTGTTGCTTGGGCAGGCGGAGATTCCGGGCTGCCCGATATGGCGTCACATCGAGGAATACGAGAAGTCCGAGGCGGATCCCTCCCATCGTCCCTATTGGACCAATCTGGAGTTGAAGGGCGACACCCCGGACGGAATGAGTTCCCTCCAGGAGTTGCTTGATGCGGAGCAGTGGGACATTGTCACCATCCAGCAGGCGAGCCATGAGAGCTGGCAGCCCGACAAGTTCGACAACTTCTATCCGAGGCTTGTGGAGATCATCAGGAAGCACTGCCCGAAGAGTGAGATTGTCATCCAGCAGACCTGGTCGTACGCCTCTGACGACCCGCGCGTTGCGAAGCCGTCTCCGACATGGGGTTTTGACCAGGACGAGATGTATCGTCGCCTGAACGAGAACTACCGGAACATGGCGAAGGCATTGAATGCCCGCATCATTCCGACAGGATATGCGGTGCAGCTCTCCCGCGAGAGGGTGCCTGAGAAATACACGGGCTTCGACAAGGCTGATGTGTCGCGCTACGTCCATCCCGACCTGCCTCCCGCCAGCCCAATCGAGGTAGTCGGCAGCTTCTACTGGCATAAGGATTCCAAGACAGGCAAATACGTGATGTGGCAGGACACCTTCCACCTCAACAAGCGTGGCGAATACATGCAGGCATGCGTCTGGTATATGTTCCTCTTCGGCAGGACGGGGGCCGATATCAGGTTTGTCCCCGAGTCGATTACGAAGGAAGACAGCGCATTCCTGATTGGCTGCGCCGAGTCCGCCGTGCGCAACTATCCCCAGGTCAGGAACTTGAGGGAATAGCCCTCTCCCCCAATTCACTTGGGGAAAAGGCTGTGGATTGCGCCGACTGGCAAACATCCCTCGGCGCACCTCACCTGAACAACTTCACGCCCCGCCGCCCCTCTCTGCCGCGTGCTATCCGGGATATAGTAATCCGCAAGTCCCAGGAGACGGGGGAGACGCCCCCGTCGATATTGCGACGACATCTGTTCACGTTAGGCGGGCGAATATGATTACACTTCTGAATGGCCGCGGCGGTCTTCCCGAGATTCACATACAGAACGAGGCAGCGCATTGCGAGATTTCGCTGATGGGCGCCCATCTTCTCAGCTTCATTCCCGCGGGGCGTCGCGAGGTCTTCTTCCTTTCGGAGAAGTCGGAATACTCCACGACCGGCAAGGCGATTCGCGGCGGCATTCCCGTGTGCTGGCCATGGTTCGGCCCCGCTGACAAGGAGAAGGTCCCCGCCGCAACCACCGCACACGGATTCATCCGCCAGTGCCTTTGGCGCCTGGTCTCCTGGAAGGAACTGTCCGCTGAAGCCACGGAGGTCGTTCTGGCAGTCAATGACGACGAGGCGACCCGGCGAATCTGGCCACACGCCTTCGAACTCCGCCTTGAGGTCAAGGTCGGAAAGAGGCTTGAACTCGCCCTGACCACCACCAACACAGGAGACGCGCCATTCGCCTTCGAGGAGGCGCTGCACACCTATTATGCTGTGGGAGACTGCCGCGAAATCTCCATCACGGGATTCGACGGATGCGAATTTCTCGACAAGGCGCCGGCAAATCCACCCGCCGCGAATCCGCAGAAGGGAGAGGTGACGATTGCCGCCGAGACCGACCGCGTCTACTGCCACTGCCCGGGCGAGGCCGTCATCAGGGATCCCGTCATGGGCCGCAGCATCCGTATTTCCAAGGAGAACAGCGACACGGGGGTCGTCTGGAACCCCTGGATTGACAAATCCCGCAGGATGCCGGACTTCGGTGACCGCGAGTATCTTGGGATGGTCTGTGTCGAGAACTGCAATGTCGGATACGACGGCAGGGTTCTTGCGCCTGGCGAGAGCCACTCGCTGCGCGTCTCCATTGGGGTTGAAGGGTAGCGTCTTCCAAGGCATAGAATCACGGGAATGGATTTTGCCTCTCATCTCGCCCAATGGTGCCGGCACGCCAGCACGTGGGGATATCCCGCGGTGATAGCGTTGATGGCCATTGAGAGCTCGTTCATTCCCTTTCCCAGCGAGGTTGTGATGATTCCCGCGGGCTTTCTGGCTGCGCGAAGCGAGTTGACCCTGGGGAACCCCTGGCTTGACCTCGCCCTGGTCATCATCGCAGGACTGGTCGGCTCCCTGCTCGGAGCATACGTCAACTACTTCCTGGCACTTCGACTCGGAGAACCATTTCTCCGAAAATACGGAAAATACTTCTTCCTGAAGGCGGAGACGCTTGAGCGTTCCCAGGAAATCTTCCGAAAATACGGCGCCCCCGCGACATTCGTCTGCCGACTCCTTCCCGCAATCCGCCAGCTGATCAGCCTCCCTGCGGGACTTGCACGGATGCCCTTTGGACAATTCACACTCTATACGGGCTTTGGCGCAGGAATCTGGGGGGCGATTCTTGCTGGGACGGGATTCTTCATCGGACGGAGCACGACCGACCTCTCCTACGAAGAGCTGATCCCCCTCGGAAAGCAGCTCGTCTCCGAACACTACTGGTGGATCATACTCCTGATTGCACTCTTCCTGGCAGGATACTGGATTCTGTCAAAATATGTAATGAAAAAGTCATAACCATCTGAATATCAAGATGTTCTATATTACCGTCGCACTGTTGGCGCTGTTTTTTGGGTGGCTTGCGGTCAGGCTTCTCTCGACGCCTAGGCGCAGGGGTCTTGCCTTCACGGGGCGCATTCCAGGCAATCCCGTGATAGTCGTCTTCAGCGACTCACCGTCGCAGAACACCCGCCGTCTTGCCGTGTGGATTCACGAGGCCACAGGCGCCCCCATTGTTCCAATAGAGGTTGCGGTTCCCTATCCCCGCAGCTATCTCAAGTGCGTCGGGCAGGCGCGGAAGGAGCTGAAGAAAGGCATCCTCCCTGCGTTGAAGGAGGGGACACTGCCGGGGCTTGACGAATACGACGTGGTCTTCCTTGGGACGCCCGTGTGGTGGGGGACGGCGGCGCCTCCCGTGAAGAGCTTCCTTGAGGCATCCGCCCGTCTCGACGGCAAGACGGTCGTCCCCTTCGTTACACATGGCGGCGGGGGCGCCGGGCATACCTTCGAAGACCTCAGGAAATCATGTCCAGGGGCGTCCTTCAAGGAGGGCATCTCCCTTTTCGGAAGCGACATTGTGGACAGGTCCCTTGGCCGCACCATAGAGGACAGGGTCTCGCCAGACGCAGTCGCCTCGTGGCTTAATCGAATCTTTCCCGGAGCGGAGCCGGGCGAGGAATCGTCCCCCAGGGAGGAACAGCGATGAACGACAGCAAGAAGATCTTCGTCTCAGGCCATAGAAACCCCGACATCGACTCGATTGCCGCGGCGATTGCCTTGGCGGAGCTGCGCCGACGCCAGGGGCTCGGGAATGTGGTTCCACTGTGCCCGGGGGTCATCTCCGAGCGGACGAGATTTCTCCTCGACCGTTTCCACCTGCCGACTCCCCAGACCAGGAGCGACGTCTATGTCCGCGTCTCCGACATAATGGAGTCGAACCCCGCGGTCATTCCCTCTGGCGACACCCTGTGGGAGGGATTTGAGGTTTTGCGTGAAACTGGCTTTCCCCGCCTGCCCGTCGTCGACTCCGCCGGCATCTATCTTGGGATGTTGAGCCCGATGGGGGTTCTTGACAGGCTTCTTGGGCTGGGAGACTCGGTCGAAAACCAGCACCTTGCTTCGCGGGAGGTCTTCGCCTCGGTGAATTTGATGGCACGTGCGCTTGACGCCACCCCCGTGACGGCCTCCAGCCCCGACACAATCCAGAAGTTCATCGTCTACGTCGCCGCAATGCGCGTGGACTCCTTTGACGCGCATCTCCCATGGGAGGAGAAGGGCGCGCTCGCAGTAATCGTTGGCGACCGCCCGGACATCCAGGGACACGTAATCTCCAGGGGAGTCCGGCTTCTCATTGTCACTGGCGGGCATCCTGTGGAGTCCCGCCTTGTCGAACTTGCCGTCCAGAAAGGGGTGACGATTCTCGAGAGCCCAGGCGACTCGGCGCAGGTAATCAGGCGACTCGCCTTCTCGATGCCCGTGGAAATGGCTGGCCTGCGGGGGCAGGCCTTCGTCCTCTCCCCCGACGACCGCCTGCGGGATGTCTCCCACAAGATCAGCAACCGCCTCGAGGATGTAATCCCCGTCCTCAACGCGGACCGTACCCTTGCGGGGATTGTCACGAAGAAGGACGTTGCGCAGCCGCCACCTTTCGAGATGATTCTTGTGGACCACAACGAGATTGAGCAGAGTCTTCCCGGTGTCGAGCTGCTGCCCGTCATAGAGGTTGTCGACCACCACCGCCTCAAGACCATGCCCACGGACCAGCCGATACGATTCACGGCGGATGTCGTCGGCTCCACGTGCACCCTCGTGGCAAAGATGTACCGTGATGCGGGGGAGTCCCTCTCCGCGTCCCTTGCCGGGCTTCTTCTGGCGGGGGTCGTAACCGACACCCTGAATCTCAAGAGCCCGACTTCTACCGACCGCGATGCAAAGACCGTGACCTGGCTGGAGAAGATTGCAGGATGCTCAGGAACGGAACTTATGGCGGAACTCGCCACCATCGAATCGCCACTGGCATCGAAAAACGCAACGGATGTCCTCAATGGCGACCGCAAGTGCTACAGCGAGGGAACAATCACATTCGCATTGGCACAGGTGGAGGAGACTAATCTACAGCTGCTGGCAGAACGGCGCCAGGAACTCGAGGAGGCAATGAAGGATATCATGCGCGATGAAAAGCTCGACTTCATCGGACTGATGGTCACCGACGCCGTCATGGAGGTCTCAAGGCTCCTGCTGCTCGCCCCAAAGAGCATTGCCCAGGCACTGCCATATAAGCAAATCGGGGAGAATATCTACGATATGACAGGTGTCCTCTCCAGAAAAAAACAGCTCCTCCCGCAAATTCTCGCCACAATCCGAGCAAGAGAGGAATAGGAGGAGTAGAGAGTAGGGAGAAGAAAGAAGAAGGTAGTGCGTGGCTGGCGCGCGTGAGCGCGCCTCGCACGGCAGAATCGCCGTGCGATCCCTGTGTGAATCCCTCTCTGACCTCTACCTGCACGGCAGAATCGCCGTGCGATCCCTGTGTGAATCCTTCTCTGACCTCTACCGGCGCGGCAGAATCGCCGCGCTCAATGGAAGCCCACTGCAAAGTGACCACGCACTACCTTCTACCTTCTACCCTCTTCTCCCTACTACTGATATTTTGGCAGCATGTTGCCGTGGGCCTTGATGAGGTCGTCGCACATTGCCTTGATGTCGTCGATGCTCAGTTCCGCCGCCGTATGCGGGTCCAGCATCGCCGCCTGGTAGATATGGTCCTTCTTTTGGGTGAGCGCGGCCTCGATTGTCAGCAGCTGGACATTGATATTCGTCATGTTCATTGCCGCGCACTGGACGGGGAGTCGTCCGACGTATGTTCCATGGATTCCCTTCGAGTTCACCAGGCACGGGACTTCGACCACTGCATCTGCCGGCAGATTTGAAATCAGGCCATTGTTCAGGACATTTGCCCCGATTTGCCTTGGCGTATTCGTGACGACCGAGTCCATGATTGCGGAGCCGTATTCAATTGAGAGCTTGTGTTCGAGAGTCGCCTTGTTCTTGAGGTCGGCATACTCCTTCTTCCATCCTGCGATCTGGTTGACGCACCTGCGCGGATATTCGTCAAGCGGGATTCCGTACTGGTCGATGAGTTCGGGATACTTGCTCTTGATCCAGAAGGGGGCGTATTCCGCATTGTGTTCGCTGGACTCTGTCACATAGTATCCAAAGTCCTCAATCATCTGGAGGCGCACCAGGTCGTATGCAGTCGCCTTCGGGTGCTTTGCGTTGCCGCGATGCTTCTTCACCTGCGCCTTGGCGAGGCGTTTGAGTTCGGGATAGACGTCCTTCCCGTCGCGGGTGACCTCCAGGAGCCACGCCATGTGGTTGATTCCGGCAATCAGCCCGCTGTATCCGTAGTCTTCCGCGAGATAGCCGGCGTCAAGCTGTTCCTTTGTCACGAGTCCTAGTCCCCAGAGGAGGCAGGTGATGCATACCTGCACGCTGTGGCAGAGTCCCACGGTCTTGACCGAGCTTCCGCGAAGCATCGCGCCTGTGAGCATCGCCATCGGGTTGGTGTAGTTCAGGAACCATGCGTCGGGGCAGACCTTCTCGATGTCACGCGCAAAGTCCATCATCACGGGAATGGTCCTCAGCGCACGGAAGATGCCGCCGATTCCAAGCGTGTCGCCAATGGTCTGCCTCAGGCCGTACTTCTTGGGAATCTCGAAGTCGATGACCGTCGAGGGTTCGTAGCCGCCAACCTGGATTGCGTTGACGACGAAGTCTGCCCCCTTCAGCGCGGCGGCGCGCTTCTCGACGCCAAGGTAGCACCTGATCCTGGCGCGGTTTTCGTTGAAGGAGGAATTCATCTTCTCAAGAATCGCCTTAGACTCCTTCAGACGGGTGCCGTCGATGTCGTAGAGCGCAATCTCAGAGTCCCTCAACGACTCCCTGCACATGCAGTCGCCCAGAACATTGCGGCAGAAGACCGTGCTTCCAGCCCCGAGAAATGTGATTTTCGCCATGCTTTGAATGCTGAAGTGAATTAAAAGAAAAAGAGACCAGGCGACATGCCTGACTCAAGGGAAAATGTATCCCGGCAATGTTCTTTTTTTGGGAAAAACTAGCGCATTCCGAAAAATGCATTACTTTTTGTCTGGTTGTTGAGTTTGACCCTACCTAAACACGTAACCACCTTGCAAAGGATATCCCGAACAGCCATGTCCCATTTGAAGAAATGCACCGTCGGCCCCTATAAGAACTGCGTTGAAATCAAGTCAGGGGAACTGCGCCTGGCCATCACTACCGACGTAGGGCCCAGAATCATCGGCTGCTTCATTGGCGAGAAGAGCAAATTCAACCACTTCGCAGTCCTGCCGCCCACTCCATTCAAGGCCTCGGACAACGGATTCGCGCTCTATGGCGGACACCGCATCTGGCACTCCCCGGAAGCCCTCCCCAGAACCTACGAGCCCGACAATGTGAAGGTCGACTACTTCCACCATGATGACATGCATATCTTCACCACGAAATGCTTCAAGGAGACGGGCATCGTCAAGCAGCTTGCCATCAGGGTGCTACAAGGAAGCATGGTCGAGGTGTCAAACACCATCTTCAACGCCGGCAACTGGGAGATTGAGCTGGCGCCCTGGACCCTTGCGCTGATGGCGCCGGGCGGCAAGTGCATCATGCCATACGCCGGCGCCCCCGATGACAGCCCATACGCGCCAAACGCCACCCTGAATCTCTGGCCATACACGAACATCAAGGACAAGAGACTCGCCATCGGCAAAGAGTACATCATTGTCAGCCATGACCCGAAGGTCGAGGCGCCGCTCAAGATCGGATGCAACAACACACAGGCCTGGGTCGCATACGTCAACAACAACCAGGCGCTCATCAAGCAATTCTGCCACGATTTCGATGGCAGGTACCCCGACATGGGATGCTCCTCGGAGTGCTACGCAAACAATCTCTTCACCGAGATGGAAGCGCTGGGACCACTCGAAAGACTCAAGCCAGGACAAGCCACCACGCTCGTCGAATACTGGCAGCCACTCGACAACCTCCCCGAAATCAAGACCGAAAAGGATGTCACAAATCATATCCTGTGCGATATGATTGACCTCGACGACATGGCGGATGACGAATACGGGGAAGATGAGTGTTGCTGCGGACACCACCACCACGCCTGCGATGACGACGAGGAGGACGACGGATTCCCCTGGGAGTCTTTTGAAGACGAGGATGAAGAGGATGAAGAATTCCCATTCGCCAACCTGACGGACGAGGACATGCATCCTTTCGCAGGCGCGAAGGAGGAGGAGGTGATTGACGTCACCCCCGAAAAGCCCGCCAAGAAGAAGGCCAAGGCGGCGAAGAAGAACGACAAGAAGAAGTCGAAGAAGTCAGGAAAGTAAAGCGTCCCGCCCACCTGCCGTGCGGACGCAGCCACAACCACAACGCCCGTCCACATGCCCAGAAACCAGGATGCCCGAACCCACCTCCAATGAACGACGGCCGCTTTTGCTGATAGCGGACAGCCATGTGCGGTCTGGCAAGAACTCCTTCGGGGCGTTCTTCCAGATGCTCTCGTGGATTGAGACCACCAACTACGATGTCGTCTTCCTAGGCGACATCATGGAGCTTTGGATTGGGCTGAAGGGGTACGAGGAGGAGATACACAAACGGTTCCTTTCGTGGTGCGCCGCCGAGAAGAAACACCGGAAGATCTACTTCCTCGAGGGGAATCACGAGTACTTCGTGCTGCCCGGCCACGCCCGCTACTTCACGAAGGCGGCGCATGACGAGCTTCGCATCGGCGGCCTTCTCCTGACCCACGGCGACACCCTCGCCGCCACCCCCGCGCATCTGCGCTTCAGATGGTGGTGCAAGAGCCGCCTTGCCTGGTTCCTCCTCCGGTTCATGCCCTTCGCAAAGTCCTGCGTAAGGCTGATCAAGCGCAAGCTGGAACGCAGGAGCCGAATGCGCAAGAAGGCATTCCCCGAAAGGGCGCTCTCCTCATGGAGCGCCGAACAATTCCAGTCGAATGCACCGCCAAACGCAATCCTGGCAGGACACTTCCATAAGCAATTCCAAATCAAACGGAAGGACGGAACACTCTTCGCAGTCCTCCCCGCATGGATGGACAGGGGGGAGGTGGCACTCTATCTCCCCGATGAAAACAAGATTTTTTTCCACAACTGGCACTCGATGAGAGCGCCTAAAAAACGCAAAGACACAAACTAGGAGGAATCATGGCAAAATCTGAACGCCCGGATTTCAACAAGCTCGCCAACACCCCGAGAAGCTTCCAGGACGCCGACAGAAAAATCCTCGGCCCAATCACCACAATCGCCATCACACCTGTGGCGGACGGACGAGTCGGCGCGCACGAAGACAATGTCGAACGCACCTGGAGAATGGTCGAAAAGGTCTATGACCTGATCACCAGCAACGTCCTTCTGCCCGACGGCAAGCCCGTCCGCGTCGTCGTCGCCCCGGAAATCGTCTACGGTGCACGCACCGCCGCACGCGCCCAGGAATACTACGCGTCCCAGGGCGTCTCCGCCAACATCTGGGTTGGCCGTTCCTGGAGCTATATCGACGAGCTGGTGGGAGCCGGAATGGGCATCGGCTCCTCGGAATGGCAGCAGTGCGCATACGGCCTCAACCAGACCGACCGCCCCGGCGCAGTGTGGCTGAAGGCCTTCTGCGCATGCATGGACGAAAAGAAGCGCCCGATCTTCTGCGTCTACTCCCCTGACCTGGAAGACGAGGAAGGCCCCCTGAACAACTACGTCTCCACCAGAATCCTGCGCTTCGCGCGGGCGGCGGCCGCAGTCGGATACATGCGCGGAAAGAACTACCTCTCCGTCGGCGGCGTGGCAATGGGCATCATCGGAAGCGATGTCCGCAGAAACCTCTTCGGACAGTACCTCGGCATGGGAGTCGTCTCCGTAGACCAGTGCATCATCAATGGCCGGATCCAGGCAAACTACTACGACCACGACGAATTCAAGCGGGCGGTCAAGTGGTTTGACGCCTTCAAGAAGACCTGGCGCAACAAGCCCGAGGACAGGTGCTTCGGAACAAGCAACAAGGAACTCGTCGAGAAGTGCCTCAAGATGACCCTCATCTGCCGGGACCTCCTCCACGGAAACGCAGTCCTCTGCGACGCAAAGGCCGCGAAGAAGCAGGGATTCACCCCGAATGTGGAATACGCGCAGGGCGTCAACGCAATCGTCGGAGGCTCCCAGGGACAGCGCCAGTGGACGGACTTCAACCCGAACTTCGACGTCACTGAAAGCCTCATGAACTCCTCCTGGGACTGGAACGGCTTCCACGCACCCACGCCATGGGCGACCGAAAACGACTCGAAGAACGGCATGGGCATGCTCTTCGGAAGCCTCCTCACCGGCGGCGCGCCGCAGCTCTTCGCAGACATCCGCACAAACTGGACGCCCAACTCAATCAAGAAGGCGACAGGGGTCGATGTCAGCAAGATCTGCCCCAACGGAATCATCGACAAGCGCAACTCCGGAGCCGCCGCCCTCGAATACGGCGTCGACCTCTGGAAACTCGCAAAGGTCGGAAAGGATGTCTCCATCCAGGAACTCTGGAAGATGTACAACGGCGACAAGAAGCTCCAGGACGCGCTCCTCAAGGCACTCCTCAAGGGCACAAACTACATGAACGCCGCCCTCACATACTTCCCGGGGGACGGGCTCTCCAGCCAGTTCACCACGCCGGGAGGAATCCCGATGACCTCGTACAGAATGAACTGCGTCGACAACATGCTCACATTCTCAATCGTCGAGGGCGAGTCGGTCGAACTGCCGAAGAAGGTCCAGGACCACATCTGCAAGGTCACCGACCCGACTTGGCCGCAGACATTCTGGACACCCAGGGGGATGACTTCGTTCAAATACATGAACGACATCAGCCCCAACCACGACGGAAGCTCCTTCGGACTCATCGGAGCGGACCTGGTCACACTCGCGGCGATGCTCAGAATCCCCGTGGACATGTGCAACGTGCCAGAGGAGGATATCTTCCGCCCGACCATGTGGCGGCGCTTCGGCAACGACGACTTCCGCGCATGCCAGTTCCTCGGACCACTCTACATGTAGTCTGACAGCATAGTGCGATTGCACAGGAAAGGCGGCTTCCCGATGGGGAGGCCGCCTTTTTTCATGCCGCACCCGGGGATTCCCGGTGGAGGATGTTTCCGCGGGGGACGCCCGGCTTCCTCACTGGTGCATTCGCAGCGCGTGCGCCAGTTCCGCGGCGCCCGGCTTCTCCTTCCAGTCGGAGTCAAGGAGGCTGTCGATGGCGGCGAAGCGCAACGCGATTCCGACTCCGGCAGTGAGTCCAGGCGCAGGGACATTCTGGGAGTTGCACAGCCTGAGTGCCCCCACCAGCCTGTCATCCCACCCCAGCTTGCGGGGGAGATCCCTGGCAACGCGGGCGACCGCGTCGGCAAGGAGCGGCGAGGTCATTCTGCGAACCAGCCCCACGGCCCACCTCTCCCAGCCCTCCGGGGTGAAGTACTCGTCCACGCCGGCATATTTTCTGCAGAGCGCGGCTCCGCATTCATTGATAAGAGTCCTTTGAGTGAACTCCACTATCTCCGGGAATCCGGCCGCATCGCTCATATATGTGCAGTCGCGCTGCATTGCCAGCAGCGCCAGGAGGAGGTGCGACGCATTATGCCCGTAGAGCTTTGCCTCCTCGAAGGGGACCAGGTCCGCCTTCGGATAGAGATTGACGATTCCCACATCCTCCACATTTGGCGCGGAGGATGTGTAGATGGTCGAGAACTCCTCGACGAGGTGCCCCTTTGGGAGACCCGGCGCAAGGGGCGGCAGATCGCTTTCGGCAGTCGTGAAGACCTTGCTCATCTTCCCGATGACAGTGTCGAGATAGTATGTCGCCGGAAGCTCCGGCAGATTGACGGCCGACCTGAGCTCGGCGGCGGCGGTCGTCGAATTCTCCGAGGAGTAGAGATACCGCGGAGCCGCGGGATTCGCGAGAAAGGCCTCCCGCATCCAGGAGGCGCAGGAGGGATAGAACCTCGTCGACGGAAGCGCCGTGTTGAAGACCAGGGCGTCCTTGGCAATCTCCACGAGCCTTGCACGGTCCGCGGCTTCATTGGGATTCAGAATCTCGATGCCGGTGTAGGTCCTGGAGGTGACCTCCTCGCTGCCGGCAGTGTTCACGGTAATCGAACCACTCTCACGGACAGCCGATACCACGGCCGAATCAACCTCCGCCAGGACGATCCGGTCGAATCCGCCCTGGAATGCACCCGCGACGAAAATCCCCGTCTGGATGGGACCCGCGCCAATTCCGATAAAGGTTCTGTTCATTGCGGCTATGCCTGTGACTGCATGAATTCCATGAGCGTCGAAAGCGGGACTGCCCCGCCTGTCGCACTTGCATCGGTGAGATTGAAGTATGCGCTGGCGGCCGCAAGCCGGAGCGCCTCCGCCGTCGGCATGCCCTCGTGAAGCGCATAGAGGATTCCGGCGCAGAATGCGTCTCCCGCACCGGTGGAGCCGGCGATTGACGGCGCGGCGTATGAGCGTCCAATGGTCTCCGTGCCGTCCGCGTCGAGGGCATAGGAGCCCTCGGGATAGTGAATTACCAGCAGTCGGTGAAGACCTGCCTCGAAGAACTTGACGGCAGCGGCGGAAAGCGCCTTGAAGTCAATGGAGCCGTCGGGGAGCCTGACCATGTCGCCGAAGGCGTTCCCAGCCTCGATCTCATTGATTACGAGCACATCCGTGCCGGGCATCGCGGCGACAACCGCCTTGTGGAAGAGCTCCGGAGCCGTCGAGACAAGGTCGAGGACTGTCAGCAGCCCGCGGTCGCGCATGCCACGAAGCACCCTGGCGCCGCAGGTGCCGTACTCCGCATCGGGGGCGTCAAGCCCGCCAAGAAGCAGAAGATAGCCAAGATAAAAGATCCGCGCACCGTAGTCGACATCATCAAAGTCCGCAACGCAAAGGGAGTCGTTGGCACCATGGTTGTGGAAAAAGGTGCGCTTGCCGTCGGAGGACATCACCGTCGTGTAACTGGTCGGAATGCCAGGCTCCTTCCGAAGGCCATCTGTCACAATGTCTGCGGAATTGGCGGATTTTGTCAGGAATTCTCCATATTTGTCATCTCCGACGCATCCCACTGCGAAGAGCGGGATTGCGTCTCCGGCGATTGTGGCGAGGTTCATCAGGACATTGTGCGCCCCGCCTCCTCCCGCCGGCAGTTCCTCCCTGATGATATTTGCGAGATTTCCCTCGCCAGGCCAGCGGTCCAGATGCCGGATTTCATCCACAATCCAGTTTCCGGCCCCGATGATTCCTCTACGCATATTCGCCATTCGCACTCAGTCTTTCGGGGTGTTATTTCCGGCAATCCGTGGTGTCTGCCGCGTGAACCTTTTTCCCGAGGAGTTCCACGAGGGGATTGTAGTCCTGGGGACAGAATCCCAGCGGGTTATGCCGGATCCAGCCTTCGGCGAATTCGAAGCATCCGGACTTTCTCCCGTAGTGGAGGCTGCGGGACGCCATGTCCTCCAGATACGCATCCATTCCCTGGGAGACATCGAGCCACTTCTTTTGGCTGGCGTGCCTTCGCAGCATCTCGCGCTTTGTCTCCATTTCCTCCGTCACATCGACGTAGAAATCCGGTTCCACAGGCCGGTTGAGCTGGTCTGTGATCGAGTGGGGCATTGAGTGGTAGAGCGCCACATCCCGCAGGGTTGGCACCGAGCCGGGCCTGCACCTCAGATTCGTCATCCCACGGCAGAATGCCGCCGTGACGGCGAGCTTGCCGGTGCAGACATGATCCTCCATGTAGTCGTATGGCCCATGGGTCAGGATAATCGACGGATCCACCTCACGGACGACGTCCGCGACGCGGCAGATGTTCTCGTATGTGTAGAAGACCTCGATGTCGTCGCATATCGGGTCGTGGAAGACTGCCCCGACAAGATTCGCCGCCTCCAGGCACTCCGCATGGCGTCGCGCGGCGATGTCGCCCCGTCCCTGGCTGTTGGTGCCCAGGGAGCCGTTTGCCACTGTCATGAAGTGTATCTCGCAGCCGGCCTTCTGCAAATTCAGCATCGTGCCGGCCATTGCGAATTCGATGTCATCGGGGTGGCATCCGATGGCAAGGGCGCGGATCTTATCAGGCATGCTTCCGACCTCCGACATGGTTGTTTCCTGCAATGCGGCAGACTAGTGCATCTCGACGTCGCAGACACCGAATCCGCCACGGTAGAAGTTGAAGGTGACATCCGGGTGGAGCGAGAGAAGCGACATCGGAACCGCGCTGTCCGCAATCCTGTTGGCGATCATATACGTGGAGAGCCTCTGCCCGAAGGGGTTGTCGTGGTGTCCGGGATGCCAGATGGAGACGCGGTCGCACTTCCAGGTCTCAACAGGCCCGACGCTGATTGCCTGGGTCGGCACATTCTGGACCGTGCCGCCGCCGCTTGTGCGGGCGTTCTGGATGAGCGTAATCGGATGGAGCTTGACGATGCGCGTGTGCAGCTTCAGATACTCCTCCGGCGTCGGGGGATTCTCGGCGTACTGGCCGAGACGCTGGACCGGGTCGTTGAATGCCCAGTGCTTCGTCTCGCCCTGCCCTCCCTGCATGAGCATGCAGTGGAACTCGTCGAAGGACTTCATGTACTCCTCCGGATTCTCGGTGGGGAAGTGGAGATTCTCCTCCGGAATCGCCAGTTCCCTGCAAATGCGGTCGAAGCAGAGTTCGCGGTCGGCCTTCTGGAAGCCCAGCGGGAAGTCGCGGCCCGCCGCCTTGCCGTCCACGAGCCACTCGTCCATCCCCCAGAAATGCGCGTGCTTCAGGCTGATTCCCAGGGAATTGACAATCTGCGCGACAATCGGGAGCTGTTCCGTGGGGCCGATTGGGCCGCAGACTCCGCAGGGATTCGAGGCGGTCGCCTTCTGGAAGACCTCCACGTATTCAAGCGCCTCGGCCGCGTAGAACTCCTGGAGCGTGTCGAAGACATTGATCTTGAACCCCTTCCGCTGTAGCTTCGGAAGATCTTCCAGCGTCAGCTTGGCCGCCGCGTCGAGAATGTCCCTGTCGAGAGTCGTGTAGTCCCACCAGTCGGGGGAAATCTTGCTCAGATTGCGCATGGTTCTGTCCTGTTTGTTCGTTGTTGTGAATTTGACAATCCGCATCCGTGCCGGGGAATCACATCAAACGGGCGCAGAAGAGAGGCGAGGCGCACGTCAACGACATCGCCACCCCCGCTCCTGCGCCGCTTTGCATCCGACGGCGGAGCCGATCTACTTTCCGTTCTTCATTTCGCGGACGGATTCGACGATTGCCTGCGCCTGGTACTCGATCTGCTCCTGGGTGAGGTTGTAGATGGGCAGATGCGTGTAGGAGGTGTAGAACATGCGTTCGGTGACGGGGCATGTCGCCGCGATGGCGTCCTCGTCATATCCGAGGTCCTTCATCACCTGGAAGCGGTACATCGGCCCGAAGTGGGTGATGTTCGTAAGCCCCTTCTCCTTGAGCTTCTTCTCGAGGACGCGGATGTCGCCGCCGATCTTCTGCGGGTCTATCCTCAGCAGGTAGAGGTGGTGCGTCCCGTAGGTATCGGGGGTGTCCTGCCTTTCGATGAGGATGCCATCCTCCTCGGCAAGGACCGAATTCGTGTATTCGGCCGCCTTGCGCCTTGCGGCGATGATCTGGTCCAGGCGTGCCATCTGGAGTTCAAGGCCGAGTGCCTGGGCCTCCGTGATGGATGAGTTGCCCGCGATCTTGACATTGCCGAAGCGGTCCCGCAGGGGAACGATGTCGTAGAGCCAGTCCTTGATCTGGCGCGACCCGTCCAGGCCGAGGAAACGGGCCTGAGGAAGCTGCTTCCCGGCAAAGTCCTCGTTGGTGAGAAGGATGCCGCCCTCCCCCAGCGAAGTGATGTTCTTCACCTCGTGGAGGGAGAAGCCGCCAAAGTGGCCGATCGCGCCAAGATACCGCCCCTTGTACATGCCCCCCATGCCATGGGCGGCGTCCTCCATCACGTAGATGCCGTGCCTGTTGGCAATCTCCATGATGGGATCCATGTCGCAGGGATAGCCACCCAGGTGGACTGGGACGATTATCTTGGTCTTCGGGGTGATCTTCCTCTCAAGGTCGGCGGGATCCATGTTCATCGTCTCAGGATCGACGTCCACGAAGACAATCTTTGCCCCGATCGAGAGCGGATACGACATCGTCGCGATGAATGTGATTGCGGGCATGATCACCTCGTCGCCCGGCTCGACGCCCGAAAGCTTGAAGCCGATCTCCATTCCGGAAGTCCAGCAGTTGGTCAGAAGGGCGTACTTCGAATTGAAGGTCTTCCTGGCAGCCGCCTCGGCCGCGACGACATGGTCTCCGAGAGTCAGCTTCGAGGCACGGGATGCGACGCGCGCAAGCGAGTCAATGTCACCGCTGACCTTTGCGAACGCCTCGTCATAGCCGGGCTTCCCTTCCTTGTCGGGCAGAAGGAACTTCACGAACTCCTTCACGTCGTCGGCATTGTAATACTCTCCGACAGCCGTCCAAGGCACCTTGCTGGGACCAACTGCGTAGCGGAAATCATTCTTGTTTTCAGCCATGTTCCTGTTCCTCTCGTTTTTGCTGGGGGATGGGATGTGTCAACAAATGTGACAATGCGGAGCGATTCGTGCGCCTGTCGACGAAAGATAATCCCACGACCGCAATTCCGCTTTGCGGGACATGTGACTTGAAGGACTTTTTTATGGAATCGGATTATGGCGTTGCGCAGGACGGGCTTCCCCCTGCACCTAGCCAAGGATTTCCCTTGTCCGTATGACTTCCCTGTCGCACTCCGAAACCAGGTCGGCAATGATATCCGCGACGGATTCCTCCCTGTCGACGAGGCCCACGGACTGCCCCGCCATCACGGAACCCCTTCTGACATCCCCGTCCACGGCGGCCCGGTGTAGTCCACCCACCCAGAAGTGTTCCACCTGCGCCTGGGCATCCTTTCTGGAGATGTGCCCCGCGTCCAGCTGTGCGATAAGATTCACCTGGAGCCGTTCAAACTCCCTTGTGCCCTCGTTCCGGAGCGCCCGGACGGCGACCACGGGAAGCCCCGAGTCCAGCTGCCCCGCGGGCTGCGCATCCCGTGCGGATGCGTTGATGAGCGCCTTCTTGAAGTCGGGATGGACATTGCACTCCCTTGCGACGGCGAAGCGCGTTCCCAGCTGCACTCCCGCGGCGCCGAGCATGAGGAGATGGGCCATGAGGCGCCCCGTCGCAATTCCCCCGGCGACAAAGACCGGCACCGTATCGCAGTGGAAGAGCACCTGTTGCAGCAGGACCGTAAGCGAGACATGGCCTATATGCCCTCCCGCCTCGGTGCCCTCGAGGATCAATCCGTCCACCCCGAACGAAAGCAGCCGCTGTGCGAGCATCTCCGTTGAGGCGAAGCAGAGCACCTTTGCGCCGGTCGCCTTGATGGCGGCGATTTCCGTGTCCCTGGGAAGTCCCCCTGCGAATACCACAAACGGGACGTGGTGGTTTTGAAGGAGCGCCAGGTGGTCCTTGTATGACGGCCCCAGCGTGATGACATTGACCGCAAACGGGCGCCTTGTCAATGCCGACGTGCGGTCGATTGCCTCGTCCAGCAGCTTCGGGGGCATGTTTCCGCCCGCGAGAGCCGCGAATGCGCCCGCGTTTGAGACAGCCGCCACCAGTTCCGGCGTGCTCACCCAGGTCATCGCCCCGCAGAGTATCGGGTATTCGGTGCCCAGAAATCCATTGCCTCTCGAAAAGAGCCTTTCGGTGGCCTTGTCCATTGCGTAGTCCTGATTAATCTGATGTGGTTGCCATCGGCCGGCCACCCGTCACGGGAGGCTGAATGCCTTGTTGTCGTTTTCCGCGTCAAGCTCGATCATGCGCCCCATGATCTTCAGCGACGCATCGAGGACGACATCCTCCCGGGGCGCCCCGTCGTCGTAGATTGACTCGTCCGCGTCATGGAGCCTTTCCTGGTCATCGCCCTTGCGGTTTGGCTGATAGTGGCGGATGCGGCGTGCGGCGTGGGTCTCCCTTTCGCGGTAGGCCTCCCTTTCGGCGAGTTCAAGGGGAATCTTGCGGTCCTCGCGGAACTCCATGTACTCCTCGACCTCCTTCGCGTATCGGACGAACTCCGGGGTCGTGGCGATTTCGGATTTGTAGAACTTCTGGAGCTCCGGCAGAAAATGGCCGAGCCGCGTCTGCACGACGCGCGTCGCGCCGGCAATCTCGTCCCAGGGAAGGACATGGGGCAAGTCCGCCTCGGTATTCCGGAACGCCATCTGGAAGGACGGGAACTGGATGTCCGGCGCAACGCCCTTGATTTGCGTGGAGCCTCCCGTCACACGGTAGAACTTCTGGATGGTCATCTTGAGGGAGCCTGGCTCCTGGGAGCCAAGAAGCTTGCCGTTGCGCCGGATTTCGGGGAGGGAACCAAGGTCGACCACCGTCTGGACGGTGCCTTTGCCGTGGGTGCCCGGGTCTCCGACGATGACGGCGCGGGCGGTATCCTGGAGGCATGCGGCCAGAATCTCGGTGGCGGACGCGGCGCCCCTGTCAACAATCACCATCAGCGGGCCAGCATACTCCGCGCCGGACGTCTCGTCAGTGCGCACGGTCACATTCCAGTCGCTGTCCCGGGTCTGGACGATTGCGCTTCGCACCATGCCGCCGCCACCGGCGCGCAGGAATGCGCTTGTAAGCAGGATTGCCTCCTCAAGGGAGCCGCCGCCATTGTCCCGCATGTCCAGAATCACTCCGTCCACGGGACCGGATGCACGGGCCTCCCTTAGGAGCCGCAGCACGTCGTTTGTGGTGCTCTTGGCGTCCCGCTTCTTGCCGTATCCGTTGAAGTCCCGGTAGAAGCTAGGCAGGTAGATGTTGAGAATCCGCTTGCCGTCGACGGTGTGGAGGGTGCTTTGCGCCTCCGACTCCTTCAGCTTGATCTCGTCGCGGGTCAGGCGGAGAACATACTCCGACTGCGAACTCTCCGGCTGGATGGTCAGGTAGACGCCCGTCCCCTTCACGCCGCGAATCTGGCGCACCACCTTCGAAAGCGGCATCCCGATGACGACATTGGGCTCCTCCTCGGCAGATTGGGCGACGGCGACAATCTTGTCCCCGGGCTTGAGGCGCCCGTCGGTGGCGGCCGGGCCGCCGGGAACCAGGCTCACCACGACGGTATACGAGTCACGGGAGGTGAGAGTCGCCCCGATGCCCTGGAGGGAGAGCGACATGCCGATGTCGAAGTCCTCCTTCCTGTCGGGAGCCAGATAGCATGTATGGGGGTCGAGCAACCCCGCAAAGGCGTTCAGGAAGTAGCTGAGCACCTCCAGCGGCTCCGCATTCTTGTGGTTGATGAAGGTGTTGACGACCGCGTTCTGGCTGCGAAGCCGAATCGGCGGCGGCGTATAGACGGCGCGGTGCTCCTCCCCGGACGCCCCGCCGTGCTTCACATCCTTCTTGCGGGCCTCGATGTCCTTCTGCGTCAGCATGTCCGCTAGCAGCGTATTCTTGACCCTGAGGCGCCAGAGCGCCTGGCGTTCCTCGTCGGTGGCCGGCCAGTCGTGGTCCTCTGGCTTGTCGTAGACGACGATGTACTCCTTTTCGGAGAAGTCGTAGTTCCTGTCGGGCTCGTATGCGCCGTAGGTGAAGACCGCCCACTCACGCAGGCGCTCCAGGAATCTCCGGTAGACCTTGAAGGCAAAGTCGACATTGGGCTGCCCACGGACGCCTATCTTCTCCTCGTATCCTGCAAACTCCTCCAGGTCGGACTTCAGGAAGTAGATCTTCATGGGGTCCAGCATCTGGAAGTAGTTCACGTACCACTGGGAACAGAGCTGGGGGGTAAACTCGACCTCCGAGTAGTGGTATCTCAGGAAGGCGGAGACCGTCCCCCGCGCAATGAGCATCATGCCGGGAGTCTGGGAAATCAGCGGAAGTTCCGCACGCACGACCTCCCTGTCCATCAGCTCCGACACCCCGGAATAGGTCAGGCCCTGCCCAAGGGCAACCGAAGACACCGCGACCGTCAGCGCGGCAAAAAACGTCAGGAATAGCTTCTTCATTCTATGTGTGTATTTGATTGCTGTCAAAGGACAGAAGAGGAGGAGGGGTCGGCCCTCATCGGCGTCCAGGGGAGACAAACCGGCACTTCTGGATGCGACCGTTCGTGAAATCGGAGAGGTTCCTCAGGATTGGCTCCCGCATCTGGGGCTGCTGGAAGACAAAGAGGTAGGTCTGGTTCGCGGCGGAAATGACGAGGGTGTCGCCCTTGATCTCCAGGGGCGTGAGATGGCGCGACGTCTCCGCGCCGACCAGCTCGCTCCATGAGCCGCCGATGCGCTCCAGAAGCGCGCTGTCGTCGGCCCTCAGCCTGCCAAGCTGCTCATCCACAAGGTATGCGATGGACCTGGGCCGCCTATGGAGTGCGCCCAGGACTCCAGGCGCGGCATCCTCCCCGACCCAGTCGGCGAGCAGCCCGTCCAACTCCTTCTCGCTGGCGGTGGGATGCAGCCCATCCTTGTATGCAAGTGGTTCTTCTTGGGATTCTTCCACGGACACTTTTCCGTTTGGCATTTATTGTAAGTGGTTCTACAGACACGTCGCACGCCGGGCATGCAGGTCGTTTTTCAAACAAAGGCAATTAACATACCCCGTAAATCACTCGCCCTATGAGCACACTCGTCGATAATTA
>ULPT01045598.1_pt1 | contig 26172 bp, 24 predicted proteins | sample 1953751 | NCBI WGS metagenome assembly ULPT01 (sample SAMEA4835636, study PRJEB28245) | human gut metagenome | biome: gut microbiome; material: fecal sample | place: Denmark | collected 2008 | reverse complement strand
TACTGCCACGGAAACACTGTCCATGTAAAGACAGAGATAACATCGACAGACGATGATGTTGTCCTTGAATGGGGAAAAACAATAATCAGCGCAAGGACAAAAACTGACCTTGCCGCACAGCTCTCCGCGGTAACAGCGACCGGCTGGGACATGAGGAAATGCTCTGGCTTTACGGCGACAGCAACGATGAAGGATGTGCCTCTGAAAATCGGCGGAGAATATTGCTGGGAGGACAATGCGAAAGGCTATGATTCCCATAAGGCCGGGCAACAGGCTCACGGTGAAATACCTTGGAAGGCACAGCGACGGCGAGTACCTTGTCTATTCAGTGGAGCACGACTTAAGCGTTCAGGACGGATACTTCACAACGTGCCACCTGAGAAGGAACTTCTGCGGAGTAAGCAATAAAGACAGAAGCATCAGCGCAATCGACAGGGAGCGGATAGACAGCTGGAGTGCAAACACACAGGAAGAGACCGCAGCGGCAGCCTCCGCGAGTGGAAACCAGACAGAAAGTCAGAATGACACAGAAGAAAGCAACGCAGAAGAAAAGAGCCCGAAAATCTCAAGTCCGCACTGGGAAGATGCAAGCGGCAGGACAATTGCAAAAGCCCTGGTCGGCGATGAAGTCTTACTTTGCGCCGATGTAACGGACATTGCCGATGGAGCGACAGCAACAATCAGAATTATAGAAAAAGACAATGATGGCAACGATGATTTTGTCGCGGAGCTGAGCACGTCTGTACAGGAAGGTCGGTGATACAATTACTTTCGCTTATGATTTTGGAGACGGCTGGACTTTCCCTATCCGCCTTGAAGAAATCATTGATGATAAAGTTTATGAAGAAGCCTCTCCTCTGATTCTTAATGGCGAAGGACTTGGAATAATTGAAGATGTTGGTGTGTTGGATCAATGTCGGACTGTGTTAAGGCGTTTGAAAAGAAATCAGGTGAAGATTACTCTGAATGGCTGGGGTTAAAAGATCTGGACATTACTTACTTTAATAAAAGCGCTGTAAACAAATCTCTTAAGAATGAGATAAAAGCAATTGATAAAGTTTATAAGAATATGGAGTAGACGATTATCAGCAAATGAAAATTACTTATGTAATCCAAAAATCCCGACGACGCTCAATTTCTGTCAGTGTGATGACAGACAACCGTGTTCTTGTAAAAGCTCCTTATAGAACAACAGAATGCACGGTGCAGGAATTTCTTCTTTCTAAAAAGGACTGGATTACAAAGTATCTGGAAAAACAGAATATGGAAGAGGAAAAAGCAGAGTCGCTCGGACTTCTTTCTGCAGATGAAATTAAACAGATAAAAAAGCAGGCCCGAAAAATAATTCCACAGAGGGTAGAATATTGGGCATACAAGATTGGGGTGACTTATGGCCGTATTGCAATCAGACTTCAGTCTTCCAGATGGGGGAGTTGTTCGGTCGACGGGAATTTGAATTTCAACTGTCTGCTGGTAATAATGCCGCCAGAAATTATGGATAGTGTAGTGGTACATGAGCTCTGTCACCGCCGGCACATGAATCACTCAAAAGAGTTTTACGCAGAAATTGACCGGGTGTTCCCTGATTATAAACGCTGTAATAAATGGCTAAAAGACAATGGCGGAGTTTATTTAAAAAGAGTGTCGCTCGTTGGCACCACAGTGTGATAATATGGAGGGCAGTGAGGCGAAGATGAAAAAGACACTTATTTTGATTTCTATATTTATAATGATGCTTGTCAGCTGCTCTGGAAAGAAATCAGCTGTTAATACTACTGCAAATAAGACTATAGGCATGCCTAATCCAGTTCAGGAATCAACTGCAGAAGAAATTACAAAAGAATTGAATGTGAAATTTGCAGTTCCTGACGGTGCTAAGAATATCCGCTATTCAATAATAGCCGGAAATCTTGCACAGATGGATTTTATCTGGAACGAGGCTGAATGTACTGCAAGAATCCAGAGAGATGCCGAAACAGAAGATATCTCTGGTTTTTACTATAACTGGTCGAATGAAACTCCATGTACAGTTGGGGCGAATGCAGGAATCGTAAAATGGCAGATAACCGAAGTCGGAGAAGTTGTTGGAATCTGCTTATGGCAGAATAAAGCTTCGAATCTGACTTATAGTGTGAGTATGAAAAAAAATGCTGACAGTGAAAAACTTATTGCACTGGCAAATGCTGTGTATATTGCAGGAGATGCACCGATGACTTATAAAATGGTTTCGATGGCAGAAGGCCTTGAGATTGCAAAGAATAATCCTGATGCAATTATAGTAGATGTCCGCCATGATGACGAATACAAAGCCGGTCACATTCCAGGAGCTGTACTGCTCACTATGGAGACAATTACCGAAGAAACAGCCGCAAAAGTTCTTCCTGATAAAAACCAGATGATTTTGATTTACTGCCGAAGCGGGAGAAGAAGCAAAATCGCAGTCCAGAACCTGCTCGATTTGGGATACACAAATATCATTGAGTTTGGCGGGATTTTGGATTATAAAGGAAAAGTGGAGAAATAGGGGGAATAGAATATGGCTGACAATTTATCGATGAAGAATATTTGGGAATTACACGATTATTCATTTACGATTCCATATCAACAGCGTGGATATAAATGGACCGAATACAATATTATCAATCTATTACAAGACCTAACAGATTATATTAGCTCTGGTAAAGGATTTTATTGTCTTCAGCCAATCGCTATAGTCCCAATAGACAAATCTTCTAATCATTATTCTATTATCGATGGACAACAACGATTAACAACTATTTACCTTCTGCATAAGTTCCTTTTTTCCTCACAAGTTAATCTTACAAAAGAAACAGAACTATATCATTATGAATATGAACGTGATGTATCAGATGAAAGAAAAAATCTTCTTCTCAACAAAATAGATAATATAGATGATAAAACAATAGACGCCTTCTATATAACTAGAGCATACAAAACGCTAGAAGATTGGTTCAAAAATAATAAAAACAAAATTGATGAGTTCAAAAAATTAATTAAGAATGAATTGCCTGAAAAGTCGCTTCAAATTATCTGGTATATTGTAGAAAAAGAGAAATCTCATGCTGCGTTTAGAAATATAAATAGTGGAAAAATACAGCTTACAAATACGGATTTAATTAAAGCCCTTCTTCTTAATCGTGAAAACAGTTTCCAAAATAGAGATCAAATCGCAGCGCAATTCGAATTAATGGAAAGACAATTCGAAGAAGACCGTTTCTGGTATATGTTTAAGAATAAAGATGTTGATAGACAGAAAGATCAAACACGAATGGATCTATTATTTAATTTCGTCTTACACAATAAGATTAAAGATATTGATGAAGAATATCAAAATGAACCACGCTTAGCTTTTTTTGAATTATCAAAATTAAATGATGATGATTTACAGTCAGAGTGGAAAAAACTCAGAGAATTATTCCAAAGACTAAGGGATTTATTTGATGATCCTTATACATTCCATTACGTTGGATTCTTAAATTATTGTAGTGATAACAAATTAAAAGAAATCCTATTAAAAAATAAAGAACTTAATAAGTCGGCCTTCATCCGATATTTAAAAAATTCAATCAAATCCTATGTAAGCAAAAAACATATTGAAGATTATTGCTATGGAGAAACACAAGCACTTCGTAGAATATTTGTTCTTCATAATGTCGAGACAATATTACAACGTTATCAGCAACTGCAGGAACTAAAAAATCTTAGATTTTCTTTTGAATACTTCCCTTTTGAATTATTATACAAGCAAACTTGGCATATTGAACATATTGCTTCTCATACTGATAATGACTTGAAATCAAAAATTGACCGAAAAGATTGGCTTGAAAGCATAAGAGCTGATTACCCTGATATATTTACAGATGAAATATCTAAATTAGAAACAGCAGCGGGAGATTTGTTGGACGATAAAAAATTTGAAAATTTATATAAAAAAATAATAAGTACTGACAAGATCCAAGGAATCCTAAAGGACTCAATTAAAGATGAATCCGATAAAAATAGCATCGGAAATCTTGTTTTGCTTGATGCTCACACTAATACTTCTTTTCATAATTCTCTTTTCCCAAGAAAAAGAAAAATTGTAATACTTGCAAGTGGGCTTAAGCATAATGAAAAATCTAAAGATGAAGTTCCAGATGTGCAATCTGTATATGTTCCAATTTGTACACAGCAAGTTTATACAAAGGCTTATAATAAGAATAGTGATGTAACCTTAAATGAATGGACAAAAGTTGACTTCGATTACTATTTAGCAGATATGCAGGAAAAATTATCTTTCTATTTCGGGGAGAAACAATAATGAGTACTTTCAAAGAATATTTTATTGATAATCAGAAACACATTTTGATTCCAGCTTTACAAAGAGATTATGTACAAGGAGAACGTCCGGACATCATAAAACCTTTTATTGACGAATTATTATTTGCATTAAAAGAAACTACAAAAAAAATTGACCTAAACTATATTTATGGCTCAGAAGAAAATATAATCAATTTTGTTCCTATAGATGGTCAACAACGCTTAATTACCTTATGGTTATTACATCTCTATCTTTTTACAAAACAAGGTAAGAAATTTAATGTAAAATTATGCTTTTATTCTAGAGAATTTGCAAATGATTTCTCAATGAAGCTCTTAGACAATCTTGGCTCAATTCCGAATAAGAAGAGTATAAGTGAAGAAATAATAGATTCTTCTTGGTTCGTAAATGGGTGGAAATATGATAAGACGGTAAATAATATGCTTAACACATTGGAGTTCATCTCTGAAGCATGTGTTAATCCAAATGATTTTAAATACTATGAGAATATTACATTTTCATTTCTTAATATGCATTCCAAAGGGCTTACTGATGATATTTATGTAAAAATGAATGGACGCGGAAGACCTCTAAGCTATTATGAAAATCTAAAATCCTGGATGGATGAAAAAGTTACAAAGTTATTTGTTAATGAACCAGAATTTTATGAAGACTGGGAAAAAAAGATGGATAATGAATGGACTGATTTCTTTTGGCTAAACCGAAATAAAGAACAAGAACATCCAGAAGAAATTGATGATGAACAGGAGCGCTTTTTATATAATCTACTTCGAATCTTTTGGATAAAGAAAGGGAAAAAAGGCTTTGTCACTGATAAATCTAACAAAGATTCTTTATGTAAATTATTGAATATAAAATCTCCATCCAAATTAGAAGAAAACATTATTTCTCATATAAGTAACTCTACCAATTTTACACTACCTCTATATGTCTTAGACAACCTCGATCTATTTTCTAAAGAGTTCTTTGAATGGGCGATGAAAGCATTTGATGGTTTATGCGAAATAACTCAAGATATCAATAATGAAAGATTAGAGTTTGATTTTGGCAATTCCAAAACTACAAAAACTTACAAGATATTTTTCACGAACGAAAATAGACAATTACTTATTTCTTCATCTATCATCGACTATATAGTTTATTGCAAAGAAGCTAATTTACATGATTGGTTACGGTTTACACGAAATATTATTTGTAATATAGACGATGTAAGTGATACTGATAACAGATTAAAAAACATTTTATTAAGCTTTAAATCCTTAGCAAATAATTGTTCAACTAATCCGTCATGCCTAACCTTCATAAGTAATTTACAGCAAGACCAATTTACAGGCATTTCACCTAAAGCCTTAAATGTAGAGAAGAAAAAAGCGGCTTTATTACTCAACAATGAAAAACATTGGAGAAAACGTATCGAAGCTTTAGAAAATAATAAATACTTTACTGGTCAAATAAAATTTATCTTCGATTTTTTAGGGGATACTCCAAAAGAAAATGATTATGATAATTACTCAAAGGTAATGAATCAATTATTCTCGGGAAATGGAAAAAATGGTCATTTTTTCTCATCAAGTATCGATGAAAATGTTTTCTCTAGAGCTTTGCTTTGCTTTACTACAGATTATAGTTACGGATATCAAACATATTCAAATTGGTCATTTCTAAAATCCTCAAAAACTGACAAAAATATCTGGAAAAGATATATTAATGACAATAACATAGTAGGCTCTGAAGAATTACCACATAATAATGCTCTGAAGATACTGATTGATGAAGTAATTATTCATTATGCCTCAACTGCAACAACTGAAAACTTTAATGCAATCATAAAAAATAATAAGAAAAACATTAAAGACTGGCGACGATTCTTCATTGATTATCCTGAAATATGGTCATATTTCAATAACACTGAGAAATTTATTAGATGGAATGGAGAATATAACATAGGACTTGTAAAAATCATTCAGTACGGTGGTAGCGTTTACCATGCAGAATTGCGTTCTTATTGTTTATATCTTGATTATAAACATAGTTCTGTACAAAAAGGATGGTCTTATGATTTTTATGAAAAAGAACATACATGTCTTTTTTTCGAAAAAGAAGTCTCTGGTCAAACAATTGCCATAGATGCATATTTTAAGACAAATGGAAAATCAGAAGATAATTATACCTTAGAAATATTTTTAAGACCCTATGATAAGGAATCTGATACACAATGGAAATCTCGATCAAAGAATTACTTAAAAGATTATGCTGATAGCGAGCTTATACCAAGCAATAGAGGCTATAAATTAAAAACTAATTGTTCAAAAGAGAAAATAAAAGAGAAAATAAACGATTTGCTCAAATTAAACTTTAAGTGATTAATTCACTCCAATCGGATCCCCACAGAACTCCTTCCGCCTGCATCCGTTGCAGTGGGCTCCCATCCAGACGCTGTCGAATTGTTCGGCAGCGTTTTTTACGAAGTCTTTGTTGTTGCTTAGAACGCCGGCTTCAAAATTACGTTTGTTTTCACCCTTCATACCAAGTCCGGCTCCGGTGAGGTTAGCAGAACCGACATATGCAGTTTTCAAATCAAAAACAATGATTTTGAAATGAACGCGAGGACAGAGGACTCGTTCCATTCCATCAATTAAGGCTGGGTATTTGTCAAAATCCTGGCGGAAAGCAGGACCCGGTTCTTTTGCGTGAATCAGACGGATTTCAACTCCGCGTTTGGCAAGGTCGGAAAGTACTTCAAGCAGGGGCTTGCTTCCTCGGCCGTCTTTTACATATAGGTCTTTTATATCGGCAGTGCCAATCCAGAGAGTTTTTTTGCAGTCCTTGATTTTTTCGATTATTTTATCGTAATAGAAACATTTTGCGAATATAACACGAAAAAAATTGCTCTAAACAAATGTTTAAGCCGTATGTTATAATTCAGAAAAAATCAGACAGATACGGAGCAAGAATGAAACTTTTAATCGTAATTGATATGCAGAATGATTTTATAGATGGCGCGCTTGGAACTAAGGAAGCCGTCAAGATTGTGCCGAATGTAGCGGCTAAAATCAGGGAATACCGCGAATCTGGAGGAACTGTTGTTTTTACCCGCGATACGCATCAGGAAAATTATCTGCAGACTCAGGAAGGCAAAAATCTTCCGGTTGTTCACTGCGTGGAAGGTACGGCCGGCTGGCAGATTTCTGAAAAACTGGAAGTCGGCGGTTCAAGGGTTTTTAATAAACCGGCTTTTGGTTCAATGGAACTTGCTGAATATGTCTTTGGACTTGAAAATCTGGAAAAAATAGAGCTTGCCGGACTTTGCACGGATATCTGTGTGATTTCAAACGCTCTTCTTCTTAAGACAAAACTCCCCGAAGTTCCGGTTTGCGTAGATTCTTCCTGTTGCGCCGGAGTTACTCCGGAAAGCCACCAAAACGCTTTGAACGCAATGAAAATGTGCCAGATCGGGATTTTATAGTTTGTCCTGGAGTTTTTTGAAATTTTCAAATTGTTTACAATGTTAAAATTGTCGCTTACACAAAATAAAAAAATTTGGTAATATGGGCGGCAATAAATAAAAATAAAGCAATCTAGCTAACGAGCAGCTAAAAGCGTAAGTCCAGTTCGGACACGTTTTTGGGCTGCTTTTTTTTTGCGGATTGCGTTTTTCTTGAGGTATTTTATGAAAAGTTATGACTTGGGGAGTGAAAAAATCGGGCGGCTTGTGCGGCATTTTGCTGTTCCTTGTGTTATCAGCATGCTGGTCGCGGCGCTGTACAATATTGTTGACCAGATTTTTATAGGGTGGAGCAGCGCGGGTGCGGCGGGAAATGCGGCTACAAATATTGTTTATCCTTTTACGGTTCTGGCTCTGGGGCTCGCGCTTCTTGTGGGCGACGGAGAGGCGGCAATGTTCAGTCTTGCTTTGGGCGAAAAAAACAATGAAAAGGCGGACAGGTGCGTCGGAAGCGGATTTTCTTTTCTGGTTGTTCTTTCTGTTTTGTTGTGCGCGTTGGGATTTTTATTCAAGAAACAGATTCTTGGAATTTTCGGCGCGAATCCAAATGAAAAGGTTTGCTACGATTTTGCGGACCAGTATTTTACGGTGATTTGCATGGGACTTCCTTTTTACATGATTGGACAGGGAATGAACGGCGCAATCCGCGCGGACGGTTCTCCAAAGTTTGCGATGGCTTGCACTCTGGCAGGCGCGTTTTCTAATCTTGTTTTGGATCCGGTTTTTATTTTTGTGTTTGACATGGGCGTAAAAGGCGCCGCGGTTGCGACTGTAATAGGGCAGGTTTTGACTTTTGCAATGAGCATTGCGTATATTTTCCGCTCAAAGAATTTTCACATCAATTTAAAAAGCATGAAACCTGATTTTTTCCTTCTGGGACGGATTTGTTTTATCGGAGCGGCCTCTCTTATCGTTCAGCTTTCAATCGTGATTGTAATTGCTGTGAACAACAATCTGCTTTCAAGATATGGATACGAAACTTTCGCAAGCACAGGAGTTACGTTCGGTTCTGTAGTTCCTCTTGCCGTAGTCGGGATTGTGATGAAGGTTTTTGGAATCGTAATTTCGGTTGTGATTGGAATAAGTCTTGGCGGTCAGCCGATAATCGGATTCAATATGGGAGCAGGAAACTCCGGTCGCGTGAAGGAAACTGTCCGGGTGGTTCTGCGTCTTGTGCTTGCAATAGGAACCGCGGTTTTCCTGATTTTTGAATTTTTGCCGGATATGGTTATTTCGATTTTTGGAAAGGGCAACTCGCCTGAATACATGGAATATGCCCGGCTCTGCGTAAGAATCTTTTTAAGCGGAATTATAATGACCTGCTTTATAAAATCCACGTCGATAATTTTGCAGTCAATCGGAAAAAGCGGAAAGTCAACTTTGCTGGCTCTTCTGCGCGACGTTATTATTTTTGTTCCGTCCTCAATAATTCTTGCGACCGTAAGCCAAAATATTGTGACAATGCTCTGGAGCGCGCTTATAAGCGATGCGGTTTCGTTCGTGGTTGCGGTGATTTTTCTGCGTGCGGAGATGAAAAAATAACCGGACGTGCATATTTTCGTACGTTTAGTCAAGAATGTTTTTTTCCCTTATGCGCTGTAATCACCGTGTAGCTGTGCGCATTTACGGTGATTGTGCAGGCGTCTGTTTTTATGTACCAGTTTTTTCCCTGACGGAAGATTTTATCGTTTTCGCCAGATTTTTCATTTTCAATGTTTTTTGCCGCGGAAAGAATTGTGTTTTTGCACCAACCAATAACATCATCTGTCATAAGTCCAAGATTCCGTTTTATGCGGACAACGCCGAGTTCCGTTGTGTGAAGTTTTTCAAGATTTTCTAAAAGTTCGCTTGTCATTTTTGTTGTCTTGTATGGAAAAATCATGTTGCCGCGAAAAAATGCCAGATAGACTTTATTTTACCGGCGTAAAAACTGGTTGTTCTGTATGCGTGTTTTCTGAATGTCCGTGGTTGTGTTCTCCGTGGTGATGGTCGCACTTTGCATCCGGATTGTCTTTTAGTGTTCCCGCCAGAAACGCTTTTACCGCATCGTCCGGATTTCCTGTGATTCCTGCAATCTGTTTGAGGCCGGCATTGTTCAATGCGTCGATTGCTCCCTGGCCGCGGTTTCCCAAAATCAAAGTTTCGATTCCAAGATTTTTAAGGTATGTCGCCAGGTCGTGGTGTCCGAAGCCTCCGTTGTCAATAACTTTTGAATCGGCTATTTTTCCGTCTTCTATCGTGTAAACCTTGAAATTCTGTGTTTTTCCAAAATGCTGAAAAATAGAATCTGTTGAAATATCGTAAGTCGCCGCAATTTTCATTTTCGCCTCCGAAAACTGGTGTGGCTGTAAGCCGTAAATCAGTTTGAATTAAGATAAAATTTTATTCTTCTTATTATGTCAAGATTGGCGGATAAAACAAAGTCGACATGAAAATCCGGAATGTTTTGAGAATATGCGCAGAATGGAAAAAAGTTTAGTTTTTTGAGTTTACAAGTTCAAAACTTTGTTCTGTCAGTGCGCAGAGTTTTTCCCAGTCGGCCGCTTCTGTCAAAAGCACTGTAATCCAGTATTTTTTGTTCATGTGCCACGCTGGAAAAACCGTGATTTTGTCTGTGATTTCTGGAATTATTTTGGGGTTGGCTTTCAGGTTTACGGCAAAAACCTCTTCATCGCCGGAAACTCCGAGCCGGGAAAATTTTATCTTGATTATAAGGGCGAACCATTTTTTATTTTTGCAGCGGAACACTGTGTTTTCAGGCGTATCTGACCATGGATTGTCGCCTTTGCAGCCAAATTTATTTTGAATAAAGTCCACGTATTTTTTCTTTGTGTCCGAAGTCTTGCAGCATTGGAAGCGGAAAAGTTCAATAATTTTACGAACCTGATTTCTTATTTCGCCTACAAAACTTCCGTTTGCATTTTCCACATCGAACAGAACGTAACGCTCATCTGAGCCGGATTCAAAAACTTTTGCGGTAAGAAAGTTGCCTTTCAGTTCGATTATTGAATAAAAATCGCCGTTCAGAATATTTTTTCTGCAAAAATAAGAGCCGTTTTTTTCTTCAAAGCCAAATTCCGCAAGTTTTTCCGGCAAAACTTTTGATGTTTTCAGAATGTATGAATAATCCATTTTATGCTCTTTTTGGAAGAAATATAATAAGTCAAATATCGAGTTCTGATAAAAACAGCCGTTTTTTCTGGCAGCGGGAAACTGCGCGGCTTTGGAATCGAACCAAAGACCCCAAGCGTGTCATGCTTGTACTCTAACCAACTGAGCTAGTCGCGCAAAATATGTGTGTATAATAACAAAACTTTTGCCCAGCGTCTACCCATTTACATTGCAATTGAAACTTCACTTTTTAACTGCTAAAATCCTTGGCATGAATCTTTTATCTGTGAATAACCTTGCAAAAATCGGACGAGAAAAACCTTTGTTTACAGGAGTAACGTTCGGCTTAAACGAAGGAGACAAGGCGGCTCTTATAGGACGCAACGGAACTGGAAAATCAACTTTGCTCAACACAATTGCGGGACTGCTTTCTCCAGACGAAGGAACTGTTGTGCTGAACAAAGAGGCCGGAGTTTCTTTTCTTGCACAGAATCCTTTGTACAGCAAGGATGACACAATAAAAAGCCACATTTTCAAATTCCAAAGTCCCAAGCTCAAGACAATCCGCGAATATGAAGAAGCCTGCGACGAGCTTCAAAAAACAAACTCGCAGCAAGCCCAGAAAAAGTTCAACACCCTGAACGAAAAAATGCAAAAAGACAATCTTTGGAACTACGAGTCCCAGATAAAGTCAATTCTTACCACGCTTGGAATAAACGACCTTAGCCGAAAAATGGGCGAGCTTTCAGGCGGAATGATAAAAAAAGTCGCGCTTGCACAAGTTCTTGTTGAAGACACAAAGCTGCTTCTTTTGGACGAGCCCACAAACCATCTGGACATTTCCACAATTCTTTGGCTTCAAAATTATCTTGCCGAAACAAAAAGGTCAGTTCTTATGGTAACCCACGACCGCTACTTTCTAGACGCAGTCTGCAACAATATCTATGAACTTGCGCGAAACAAGATAAAGCTTTACACAGGAAACTATTCAACCTACCTTGAAAAAAAGCAGACAGAAGCGCAGATTGAAGCGAACACAGAACGCCGCATTGAATCCGTTTTGAGGTTTGAACGCGACTGGCTTATGCGAGGACCATGCGCGCGCGGAACAAAGGCAAAGGCAAGAATCCAGCGGGACCAGGCTTTAATAAACCGCGAAAAATTTTCCGCAGACAAAGGCTTTACTTTTGAAGTTGAAGGAAGAAGGCTCGGCGGAAAAATTCTAGAGCTTCATAAAATCACAAAGAATTTTCAAAAAGGATTCGCATCTTCGGGCAAAAGCAGCCTTGAAAATTCTTTTCCAGTCCTTAAGGATTTTAGTTACAATTTTAACAAGGGCGAAAAAATCGGAATATTCGGCGGTAACGGCTCTGGAAAAACCACGCTTTTAAATATAATCACGCAGAAAATCCAGCCAGATTCCGGCGAAGTTGTAAAAGGCGAAAACACTTCGATTGCATACTACGAGCAGAATCCGCATTTTGAAAACACGGAGCTTACTGTTCTTGAATACATAAAGGAAGCGGCGGACGTTATGAAAATGAATGACGGTACAGTTTTAAGCGCGCCACTCTTTCTTGAGCAGTTCGGCTTTGAAGGAAAAATTCAGCATTCGCCAGTGGGAACTTTGAGCGGCGGAGAGCGCAAGCGGCTTTATCTTGTGCGGCTTTTAATCAGCAATCCGAACTTTTTGATTTTGGACGAACCTACAAACGACTTTGATATTTTTACAATGAATATCCTTGAGCAGTTTTTGCTTTCGTTCAAGGGCTGTCTTTTAGTTGTAAGCCACGACCGCTACTTTATGGACAAAATCTGCGATACAATGTTTATAATGGAAAACGATGGAAGCGTTTCAGGCTTTGTGGGAAAATGCTCTGAATATCTTGATCTTCAGCAGGAACAAAGCGCACAGCAAAAATCACAATCCAAGCAGGAAGAAAAACAGGAAAAGGTTTCTGTCCATCAGAAAAAAAACAAAATGTCGTTCAATGAAAAAAAGGAATTCGAGCAGCTTGAGCAGCGCATATTTGAGCTTGAAGACAAAAAGCCGGAGCTTGAAAAATTTATGGCCTGTCCAGACTACGAAAAGTCCTCAAAGGCTGGAAAAGAATACACAGACCTAGAAAAGGAGCTTGAAAAAGCGTACTCAAGATGGGAAGAACTTTCCGCACTTGAAATGTAAACGGCAACTTAAAAGAATTACGGAGGCGTTTTTATGGAAGAAAAAATCGAACAGTTAAAAAAAATTGTAGAAAAATCCCAGAAAATTGTGTTTTTCGGAGGAGCTGGAGTCAGCACAGAAAGCGGCATTCCAGACTTTAGAAGCGTTGACGGGCTTTACAATCAAAAGTGGGCTTATCCGCCGGAAACAATACTGAGCGCGACTTTTTTTCATTCAAATCCAAAGGAATTCTACAGATTCTACCGGGAAAAACTTCTTGTATCCGGAATAAAACCGAACATTACGCATTTTAAACTTGCGGAACTTGAAAAGCAGGGAAAGCTTTTGGCAGTCGTAACTCAGAATATTGACGGACTTCATCAGGCGGCAGGAAGCAAAAAAGTTTTTGAGCTGCACGGAAGTGTTCTTAGAAACTACTGCACAAAATGCGGCGAGTTTTATGATGAAAAATATATCGCTTCACATTCAGACCAAGACGGACTTCCCCTGTGCGAAAAATGCGGTTCCCTTATAAAGCCAGACGTTGTTCTGTACGAAGAATCTCTAAAGAATGAAATTGTAAGCGGCGCAATAAAAGCAATAGGCGGCGCAGACCTTTTGATTATCGGGGGAACTTCGCTCACTGTTTACCCTGCGGCAGGAATGATTCATTATTTCCGCGGAGAAAATATCGTGCTTATAAACCGCGACCCGACTCCAAGCGACGGAATTGCGAACCTCGTTCTGCACGAAAGTCTTGGAAATGTTTTTTCAAAATTATAGTTTATTTTAATGCCATTCTTTGCGCCAAAACAGTTTTAAGGGAAGCAAGTGTTTCTTTTACCGCAGACTCATTGCTTCCTGAAAGAACTGAATCGCAGGCTGAACTTACGGCCGTAATGTTTCCAAGGATGTCTTGCTCAAGCTTTGCAGAAAAAATTTCAGGAGAACCAGCAAGTTTTTTTGCTTCCTCGGCAAGTTCCGCTATCTGTTTTTTTTCTTCATCAAACTGGCTATTTAAATTTTGCGATTTCTGTACAAGAAGGTTCATTGATAAATTTATTCTGTCCAGCAAACCGGAGTTTTCATTTTTCTTTCCAGACTTCTGAAAAAGCCTCTTCATAAAATCTGTAATTCTCATACTTAACATTATCTCTGATTTGCAAAAATATGGCAATACAGACCTTGCGCGCAAAACAGGGCTTACGCATTATAAATGTATTCAGCATAAAACTGGCTCCTAGTCACGGTTTCCTGGTTCAAAATCGCGCAATAATGCGCTACACGCTGATTGTTGCAAAGTAACTATAGAATTCCCCGCTCATGCGGCCGCAACAATCAGAGTGTTTTTGCCCCAGGAACCGTTCCTTCGCGCAAACTTTACTTAAATTATTTATAATGCGTTTGCCCTGGCGCAAAAGCCTTGACCTTGAAATCTCATGAACTATAAACTAAGGTAAAAGGATCAGTGAAAGAATGAATGCAATTTACGCCTCAGGACTTAACGGAGAATTCGCGCTAGAAGACGGAACACTTCCATGGAAAAAAAACTCTTCGCTTCAAAAAGAATGCAAAGAAGACATGGATTTCTTCAAAAATATGACCGCAAAAAAAGCCGTCATAATGGGATTCAATACATTTAAGACTCTGCCCTTTCCGCTTAAAAACAGGCTGAACATTGTAATAAAAAGAAACGCCGCTCCGCAAAAAATAGAACGCACAGACAATGAATTTTTCTTTTTTTCTTCTATAAAAAAAGCTTTAAATGCGCTTGATTTTCTTTGCCCGGACGATATTTTTTTAATCGGCGGAAAGAAACTTTTTACAGAAGCGTTCAGCAAAAATCTTGTAGACGGTATTGTTTATGAAACAGTTTTTTGCAGGAATTTTCCAGACGCAAAAATTTTTATAAATTGCCCGGAAAATTTCAGCCTGATAGATTCAAGGAAAAGCGGAATTCTTGTTTTTAATCAGTACAAAAATCCGGAAGCTCCAAAGGCTCAATTCCAAAACGGCTTGCAAAATCCCTAGCTTTCCAGGCGTTCATGATAACATCCTGCGGATTGTGGGCATCGGAATTGCATATTACACGGACATTTGTAAGAGAAGCCATTTCCCAGAACTCAACAAACGGATAAGGGTATCTCATTCCGCGCTTTGTATGATTTGGAGTTCTGGTTATTCCAAGACCGTTTATTTCAATAGGCAAATCCAAATCGGAAGCCGCATCCAAAATCGCCTGGCTGCAAGCCTTTGCCTGATCGTCCCATTCCTTGTAGCCTGCCATAAACAAATCCGGGTGGGCAAGAAAAGCAAAATGGCCGCTCCGCATTCCTTCTATGGTCTGGTCAATATATTTATTCAAAAGCGAAGGGCTTTCAACATCGGGAATATAAATATGGCTTGAACCGTCTGTAACCCAGTGCGAGCCAAGAACAAGATAGTCCGCTCCAAAATCCGCCTTAAGCTCGTCATACCAGCCAACGAAGGATTCTTCCCATTCACATTCATAGCCCTGGTAAATAGGAAACATCGCTGCTTCTTTTGCCTCTTCAATCCATTCGCTGTATTCAGAAGCCTCCTTTGTTGTCATTCTTATTTCCGGCCAGTAGTCAAAAAAATCTTCCGGATATGGGCAATGGTCAGAAAACCCCAAAGCAGTGCAGCCTTCCAGAATAGCCTGATTAACATAGTCAACCGGCTGTCCTTTTGCATGATGGCAAAGTTCTGTGTGTGTATGAAAGTTAGAAATTGATTTCATATATGCTTGATTTTATTAAAAAAGAAGAATTATGTTAAGGGCATAAAAAAATCCCCTCCAGTTTCCTAGAGGGGGAATTTAGCATTTAGCCGCTAAACATCAATGAAAATTATTTCTTTGTTGTTTTTTTAGCAGGAGCCTTTTTTGCTGGTGCTTTTGCGGCCGGCTTCTTTACTGTTGACTTTGCAGCCGGTTTTTTAGCAGGAGCCTTTTTTGCTGGTGCTTTTGCAGCCGGCTTCTTTGTCGTTGAAGTCTTTTTTTCTGCTACGGTTTTCTTTGCGGCTGGCTTTTTTGCTGGTGCCTTTGCAGCTTTTGCAGCGGCAAGAGCTTTAATAACAGCCTGTGCTCCGGCAAGGCGTGCAGCTGGTACACGGAATGGTGAGCAAGAAACGTAGTTAAGACCAAGCTTGTAGCAAAGAGCGATTGAATCTGGGTCTCCACCATGTTCTCCACAGATTCCAAGGTGAAGATCAGATTTTACTGAGCGTCCCTTAGCTTCTGCAATTTCCATAAGAGCACCTGGTCCGTCTGGATCAAGAGTCTTGAATGGATCCTTTTCGAGAATCTTCTGGTCAAGGTAAGAATCAATGAACTTGCCATAGTCATCACGGCTGAAGCCAAATGTTGTCTGTGTAAGGTCGTTTGTACCGAATGAGAAGAAGTCAGCGTACTGTGCAATCTGATCTGCTGTGCAAGCTGCGCGTGGGAATTCAATCATAGAACCAATCTGGAACTTGAGGTTTGTTCCCTTTGCTTCGTTTACTTTTGCAATTACAGCTTCTGCCTGTGCGCGGATCTGCTTGAGTTCGTTTACAGAAGTTACGTTAGGAATCATAATACGAACATCATGTGCAATTCCGTCCTTTTCTGCGTGCGCAGTTGCCAAAGCGATTGCTTCAACCTGCATTTCGTAGATTTCAGGATATGTAATTGCAAGACGGCATCCACGGTGTCCAAGCATAGGGTTGTGCTCGTTAAGATCAGCGAACTTTGCCTTGATTGTTGCAACAGAAACTCCTAGCTTAGAAGCAAGTGCCTGAGCTTCAACATCTGTAGCAGCCTGAATAAATTCGTTAAGAGGCGGGTCAAGAAGACGGATTGTTACAGCGCGTCCACCCATTGCCTTAATGATTCCGTAGAAATCTTTTTCCTGAAGTGGAAGAATCTTTGCAAGGTTTTCTTTGCGGGCTTCTGTGTTTTCAGAAATAATCATCTTCTGGAACGAAGAAAGTTTTGGCTCTTCAAAGAACATGTGCTCTGTGCGGCAAAGACCAATTCCGTTTGCGCCAAACTTGAATGCCTGTGGAGCTTCGTTCTGCTCTGCGTTTGCAAGGACATCGAATCCCTTTACAGTTTTTCCGGAAGCTGTCTTGCGTACAGACTTTTCGCGGATTTCATCAGCCCAGCCAAGGAATGTTTCAAGATCGCCAGAAACTTTTGCTTCTTCTACAGGAATAAGACCTGCATAAACTTTACCAGTTGAACCGTCAATAGAAATATTGTCGCCCTTCTTGAAAGTCTTGTCGCCAATCTTTACTGTTTCTTTGTCTACAAATACAACTGCCGCGCATCCGCAAACACAAGGAGTTCCCATACCACGTGCAACAACAGCAGCGTGTGAAGTGCGTCCGCCTGTAGATGTCAAGATTCCTTCTGCAACGTACATACCTGCAATGTCATCAGGAGATGTCTCTTTGCGAACGAGCATTACTTTCTTTCCAGCCTTGTTCCATTCAACAGCTTCATCTGCTGTGAATACAATCTGTCCAGCTCCGGCTCCAGGAGATGCGTTAAGAGCTTCTGCGATTGGTGCTGCGGCTTTAAGAGCTTTTGGCTCAAACTGCGGGTGAAGAAGCTGGTCAAGCTGATCTGGCTTTACACGGAGAAGAGCCTGCTCTTTTGTGATGAGTTTTTCTGCAACCATGTCAACTGCCATCTTAACAGCTGCCGGTCCTGTGCGTTTTCCGTTGCGGCACTGGAGCATATAGAGAGTTCCTTCCTGAACTGTGAACTCCATATCCTGCATATCGTGATAGTGCTTTTCAAGGCGAGCGCGGATTTTGCAAAGCTGATCGTAAATCTTTGGATTTGTTTCAGCAAGCTGAGAAAGGTGCTGAGGTGTGCGGATTCCAGCAACAACGTCTTCACCCTGTGCGTTCATAAGGTATTCACCCATGAATTCGTTAACACCAGTAGAAGGATCACGGCTGAAGCAAACACCAGTTCCTGATGTATCTCCCATGTTTCCGAATACCATTGCCATAACAGTTACGGCTGTGCCTTTGATAACTCTTTCATCAATGTTGTTGAGCTTGCGGTATGTGATAGCACGAGGATTCATCCAAGAACCGAATACAGCTCCGATTGCTCCCCACATCTGTTTGTGTGGATCCTGCGGGAAATCTTCGCCCTTTTCTTTCTTGTACATTGCCTTGTACTTAGAAACAATTTCCTGAAGTTCTTCTGTAGTAAGATCTGTATCCTGTGTGATTCCACGGTGAGACTTAACTTCGTCGATGATTTCTTCGAACTTGTCATGATCTACACCCATTGCAACGTTGCCGTACATCTGAATAAAGCGGCGGTATGCATCCCATGCGAAGCGTGGGTTCTGTGTTTTGTTTGCAAGACCAAGAACGGAATTGTCGTTAAGACCGAGGTTGAGGATTGTGTCCATCATACCAGGCATAGATTCTGCAGCGCCTGAGCGAACTGAAACAAGAAGCGGATCTTTTGCATCGCCGAGCTTTTTGCCCATTGATTTTTCAAGCTTTGCAAGATACTTAGCAACTTCTGCATCAAGTCCTGCCGGATACTTTTTGCCTAATTTGTAGTATTCCTGACAAACATCAATTGAAATTGTGAATCCAGATGGAACAGGAAGGCTCAAAGGTTTCTTTGCCATCTGAGCAAGGTTTGCGCCTTTTCCACCGAGGATTGGACGCATTGATTCATCGCCTTCTGCGTCGCCATCACCAAAGTAATAAACATATTTGGTCTTAGCCATTATGTCCTCCATATATATATGTGAGAAAAATTATAATGGTAATTTCTTGTATCGTCAACAAATGTTTTTAATATCGGAAAGAATTGCAAATTAAAATTTGAGTTTTTTCAAAAGAAATTTCTTAAAGCAAATCGCAGAAATGGCAATTTATCAAATAGTCTTAATTTCGAGTTTTATAATTTAATGTCATTATCGGGCTTGAACCGATAATATATTTAAAATTTCCAACAGACTTATCAAAACTCGACATTTGTGCTAAATCCCAAAAAAAATCCGCCAAGTTTTTCCAATCTGTACAGCAATTTCGCATACTTAATGTGAGCCAAAATTTCCCAAGTTTTACTAAACTGATTTTATTTTCTGCGTCAAAAAAATTCAAATAAAAAGGCAAATTCAACAGCAATAGCAAAAATTTCCATGCAGACATAAAGTTAAACGCAGACATTCAGCCAAAAACAAGCGAAAAAGGCATTTATTCGGCAAATTGCTGATTTTTCTTACTTGGCACGTATTCTGCTATATATCTAGTGTACGGCTGAAAGGCAGTACGAAAAAAAATTAAAACAATGCTGTAAAACCAGCGAGGAGATTTATATGAACGAACTTTCACTTTTAGATTCACTTTTTGGAAATGATGGATTTGCATTGCCAAGCTACCGCGAAGCAGCTTTTGCCCCGAAAGTAGATGTTGTGCAGAAAAAAGACAGCTATGTGCTTTCTATGGATTTGCCTGGAAAAACTGAAAAAGATGTAGACATAACACTTAAAAACGATGTTCTTACAATTTCTTCTGTTGAAAACACAAAGTCTGATTCAGGCGAAAAGAAAGAAAAGGTTGACGATGCTTACTACATTCTGCGCGAACGCACAACAAGGCACAGCCAGTTCAAACGTTCATTTACTTTGCCAAAGGACATTGATTCCAACAAAGTGAACGCGACATTCAAAAACGGTATTCTTTCTATTGAAATCGGACGCAAGGAAGATTCCACAGAAAAGAAAATTGCAATCAAAAGCGAGTAAAAAAAATTAAAAAATTTTTTTAAAAACTGTTGACAAAGAAAATGCAATGATGTATATTCTAATCAGCTTATAAAGCTGATAAAACTCTCTCCTTTAGTTCACGAAAGTGAACGGCAGAACCCCGGGCAACCGGGGTTCTGTTCATTTAAAAACATTAATTTTATTACTGATTCCAACTATCTGTCATCAAAAGATTATAAGATCGAATGTCGAGTTTTAGGATTTCTTGAAATTTCTAGTCATTATCGTACTTGCCCCTGCGATGTTTGCACGGCAATGACAGCCTTTTTAGCATAGGAATAATTGTTTAGCAGCTGTTTTATTAAAACTCGACATTCGTCCTTTATGGCAAAATATAATTTTTCAGTTTTTATAAAAAAACTACATCGACATTCCTATAGAAAAGCCTGTCCTGAATTCTTTTTCGGTAATATTGTAAATAACTTCAAGTGAACAAGCCGGAAACGCGACTTTTGAAAGGTACATTTTCATTCCGCCGCCAGCTCCCTGATTAAAAACCCAAGTCCTGTCAAAGTCTTTTGCGCGCGCTGTCTGATAAACCGCATAAACAGAAAAAAGACCTATTTTTGTCTTAAGAGCGGCATATTCAAGCCCAAGAGAAAGCCCTGCCATTGAATCAGAAGAAAATTCAGTAGGAAAAAGGCTCACAGAAGCCGAACGTCCGCCAGTATAAAAGACAATCGGAGCATCGAATTCATAAAAGCAAGATGCTGACTGAACAATTCTAAGTTTGTTAAGAATCGGTTGCTGAATTTTTATTTTAAGCTCAAATCCGTTAAAAACATCCCGACAAGGCGTAACATCAACAAAAGCCTTTGCAGCTGCGGATTTTTCGGACATAAAAACACCGTTCCAGTCAGCGGATTTAAAATCTATTGCGGCGGAAGATTCCCAGACTTTTTCAGATTCAATTTCGCCTTTGATTTCGTCCGAGCCGTCAACTTTTATAATTCCAAATCCTGTGCTTAGTTCCGCAGAAAAACAGTCAAAAAATTTCTTGGAAACACCAAGGCTTCCGCGGAAAGAAAGAGAGCCAAAATCGTAAACTGAATCATCTTTTGTTGTAACAAGCTCCGTGTCCGATTTTGAAATTCCTGTGTAAATCGAAAATCCAAGCGACGAGCCTTTTGGCGGATGTGAAAAAAATGCCATTCCAAAAATGTTGTCCCGCGAAAAAATTCCGCCCAGCATAAAAAAATCTTTCAGACCCATCGCATTTGAATCAATGAGAAACGCGCCCGCAGAAAAAACTCCGTCGTTAACGGCAATAATCGGCAGCGGCAAAATGGACATTTTTTCTTCAAGTGAAATTTTAACGCGGCTCTCATTTTCGGTTATAGGCTCGCATCCAATGGAAATATTTGTAAAAAGGTTGTCCGCCTGAAGTGAATTTTCTATGCTGTGCAAAGTTTCCGCGGAAGCCTCTTTTCCAATGAACTTTTTTAAGTCGCGCTGAACTGCAAATTCTTTTGTGCGCTTTAAGCCTTGAATTTCAAACTTCGTGATTTTAGGCTCAGCGTTAAGAAAACCTGCGAAAATAGCAAAAAGCGCAACTGCAGAAAATGACTTTTTCATTGAAAACATCTCCATTTATTGTAAATAACTAAAGTTATAGTTTTACAACAAATGGGAATATTTAGCAATATAATGCAAGAAAAAGAATTAAATGCGGTTAAAACTTGCCAAGCATGGACAAAACAAGCGAACCGCTCAATGAAGCCGCTTCGTTTTCATTAAAGCTGTAAATTGATTCTCCGTCATCGTCCGCCATGTCGCTCATGCAACGGATAATCACAAATGGAATTTCATTTATCCAGCAGGCATGCGCAACAGCAGCTCCTTCCATTTCAACACAAGCCGGAGAGCAAGTTTCCTGAATTGCTGATTTTTTCTCTTTGTCGCTTATAAACTGGTCGCCTGTAGCAATCCGTCCGAACACAAGCTTATGTTCCGCCGGAAATTCCTTAAATGCAGAACGAGCCGCTTCAAGCATTTTGCCGTCCGCCGGAAAATCGCTGCATTTCATCTGCGGAATTTCAGTTTTTTTGTAGCCGAATCCTGTCGCGTCCATGTCATGATAAACTGCATCCGTGGAAGCAACAAAATCAAGTACTTTAAGTCCAGAAGCCATTGCGCCGGCAATTCCAGTGTTGATTATATGCGTGCATCCAAACTTAAGAATCAGCCGTTGAGCACACAAAGCCGCATTCACCTTTCCAACTCCAGACTGAACCAGAACTACAGGAATTCCGTTGATTTTTCCTTCAGTGAATGTCATTCCGCCAGCCTTGGTTACCGCCGGATTTTCTTCCAATTTTGACTTTAAAAGCTCCAGTTCAACGCTCATTGCGCCGATTATCCCGACCTTTTTTGACATAAAATGTTACTCCTTGCGAAATACCGCATTATTTACAAAAAACTTCTAAAAATTTCTTCAAAACCATTGACTGCATTACAGTTTTCATGTAAATTATAGCCAGCAGTAAAAAAACGACAAAATGAAGTCAACACGCTTCAGAAACGGACTGTCTTTTTCCTCCTTAGGGCAGTCCGTTATTTTTTTGTCAAAAACAGAATAATAGAAAGCAAAGGGAATTTCAATTTTCAATCTAAGAATTGACATAAATTTAAAAAATCAATATATTGTTTTTAGACAATGACGTCTGTTTTCTGGGTATTTTTATGCCCTCAGAACAGGCGTCTTTTTTTTTGCCAATTAATTGAAAAGGGGTTATTTATGTGTGGATTTGTTGGCGCATTTGATTTAAACAGCGGCTCGCAGCCGATTGATGAAGGCTTAAAAGAACAGCTTCGTTCCCAAGTTCTGGATATGTCTAAAAAAATCCGTCATAGGGGACCGGACTGGAGCGGAGTTTACACAGGAAACAATGCGATTTTAAGCCACGAACGTCTTTCTATTGTAGATCCGCTTTCTGGAAAACAGCCGCTTGTTAGCGATGACGGAAAAATCATTCTTGCGGCAAACGGTGAAATATATAATCATCAGGAAATCCGCAGACAGTTTTCAGGAAAATACAGCTTTAAAACACAGAGCGACTGCGAAGTTATAATTCCGCTTTACAAAAAATACAGAGCAGAAGAAAACGGCTTTTGCAAAATGATAGAAGAGCTTTCTGGAATTTTTGCATTCGCGCTTTATGATTCAGAAAAAGACGTTTATTTAATTGCCCGTGACGAAATCGGCGTTATTCCGCTTTATCAGGCATGGGACAAGCAGGGACGTTACTATGTTGCTTCAGAACTAAAGGCTCTTGAAGGGCAAAACATGGTTTCTATTGAAGAATTTCCAAACGGACATTATTTCTATTCAAAAGACAAAAAGCCGGCTCTTTGGTACAAACGCGACTGGGAAGAATTCAGCGCAGTAGAAAATGCAAAACGTGCGACGGATGACAACGGAGAAATCATAAACGAAGATGTAATTCAGAATGTGCGCGACGGACTTGAAAAAGCCGTGAAACAGCAGCTTATGAGCGATGTTCCTTATGGAGTTTTGCTTTCAGGCGGACTTGATTCAACTGTAATCGCGGCAATCACACAAAAATTCGCAAAAAAAAGAATTGAGACCGGCTCTTTAAAAGATGCCTGGTGGCCGCAGCTTCATAGTTTTGCAGTAGGACTTGAAGGAAGCCCTGACTTAATCGCAGCAAAAAAAGCCGCTGATTTTATAGGAACAGTTCACCATGAAGTTCACTTTACAATTCAGGAAGCTTTAGATGCCCTTGAAGATGTAATTTACCACATTGAAACTTACGACATTACAACAGTGCGCGCTTCAACACCAATGTACTTGCTTGCCCGCGTTATAAAATCAATGGGAATAAAAATGGTTCTTTCCGGCGAAGGAAGCGATGAGCTTTTTGGCGGATATTTGTATTTCCACAAAGCGCCTAACGCCCGCGAATTCCATGAAGAGCTTGTGCGTAAAATGAGCAAACTGCACCTTTACGACTGCCTGCGTGCAAACAAATCTCTTGCAGCCTGGGGAGTTGAAGGCCGTGTTCCTTTCCTTGACAAGGATTTTATCGACATTGCAATGAGACTGAATCCGCTTGACAAAATGAACATAAAACTTCCGAACGGAAAACAGCGCATTGAGAAATGGATTGTACGCAAGGCATTTGAAGACATTCTTCCACCTGACATTTGCTGGAGACAAAAAGAGCAGTTCAGCGACGGCGTAGGCTACAGCTGGATTGACACATTGAAGGAAATGACAGCACAAAAAGTTTCGGATGCAGAATTCGCCCAGAGAGCAAAAAGATTCCCGGTAAACACTCCTGTTACAAAGGAAGAATATTATTACAGGGAAATTTTTTCAAACCTCTTCCCAAGCGAAAGCGCAGCGCTTGCAGTTCCACACGAAGCCGGAGTCGCCTGCTCAACAGCAAAAGCTCTAGAATGGGATGAAGCCTGGAGCAAAATGGACGAACCAAGCGGAAGAGCCATTAGCGGCGTGCATAATGACGCCTACAAAAGCTAAATAAAAAATATGCTGTGCGGAATTTTCATTTTCTGCGCAGCGCAAAATTCTTGCAAAAGCTTAACTTGGGCAAAGTCTATGGAATCAGTTTTTGAAAATCTTAAAGACACTTGCGAAGGCAAAATTGCCGCTGAAATAGAAAAACTTTATGCCGAACTTGAAAAACAGCAGTCGGATTGGTACAAAAAAACAAAATTCACCTGCCATTCTGGCTGCGGAATGTGCTGCCACAACTTTGAGCCGGACTTAACAGAAGCCGAAGCAAATTTTATGGTATTGTGGCTTATACAAAACCAAAGACAAACCGCAGAAAAACTTCTTGAAGAAAATGAAAATTCCAGTAAAACTTGCATTTTTTTCAATGCGGAAAATGACTGTCACTGCTCCATTTATGGCGCGCGACCTTTTATCTGCAGACTTTTTGGAGCAAGCAGTTTTTACAGCAAAAACCGTTCACTTGTCTGGCGGCCATGCAAATTTTATCCGGAAGAAAAACTTTCAGACTTTGGACTTTCCCACAGACAATATTCAAAAGATATGGCAAAAAAAATTCTGGGCGAAGTTCCTCCTGCAATGAGCGACATAATGGCGCAGGCAATGGCAGTCAGCCCCGAAAACAAAAGCACCGAGCCTCTGCGGAAAATTCTTCCAAGAAAAATTCAGCACATATTTTTTCTTCTCAAATGCTGCGGAAATGTTTAACAAACGTTTTAATCTTTGCTTCTTGTAAAAAAACGCCCGAAAATTTCTTTTGTTTTTAAAACATTTATAAAAGCTGCAGAATCACATTTTTTCAGTTCGCGACTCAAAGGTCCAAGCTCATCCGCAGAAACAACCGTATAAAGCATTGTTTTTTCTGAATTTTTGTAACAGCCTGTTCCAATAAATTTTGTAGCGTCATGATTTGTAGAATTCTTTACAACCTGGTACATTTCGTCAGGTTTTTCCGTAATAATCAAAAGAGTGATTTTTTGGTAGCGTCGGTAAAGCTCATTTAAAATTTGAGTCGAGCTGAACTGAAAAATAATCGAGTAAAGCGCCTTGTCCCAGCCAAAAAGAATTCCGGCCACAACAAGAACGCAAATATTCATTCCAAAAATCATATTCCACATATCCATGCCTTTTTTTTCAGAAAAATAAATTGCGATAAAGTCCGTTCCGCCGCTTGTTGCATCAGCATAAAGACAGCAAGTTATGGCTAGTCCGTTTAAGATTCCGCCGAAAATCGAACACAAAAGCAAATCATCTGTAATACGGATTGAAGGAATAAAATCTGTAAGAAATGAAGAAACTGCAATCATCAGCAAAGAAAAAATTGTGAATTTCTTTCCAATGTATTTAAAGCTTATAAAAACCGGCACTGCATTCAACGCAAAATACAAAACTGTATACGGAATTTTCACATTGAAAAACTTCAAAAATGCGCGCTGAATCAAAAGCGAAATTCCTGCAAATCCGCCTGGAAAAAGTTCCGCCGCATAGGCAAAAGAATTCAGATTCATGGAAAAAATAACCGCGCCGGCAATAACAAGAATCACGCGTTTAAAAGTTGAAGGTGTAGGAATAATCGTAGTTACACTGGTCATGCTAAAATTGTATCAATAAAATACAGTTTAGTTAAGAATGCAGTTTCTTATAAAAAAAATTGACATTCCCCCTGCGCCTGAATAATATAAAAAGGGGTTACGAAATTCTGAGGCCACTGAAAAAGTCTGTTAAAGAATTTACAAACAC
>ULPT01063963.1_pt1 | contig 26259 bp, 22 predicted proteins | sample 1953751 | NCBI WGS metagenome assembly ULPT01 (sample SAMEA4835636, study PRJEB28245) | human gut metagenome | biome: gut microbiome; material: fecal sample | place: Denmark | collected 2008 | reverse complement strand
TATATAAAAAAGGTTCTTTGCCTTTGTCTTTCACTCATTCTCTGCACCCTTTTATTTGCCTGCGGAAGAGATGATGACAGAGGCTCAAAGACTACATCCATACCAACCGTAACCATAACCTTCCCCGAAGGATACACAATTCTTCAGATATCCGAAAAGCTTGAGAAAAACGGAGTGTGCTCCGCAGCGGATTTCACCGAGTTGTGTAAAACCGTCCCGGACGGCTACAGTGCATTGCTCGGGGATGTTGACACAGCAAACAGGATATTTGCCCTTGAGGGGTACATCTTTCCGGACACATATGAGTTCTACGTAAACGAAGGCGCCGAAAATGCTCTTGCAAGGTTTCTCTCCAACACGCGAAGCAAAATTACGGTAAGCTATTTTGACAGAGCGAAGGAGCTCGGCATGTCCATGAGCGAGGTTTTCACACTCGCCTCAATCATCCAGAGTGAATGCAGTGTTCCCGCAGAAATGCCGAAGGTTTCATCTGTTTTTCACAACAGACTTAAAAATCAAAGCAACGGCTTTCCGTATCTCGGCAGCGACGTAACCCGCCATTATATCGAGAAAAAAATGAAGGGATATATCGAGGAAAACGGTCTGGATTACGATACATTGTTCGCCGCATACTGTACAAACGACACCTATCCCTTGAAAACCGGCGGACTTCCCGCAGGCCCGATTTGCAACCCGGGTATTTCGGCGATAAACGCTGCCCTGTGGCCGGATGATGATGATTATTTATATTTCTTTACCGACAACGAGGGTGTTTTCCACTATCACAAAACATACAGCGAATTCAAAAAAGACTGGAACAGTATAAGTAAATAAGAGACGAGTGTTGACATATGAAAAAATTTATCTCATGGAACGTAAACGGCATACGTGCCTGCGAAAAGAAAGGCTTCAGGGAAAGCTTTGACGCTCTTGACGCAGATATCTTCTGTTTACAGGAGACAAAGCTTCAGGAGGGTCAGATAAACCTCGACCTTGAGGGCTACCATCAGTATTGGAACTATGCGGAAAGGAAAGGGTACTCCGGCACCGCTGTTTTTACGAAGGAGCTTCCGCTGTCAATCTCATACGGCTTCGGTTCACCCGAACACGACAGTGAGGGCCGTGCCATAACCCTCGAGTTTGACAAGTATTACTTCATAACCGTATATGTTCCGAACTCTCAGGAAGAACTAAAACGTCTCTCCTTCCGTATGGACTGGGAAGACAGATTTCGTGACTACATTGTAGCGCTTAACAGGAAAAAGCCCGTCATATTCTGCGGAGACTTAAACGTTGCACACAATGAAATCGACCTTAAAAATCCAAAGCCGAATGTCGGAAAGGCAGGCTTCTCAAACGAGGAAAGAGAAAAATTCACAAAGCTTCTCGAATCCGGATTTACCGATACCTTCAGGTACAAGTATCCCGACCTTACCGGAGCCTATTCATGGTGGTCATACAGATTCAACGCAAGAGCCAACAATGCAGGGTGGCGCATTGACTACTTTGTTGTTTCCAGCGACATACGTGAAAAAATACAGGACGCAAAGATTCATACCGAGATTTTCGGTTCCGACCATTGCCCTGTTGAACTCACCATAGATATCTGATTTTTTATAGAACCATTTTGAAAAAGTCCTCACGAGCGGACTTTTTCTTTATATGTTGCTTATCCTTTGGCGTGGCCGACCAGGCTGCCTTTTGCCGCAAGATCTTTTCAAGTATCGTATACGTATAAAATTTGACATATTTTGATAAAGTTTTTAGTCAATATGATTGATAGTATGTCGTGAAATATGTTATAATTATTGTTAAGTACACTATCGAAAAGAGGACTCTTAATGGAAAGGTTAAAGAAATACGTAACTCTCCTGTTTGGTGAGCAGCTGCCCATTCAGGAGAGGTTCTACAACTTTGCGAGCTTGGGAGGCGCTTTTGCGAGCGTACTCGCAACACTTGCTTGCGTTATTTCAAAGGTCGGTACCATCGGTATTCTTACGTGCATTGCTTGTATTGCGTTCTTCCTTGTGGCTTTTTTTGCTTACAGGATAACAAAGAAGTTGCAAGCATGTATAGTCGGCTGTCTTCTCGGTCTCAACATACTGATTTTTCCGGCACTCTACTTCACTGTAGGCGGAATAAAGAGCGGAATGCCCATTTACTTTGTAATGGGTCTTGTTTTCACGGTTCTCATGCTTGACATAAAACCGATGATTGTGATGCTCATAGTTGAGTCTATCTGGTATATCCTTGTTTTCAGATACTCTTATCTGCATCCGGAGGTTTCCGATGCAATCTTCGTCATGTCAGACGAGGCGATGTACCTTGACCAGGCAATGGACTTCTTTGTGGTAGCCCTTTCCACATCTGTTCTGGTAAAGGCATTAGCGCTCTGCTTTGAATATCAGCAAAAACGCACAAATGAGCTTTTAAAGCAGCTTGAAGAGTTATCCGTAAAAGATCCTCTTTCAGGTGCGTATAACAGAAGATTTCTTCTGAGGTATATCGAATCGGGAATCGCAAAGTACAAGGATACACGCGCACCTCTTTCTATAATTATGTTTGACATTGACAAGTTTAAACGTGTAAACGACGACTACGGTCACTTAGTCGGAGACGACGTGATAAAAGGCTTTTCAGGAGTACTTCTTAAAAGTTGTCGAAATTATGATGTCGTAGCAAGATACGGCGGGGAAGAATTCATACTCGTTATGCCTGGAGCTTCCGAGGAAACAGCGTATGCGAGGGCAGAACAGATACGTAAACGGGTTGAGAAAGCTTCTTTCTCAGAAGAAATAGACAGACCTATAACAGTAAGTGGCGGTGTTGCTTCATACGATATTCGCTATCAAACTGTTGAAGAATTTATTTCCATAGCAGATGAATACCTCTACACGGCAAAAGAAACCGGAAGAAATAAAATAGTCTGGAAAGGATCTCAGGATCGAAAGGAGTCCGCCCTCTAATGGCCAACGAGCATATTAAAAAATTTTGTGACACTTACTTTGGCGACCAGGTACCTGCAAAAAGAAAATTTCTTAACTACGTCTCCTTCGGCGCACCCTTATTTTCTCTCCTTGCAACAATCGTAAACCTTATAACAAACACAGGTCCCGCTGGCCTTTCCGTTTGTGTCCTGTGTACCTTGGTTTGCCTCCTTCTTTTACCTATAACAACAAAAACAAAGAACCTGGACATACCCATATACGCCTATGCTTTCGGCATGAACTTCATCATTATGCCCATGCTTTACTTTACGGTAGGCGGTATACACAGCGGTATACCCATTTATTTTGTTATAGCAATTGTTTTCACCATACTTCTTATAGACAAGACTCTTGTTTCATGCATTTTCGTCGTTGCCGCATTCATTTGGGACTTTCTCATAATAATGTATGACAAAAGACACCCCGAATTTTCAGCAAAGTTCTGCGTCATGACAGACAATGCGTACCTTGACACTTTTCTTGACTTTGTAGTGGTTTCTCTCTGTATTTCAGTTATAGTAAAGCTTTTGCTTATAAACTTGAGTAAGCAGCAAGAGAAAACAGACAGACTTCTTGCACAGATGGAGGAGCTTGCCGTAAAGGACCCTCTCACCGGTGCTTATAACAGAAGATTCCTCATAAAGTATCTCGAATCCGGAATCGAAAGTGCAAAAGAACAAAAAAGAGACATGGCCGTTGTTATGTTTGACATCGACAAGTTCAAGCGAATCAACGATGATTACGGTCATCTTATAGGAGACGAGGTTATAAGAGCTCTCGCAACAGCTCTTATAACGAGTTGTCGCGACTATGACATCGTTTCAAGATACGGCGGAGAAGAATTCGTGCTTGTTATGCCGGGTGCCACCGAGGAAACCGCACTGGTACGTGCCGAACAAATAAGAGAAAATTTCTCAAAGCTGAAAATAGCTGAGGAAATAGACAGACCGGTTACGATAAGCGGAGGCGTTGCGGCAATCAAGCAGACCGTAAAAAGACCTGAAGACCTGATAGCAGTTGCGGATGACAATCTTTACATTGCAAAGGAAACAGGTAGAAATAAAATCGTCGGAGCAAATTACAACAGAACCGCAGAGTAGAAGGAGCTATGTTTTAGATGAAAAAACTTTACAGGTTCTTTTCTCTGGCCTTGTGTTTAGTCATACTTTTCTCTGTCACCGCCGTCGGTGCTTTTGCGACGGGCACGGTAACAGACACAAAGTCAGAAGAACCGTCAACCAGAGCAGATGAAATAGTAACTGCATTTCTCAACCCAAACGGAAGAATATTAAGTGTCGCAAAAAGCGGCGTTCCCAGACTTTTTCCGGCTGATTCGCTGGAGGGAATAAAAGCCTGTATCGACATGAAGGTGGATATCGTTTCCGTTTCCGTACAGAAAACAAAGGACGGAAATTTCGTTCTTCTCGAAAGTGACAACCTCTCGAAATCATGCGTAAAAGCCGAAGACAGCACAGACGCCGAAGGAAAGGCTTCGGATTTCACCCTTGAGGATATTCAGTCAAAGTTCCTCCTCAAGGAAAAGAGCGGCGGCAACTACGCAAAACCCACAAAGTATAAGGTCGCTTCCCTTGAAGACGCGCTAAACGCCTGTAAAGCAAATATCATGCTTATGATAAATAACGGCTTTAAGTACGGTGATGAGATAAATGCGGTTGCACGCTCTCTTGACGCATGTGACATTGTTATTCTCAGAGGAGCAGAATCTCCGGACAGCATATCTTCTTTTGTAAACAACACCGGAACTCCCATATGCCACATATCCGCCGTTTATACGGGCAATTCGAGCGGCTCCGCGAAAAAATATGCAACGGAAGCTCTTTCCGCAGGCGCACAGGCAGTTGAGTTATCAGCAGAAAAATCTTATTCAAGTATATTCAACAATTCGGTTTTAAGCAGATTCGACGGAAAAGGACGGGCATTTATCAGTACAACCAAACCGGAACTCTGCGGAGGCAGGCTGGACTTACTTGACGGATGGACAGACCTAACTGCATGTGGCTATAGCATAATTGAAACCGATTACGCCAAAGAGTTAGCAAACTATGTAACAGAGATTGAGGGATACCGTTCAGAGCTCTCCGCTCTCATTTCAGAGGCTCAGGCACTGAGCACCTCAAAGTACACAAAGGAAAGCGTAAACGCCCTTACAAGCTCGCTGAAGACTGCTGAGAAGGTAGCTGCGATAGGTTGTGTTTCTCTAAGTGATATCGACGAGGCCCGCTATAACATACAGGAAAGCCTCGATAACCTTGTCGTTAAAACCGGAAACGAAAAAACCACACTTCCGGTATGGGCAATTATCCTGATAGTCATTCTCTCTATTGTATTGTTGTTCGTGCTTGTAATTTTCGGTCTCAGAGTTTATAACAAAGCAAAAAACAAGAAAAAGCGCATGGATAAGTTCAAGGATCAGTTCAGAAACCGTGCACCGAAAGAGAACAATACTCTTACAAGCATAAACGGAGAAGAGATAAGTCTCGATGATGACGGCGGCTTTGAAGAAATTGAAACCGAGGATGAGGAAATCAGCACAGCAGACGATACGGTAAACCGACTCGAAGCCGAGCTTGACGCAAAAAAAGAAGAAGCGTCAAAAGCCGTTGATGAGATAGAGAACAATATGTAAAAGCATTTACAGAAGTTAAAAAGGTATCACTTCATTCAGAAGTGATACCTTTTTCAGTTCCTTAGAAAGATAAGCAATACACGATAGGAGATAAGTGATACACTATAAAATGTGCCAAAGACATAACAAAAAGGCCCTCACCCAAGGGTGAGAGCCTTTATTATTATCTGCTCTAAAGATATGTAATTGCAATCAACAATTACGGAAGAAGCTTTCCTAACTTTTCAAGAAGACTTGCAATTCCCTGAAGGCCTTTAACCATGCCCTCCATAGAATTTCCGAGACCTGTAATGATTCTTTCAGCCTGCTCAGGATCTATCTTCTCAAGACCCTTACCGATAGCCTGCATAGCGCCTGCTGCACCGTTCATAACACCGGGAATCTGATTAATAAAATTAGCTGTGCTGTCAGCAACCTTGCCCATGTCAGCCTTCTTTACACCTTCAAGCATAGCGTCTGTCAAAGGAGTAATTGTCTGAACAACGTTTGCGAGCTGCTGAACCATACCGCTCATGATAAGACCCATGTTCTCTACGAAGCCATCGCCGAAGATGCTGTTGATGAATTCGCCGAGACCGCCGTTCATCATGCTTGAGAGTGACTTACCCATGTTTATAAGCATCGGAGTCATTGCACTCATAACACCACGAAGGTCAGCAAGCATACCAGACATAGTTCCAAGCATACTTGTGAGGTATCTCATCATACCTGCAAGGTCAATCTGGTTGATACCTTCAAGCATTACGATAACCTGCTCAAGAAGTCTTGTGAGCTGTTCAACCATTACCGGTACATATGTAAGTGATTCTACAAGTCCGGACCAAATTGTTCCGAAGTCCCCAAATACCCTCTTAAGGAACGGAACTACAGTGTCGAGTACCGGATCTGCATATCTCCAAAGTACTACGAGAAGTGCTCCACTGATAATCATTGTTGTCATTGCAACAAACAAGCAGATGATTGCAATGATAAGTCTGATGTTGGAGCGGGATCTTAATTTTTCCTGATAATCCAAGGATTTAGTCAATCTCTGAGCTTCAAGTGTGTTTGAAACACGCATGAGAGCCTCGCCGATCATCTGTTCCTCGGAAGATATGGTGCGTCTCCTATCGTCCATATCTGTCCCTCACTTTCTAAAAAATTACAAATTTCCGAGCAGAATTCCATCCACTATACAAGAGATTATATCTTAAACCTTGAAATAAATCAACATTATTTATTCATTTTTTTGTCTTGTTTTTTGAAAAAAACCATATTTTTCACTGGTTTTCGCCTATTTTGCATAATTTGTGTGTTTTTTTATGTTTATTTTTTTGAAACCACCATATATTGTCGGGCAAAAAAGTTCAAAAAACATTTACAAAATATATTTTATGCACCTGACAACAATTAATATGCATTTCGTCCGAAGGCAATTTCATTTGCAAGATTAAACACAATCGTCTGCGCCCCGGAAAGAGCCTTCTCATCCTCGACCTCCGTCTTGTGATTTTTGTATATGATTGTGTACATCGTCACTTTTTTGTATACGGAAAAATAAAATGCAGGCAAGATAAACGGCAATGTAACCGTCACAAAAAATTTCCAGAATAAGAAACTGCGCTCACATCTTTTTATTGTTTCGGAAGCCTCCTCACACAAAAGAAGGCTTGCCCCCACTGCCCCGACGCTGTTTTGGTCGGATGTATTTTCGAAAAAAAGAGCTTTTTCCGAATAAACGAATCTATACTTATCATATTCCATTATAAGCTGACTTTTTACGGTCTTAAAAGCGAGCAGCACACCTGAAGTCGCAACAAAAAAAACCTCGGTCGGGATCGCGGATGCTCCTGCAAATACGTACACAGACATAATGACTATCCCGATCGGTAAAAGAGAAATAACCGTATCTTTTATCATTCCGCATATAATTTTTATTCTGAGCACGACAAGCCTTGCCATTCCGTACTCACGCAGGTGTGCGGAAAGATTTTTGAAGGTCTTTTCCTCGGAGAAGATGTCGCCGCAATAGGATGCTGAGAGAGCCGCGAGAAAAAGCTCTCCCAGCGCTACCGTGTACGAGTCGATAAAAAAAGTAATAAGTGACGACAGGGCAACGGTAATTGCGGCGGCATATACGGGCAGCAGCTTTTTGAAAAGCATGAGAACTGTCAAAGCAAGTCCCGTCAAAAGGAAAAGCCGCGGCCCGTATATGAGGAAAAAACTGCCCGCGCACCTGCCGGGATTTTCATTGATAATCGTCTTTGCAAGTATCTTATACGACGAAAGCTTTGTTCTTTTTTTCATAAAAATCACCCTTGCCGCTAGTATTCCCCTGCGAAGTACAAATAAAAGGTCAAATAATTTGTACAAAAATTATAAACAAGTGCATTTTTTATGGTTTTATTTGTTCAAATTGCTTGAACGAATATGTTTTTTCTGTTATTATAAAGGGAATAAATATAGGTATTATAATTACCGTGATATATCACAAATCAGGTATATCAGATTGAGTTCAGCAAGTCGATCACAGCAGCTTGAATCGGACAGACTGAATTCAGCAGGTCGGATTGACGAACTGAAAGCAGCAGATTGAGTTCGGCAAGTCGGATTGACGAGTTGAAAGCAGCAGGTTGAGTTCAGCAGATTGAATCGGACAGACTGAATTCAGCAGGTCGGATTGACGAACTGAAAGCAGCAGATTGAGTTCGGCAAGTCGGATTGACGAGTTGAAAGCAGCAGGTTGAGTTCAGCAGATTGAATCGGACAGACTGAATTCAGCAGGTCGAGTTCGGCAGGTTGAGCATTTCAGTCAAACAATCAGCAAATAAAATCAGAAATTTTTATCAGTGAGGTTTATTCATGTCAGTAAAAAGGGAAGACTTATCCGTTCCGGTTTATCTTTTTCATCAGGGAAACAATGCGAAGTCATATGAGTTTATGGGTTCACATAGAATAGATGAGGACACCGTTGTCTTCAGAGTATGGGCACCGCACGCCGTATCTGTCAGCGTGGTCGGTGATTTTAACGATTGGAACAAAGACAAAAATCCCATGTACAAGATAAGTGACAGTCTGTGGGAAACCGAAATAACTGATAAGATTGAACAGTATACAAACTACAAATATGCCATAACGGGTCAAAACGGAAGCACAATCATGAAAAGCGATCCGTACGGCTACCATATGGAAACCCGTCCGGGCACCGCAACGAAGTTCTACGAGATGAACAGCTACGAATGGAACGACGGCAAATGGCTGGAAAACCGTGCGGAAAACCGTATCTATGACATGCCCATAAACATATACGAGGTTCATGCCGGATCATGGAAGCACTTTCCGGATGGCAACACCCTTTCTTACAGAAAGCTTGCGGATGAGCTTATTCCGTATGTTCTCGACATGGGCTACACTCATATCGAATTCATGCCGCTGTCGGAATACCCCTTTGACGGATCGTGGGGGTATCAGGTCTGCGGTTACTATGCCGCAACCTCACGCTACGGAACTCCCGACGACCTGCGTTATCTTATAGACAAGTGTCATCAAAACGGAATAGGTGTTATTCTCGATTGGGTTCCCGCTCACTTCCCGAAAGATGAATGCGGTCTTTATGAATTTGACGGAGAGCCCTGCTACGAATACGCCGACCCCAGAAAGGGAGAGCACAAAGCATGGGGAACCAGAGTTTTTGACTTCGGGCGCTGTGAGGTTCAAAGCTTCCTGATTTCAAACGCCATGTTCTGGATTGAGCAGTACCATGTAGACGGTATCCGCGTAGATGCGGTTGCCTCCATGCTCTACCTCAATTACGACCGAAAAGACGGTGAATGGATTCCGAACGTTAACGGAGGAGTGGAAAACCTTGAGGCGGTTGCATTTCTTCAGAAACTGAATGAATCCGTTTTCCGCGACCATGACGACATAATGATGATAGCTGAAGAAAGCACCGCTTGGCCCATGGTTTCAAAGCCGACGGACATGGGCGGTCTCGGCTTCAATTTCAAATGGAACATGGGTTGGATGAACGACGTTATCCGTTACTTTAACCTTGACGGACTGAGCAGAAAATACAATCACGACTGCTTAACATTTTCGTTCTTCTATGCTTTTTCGGAAAACTTCATTCTTCCGATTTCACATGATGAGGTCGTTCACGGAAAGGGCTCACTCATAAACAAAAACCCCGGAAATCCGGATATACCGGAGGAATACAACAGAAAGTTTGCGGGACTTCGCTCCATGCTTGCGTATATGTACACCCATCCGGGAAAGAAGCTGCTCTTTATGGGCTCGGAGTTCGGACAGTTTAAAGAATGGGACTACGAAGACGAACTTGACTGGGCGCTCCTTAAGTTTGACATGCACAAAAAAACGCAGGAATTTACAAAAGCCCTCAATCGGTTTTACAAGGAAACCCCCGAGCTTTGGCAGATTGACTACAGCTGGGAGGGCTTTGAATGGATAATCCCGGATGATAACTGCAACTCAGTTCTCGCCTACAAAAGAAAAAGTGATAAGGATGAGCTTTATGTCATTCTTAACTTCACAGAGGTTAATCGCGAAGATTATCTCCTCGGAGCAGACCCCGGTACCTACGAGGTCGTGTTCAATACCGACATAAAAGAATTCGGCGGTACGGATTTCAGTACAAGCGGAAAAGTTCGTACCGTAAAACAGCCCATGCACAACCACAACGCGAGTCTCAAACTGAAGCTTGCCGGAAATTCGGCACTTTTCCTTAAGAGGATACAGAAAAAACAGGTAAAGGAGAATAAATATGCCCCAAAAAAATGATTGCATTTCCATGTTACTTGCGGGCGGACAGGGAAGCCGTCTGGGAATTCTTACAAAGAGAATCGCAAAGCCGGCGGTTCCTTTCGGCGGAAAGTACAGAATAATTGACTTCCCTCTTTCAAACTGCGTAAACTCCGGCATTTACACGGTTGGTGTTCTTACTCAGTATCAACCCCTTGAGCTCAATGATTATATCGGAAACGGAGAGCCGTGGGATCTTGACAGAAGTAACGGAGGCGTACATATACTGTCTCCCTATCAGAAAATCGAGGGAACAGAGTGGTACAAGGGTACCGCCAACGCCATTTATCAAAACATAAACTTCATAGACAAATACAATCCCGAATACGTAGCTATACTTTCCGGAGACCACATCTATAAAATGGATTACTCCGAGATGCTCAGCTACCACAAAGAAAAAAATGCGGCATGCACCATCGCCATGCTCGAGGTTGAATGGGAGGAGGCATCACGCTTCGGTCTCATGATTGTAAACGAGGACGGAACCATAAAGGAGTTTGAGGAAAAGCCAGAGGTTCCGCACAGCAACAAGGCCTCCATGGGAGTTTACATATTTACATGGGAAAAGCTGCGCAAATACCTCATCGAGGATGAGGCAAACAAAGAGTCAAGCAACGACTTCGGAAAAGATGTCATCCCCGCTATGCACAAAGCGGGAGAAAAGCTGGTCGCTTATCCGTTCAAGGGATACTGGCGTGATGTAGGCACAATAGACAGTCTTTGGATGGCAAACATGGACCTTCTCTCTCCCTCCTCGGGAATAGAACTCAACGACCCGACCTGGAAGATATACGCAAGAAGCCCCAGTGCCGCGCCGCAGTATATCTCTAAGGATGCAAAGGTGGAGAACGCCATGATTTCCGAGGGTTGTGAAATAAACGGTGACGTTGACTTCTCCGTACTGTTCTCAAATGTTACGGTTGAAGAAGGCGCCGTAGTACACGACTCCATCATCATGCCGGGCTCGGTCATCAAGAAAGGCGCACGCGTCGAGTATGCCATAGTTGCCGAGGACGCCGTGATAGGAGAAGACGCGGTTGTCGGAGCACGTCCCGAGGACTACGAAACCGAAAAATGGGGAATCGCCGTCATAGGCGAGGGCGTTAAGATAGGCAATCGTGCAAGGGTTCTCCCGAAATCAATGATATCTGAAGACGTAAAGGAGGAAGCATAATGAGAGCAAACAATGTACTCGGAATCATACACGCTCAGGCTTACGACTATACGCTTCGTGAACTTACGGCTGTACGAACAATGGCATCCGTTCCTTTCGGATGCAGATACAGAATGATAGACTTCCCTCTTTCAAACATGGTAAATGCGGGAATAACACAGGTGGGAATCATAACGAAAAACAACTTCCAGTCTCTTTCGGACCATGTGGGCTCCGGAAAGCCGTGGGATCTTGCAAGAAAACGCGAGGGTATGTTTATTCTCCCGCCGTACAACACCTCAAACGCAATCATAGGGCACGAATCACGACTTTCATCCCTCTACAGTATCGCCGACTTTTTACGCAAGGCAAGGCAGGAATACGTTGTAATGACTGACGCCAACGCCATATACAACTTTGACTTTACCGAGCTTTTCAAATTCCATACGGAAAAAGAAGCGGATGTAACCGTAGTTTATAAAAAAGGCAAGGTTCCGAAGTGTCCCGACCTTATGACATTCGAGATAGATGAAAACTCAAGAATAACCGAGATTTCAACGGCACAGAATCAGGACTTCGGCGCAGAGGCAAATTATTCCTTTAATATCCTGATTATGAGGAAATCACTTCTCGAATACTTAGTACGCACAGCTATAGCCCATAACGCAACCTCCTTCGAGAGAGAGGTCGTTCAGGCGAACCTTCAGAGCCTTAAGGTATACGGGTATGAAGCTCGCGGCTTTGCGGAAATAATCGACAACCTTAAAACATACTACAAAGTAAATATGGAGCTGCTTCTCCCCGAAAACAGAAAAATGCTCTTTGACAAGAACAATCAGATAATGACGAAGATATGTGACAATATACCCGCTACATACGGACTTCATTCTAACGTATCAAACTCGCTCATTGCCGACGGTTGTACGATAAACGGAACCATAGAGAATTCAATTCTTTTCAGAGACGTATACGTTGAAGAAGGCGCCGTTATAAAGAATTCAATCATCATGCAGGGTTCGAGAATTCAGAAAAATTCATCTCTCAACTGTGTAATCACGGATAAGAACGCCATCATCACTCCGAATAAGCAGCTCTCCGGAGATCCGACTTATCCGGTTTACATCAGCAAAAACATCACCGTTTAACTACTTTTTTGGAGGGTCTTATGAAAATTTTATTTGCCGCAAGTGAAGCCACACCTTTTGCGCACAGCGGCGGTCTCGGAGAGGTTGCGGGCGCACTTCCGAAAGCGCTTGCCGAAAAAGGAGAGGATGTACGCGTAGTTCTTCCTCTTTATGAGTGCGTAAAGCCCGAGCTCCGTGAATCCATGAATTTTCTCTGCTATTTTGACGTGCCCGTGGCATGGCGCAAGCAGTATTGCGGAGTTTTTGAGAGTAAAATCGGAAACGTTATCTACTATCTGATAGACAACGAATATTATTTTAAGCGTTCAGGACTTTACGGTTACTACGATGATGCCGAAAGGTTTACATTTTTTTCAAGGGCGGTGCTGGAAATCATCTCACACATAGATGATTTTAAGCCGGATATCATACATTGCAACGACTGGCAGACGGCTCTTGTCCCGCTCTACTATAACTCATTTTATGCAAACAGGCCCGGATACGAGGGCATCCGCACCGTATATACAATTCACAACATACAGTATCAGGGTGTCTACGGAACCGAGCTTTTGAATGAGGTTATAGGCGTTTCCCCGTCCGATTATTCTCTTCTTGACTATGACGGGCTTGTAAACTTTTCAAAGAGCGCCATCGAATGCTGCAACAAGGTGACAACAGTTTCACCGTCTTATGCAAATGAAATTCTCGATCCGTGGTACAGCCACGGTCTTGACGGGATACTTCTCAAAAACTCGTGGAAGCTTACCGGTATTCTCAACGGAATAGACATTGACAGCTATAATCCGCAGACCGACAAAGCTCTTCCCTACAAATATTCTGCCGCGAGAAAGACCGGCAAAGCAAAGTGCAAGGAGGCTCTTGAGGAGCGCTTCGGCTTTGAGCATAAGCCGGACGTGCCCATCATGTCTCTTATTTCCCGACTTGTTTCGCACAAGGGCCTCGACCTGATAACAAACATGATAGACGAGCTTCTCTATAACACGGAGGTAAGGTTTATCGTGCTCGGTACGGGAGACTCCGTTTACGAGGACTTTTTCAGAGGACTTGCGTCACGTCATCCGGACAAGTTCAGACTTGAGCTTGCGTTTGATACCACGCTTTCGAGGCAGATTTATGCTGGCTCCGATATGTTCCTCATGCCCTCCAAGAGCGAGCCGTGCGGTCTTTCACAAATGATTGCTCTCCGTTACGGAACAATTCCCATCGTCCGTGAAACAGGAGGTCTCAAGGACTCCGTATCCGATTGCGGTGACGGAAAAGGAAACGGATTTACCTTCAAGACATACAATGCACAGGATATGCATTGGGCAATAAACAGGTGTATCGACCTTTATTACAACGACAAGGAAGCATGGAAAAAGCTTGTTTCACGCGCAATGAAATGTGACTTCAGCTGGGCAAGGTCTGCCGACTTGTATATACAGATGTACAAGGAAGCCATGTCATGAAAAGAAGCCATGACATACATAAGCCCTGACATAAAAGAAGTCATGACATACATAATCCGATATTCCTAAAAACAAAAAAGAAAAAAGAAAAGGAGCGTGACAAAATCACGCTCCGTTCTTTGACAGTCTACAAAAGACTTGCTATACTGACATTTAAATAATCGTTGACCCATGTTGACACCGTGCGTATACAGTCCGGGACTTTTTCTTTTGTGTGCTTTTTTGCACCGGATTTTACATCGTGCAGCATATTGCTTATCGTGGACCCGAGATATGCGGCGGAGTTCATGTTCAGGGGATTGTCACACATCCATGATACAGGCAGTGCGCCGTGCTTTACCCCGGCATACACTACAAAGTAAGTGGCGATTCCGTATACGTCTATTATGTATTTAAGAAGCTCATCATCCTTGCTCATTCTCGTGGCGGCGGCTATCGCGGCACGCACAACGGTATCCGTGCCCATTTCAAGGTCCTCGGGGATATCCGAAATCTTCGGATCCTCGTCAAGAGATATCGTGCTGTTGGAGTTTCCGAGCAGGAAGTCACAGCTTACACCGTAGTAATTTGCAATTTTCACGACGAAATCAAGACCGCATTCACGCAGTCCGTTTTCATAGTGAGAGAGCAGGGCCTGGGAAATTCCGAGTTCCTGCGACACCTTTTTCTGACTGAGCCCCTTGGTTTTTCTAAGCTCGGTTATTTTTTCTGAAAAGATATTTGCCGCACCCTTTGTACCCGATTTTGTCATCATGATCACAACCTTAATTGCGTTAAATATACAATCTGTAATAAAATTCAGTCTGTTTATTGAAATTATACTAAAAATTATACTCGGAGGCAACTATGAAAACATATAAAATCCACCTCATAAGACATGGTCTTACACAGGGAAACCTGGACGGTCAATACGTAGGACACAGGGATATACCGGTCTGCGAGCAGGGTATTTTGAGTCTTCGCCAAATGAAAGAAGAAATGACATACCCGGACGCGCCGGTCCTCTTTTGCAGTCCGCTGCTTCGCTGCAGGCAAACAGCAAAGGAATTGTTTCCGGACAAGGAACCTATCATACTAAATGATCTTATCGAGTATAATTTCGGTGAATTTGAGGGTCAGACAGCGGACGAGCTCAAGAATGATGAAATGTTTAAGGAATGGCTCTCCGGAGGACCGGACGCGGCGCCGCCGTTCGGCGAATCAAACGCTGAATTCGGGGCACGTATAAGCGGAGCATTCGAGAAAATTGTTGAGGGTATGTTTAAAACCGGTGTCACGGAAGCTACAATCGTGACTCACGGCGGTGTCATCATGGGGCTTATGAGTCATTTTGCCCTGCCGGAGCTTCCGATGCCCGAATGGCTCTCGCCGAACGGCTGCGGATACACCGTAAGGATAACTCCGTCCCTTTGGACGCACGCAAGAAAAATGGAGGTTGTCGAAGAAATACCGTACGTGGAGGTTCCCGATGATGAGAGATATGATGACTTCGGAGACCAGATGACAGGCTTCGGATTTGTGGAAATGGAGGACTGATACATTGGCAATAAAAGGCGCAATTTTTGATATGGACGGAACGCTGCTCGACTCCATGCATGTGTGGATAGATATCGCTCCGCGTTACCTTAAAACAAAGGGAATAACAGTAAGTGAAGAGCAGCGGAAACTTCTCAGCACCATGCTTCTTCATGATATGTCAAATTATTTTATAGACCATTTCGGCTTTACAATGACCGTAGATGAAATAGTAGCTGAAATAGATTCAATGGTAGAGGATTCTTATTTCTATGACGTTGAAGTAAAGCCCGGGATTCCCGAACTTTTGCAAAAACTTCGCGAACGAGGCGTTAAGATGTGTGTTGCAACGGCATCAGATCGTTATCTTGTAGAGTCCGCGCTAAAGAGAACCGGTATACTGAATTTCTTTGACCGCGTATTCACCTGCGGGGAATACAATGTCGACAAAAAAACTCCGGATATCTTTGAAATCGCACTTGAGTCTCTCAGAACTCCGAAATCGGAAACCTATGTTTTTGAGGATACATTGACCTCCGTTAAAACAGTAAAGGATGCCGGCTTCCCGCTCGTTGCAGTAAGGGATAAGTGGTCGGAAAAACACAGGGATCAGATAAAAGCCCTTGCGGATTTTTATGTTGATTCACCGAAGGACATAAACATAGACTTGCTTTAAAGCACAAATTAAAAAGGTCACCATCTTCTACGATGGTGACCTTTTTATGTCATCTGGTTTTTTATAAATCAGGCTTTTATAAAATAAAGTTCGTCAAATAAATCTACAGTTGTATAAACCACGCGATAAGATACGGCAGACCGTAAGCAAATGCGATGCTTGTTATAAAGGTTACGCAATATCTTTCAAGATAGGCTCCGGCAAACATAACCGCAGCCGGAACAGCCATAAAAATCTTTGAAACGAGCTTTGCGTGTGAATCTTTTCCGTAGAGGTTCTCCCACATATTTACCGCATCCTCAATCAAAGGAAAGCAGTTCATCAGAAATGAAAGACCGAAATAAATAAATATGCACGAAAAGATATTTACTTTTCCGAGATAGAAAAGGTTCATTGACGACGGAAGAATAAAGCAAAGTCCGCAAAAAAGAGTTACGATATGCGGCATAAAGCAGATACCGAAGCTGCCCCTTGCAGGACTCAGCATATGTTCGACATGTCCGCAGAGCTCATTTTTCTGAATATACCTTGAAAATTCAACGGGTACTCCGAACATGCGACAGCTCAAATGCTCCATGAACGCCTTAAACATGGTTCCGGGTAAAGTCAATATCTTAATAATGAAGTATATCAGCCCCATGTAAAATCTCCTTCCCCGTTTACAAACACATCTTCCACTGTCATGCTTCCGTCAAGTATCTTCTCTACCTCCTGAGCAAGACCGTATCCGTAGCTTGTAAGATTTTCGCTTATTGCCTTTGATGTTTCTGTGTCATCGGTAAGCCCACAGCAAAGGTAATAAAGGCTCGCCGAGGACAGGAAGCCGCTTGCGGTAGGCGCATTGTTATACGCTGTTTCCGCATATGTTTTTGCCGTCTTGTTCTGTCCCTGTAATAGACAAATAACCGCCATCTGGTAGTTTATAAGTCCGTCCTGCGGTAAAACCTCAAGAGCCTCGTTGCAGGCTGCCGCAGCCTTCGGTATGTTACCCTGAAGCCTGTATGCAACTATTTTGTACCAATAAGCGTACGGTGTTTCACAGTTAAAATCACGAATCTCTGCAGAGTACTTTATCATTGCATCATAGTCTCTGTCGGCGAGCGCAACCTCTCCCATAAGGGGAAGATAAAGTGATTTGAAATTCGGATCAACTTCCTTTATCTTGTTGAGAATCTCCATCTTCTTTTCGGAGCTTTCCCCGTAAGTTACGGCTGCATAGTACTTATAGTAAAGAACCTGGGCCTCGTTGAAATTTTCGCCCTTTATTTCTTTTTCGTACGCATCTACGAATGAGTCATAATCAGTTGCGACCTGCATGGCCTTATTTACACACTTATAGAGGTTTTTATAGGAGGTGACCTTGTCACTTATTCCTTTTGCCTCTTTGTTATACCATTTGTCTATGGATGTACCGGCATAGTATTTTTCAATAAACTTGCTCAAGGCCTCATACTCGTCTATACCTATCTTGTCATAAAGACGAAGCTGATACAAAAGGTACCTTGAACCGAAGTTTTCGTCCGTTACCTTTATCTCCGCATTTATCTTATCGTACGCGGAGAGCGCGGACTGCAGCTTTCCGCTCTTTACGAGCTTCTGAGCCTCCGCTGTTTCCTTGTATACAGGCAAAGAAATAGCAAAGAAGCTAAAGCAAAGCACCAAAAGAATCACGGTGATAACGGGAGATATGAACTTCCACCAGTCAAAGGGATAGTGCTTCATTGTCTCAAGACAGGACTCACAATAGGTTTCGTCCTCATCTACTTCGTTCTCACCGCAGCACTCACAGAGTTTTCCGGTTGACGTTTTGCGGGCAAGCTTTGCGTCCCTTGCCTCTTTGACAATATCCTTCCAATCCTTGTCCGGACTCTCCTCCATCATCTTGTCAATTTCATTTTGAACAAGGTCTTTAAGGTCTGAGAGCTCGGACTCAAGCTTTTCCGGATCTATTCCGCTCTCAGGATCAAGCGGAATTTTGTCATCCTCAGGAGGATTAACATCTAAAATAACCTCACCCGGCAGAGCCTCCACAAGCTCAAGAAGCTCTTCGCCCTCGGTAACTGCCGCGGGTTCTTTTTCAACGTTCGTGTCGCTGACGGGTTCTTTTTTAGCGTTCGTGTCGCTGACGGGTTCTTTTTCCGTCTGCTTTTCCTCTGTGGTTCCGGGATTCAGTTTTTCTTTTTGTTCCTCATTTTTCTTTGCCAACCGGGATCACCTCTTCGAGAGTATTTATGATTTTTGCTTAAGCATACCGTTATCATCGAGCCTCGGGAACAGGAACTTGCAGAGAGCAAGAATACCTATGAGCGTGATGATAGTTTCCGGTATCATATAGCCTGCATTGTATGTAAGAGAATATACGAATACTTCTTTTGCTGCCTTTCCTTCAGTCCATCCGCCCCAAACAGTAACGCCCGAGATAAAGTGGCAGAGATAACGAATAACGCATACCATAAGAGTACCTACGGTCAAGTCTATACCTGCATTCTTAAACTTACCTTTAAAGATTCCGCCAAGTCCGAGAAGAGTGTACGGAATAAGGTAGTCAAAGAGAGCAAGAATGATATATGCGCCGATTCCTTTTACATATCCGAAGTTTGACAAGCCGAAAATAATCTGAAGAACAGAGAATGTGAAGCCTGTTGCAAGTCCCCAGGCAGGCCCGAAGATGTAGCCCATTGCAATTATGGGAACCTGGCTGAATACGGTTACGCTTCCTCCGTGTAAGAACGGCGAGTCGAACTTTGCAAACTCGTTGAGAACCGTTGCGATTGCTATCATAAGAGCAGCCACAACCAGCTTATACGTCGTGTTTTTGTTGTTTTTCATTGAAAATCTTCCTTTCCTACGCAGGCATTATCCTGATCAGGTACGGACTCCGAGCCTCTGACGCAAAGAAGCGAAGTCTCAGGGACATCGACTTTACGGTCTCATCTCAGCCGAAGAATATTCAGCGCCCCCGTTAATTTAATTGTCTGCCTTTTTGCCGCCGTTTGAATTTTATTTTGCGGCTACAGATAATTTTACTTATCAAAGTTGTCAAAGTCAAGAGCGATACATCGTCCCGCCTCAGCAATTTATCCAAAAATTCATCTTTCTCTTGAAAAAGCGTTTATCCGGTGTTAAAATTCTGTGTTAGTTTAAGAATTATAGGTATTATTGTAAAGAGAAATAAGGCGAGGGTGTTTATTTTGAAACTCAGAGAAGACATAAGGAACGTCGCTATCATTGCGCACGTTGACCACGGCAAGACAACCCTGGTAGATGAGCTTTTGAAGCAGAGCGGTATTTTCCGCACAAATGAGCAGGTTGAGGACAGAGTCATGGACTCAAACGACCTTGAACGCGAAAGAGGAATCACAATCCTCTCAAAGAATACATCGGTACACTATGGCGGTACAAAAATAAATATCATCGACACCCCGGGTCATGCCGACTTCGGAGGCGAGGTTGAGCGTATTCTCCTCATGGTTGACGGCGTGCTTCTTTTGGTAGATGCGTTTGAGGGCTGCATGCCGCAGACCCGTTTTGTTCTTAAGAAAGCCCTCTCACTCAAGAAAAAGGTCGTTGTTGTAATAAACAAAATAGACAGACCCGGTGCCCGTCCCGCAGAGGTTGTTGATGAGGTAATAGACCTCTTTATCGAGCTCGGCGCAGATGAAGAGCAAATTGAATTCCCCGTGGTTTTCGCATCGGCAAAGGACGGATATGCTTCGTATGACTCGCGTGACCGCGAGGGAGATATGCGCCCTATCTTTGAGGAAATAATCAAAGAGATTCCGGCTCCCAAGGGCGACAAGGACGCTCCGCTTCAGGTTCTTTTCTCAAGCCTTGATTATGATGATTACGTAGACCGTATAGGTATAGGACGAATAGAGAGAGGAACCATTCGTAAAAATATGCAGGTTGTTCTCTGCAAGGCCGACGGAAGCAGAGAAAACGTGAGAGTTTCAAAGCTTTATGTATACGAAGGACTCAAGAGAGTTGAGGTTGACGAGGCGGCTGCAGGTGAAATCATCTGCGTTTCGGGTATTTCCGACATCAACATAGGTGAAACCGCCTGTGATCCGGAGTGCGTTGAGCCTCTTGACTTCATAAAAATAGACGAGCCTACCATCTCCATGAATTTCATAGTAAACAACAGCCCGTTTGCAGGCAGAGAGGGAAAGTTCGTAACCTCGAGAAACATCCGCGACAGACTCTTTAAAGAGGTTGAGACAAACGTATCTATGCGCGTTGAAGAAACAGATTCAACGGATACGTTCAAGGTTTCCGGACGCGGAGAGCTTCACCTTTCAATACTCATTGAGACCATGCGCCGTGAGGGCTACGAGTTCCAGGTATCACGTCCGAAGGTTATCTACAAAAGGGATGACAACGGAGAGCTTCTCGAGCCTATGGAAATTCTTTCTGTTGAAGTTCCGGAGGAATACGTCGGAAATGTCATCGAAAAGCTCGGCTCAAGAAAAGCAGAACTTACAAACATGGTCGTTCACGAGGGCGGCGCGACACATCTCGAATTTTCTATCCCGTCACGCGGTCTTATAGGCTACAGAAGTGAATTTCTCACCGACACCAACGGAAACGGCATCATGAATCAGCTCTTTGACGGATATCAGCCGTACAAGGGAGATATCCAGACCCGTGAGCGTGGCTCGATAGTTGTTCACGAAACCGGCGAAACAAACGCATACGGACTTTTCAACACACAGGAGCGCGGCCGCCTCTTTGTAGGTCCCGGCGTTGAAGTATATGAGGGAATGATAGTCGGCGAGTCCGCAAGAAACGAGGATATCGTCTGCAATGTATGTAAGACCAAGCACCTCACCAACACACGAGCATCCGGCTCCGATGACGCGCTTCGTCTTGTACCCCCTACCATCTTAAGCCTTGAGCAATGTATGGAATTCATTTCAGATGACGAGCTTCTCGAGGTAACTCCTGTTTCACTCAGACTTCGCAAGACAATCCTTTCAAAGGAAGCCCGCATGAAGCAGCAGTTCAAAAACAAATAATCCGTAAAAGCTTTACAAAAAAGTTACCCGCAAAGGTGTATAAGCCTTTGCGGATTTTGTTTTATAGGTTCTGCTCTGAAAAAAGATGAATACATCGCTCTAAATCCCTTGTCATATCCTCCGTCTTTTCCACGGGAATACAAAGAGGTAAAGGAGGTTCATCATGAGCGAAATGAAAAAAGAGCAAACAAAACAGGAATACCTACAGGAAATCGTAGACGAACTGCTCGCTGATGAGGAATGGGAGCTTCCCAAGGAATTGCGTTTTTGGCTGATGGGAACCTATACCTGGGAATTACTGTATCTTTAAAGAATAAAGTTTATCCCCGCTTGTTTGAAAAACAAACGGGGATATTTTTATTATACCTGCAAAAACAAGAGTGGATTTTTGAAATTAAATCTATTTTTCAGGTAAGCACCATTTTTGTCCGCTCCATAGTCAAATAAATACATTTTTAAATATGCATTCTAGAAAAACAGGATTAGTTTTGATTTAAATTGGCTTATCAGTTTCATCTAAAAAAAACCTATATAACGGCACATTCAAAGCATCTGCTATTTTTATTAGTACATCAATAGTGGCAGCATGTAAGCCAAGTTCAATACGTCCATAATAAGCACGGGATACGCCGGTGTATTCTTCCATCTCTGCTTGAGTATAACCTGTTTCTTGCTTTCTGATTCTGGCAATATTCTGTCCCAATCTATATCTATAGTCTGCATTAAAATCTACTTTTTTCTTTGCCATACTATCGCCACCTTTATCAAATTTTATCATAAAATGTTGTATAACGCTATATATAACGTTGATAAAAATACAAAAGCTTTATATCATAATAGTTGCATGAGGTAATCCTGTATGCATTAAAGCCACTGCTTGGCGATATAAAAAAGCAGAGAAAAAGGAGGCTCTTGAATATGAGCAACAATAACAAAATCGAACTAAAGTTCAATGTTTCTAGTTTTAGAAAGATTCCAAATCCTTACCTGAGATCAGAAAACTTAGGAGAAACAAAACCAGAAATGTATGTTTTAATTTGTGATGCTAAGGATATTCCAGAAGATATCCCAATGCAAACTAATCCTAGAATGCAAAAAACTACTACTAGTGTTGCAAAAAAGATTCAATCATCATTATTAAATCATACAGAAAGAAACTTTTATTTATTAAACAGGGGAATTTTACTTTCTGCAAAATCAGTAACATACAATAACGAACAAAATATCGTAACAGTTTTATTTGAAGACTTAACTGTACATGGCAATGTTGATGGCGGTCATACTTACACAATCATTAAGAACTGCAAGGATCAATTGGAACGTAGAGAACAATATGTTAAGGTTGAAGTATTAACCGGTGTCGAAGATATGTTCGAACAATTGGCTGGTGCCAGAAATACATCCGTTCAAGTTACTGACGCATCAATTGCAGAACTAGAGAATAGATTTGAATTGATTAAGGACGCTTTTAGAAACGAGAGATTCTTTAATGATATAAATTATAAGCAAAACGATATAAAAAGAATAGACGTAGCCGACCTTCTTTCAATCCTTAATTTATTTAACATTGACAGATATCCAACGGATAGATTAACTCCGTTACCTATTGCTTCTTATAGCAGCAAAAAATCATGCTGTGATTATTATATTGAAGTACATAAGAAACATGAAAGCGATCAAACAACTAACCCATATTATAAAATGAAGGACATTATGCCTCAAATTGCTAAATTATATGATGAGCTTGAGACAAGAATGCCTGAGTTCTATAAGGGAGATTCTGCTGGAGTTAAGAAATATGGTGCAATCACAGGTGTTTCAATGGTTAAATCAGGAAAGCCAAAATATAAATCAAAATTCTATGAATATGAAATGGACTATAGTACTCCTATCGGATTTATCTATCCTATCTTAGGATCTTTCAGGGCATTAGTCGTTGAAAAAGAAGGCAAGTATATGTGGATTAAGGACCCGATTCAAGTTTTAAATGAATTAGGCAGCAACTTAGTTTCAAGTACAATCCAAATGTCAAGAGACCTTGGAAACAACCCAAACGCTACAGGTAAGAATAGTAACCTTTGGCAAACCTTATTCATGCAAGTCAAGATGACTACAATGAAATCTTATTTCTAGTAGTCTGGAGGAACTGTTTATGATTAAAATTGACGAAGTTTTATCTATTTACAAAGAACATCAAATTGACGATTTTCTTAATAAATATACTGGCATCACCTTAAACGAGCACAACCTTTCTTACGACAAGATTAAGGAAAATTATAAGTTTTTAGGTGACAGTAGCTCAAACGGCTCAAACGTCGGTCAGCTCACCAGTGGTGAGAAGGGTCTAGTTGAGCGTATCACTAACGCTATTGATGCAGTTATCGAAAATCAAAAAAATAAATGCAATATCGGAAGCGCAAAAAATTCAAATGTAATCATCAAGAAGGCCTTTCCTAAGTATTACGATAATATGACTGAGGTCATGAAGGACAAAACCAATAAGTCATTAGCAAAGGATGCAGAAGATCAAGTAATCCTAGCCGTTAATGATGGTTCTAAATCAAATAAGCCGACATTTGACGTCATTGATAATGGCTTGGGTTTATTAGGTGATGAATTTGCAAATACTATCTTATCAATTAACCATGGTAATAAATTATCCAGGGATAAATCGTATCTAATTGGGGCATTCGGTCAAGGAGGATCTACATCATTACCTTTCACATACGCTACGATCATCTTATCAAAAAAGAACGGGCATATTTCATTCACAATCATTAAAAGAGTTGAACTCACTGACTATAAGAATATAGTATATGTTTATATGACTCTCAATGATAAAATTCCAGAAGTTTCTTATTCTAATTTTTTCTCAGGAAATACATATTTGGATGATTTCATCAATAACGTTGAATCTGGTACTCTTGTTAGAATGGTTGAGACAGAAATTTCAAAAAGATTTAGAGATAATGATGTAACTAAACCTGGTATGCTTAACGACTATCTAAACACCGAATTATTTAACGTAGGTTTGCCCGTTAAAATTATTGAAAACAGGGCAGATTATACAAGCAATGAACACTTACAGAACCGTTCCGTCTATGGCTCACAGTTAAAACTTAAAACATCAAAAAAATATGTTAAAAAGGATTACTGCGGAACCATTAACATTGAGCATAACCAAAATTCATATAACATTGATTATTACATGTTACTTCCAACTGACGAAAACAAATGGGGAAGTGAAGCAGAATGCAAAAAGGTATTCGAGCAATTCAATGTTTACTACGATCCAATTATTTATACCGTTAATGGACAAACTATAACAACGGAGAGATATACCAAGTTAAATAATGCTGGATTAACTTTCTTGAAATACAGATTATTAGTCGTCATTAATCTAGATATTCTTGAAACAGAAAAATATAAATTTTTTACTACGGATAGAGCGAGAATTGTCGATAGTGATTTAACGCACGGCTTCTTAGACAAGGTTATTAAAGCACTATCCAATACTGAAAAGTTAAAAGAAATCAACAGCATTATTGCAGAGAAATCTGTCTCATCGTCAATCGACCAGGATTTACTTGACGAAGTTTCAAAGCAAGTAAAGAGCGAGTATAGTAAATTTCTGAAAACAGGTAAAATCTTACCTGGATCTCCCGGAAAACACTATGAGGCAAGTGATGAAAAAATATATGAAGATCACATAGTTACTCTTGATATAACTTCTGAGGCAAGAAAATTCTATAAAGATGAGAATGTTAAATTTATAGTAACTACACAAGCACAAAAGCATATTAATGCAGAAGCAATAATTTATTGTTATATTGATGATAAAGCTTTCTATGACTATCAGAAAGTTTCTATGAACGCTCGTCTCCAATATACCATAAATGCTGGAACAATTAAGCCAGGCATACATACTGTAAAGTTCGCATACTATAATCCAAATGGTGATGTTTTATCTTCAGAAAAAATTGCTTTTGAAGTGGTAAATGAAAAATCACCAAAGAAAAAAGAAAACTCTCCAACAAAAGAGTTAGACCTTAATATTGTAATTGTTAATGAAGCTACTTTGATTTGTGAAGTTTCAAGAGACACAGTCAATAAGAAAATTGATGTTAAACTATGCCTCGATTCCGATCAATTAAGAAGTGAGGTTTATGGAACCTCAGCTTCGTCTGATGATCTTTCTAAAATCAAAAATCGTATTATTAAGCCGTTAGCTTTATTCTCGTTGTTTTTAGGCAACAACTACGATAATATTGAAAAAGATGAAGATAAAAACAATTTGATGATTTCATACATCAAGGCTTTTTTAGGCTCGGTTGATTCTAAGATTGTAGAGATAATGTAGTATACCGGTATAATTAATTTGTAATGCCCCGTTCTAATGAGTTATGGTATTCATTAAAAGAAGCACAAAATAATGAGGCTGTTCTCACATTAAAAAATTGTCAACAGCCTCTCCATGGCAAAAAGACTCTGAAAAGTCTTGCTACTGAATATAGTGTATCCAAAGTCTCAATTCCCAGCAAGGTAGACGAATATCGTAAAGAATACCACTCAGATGTTAAAGCCAAAGCCTTATCGAACTTATGGAAGAAGTCTGTAAGTTACACAAGAAAAAAGTCTAGCAATAAATTGCTAGGCTTTTTATAGTTCTCTCATCTGAACAGCTTATATACATAGATAACTTACAAATATTCAATACTAAGCAAAGTAACAGCATATTTTATTTATTCAAGAAAATATAAGCTACCATTAGACACATATTAAAAAAGAAAATATTATTTCAAACTAAAAAATTCATAGAATGCTCTGTATGCCATGTATACGTCTGATTTTGCAACAACCTCAAACGGTGAATGCA
>ULPT01036594.1_pt1 | contig 26319 bp, 23 predicted proteins | sample 1953751 | NCBI WGS metagenome assembly ULPT01 (sample SAMEA4835636, study PRJEB28245) | human gut metagenome | biome: gut microbiome; material: fecal sample | place: Denmark | collected 2008 | reverse complement strand
GGTTTTGCCGATGAGGCCGGTATCTATATGACCCTGCCTGCTGCCAAGAGATTTTTTTAAATTAATACCTAAAACACAATAGCCGTTGAATTGAAACAATGGCATAAACTTAATCTTGATGTTTTTCTTTTTTTCGTGGTTATAAGAGAGTATATGAAAAAGCAGTTTTTCAAATTGTTATCGATAGTGATTGTATTGCTTAGCGCAAGCATATCTATGTCAGCGGCAGTAGATTGGAGTCTGTATCAGTTCCTCGGTGATGGTGCCGGTGGTGGAAAATACAGCAACAAGTACAAAGTAGAGACTGTAGATGGTCTGAGTGTAGTGAACATCCAAAAACCCGATTTTGCCGATGAGGCCGGTATCTATGTGACGGTGCCTGCAGGAATCTCGGAATGCTCGGTAGCAAGTGCGATTGACGGTGCAGGTGTTGTGATATATCTTTCGGGATTAACAGCACTGGAAAATGAGGTAACGATTAAGTATGGTACGCCTTCCAATGAGATTACATTTCATATCTATTATGCAGACGGCTCTGCCAGTACGAAACAGGCATCTGATTTGACATTGACAGAGCCTGCTACAACGATATTGGATTTGCAGATAGGTGGTGAATTTTCTATTCAATATACTACCTCTTCGAAGGGTGCAGTGGCTTTTTCGTCGTCGAATACAGATGTGGCCACTGTTTCGGCAGCCGGCGTTATCAATGCTTTGACGGCAGGCACGACAACTATCACAGTGTCGCAGGCGGAGGATGAGACCTACAATGCGGGGAGTAAGTCGTTTACGCTGTCGGTCATCGAAGTGCATGAGGGGCAGTGTACCTTTAGCGGAACTAAGGGCGACGGGCAGAGCCACGATGGCGGTGCCTCGTTGTTCACCAAGGGGTATAACATCTCTTTGTATCTCAATAGCCGAAAAGACACTATCTTTGTGAAAGTGAAGTTCCTTGATGATGATAAGACGGCTACCAGTGCGCTTTTCCAAAACTATCCGCAACGCGATGAAAAAGTGGAGGTGAAAGAGTGGCGATTCAACCGCGAGGGATCAACGCAAGTATTTAGCGGAAAAGTGCCTGTGTCGGAACTGAGCAACAAGGCCGATGGCATCATCCGCTTTGGTATCAAGTTCGAGTTTGATGGCGGTTTGCGTGTAACGACCCCCGAGTTCTACTATCTGGATGGTTCCGGCTGCGCAGAGCGTGATTTTGTCATCTATCATCATGATCAAACGCCCGAAGACCCGGAACGCGATGCCGCCGTTTATACCTTTAAAGGCGGGCGTATCTTGCAGCCTATTGTGTACAAACGTAAGTTGAAACCCGGTATATGGGAAACTCTCTCGTTGCCGTTTGATGTCAGCAAAATTACCGTCTCGGAAGGGGAGGTCGAATATGAACTCCATGCCCAGTACACTGATAATAATACTACGCACGAGGGTGAGTTTTGGTTGCGTGATTTCCGTGAGAAGGAAGTGAGTGCCGAAGATTTCCAAGCCAACTGGCACGACATACAGGCTACCACAGCCGAGACCGCCTTGCCTAAGAAGAATGTACCCTATATCATTCGTGTGCCGGACGATAACACCCACTATTGGGCGGATAAGTATATCGTATTCCACGGTGCGAGTTATCAGACAATCGATTCAGTCTATCGCACTAATGTGCAAGTACCTGAGGCAGAGAATATGTTCGCCTATTCTGGCAACAACACAATGAAAGAGTGGCAGTTGCGTTCGGCTTATGTGTTGGATAACGAAGGCATTTATTTTGAATCAAGCGAAACGGTTACACTCTATCCGTTTGAGTGTGCGGTCAATGCCGAGATAAAAACTACCCGCGCTATGCCGCGCTTGGCGCTGAATAGGAAACCCGGTGTCCCCACCGGAAATCTGCCGCCTACCACGGCTGTCGAGCCGGGTAACGTGTGGTCGGTAACGGGATGGTATGTAGGTTCCTTCTGTGATAGCAATCAATACGATAGGTTGATGCAACGCCTGCCGGCTGGAATGTACGTGGTGCACCAAGCGGAGACAACATACAAAGTGTATATCGCTAAATAACTGATACTGCTATGAAACACATACTTTTTGTTTTGTTGACCCTGTGTTGCATAGAGGTGGCGGATGCACAGACTTTTGGCTATTCCTATGGCGCTGGTCGGGAGGATGTGAAACGGCAAACGCCGATTGTCGAACCGGGAACGGAGCGGCCGGAAGATGTGTGGGCGGTGAGTGGTAATTTGCAACCGTTCGGAACGTGTGCGAATGACCTGGATACCCCCCCCTATGGTCCTTCGCGTGCCGGTAGGCGCAAACCGCCTACCACTGGCGGACAAGAAGAGCCTGTGAACCCAAAACTGCATCAACCGATTGGAGATGTGGATGTATGGTGTGGACTGGCTCTACTAATCTATGTGCTGCGTATCGCTTGTCGGAAACGCAAACAATCAACCGCAATTACGGAGTAAATACACATTTCTCTGTATGGACAATATACAGCGCAGGGAATAATAAACAACTAATTTTATACAACCAATTAAACACACATTTTTATGAAAAAGATGTTTACTTTTGTGGTTCTGTTGCTCGGAATGAGCGCAGTAGCAATGGCAGATCCGACCGCGGCTCCCGCTGCGCCTACTTATCCTGCCGACCAAGTGAAAGCCGTTTACTCGGCTACCTACAATGCTGATTGCAATTTCGGCGAGTGGGGTAGTGGTACAACGCTAACTCAGACGGAGTATGGCAAGAAGTATGTAACTACCAATTTGGGCTATTTTGGCTTGGAGTTTACAGGTCTCAACTGCTCGAAAATGGAGTCGCTCCATGCCGATGTATGGTCTGACGCTGATATGTCGATGCGTTTTGTACCTATCCACGGTGGCACCGAGGTAGGCGTAACAAAGCAGATCAAAGGTGGCGAATGGAATGCTATTGATATTGCCTTGAGTGAGTTTGTAGGCGTTACCAACTGGACGAATGTTTACCAAATCAAGATTGATAATGTAGGCAATCAGACTTTCTGGCTCAACAATATCTATTTCTATACCACTCAAGCACCTGATGCCGACGCCGAGGCACCTACCGGCTTGACTGCTTCGCTCGTTTCGGCTTCGTATTTCTCCGCTACGATCAAGGCGAAGGCTAACGACAACTCGGGGATAGTAGTATTCCAAGTGATGAACGGCGAGAACAAGATTGCTGACAAGACGGCTGTATCGGGTACAGAGACTACTTTCGCTGTTTCCGGTCTGAAGGCTGACACCGAGTACAACTTGACCATTGTGGCAACCGATGAGGCGGGCAACAAAGCCGCTGAAACAGTAGCACTGGCAGTAAGAACTTTGGCTGCTCCCGCTGCTGCTCCCGTGCCTACTGCCGCTGCTGCCAATGTACTATCGATTTATTCGGACACATATCCCGTAGCAACGGGTGTAGGTAGATATGTAGGCAGTTGGGGACAAAGCACCGTTGAGACCGAAGGCGAGTTGGCAGAAGGCAACAAAGCACTGCTCTACACCACCGCTAACTACCTCGGATGGGAAGGCGTAAAAGTGGACGCTACCAACTATACCCAAATGCACATGGACATCTATGTAGAGGCTGCAGGTACAATCAAGTTCACTCCTATCTGGGGCGGTGAGGCACTGAAGGCGATTAACCTCGTAGCAGGTTGGAACGCTATCGACTTCGACCTTGTAAGAGACTTTGCAGGCATCAACTTGGCTAACATCTACCAACTCAAATGGGTGGATATGCCGGCCACTTGCTGGATGGACAATGTCTATTTCTACAAAAATGTAGAATCGGCTCTTGGCAATACCACCGTGGCTGAACAAGCAGAGAAGATGATGATCAACGGTCAGTTGGTTATCATCCGCAATGGTATCCGCTATAGCGCACAAGGCAAAGTCATAGAATAATCACCTGATTGAATAATAATTACCCGACTGAATAATAATTACCCGACTGAATAATAATTACCCGACTGGATAATAAATAATCACCTGATTATATAAGAAATCGATTGTTGGTTGTTGTAGAGCGGACAGAATAAACTCTGTCTGCTCTTTTTTGTTTCAGAATATACTATCCTCCCGCTATCCTCTCGCTATCCTCCCGCTATCTTCTCGTTACCTTTCCGCCGACCTCACGCCGACAACTAAGGTATTTTTACGGTAGATATACGAGAGATACACGATAGATACACGGTACATTCAGCAAACCCGACTATGGGGCAAACGGACCTTTAGCGATACCATTCGGCTGATAGTGGCGCAAAGCACCGCTTTGTGCGCAGTGCGCGCCACAATCAGCCGCTAACATTTCCTGTAGGCTGTGCAACTGCCTTTTTTGGGGAAAAATGAACGATTATTTGCGTAATCCAAATAAATGTCGTACCTTTGCAGCGTGATTCGAATTGAGGGGACCGAGCGGTTCCCTCAATTTCGTAGATAATACTACTGAAATATATGTACAAATAGATACAAAACGCTAAGCAATAATATGGATAAATCTTTGCTGGAACACCTTGTGCAGGAGTATTTGAAAGATACCGACTATGCACTGATTACATTGGATATCAACTCGCAAAATGAGATCCTGATTGAGGTGGATCGCTTGCAGGGCGTGGACGTGGAGTTCTGCGGGGCGCTCAACCAATATATGGTGGAGCAGTTGGACGCAGCAGGCGTAGAGAACTACTCGCTGGAGGTAGGCAGTGTGAGCCTGACCGACCCCTTCAAGACAAAGATGCAGTATGAGAAAAACATCGGACACGATGTCGAGGTGTTGACCCGGGAGGGAAAGAAACTGCGCGGACAGTTGGTGAGTGTGGACGAAGATTCTTTTGCGGTAGATGTGGATACACTCGTCGCCGTAGAGGGCAAGAAACGTAAACAGCATGAGATGATAACCCATACATTCGCCTATGGAGACGTCAAGTACACCAAGTACGACCTCAAATTCTAATTAGCCCTATCTGCCCAATCGGACTGATTAACCCTATTCGACTAATAAAACAAGAACAAATATACAACAATGGCAAAAGCACAAAATTCAATCAACCTGATTGATATTTTCTCGGAGTTCAAGGAACTCAAAAACATTGACCGCCAGACGTTTATCAACGTGCTGGAGGATTCGTTCCGCAATGTGATTGCAAAAATGTACGGTTCGGATGCGAACTACGACGTGATTATCAACCCCGACAAAGGAGACTTGGAGGTCTATCGTAACCGTCTCGTAATGGAGGACGACGATGTGGCTAACCCTAATACGCAAATCGCATTGAGCGACGCACTCAAGATTGACGACGAAGCGGAAATCGGTGAGGAAGTAACCGACAAAGTGGATTTCCAATCCTTCGGACGCCGTATGATTCTCAATCTGCGCCAAACTCTTGCCAGCAAGATTCTCGAGTTGCAGAAAGAGAATATCTATATCAAGTATAGCGAGATGCTCGGCCAAATCGTGTCCGGTGAACTATACCAGGTTTGGAAGAAAGAGATGCTGCTCCTTGATGAAGACGGCAACGAACTCTACCTCCCGAAGCAGAACCAGATACCTAACGACTATTTCCGCAAAGGCGAAACAGTACGGGCGGTAGTGGTGCAGGTGGATAACAAAAACCAGAACCCGAAAATCATCCTCAGCCGTACTTCGCCGCTGTTCCTGCAACGTCTCTTTGAGCAGGAAGTGCCGGAAGTACACGATGGGTTGATCGCTATCAAAAATATCGCCCGTATCCCCGGTGAACGCGCCAAAGTGGCTGTAGAGTCATTCGACGACCGTATAGACCCCGTAGGAGCCTGCGTAGGTATCAAGGGCGCGCGTATTCATGGTATCGTACGTGAGTTGCGCAATGAGAACATCGATGTCATCAACTATACAAACAATACGAACCTCTTTATCCAACGTGCATTGGCACCCGCAAAAATCTCCTCGATGAACATCAATGAAGAGGAAAAGAAAGCCGAGGTTTATTTGCAGCCCGATGAGGTGAGTCTCGCTATTGGTAAGGGAGGCTTCAATATCAAGTTAGCCTCTATGCTTACCGGCTATCAGATTGATGTATATCGTGAGATGGACGGCGATGACTCGGATATCTACTTGGACGAGTTCAACGATGAAATCGATCAATGGGTAATCGATGCACTTAAGGCTATCGGATTGGATACTGCTAAACAGGTGCTCAATACCCCGAAAGAGGAACTCCTCGAGCGTACCGACCTCGAAGAGGAGACCATCGATGATGTCATCCGCATTCTCGAAACCGAGTTCGCAAACGACTAAATAAAACTGGAAATTCCGGAATATCTGGAATAACTGGAAATAAATAATCTCTAAAACAATAAACACCAATACACATTTCGCATGGCAATAAAACTTATCAAGGCTTGTAAAGAACTCAATATCGGTATGTCCACCGCCGTAACCTTCTGTGCAAAGCAGGGTAAGGAAATCAATGCAGACCCAAATGTCCGCATTGACGACGACCTGTATCTGCTGCTCGCCAAGGAATTTAACAAGGATATGGCACTCAAACTCGAAGCAGAACGCAGGGCGCAGGAACGCCAGGAACGCGAAATGCCTCAGACGGTTTCTATCGAGAAACCAAAAGAACCTGCACATATCCCTACCGAGGTTCCGCAACCGAAAGTAGTGGGTAAGATTGACCTTGACGCAGAGCGCAAAGCCAAAGAGGAAGCCGAGGCAAAAGCAAAAGCCGAAGAGGCTGCCGCACGGGCTAAGGCGGAGGCGGAGGCTGCTGCACGAGAGAAAGCCGAGCGTATCGCACGCGAAGAGGCTGAACGAAAAGCAAAAGCCGAGGCGGAAGCAAAGGCAAAGGCAAAAGCAAAAGCCGAGGCGGAAGCAGAAGCCAAACGCAAAGCCGAAGAACAACAGGCAAAAGCCAAGGATGAACAGAAAACTCCACAAGTAGAAGAACCGCAAAAAACGGAAATCTTCCGCCTGGAGAAACCGGTGCTGAAAAATGCACCGAAGGTGGTCGGGAAGATTGACCTGAATAGTATCAACCAATCTACTCACCCCACCAAGAAAACCAAGGAGGAGAAACGCAAAGAGCGTCAGGAACGTCAACAGCAGCAACAGCAGGCTAATCAACAGGCTACCGAGAAACGGAAACGCGAACGCATCAAGCAAAACAAGGTGGACATCAATGATGCGCGTAACCAGAAAGGTAAACCCAACACCAAGAAAAAAGGTGTAAAAGTGGAGGTGGATGACGAGGAAGTACAGCGTCAGATCAAGGAGACCATCCAGCGTCTGCAAGGACAAAAGGGAAAAACCAACACCAGCAAATACAAGCGTGAACGTCGTGAACTCGAGCGTGAAAAAGTAGCGCACGAGAAAGAGGCGGAACAAGCACAATCCAAGGTGTTGAAACTCACCGAGTTTGTTACTGCAAACGACCTGGCCGTGATGATGAACGTGCCCGTTACGAAAGTTATCAGCACTTGTATGATGCTTGGTATGTTTGTCAGCATCAACCAGCGTCTTGACGCCGAGACCATCAACCTTGTAGCCGAAGAGTTTGGCTTCACCACCGAGTACGTAAGTGCACACGTGGTAGAAGAACTCAACGCCGACGAAGACATCAACGAAGAGGATATCGAACCTCGCTGCCCGATTGTTACCGTCATGGGACACGTTGACCATGGTAAGACATCGCTTCTCGACCATATCCGCAATACCAACGTCATTGCCGGTGAGGCGGGAGGTATCACACAGCATATCGGTGCATACAACGTGAAACTGAAGAACGGACAACGTATCACGTTCCTTGATACTCCGGGACACGAGGCATTTACCGCCATGCGTGCCCGTGGTGCCAAGGTAACCGACATCGCTATCATCATCATCGCTGCCGACGATGCCGTCATGCCGCAGACTATCGAGGCTATCAACCACGCACAGGCTGCCGGCGTACCGATGATCTTTGCTATCAACAAGTGCGACAAACCGGGTGCTAACCCCGACAAGATCAAAGAGCAACTATCGAATATGAATATCTTGGTCGAGGACTGGGGCGGTAAGTACCAGTGCCAGGAGATTTCGGCTAAGAAAGGCGATGGTGTATTCGAACTTTTGGAGAAAGTGCTTCTTGAAGCCGAGATGCTTGACCTCAAAGCCAATCCGAAACGCCGTGCCAAGGGATCGATTATAGAGTCGTCGCTCGACAAAGGTCGTGGCTATGTGGCTACGCTGCTTGTGTCCGATGGTACACTTCATATGGGAGACATCGTGCTTGCGGGTACATTCCATGGTAAGGTAAAGGCAATGTTCAACGAGCGTGGACAGAAGATTACCGAGGTATTGCCGGGTGAACCGTGTACGATTCTTGGTCTGAACGGCGCGCCGCAGGCTGGCGATGAGTTCAATGTCATGGCTACAGAGCAGGAAGCACGCGAGATTGCTAACAAACGTGAGCAACTCCAGCGCGAGCAGTCAATCCGCACCAAGAAACACGTCGGATTGGAAGAGATTGGTCGACGTCTGGCTATTGGCGACTTCAAGGAACTCAATATCATCGTCAAGGGTGATGTGGACGGTTCGGTAGAGGCACTGACCGACTCCCTGCTGAAACTCTCTACCGAGAATATCCAGGTGAACGTCATCCATGGTGCCGTCGGTGCTATCTCGGATAGTGATGTGCTGCTTGCTGCGGCTTCCGATGCTATCATTGTCGGCTTCAACGTGCGTCCTACTGCTACGGCACGCAAAATGGCGGACAGCGAGGAAGTGGATATACGTATCTACTCCATCATCTACGATGCTCTCGAGGAGATCAAAGCCGCTATGGAGGGTATGCTTTCGCCCGAAATCAAGGAGGAAGTTACTGCTACATTGGAGGTACTGCAGACGTTCCATATCTCCAAAGTCGGTACTATCGCCGGTTGTATCGTGCGCGAGGGTAAGGTCAAACGAGGCAACAAATGCCGTGTCATTCGCGACGGTATCGTAATCCAAACCAGCGAGTTGAGTTCGCTCAAGCATGGTAAGGACGACATCAAGGAGGCGGGTGTGAATACCGAGTGCGGTGTGAGCATCAAGTCGTTCAACGATGTCGTAGCAGGCGACCTCATAGAGACCTTCGAGCAAGTGGAAGTAGCCAAGACCCTGTAATAATAGTAAGTGTAAATAAAAAAGAGACTGTCTGATATCTTTAGGCAGTCTCTTTTTTATTTGCTATTTGCTTAATTGGTATGCCAACCGGAACAGCGGGTTATCGGCTTGTATATCTTCTTGTACAGGTTGAAGTTCTTTCGGCAACCGCCCCGATAAGACGATATTGCCGCAATAGCGGAAACCGTGTTTCAGCAGCAGGTGCTGCATACGCAGGTTGTCCTGGTGGGTGTCGGCACGCACGTTATCATACCGGCTTGATACGTAATCCAATACAGCTGCAAAGATACCATGATACCCGTCCAACGACGCCAAACGGTGAATAGTGGCGTATGGTTCGTTGTTGAGCCACGCACCGTCTATCTGCTTATACGACGGGTCGGGGGCAGTAAGCATTACGAATGTACCGACTATGTCGCCGTTATCCAATACAAGATAATTGCAACCGAGTTGTATATCTTTGGTCATCAGTTCTGTGGACGGGTAGTTATTTCCCCATTGGTTGGGGTTTCCCGCTGCCCGCATTTTCTCTCTTGCCACAGCATATATCTGTTTCAACTGCGGCAAATCCGTTATTTCCGCTTTCCGTATTGTGTACATAGTCATATGTTTTTTGCAACTTCCTTTGCAAAGGTACTGCTTTTTTACATAAATACACAAATAAAAAAACAGAGTGCACTATCAAGCAGCACACTCTGTCTTTTTTATTCTCCTTGTATAGAGTTTACATCATTCCGCCCATACCGGGGTTGGGCATAGCGGCGGGAGCGGGATTTTCCTCTTTCTTGTCCACGATGACACATTCGGTGGTGAGGAACATACCGGCGATAGAAGCGGCGTTCTCCAATGCCACACGGGTAACCTTTGCGGGGTCAACCACACCGGCTGCCTTCAGGTTCTCATAGGTGTCTTTGCGCGCATTGTAGCCGAAATCGCCTTCGCCGTTGCGAACCTTATCGACAACCACTGCGCCCTCTTTACCTGCGTTGGTAACAATCTGACGCAACGGCTCCTCGATAGCACGGCGGACAATCTCGATACCCGTCTGCTCGTCCTCGTTTTCGCCTTTGAGTGAATCCAAAGCCTTTTGTGCGCGGATATAAGCCACACCACCACCGGCTACGATACCTTCTTCGATAGCCGCACGCGTTGCGCTCAGTGCATCGTCCACACGGTCTTTCTTCTCTTTCATCTCTACCTCGCTGGCAGCACCTACGTTCAGTTGTGCCACACCGCCTGCCAACTTAGCCAAACGCTCTTGCAGTTTCTCTTTGTCGTAGGTCGATTTGGTAGCCGCAATCTGGGCTTTGATTTGTGCAACACGGTTGGCGATAGCGTCTTTGTCGCCCGCACCGTTCACAATCGTAGTGTTGTCTTTGTTGACGGTAATGCTCTCGGCGGTACCCAACATTTCGATGGTTGCGCTTTCGAGTTTGATACCCTTTTCCTCGCTGATGACAGTACCGCCGGTCAGGATAGCGATGTCCTCAAGCATTTCTTTTCTGCGGTCGCCGAAGCCCGGCGCCTTAACGGCGCAAATCTTCAACTGCGCACGCAAACGGTTGACAACCAATGTGGTAAGTGCTTCGCTATCAACATCTTCTGCAATGATGAGCAACGGGCGACCACTCTGTACTGCGGGTTCGAGAACGGGCAGCAACTCTTTGAGGTTCGATATTTTCTTGTCGTAGATGAGGATATATGGTTTATCCATCTCCACTTCCATAGTCTCGGTATTGGTAACAAAATACGGGCTGATGTATCCGCGGTCGAATTGCATACCTTGTACCACATCGATAGTGGTATCCATACCCTTAGCCTCGCCGATAGTGATGACACCGTCTTTGCTTACTTTGCGCATAGCGTCGGCAATCAGTTTACCTATTTCGGCATCGTTGTTGGCAGAGATTGTCGCCACTTGCTCAATCTTGTCGAAATCGTTACCTACTACCTCGCTTTGCTTTTTGATTTCAGCCACTACGGTGCTGACAGCCTTGTCGATACCGCGTTTCAAATCCATCGGATTTGCGCCTGCAGTTACGTTCTTCAGTCCGACACCTACGATGGCTTGTGCCAAAACGGTTGCGGTGGTGGTACCATCACCAGCCTGGTCGCCGGTCTTTGATGCCACTTCTTTCACTAATTGTGCGCCGAGGTTCTCGGCTGCATCTGCCAATTCAATCTCTTTGGCAACTGTTACACCGTCTTTAGTGATGTGCGGTGCACCGTATTTCTTGTCAATGATGACGTTGCGCCCCTTCGGACCAAGTGTTACTTTTACTGCATTAGCCAACTGGTCAACGCCTTTCTTCAGGGCTTCGCGAGCCTCTGTATTATATGTGATTTCCTTTGCCATAGTTGTAAGTCAATTTGTAAATTAGAAAAGTTGTAAATTAGAAAATGAATACAATCCGTAATTCATAAATTAGAATTAGCCGAGTATTGCGAGCACGTCGCTTTGGCGCATAATCAGATATTTCTCGCCTTCGTATTCCAGTTCCGTGCCTGCATATTTGCCATAGAGCACTTGGTCGCCGGCTTTGAGTACCATCTCTTCGTCTTTTGTACCCTTGCCTACTGCCAATACTTCGCCGCGAAGGGGTTTCTCCTTTGCGCTATCAGGAATGATGATACCGCTAATCGTTTTTTCTTCTGCAGCCACGGGCTTTACCAACACGCGGTCTGCTAATGGTTGAATCTTACTCATGATATATTGTATTTAATAATTTCTGTTGTTCGTTATCGTAAATGCGGGCTTCGGTTGGCTTTCCTCAACGTCTTGCCTTCCTACGCCCCCGTTTCTTGTATTTCAAACTCTATGCCAAATGCAGATTTGCTCTGTTTGACAGAATGCCGACTGACAGTTTGGCAGTATTCCTGAATTCACCTAAATTCTTGATATATATAGAAAAACGCAATTCTCATTTGGAAATATCAAAAAAAAGTTGTACCTTTGCGCGATTTTTGCCCGATTAGACTTATTTAATATGCTAAACGGGTGAAATCCTGTGCAAACACATGCAAAACACAATCATTGTGCATTAAAATTGTGTTGCACCTATCAAGTCAAAATGACAAAACTCGTTTTGCCATTTTGAAGAGGAGAAACTTATGGAGCATAAAACCCGCATAGCGGGTTTCTGTTGCGGAATAAGTTTCGACGAAGGGTCTGGTAGCTCAGTTGGATAGAGCAACAGCCTTCTAAGCTGTGGGTCTCGGGTTCGAATCCCGACCGGATCACCTAAATTTATTCAAAACGGTAGAAGACCGCTGAAAAAGATGACGGCATAGCCTTTCTTAGGCCCTTGTTGTCGTCTTTGTACCGCAATTTATTGCGCGATGGGGCGGCTGATATCCAAACTAAACTATGCGTCAATTAAAGATTACTAAATCTATCACCAACCGTGAGTCGGCTTCGCTCGACAAGTACTTGCAAGAGATTGGTCGCGAGGAACTGATTACGGTGGAGGAAGAAGTGGAATTGGCAGGTCGCATCCGTAATGGAGACCGTGCCGCATTGGAGAAACTGACACGCTCAAACTTGCGCTTTGTGGTGTCGGTGGCCAAACAGTATCAGAATCAAGGGCTCAGCCTGCCTGACCTGATCAATGAAGGGAACCTTGGACTTATCAAGGCGGCTGAGAAGTTCGACGAAACACGTGGTTTTAAGTTTATTTCTTACGCCGTATGGTGGATTCGTCAGTCTATTCTTCAGGCCCTTGCAGAGCAGTCGCGTATCGTGCGTTTGCCTCTCAACCAAGTGGGTTCGCTCAACAAAATCAACAAGGCTTATCAGCGTTTTGAGCAGGAACACGAGCGTAAACCGTCGGCAGAGGAACTGGCAGAGGAATTGGATATTCCTGTAGATAAGATCGCCGACACGCTGAAGATGTCGGGTCGCCACGTGAGTGTGGACGCTCCGTTTGTCGAGGGAGAAGACAACTGTCTGATCGATGTGATGGTAAATGAGGACTCGCCTAACGCCGACCGCGGACTGATCAACGAGTCGCTCTCGACCGAGATTGCGCGTGCTTTGGCTACGCTCACCCCGCGTGAGGCAGATATCTTGCGCAAGTTCTTCGGTATCGGTACACCCGAGAAGACCCTTGAAGAGATTGGCGAGGAACTCCACCTTACTCGCGAGCGTGTTCGTCAGATTAAAGAGAAGGCAATTCGCAAACTATACACCGGTCAGCGAAGCAAGACCCTCCAGACCTATTTGGACTAAGAGGGAACTACAAGAAAGCAACAACAACGGCTGTCTGACAATTATCAGGCAGCCGTTGCTATATCTATTTGTCGGGTTTATGTTTATTGGCGGAGGGCGGTGGAGAGTTCGTACATCACTATGCCGGCGGTAACGCTCACGTTGAGAGAGTGTTTGGTGCCATACTGCGGTATCTCGATACACGCATCGCAAGCGTCCACCACTTCTTGCTGCACACCGAATACCTCATGCCCCATAATCACGGCGATGCCATTGGTGGTATTGGTCTCAGTGGTCTCATTGTTTTTCCGTAGCAAATCCTGTCTTGCCTGCTCAAGCGTGATGGAGTCGTGTGCCTGCTCTATGGCATAGACACGATAACCGCGCTCTCGGAGAACACGGACAGCCTCCGGTGTATCATCGAAATGGAGCCAATCGACGGTTTCTTCTGCACCGAGAGCCGTCTTGTGTATCTCCGGATTGGGGGGGCAACAACAGATACCGCACAGATAAACCCCCTCCAGCAAAAACGCATCGGCGGTACGGAAGACCGCGCCCACATTGTGTTGGCTGCGGACATTATCGAGAACAACTACAAACGGGAGTTTCTCCGCATGGTGGAACGCCTCGGGAGTGAGGCGATTCATCTCTTGAATCGACAGTTTCTTCATACAATTTGATAGCGAAAGCCCTTATAGCCCTTCCGGCAAAGATACATAGAGAATATGTTGTTGGTCATCGATGTGGCGAATGAAGTCCTCGTGGATAGGCAGCAGGCGACCATCTTCCATCTCAAGGAGGGTGTTGATAGTGGATTCGTTCACCGCAAGCACCTTGCCGAGGTTGCCTTGTGTGTCATCCTCCACCGTATAGCCCGCGAGGTCCTGCCACGTCATCAGTTCTTGTTCGTCTTCGGCAAGGTCCCGCCGGAGCATATAGGCGGTAGCACCTGTCAAGCGTGCTGCCTGCTCCTCGCTATCGATACCTGTCAGGCTGAAAATCAGACTATCCGCCCCCTTGCCACGCCAATCGGCTACACGAAAAGGAACTAAGATACCATCGAGGTCGAGTATGAGAAACTCTGCCTCGGCATTGTCCCAATACTCATTGTCCATTTGGCATTGTATCTCCCCCTGCTTGCCGTGCGGACGACGGAGGGTGCCAATCTGTATTACTTCTGAGGGCAAAATCATTGATTTTACGTAGTTTATGTATTTTGTGCAGTTTTAGTTGCGGACGGTAACTATCTCGCCCGAGTAGAGGGTGGAGTAGCGGCGGAGTGCCTCGTGGGAAATACCTTGTGAGGGTGTGCCATATACATCCAGATTGTATTGCTCACCGCATACGGGGCAGGTGGCAAAGAGCCCGTCTATCTCCACCGGTTTGTCTTGCCGCAGACATTTGGGGCAGCATAGGTCGTATGCCAGATACTCGCTGTTGCCTGATATATAGACTACTACGCCCGCGTAGCCGAACGCATCGCCTATTGCTTGACGAGGTAATGTCTGTCCGTTGAAATGGTAGCCGTCCCTGTCCAAGATAGTGTAAGAATAGATGTTTGTAGGTTTGAAATGCACAAAGAACGCCAAACGTGTATCTATTTTTGCGGAAACAGGGTAGGTGGGCACCGAACTGCGGAAAGTGGTGTCCTCGCAGGCAGTAAACAAGAATAGGAGTAGGGGAAGTATGTATATGGCAAGTCGCTGCATATCAGTTGTTTACACTGCCGAGATGAACACGGAAAATCATCACGGAATAGGGGGGGATATAACTCTGTGTACCCTCTGTTCCGTTTCCTTCGGCTTTGTTGATTTCGTTGTTGGTGAATACTTTTTCATCGTAGCCGAGATAGTATGGCACATATATTTCGATGTCGCCGTTCTGGTGAATCTTGCGCAAACCCTCAGCAAAACCACTGACGAGATTCGACATACTGAACTTTGCCGTGCCTCCATCGAACTGATAACCATTGATGAGCACGCCTGTATAGTCGCATACTACAGTACTATTTGCGTTGGGGCGAGCATCATGTGGAGTTGGGTCGGCAATGATTTTGTATTGGAGACCATCTGCCAAGACGAAAAATTTGGGGTCGTCTTTATGATTTTGGATGTTTTGCTCCAACCAGAGGTCGTTTTGCGTTTTCCAATCCATCCATTTATTTTCCTTGCAGCCAACCAAAAGGGCAGCAAAGAAAGTGAGTATCAAAAATTTTTTCATCATATTATTCTTTATTCCTTATTCTTTATTCCTTTTTCTACTTGCACAGCCACAAACTCGGGTTGAGGATGGTGCGATCTTGATATATCTGAAAATAGAGTTCGGTCTTGTTGTCTTGTTCGGGGTCGGAATAGATAGTGCCGAGTTTTTGCTTGGTCTCCACCTTGTCGCCTTGTTTGACGGCTAATTTGCTCAGGTTGGAATAGACGGTGCGGTAGTTACCATGCTGCACGATGACAGCGTAGGTGTTGCCCACAAGGAAGCAACTCGTAACTTCGCCTTTATATACAGCCCGTGCAGAAGTACCTGTGGTTGTTTGCAGGTAAATTCCCTTGTTGTCAGTAATAACGTGCTCATATACAGGGTGTTGCTGCTTACCGAACCGCCCGCTGATAAAACCTTTCTCTACGGGCCATGGCAGTTTGCCTTTGTTTTGCTCGAAGCCGCCTGCTACGAGTTTCTGCTCCTTGGTAAGGGTGGTCTTGGTAGCAGTTTGCTTCCGCACTATTTCATCGATTTTCTTGTTGAGTTGGGCGGCCTGTTGCTGCTGTTTCTTGAGTTTGGCACCGAGGTTTTTCTCCTGTTTCTTCAGTTGGGTGAGCATCGACTGGTGCTTTTTCTCATCGCGTGCAAGGTTTTCCTGTTGCCGTTTGCGGCTTTGTAGTGCTTCTTGTTTGGTCTTGCGGTGTTCTTGCAGGGCGTCATTCTGAATATCTATCTCTGTTTGCGTGCGCTCAATACGCTCTACCTGTTCCTGACGGTACTTGGCAAACTCCTGCATATAGCGCACACGGCGTACCATCTGCTGAAAACTATCGGACGATAGTACAAAGAGCAGAGGTGACTGCTGCATTTGTGCATAGTGACTCTCGCGTACAAGACGGGCATAGTCGGCTTTGTAGGTCTCGAGGTCCGACTGGAGCGAGTCACGTTTTTGACTAAGGAGAGCCATCTCGTCGTCAAGAGCGGTTATCTCGTTGCCGAGTGTGTGGATGAGTTGTCGCTGTGTCTTGATATTTTTGTTGAGCAACTGTAATTTGTTGAGTGTGGCTGTCTCGTTCTTTTTGGTCTGATTGAGCATTTTGTTGGTGTTCTCAATCTGTTTTTGTAGTTCCTGCTGTTTCTTCTGCAGGTTCTTGACTGACTCCGCATTGGCGTTCAGCGCAAGGAGACAGACACATATATATATGAGTATTCGTTTCATTGGAGCAAAGTGCGAATGTCTATTTGTTGGTAGCGTGCGAGGTTGGCGGCTTGGGTGCGTACGGGTACATCCAACTGCCGCTCCGGATAGATAAGACGCAGCATAATCGTCTGTTCGCCTGCCGTATAGCCCACGAAGGCTTCTTTGTCGCCTGTCGGTAGTTCGCCTGTAGCAAGGGCTTGCAGGTCGTGCCACGCGATGGTAGGAGCCAAGTAGCGGTTGATGTCATCGTAGGTCGCCACGGCATATTGGCGGTTGATTTTATCAATACCTGTAATCTGCGTGGGGGTGGCTTCTATGCGGAGCATTTCGATTCCGAGCATAGGCATAATGCTGATAATCAGCATTGAGTCGCGTACGGTCTGCAGTGTGCAGTTGGCACGCATAGTCTCCTCACCTAATGTGACCACCGCTTGTGCGTTCTGCATCAGGCACGTGTGCCATTGCGGTTCGGCGGTTTTTCCCTCGCTCTGCGTCTCGGTTTGGGCAATGTGCTTTGTGGTATGGCAACTTGTGAAACCAATACAGAAACCGACCGATAGGGCTACTATGGTCACGATTTCAAAAGCCGTGCCAAACGCCACCTTGGTGGCAATGGCAAAGGCGTTTTTTGTTGTGCGCTGAATAGCGTTGCGGCATTCTCGGAGAATATATTTGAGGATACGTATGTCCATATTTATTTGATGATTGCGTGATAATGCGCCTCTATCTCTGTTCGCTCATCGGGGGGGGCGTTCTGAAGCGCTTTGCGGATATAGAAAGCCGCCAAAGAGTCTTGTCCCTGCAGGTGGAGAATCCAAGCGTAGGTATCGAGAAACGTGGGGTTCTCGGGTTGCTCGCGGATGGTCTGTTGGCTCATTTGCTCCGCCTTGCGCAGATCACCGCCTGAGGTGGCGAGCAGGTAGGCGTAGTTGTTGAGTATCATCAGATTGGCGGGGTCGATACGCAGGATATGTTCGTAATTCTCAAGTAGTTGGTCTGTAGGGGCTTGGATAGCCGTCAGCAGGTCGGCACGAAAAAGTAGAAACCGCAGGTCGTCGGGGTAGAGAACCAGGTAATCGTCGATAGCGCACATGGCTTTTTTGAGGTCTCCTTGAATGACATATATCCGATAGCGGTTGATGGCGCTCATACCATCATAACCCAGTAGTTGGTCAATGCGGTCTTGTGCCTGAATGGCTTGGTTGTATTTGCCGTTCACGAGAGCGGCTTGGCGCATATAGTCCCACACGGACGCATCTTTCGGATTGAGGCGTGTGGCTTGTTTCATTACGGCAAGCAACTCCTTGCGTGAGTGTTTGTCATCGTTTTTGTAGAGCAATAGGGCGTAGTGGTACCAGTGGTCGCGCGGGGCAAGCAGGTAGGCTTGGCGGAAATATTCAAATCCTTTTTCGGGTTGTTTGAGGGCATTGTAGATGACGCCGAGATAATCCTTGGTGGTGGCGTCTTGCGGGTTGAGTTGTTCGCAGAACAGCAGTTGCATCAATGCTTCGGGAAAACGCTCTTGGTCGAGACTCTGCTTGGCGGCATAGAAATAGTAGGTGAACTGCTGCTCACGCTCCACGCTCAATGACTGCGGCTGTTGTTTTTTTGCCGACAGCGAAAAAGCACATACAGAAAAAAGGAATATCGAAACTATACGCTTCATTCAACTAATTATGTGTTAATTATGCATTACGCATTACACATTACGCATAGATTATTTAACCCCGCTGTGCCCGAAACCGCCTGCACCTCGCTCGGTCTCGCTCAGGCTCTCCACCTCTATCACTTCCGGCTGCTCGTGGCGGGCAATGACCATCTGGCACACGCGCTCGCCCGACTCTATTGTCTGTGGTTCGTTACTCAGGTTGATAAGGATGATACCTATCTCTCCGCGGTAGTCGGCATCGATGGTGCCGGGGCTGTTTAATACGGTCAGTCCGCGCTTGAGTGCCAGTCCGCTGCGCGGGCGTATCTGCGCTTCGTAGCCTTCCGGCAATTCGAGATAGAGCCCCGTAGGCAGCAGTTTGCGCTCGAGAGGTTGCAGAGTAACGGGTTCGCTCAAGAAACAGCGGATATCCATTCCTGCGGCTTGCGCACTTTCATATTTCGGCAACGGATTGTTGCTCTTGTTGATAAAACGTATGGTCATAAATATTCTATATTTCTATTGCGTAAGGATAGCCTATCCACATGGTATCCACCCGACATCCACCTTACTTTGCCATGGAGTGAAATGTTCTGTATTGCTCGGCTGGGAGCCGCTAATTCTATGGTCTTAAAATCGTTTCTCGGCGAGGACCTTCAGTCCGTCGGGGACGATCCGGATATGGATGTCTTTGGGCATTTCCACGGGGTCTCCGTCGATGTGGAAGGGGGCTGCCTCTTCGCGCTCGAGGGTGATTTCGCGGGTGCGGATGGTGTCCATAAAAAGGCTGTTGTCAATGCTCTTGGTGAACAGACGCAATGCCAGTCCGGGTGCTCCGAGCAGGGCGGAACTGCTCATAATACAAATATCCATCTTGCCGTCCTGAATACTTGCTTTGGGTGCGATATATGCCTCGTAGCCCCACTGACTCGCATTGGCAAACGTAATCAGAAAGGCCTTGTGCGTTACATCAATACCTTCGCCCACAAGGTGGTACGTCTGTGCCTTGTAGGTCAGTGCGTCCTTTACGATATTCTCAAAATAGGTTTTGAAACCGCGTTTGGTGGACCCTGCAAACTGGTCGGCAATGAGTGCATCAAAGCCTGTGCCACAGGTACTTACGAATAGACGGTCGTTGGCGAGACCATAGTCTGCACGTATAGGCTCGCAACGGTTGAGCATTTCTATGGCGCGGCTGGTCTGCACAGGGATGCCGATATGGCGGGCAAAACCGTTTCCGCTGCCCATAGGCAGAATACCCATAGCCGTCTCGCTGTCGCGCAAACCGCGGGCCACCTCGTTTACTGTGCCGTCACCGCCTACTGCCACTACGGCATCGAAACCCATACGGGCAAACTGTTGCGCCAGTTCGGTGGCATGTCCGGCACGCTCCGTAAAGACGATATTGGGCAACCATTGCTCTTGATCAAGCAGTTGCTGTATCTGTTTAGGGAGTTTTTTCTTATTCTGTGTCCCTGAAATAGGGTTGATAATAAACGCTATATTTTTCATTCTGTGTGTCTCTTTTGGCACGCAATGCACCACGTTAATCGGCGGACAAAGTTACGCTTTTTTTTGCACATATCCAAATAAATGCGTAATTTTGCACCAAACTAACAAAATCGTTGATAACTATGCATACAACCTTTACGCCGCAAGACACTGAACTATTGGAGGCACATGGTATCTCGCTTGAGAAAGCAGAACAGCAAATGGAGCATTTCCGCACAGGCTTTCCGGCCTTGGACATCATAGCACCTGCTTCAACCAAGAAAGGCAAAGGCATCCTTGCGCCTACTCGCAAGGAACAGGAAGAGTACATTGCCGCATGGCAGCAGTATCTGGCAGAGAACCATAAGATACTCAAGTTTGTGCCTGCCAGCGGGGCGGCAAGCCGAATGTTCAAAAACCTGTTTCAGTACCTTGAAGACGGAGTTGAGACGGAGTTTATTCAAGAGTTCCTGACGCATATCGATGATTTCGCTTTCGGTAGCGAGTTGGCGGGGCTGACAGGGCAAGAGGCTGTGCATCATTTGTTGTATGATATGCACTATGGCGACTTGCCAAAGGGATTGCTGCTATTCCATAAATACCGTGACGGTGCACGTACGCCTGCGCTGGAGCATTTGGTTGAGGGGGCACTCTATGCCGCAAGCAACGGAACGGCGGCATTACATTTTACGGTTTCGCACCAGCACCTGCCGCTTTTCCGCCAACATATTGCCGAATATCTGCAGAAATATCAGGAGAAATACGGTGTTCGATATGATATATCTTTTTCGGAGCAGATGCCATCTACCGACACACTTGCTGCCAATGCCGATGGTACACCTTTCCGCGACAAGGATGGCAAACTGTTATTTCGTCCGGGCGGACATGGGGCTTTGATAGAGAACCTTAATCAGCAAGACGCTGATATCGTGTTTATTAAGAATATTGATAACGTGGTCCCCGACCGTCTGAAGAAAGATACGGTCCATTACAAACAAGTGCTGGCAGGGGTGTTGGTGACAGAGCAGAAACGCATCTTTGAGCGTCTGCAAGACCCTACTGTTTCCGATGAGGAGCGTGCGCGTTTGAATCGTCCTATTCGTGTCTGCGGTGTGGTAAAGAATACGGGGGAACCCGGTGGCGGACCATTCCTTGTGCGTGAGGCGGACGGCTCTGTATCCTATCAGATTTTGGAGTCGAGCCAAATCAATGACCCCGAATTGATGGCACAATCCACCCATTTCAACCCTGTGGATTTGGTCTGTGCTATTCGCGATTATCAGGGCAACAAGTTCCATTTGCCCGACTATGTGGATCCGCAAACGGGCTTTATCTCCCATAAATCAAAAGATGGCAGGGAGTTGCTGGCATTGGAGTTACCGGGCTTGTGGAACGGTGCCATGTCCCGCTGGAACACAATCTTCGTAGAAGTCCCCGTTTCTACTTTCAATCCCGTCAAGACAGTGAACGATCTTCTCCGCCCGCAACATCAATAAAGGTTGTTCTGAATAATACAAAAAGGTCGCCGAACATTGCGTTTGGCGACCTTTTCTTTACCTTGTATTCTTGCTGACAGGTATAGGTGATTGATGGGTGATTCTGCATAGGTTAGTATTTCGCCACAATCTGTTCCATTGCCTCTCGCACTTTCTCCTGCTCTTCTACCAGACGAAGTTGGGCGCGGGTGCGAACGAGGTTATGCTCGGGGTATTGTATCTTGTAGTAGGTGTCGCCATTGAGATAGTCGGTATAGAAACGGACGGTTTGCATATAACTGAGAAGCCGGCAGCCAAAAGGCAGCAATTGTTTTTCAATGTCTGTCAGAAATTTCGCCTCGCGCAGGTAACCACGGGTGTATGCTTCGAAGATAGCCATATCCACGTGTATGTTGTCGAGGTGCATATCGTCTTCGGCACCCGTGTTGGCGGCTGTACGCATAAAATCACCGAAATCGCTCAGTACATAGCCGGGCATAACGGTGTCTAAATCAACGATACAGAGCGGTTTCCCGTACTCATCGAAGAGCATATTATTTACCTTTGTATCACAATGGTTGATATGTTTGGATAGTTTGCCCTCGCGGAAAAGACGTTCCGCCATACACATCTCCTCGCGGCGGCTGTTGAGCGCACAGAGCAGATCCGTCGTGTCGTTTAGGCGGTGCGCACGATCGGCTTCTACGGCTTCGTCCAACTGCTGCAGGCGAAACTCCATATTGTGAAAATTGGGTATCGACTCGCACAATTCCGAGAAAGGCAGGTCGGATAGTTGGTTCTGGAACCGCCCGAATGCCTCGCCCGCTAACTCGGCAGACTCCGGCGTAACACGCTCTTGGGAGGAGGCATTCTCTATCAGCACATAGACGCGCCAGTATTCGCCTTCGGGCGTGCGGTAGTAGAGTTGTCCGTCCCGGGTTGGAATTAGGCGCAGCACCTTGCGGTCGATGTCCGCCTCGCCGGCATCTTGCAGTTTGCGGCGGATATGCTCTGTGACGCGTCGGATGTTCTGCTGCAAACCCTCCACATTCTCGAAGATGTGGTGGTTGATGTGTTGTAGAAAATAGGACGTCTCGCCCGCGTGTTTGGCACGGACAATGTAACTATCATTGATAAAACCGATCTTGAGCGGTTGCGGTTGCTCCACCTCATTCGGAATAGCAAATCGAGAAATGATGTCTTTCATAAGCAGGTTGAATTGCGACCTCCCCAACCCCTCCAAAGGAGGGGCTCGACGGATATAGGTCTCATATTGTTAAAGTTATTAAGATAGGCATTCTCTGTTAGCCCCTCCTCTGGAGGGGTTGGGGAGGTCTCTATACTGCACAAATGCCTCTATGGCTTCGTAGTTGGCGAGTCCGAGTCGGGCGTATAGTTCGGCGGTGGCATGGTTTCGGTCTTCTGCGCGTTGCCAGAATAGTCGCTCATCGTTGCCCATAAATGGTGCGGACTCCATCTGCGACTGGTGCTTGAGTATCGTATTGCGCTTGAACCGCAGTTCTTCGGGCGACATCGGCACCGCCATCTCTATCAGATCCACTTCCCATTCCATCCATGCGCCACGGTACATCCATATACGGCAGTCGCGCAACCATGGCTCGGTTTCTTTCAGTTCGTCCAATGCTGCCAAAACAGCATCCAGGCACACTTTGTGTGTGCCGTGCGGGTCGGCCAGGTCGCCTGCTACGAACATCTCATTCGGGTGAACATCAAGGATAATCTGTTTCACAATATCCACATCCCGTTGGCTGAGGTTGCCTTTTTTGATAGTGCCTGTCTCATAGAAAGGCAGGTTTAGAAAATGAATATGGTTGGTAGGCAGCCCCATGTGGCGGCAGGCGGCAGTGGCTTCTCCGCGGCGGATAAGGGCTTTCAGGTCGAGTATCTCGCGTGTGTCTTGGTCGCCGGTTTTCTCCTGGGAAAGAAAACGCGTATATTCCTGATACTTGCTTTCTATAAGGTCGCTTCCCGTGGGGTGCAGTTGTTCGAAACCGCGGATGAAATCCATAAAACGGATTACCTCGTCGTCGCATACTGCGATGCACCCGCTGGTCTCGTAGGCGATATGTACGTTATGCCCCTGTTTGATCAAGCGGGCAAACGTGCCGCCCATCGAGATGACATCGTCATCGGGGTGCGGCGAGAAAATAAGCACGTCCTTGGGGTAGGGATTGGCTCTCTCAGGACGGTCGGTATCGTCGGCATTGGGCTTTCCGCCGGGCCAACCCGTGATGGTATGCTGCAGGTCGTTGAAGATACGGATATTGCAGTTGTATGCCGACCCGTGCAGGGTAATCAGTTCGCTCAGTCCGTAGTCGTTGTAGTCGCGATTGGTCAACTTCAGTATCGGTTTTCCGGTCTGTTGGCAGAGCCATACAATTGCACGACGGGTCAGTTGGTTGTCCCAGTCGCAAGAGGTAACAAGCCACGGGTGGTGGATACGTGTCAGACGGGTGGCGGCACTCAGGTCGCAGACGATATGGGCGTTGTTGTGCAGTTGTAGTGCCGAAGCAGGGCAGGCTGTATCGGGTTGCCCCTCTACGGCTGCCAGGAGACGGTCGGCCTTGTGTTCCCCCCATGCCACTAATACAATCTCTTTGGCACGCAATATGGTGCCGATACCCATAGTGATAGCCGATGCGGGGACTTGCTCAATGGTGCCGAACATGTTTTTGGCCTCATCGCGGGATATATTGTCCAGAATCACCAGACGTGTATTGCTCGACATGGATGAACCAGGTTCGTTGAAACCGATGTTTCCGCTCCGCCCGATGCCCAATAGTTGCAGATCTACTCCCCCGTACTCTTGTATCTTGCGCTCGCAGCGGGACATCATCGGTATCAGGTCGCGCTGGTCCATCGTGCCGTCGAAGGTGTAGATGTTCTCTTGGCGAATATCCACATGGTCAATCAGTTGCTCCTTTATCTGCCCATAGCAGGCTTGTGTAGGCGATTGCAGCGGATAGTACTCAAAGAGGTTGAACAGCACCACATTGCGAAAACTTAACTTCTCATCATTATGCAGACGTACTAACTCGGCAAAGATGTCAGTCATACTGCGCCCGCAGACCAGCGAGAACACAAATTTTTCCCCTTCCGCCTGCCGCTGTCGGATACGGTCGGCAATCAAGCGGGCTACCGCCTGTGAACCTTCTTTGGCGGTCTCATAGATAGTGGTGGGTATTTTCTCCATACGGCTGATGCGGCTCATTTCGAGTACATCATCCGTGCGGTATAGTTTCTGCGATACGCGCGATAGGGAGATTTGAGAAGAAAGATTGTTTTTCATAATTGAAGCAGGTAAAAAACTTTGCCCGCAAAGTTACACCTATTCTGCCGAGTGAACAAACAAACGGAAATATTTTTTGTTTCGCAATGTTGCAATATGTTGTGTGATATTATATGTAAATAGTTATATATCAATAAAAAAAAGAAAGGTTGCAAAGCCGATAAAAAGCCATTCGCAACCTTTCGAAATAATTATGCATTATGCGTTGATTAGTTTATCCACCAACTCAGGTACACCTACCGACGCTTTTTCGCGGATATGAGTTATGCGGTCGCGATAAATGCCAAATTCGGGCTGTCCCGGGTCAACAACATATATATGGGCAGTAGAGGGGATGTATTCAAGCAACGAGGCTGCCGGATAGACGTTCAGACTGGTGCCCACCACTATCATCACATCGGCGTGCGAGGCTATCTCGCATGCTACGGGAAAATACGGCACATTCTCGCCGAAGAACACAATATACGGACGCAACAGGCTGCCATCGGGGTGCCGGTCGCCGTAGTGTTGCTCCCAGCCCTGCAAAGGGACGGTGGCAGTGTCATTGATGTTGGAGCGCAACTTGGTTATTTCGCCGTGCAGGTGGGTGATATTTACAGACCCTGCCCGCTCGTGCAGGTCATCGATATTCTGAGTGATAATCTGTGTGTCAGGAAACGCCTGTTGGAGTCGCGCAATAGCATAATGTGCGGCATTGGGTTGTGCGGCAAGTGTATCGCGACGGCGTGCGTTGTAGAAATCCACACATAGTTGCGGGTTGCGCAACCATGCCTCGTGAGTGCATACATCCTCTATGCGGTATTTCTCCCACAATCCGTCTGCGTCTCGGAAAGTCCCGAGTCCGCTCTCTGCGCTCACACCCGCGCCGGTAAATACAACGATTTTCATAGTAAATACATTTTTCCAAAAATCGCACAACAACTATGCCATAGTGATACAAATACGGTCAGTTGGCATAAATTCCGCAACGCCTGTTTGCATAATTCGCAGAAAAGCAGTATCTTTGTGCCTGTAATTGAAATAACTCAATCCATTGAGTAATTTTACTCAATAGGGTGCGTAAAGATTACAACCCGACAAAAATACTAAATGAATCAACTAAACAAATTTGCTTATGTAAACCACGCATCGTAAAGGCGATGCAACGACATATTTTTAACAGCATTGGCTATTATTTCGCGTTACCGAAAACCCGGCAAAGTTTTAAGGAGATAAGCAGAAATAATAACAAAAGGCGTTCTACAAGGATGTTCTTAACTCAACCAATACAGCAATGCTCACACGTATAGTGTGAGTTTCTTAGGTTGAGTATAGGTCTCCTTGCCGGGTTGCCTTGGTACGCGATAAGAGACTCACCTTTTTCTTATCGCACGAGATTGATAGCATTGCATAAATCTATCAATCTATGGCACGGAAAGACCTGGCGCAAGCCAAAGATGCAAAGAAAGATGAGTTCTATACCCAATTAGTGGACATAGAAAAAGAACTCCGAAACTACAAGCCTTATTTCAAAGACAAGGTCGTATTCTGCAACTGCGACGACCCATACGAGAGCAATTTCTTCAAATATTTTGCCCTCAATTTCAATCAGTTAGGACTGCGCAAACTGATTGCCACTTGCTACAATGGTTC
>ULPT01065074.1_pt1 | contig 26549 bp, 15 predicted proteins | sample 1953751 | NCBI WGS metagenome assembly ULPT01 (sample SAMEA4835636, study PRJEB28245) | human gut metagenome | biome: gut microbiome; material: fecal sample | place: Denmark | collected 2008 | reverse complement strand
TATGATGAAATATTTGGAGATGAACATAAAAAGCAAAACCTGTCTTGCGGGACAACATGTCCCGCGTTTTAGAAACAAATACTTGAAAAATTAAATCAAATATATTCAAATAAGAAGCATTATTGTTTTTACCAATTAACAAATATATCAATTACATCGAACTGACGTTATTTACAATAGAGACTGCCCGACAAGTAAGTCGGGCAGTCTCTTTGTTGTATATAGGAGTTCTTTATTTGGAGAGAGCGTACATTGCAAAAGCGGCGCAAAGGAGCCCTGCAATTTGCAATGGGTTGGGAATTACCTGGAGTATAATCAGCGACAGCAAGACCGTAACCATAGGGGACAGTCCTTCCATAGGGGAGACCACAACCGCCTTGCCATAACGATAGGCATAGACCAATGTGAGTGCGCCGATAGAGTTGAGAATCTGTATTCCGAATGAAGACCAGAACGGTACTGCGACACTCTCCTGTGCGAAGAAAGCGGCAGCGTCGCCGGACATAAAGTATGCCACAGGCATGAGCAAGACCGCCGTGATTGCCATCCAAACGAAGATAGACTCCGCATCCATAGAGTTGTTAGCAAACTTCATGAAGAATCCCTGTACGCCCCAAGCCAGCAGGACCAGCACAGCGAGCACTATCCACAGCCAGCCCGACACGGGACTGCCCTCGGTATTACTTTCGAGCGAGAGCAGGAGGATAGCCGCCAAAGCGACGGCGATACCTGCCATCTGCCAATGGGTGGCTTTCTCGCGCAAGAAGATTGCCGCCAAAGTAATGACAATGACGGGCGACATTGAGATGAAAGGATAGATGATGTAGGACGGTCCTAGCGTGAGGGCTTTGAAAAGGACGAGTTGTCCGCCTGCGCCGAGGAAACCGACTGCGCAGCCTAAGCCGATTGATTTCCAATCGTGTTTGAGTTTGCCTTTGTTGATAATCAGTGCAACGATTGCACAGGGTATCATTGAGATTGCCCATGCGATATACACGACCGTGTCGGGGATACCATGTTGAATCTGATACCCCGAGAAGGCTCCCCATACACCCCATGTACAGACGGTGATGAGGATAAAGACTAACCAAAGTTTATTTTTCATATTTTGTTTATGGGTTTATTAGTTTATCAGTTTATGCGATGTTTAATAGGTTGAAATAGTTTAGACGTTCAGACTCTGTTATTTGATTTTTTCAAAATAGGGCAGTCGTGCAAGAGGAGCGGAGATGGTATAGGTGCGTCCACCGCGGTAGCGTTTGCCCTGCTCATCGCGCCAAGTGCCTTTTGGGAGCGCAACTGTGCGGGAAGTGGCATTGGTTACTACCGGAGCCACCAGATAGCGGTCGCCGAGCATAAACTGGTCCTTGCACTCAGCAAAGCCCTGATGCGGGAACTGATACTCCATACAACGCACGATAGGTTCTCCTGTCTGCGCGGCATGGCGGGCATAGTCCATAATATACGGTGCAAACTCGGCGTGCAAGCGTGCCATATCGCGTACGATCCGGAGGTTCTCCTCCGAGAGAATCCGCCACGGTGCGACAGAGAACTGCATCATCGGCATGAGGGCATGTACTTGTGCGGAACGGACGATGAGCGTTTGGTTGAACTCATCGGAAGCGATACCAAGGAACGAAGCCCACTGACCGCCGCCAATCATATCGGGGCAGGCATAAGCGTAGCCGAGGAGGCCTGCGGTGGTCATACAAGGAATGAGCGACTGAACCGCCTCCCAACTATAGTCCTTATCGCCAAGGCGTTGCACGAGAGGTTGCCCACCCATCTTCCAGCACGCACGGTACTCGTTGAAGGGGAAAGAGAAGCCTATTTGTGCCCACGAGGTAGTATGATCGACCGTTGTGGCGGAGGGGTTGAAAGCACGGATGGGTGCGGAGGCGTAGCAGTTGTTATCGCCTGCATCGAACTTGAAGCCATCGATACCATACTCGGTTTGCATCTTTTGCAGTTGAGCAACGAGGTGTGCTGCCGCATCGGGGTTGGTGAGGTCGTAGCAGGCGGAATATCCGTTCCACCAATTGAGGATAGCCGTTCCACCATTGGGATTCTGCAAAAGGTAGCCTTTGGCTGCGAGGTCTCGGTATTCCGGAGAATCGGGCGATACAAAGGGGCATACCCACAGCATGACGCGAAAACCGAGGTCGTGGAGTTCGTTCACCATTGCCTTGGGGTCGGGGAAACGCTCTGCCTTGAAGTCGAAATTGCCATAGTAGCGTTGCCAGTTGTCGTCAATCATTAGGACTCCGGCGGGAAAGCCGTTGTCGATGATAGCGTGGGCATAGCGCAAGATGTCCTCCTGATTCTGGTTGTACATCAGTTCTATCCATGTGTTGTATTGGGGCATGGTGAAGAACAGCGTATCCGGCAACAACCCCGAAGCGGGAAAATACTTTGCCTGTGCGGCAAGGTATGCCTCTCGGAGCGTGCTGCCCGCACGAACGGTGGTCAGCGGATAGGAGGTGTGTATCTCGCCGTTCTCGGCGGAAAAAACAAACGCACTATCCGACCACATATACGTACCATCGGAAGAAAGAAAGAGCGGTACGAGTTGATTGTTCTCGTCCTGCACATGGAGGTCAAAAGCAGGTTGGTCGGTGTAGGGTTGGTTAGCACCGAGACCAACGGACGCACCCCACCAATATTGCGCTTGTGCAGGGAGGCACAAAAAGAGACACAAGGAACAAAGAACAAAATGTATTTTCTTCATAATCGTATTTTCAGAGAAACATTAATTATCACGAATTAACCATTAATTTTATAATAGAACGTTAATTATCGTGTAATTAGACGTTAATTATCTTTGAACATTAATTAGCCATCAATAGGGTATCCTAAGCGGAATCACCTATCAATCACCTATCAATCACCTATACTTGCTATATAGATTATAGGGTGATGGTAGTGAGGTAGTTGTAACCTGTGGTCTCGTCCCAGATGTCGTTGTTTGCCAAGCGAATCGAATAAGCGGGGTTGTCGTGGAGCGAAGCGTAGGGGTCCGGGAGGTTGAGATAGACCTTATACTCGCCCGAAAGCGTACTATCGAGGTTCGCATGGAGGGTGGTGGTAGTAACCTCGCCTGCGAACCAGAAACGCGGGTCAATGTTGGTCTGCGGATAGACTACCTTCTTGGTCGGGTCTGCTACAGAAACGAGTACCAATTCGACACTGCGCTTGTTGACCGGTGCCGCAAAACCCACGTTGCGGAGGGTCAGTACGACTGCGAAATGCTCGCCTGCCTGCGGGTTCTGAGTGGGATATGCCTTGTCGAGGACAAAACGATAGCCGAGACGGCGTTTGATCTCGTCCATGTGTTTGGTTTGCATCCACCAATTGAGAATCTCCTTGCGGTAGTCTCGGTTGAGATAGGTCCAGTGGAAACGCTCCATTTGGTCAATGGCGTTACTTCCCTCGGACTGCGCACACTTGTTGCAAGTCTCGCCGCCCATCATGGTGAAACGCGTGTCGGCTTCCCAGTAGGTACGGTCAACATTGTTGCGGTAGGTTCCGACATCGTTGCTGCAGGATACGAAGCAGTCATTATGCCCACCGAGACGTGCTTTGGCAGTAGGTTGGTATGCCTCGGCATCGGTAAGCGGGTCGGTAGAGAGATTGCGGTCTTTGAGATACTGCATCTTGTACTCGGGCGTACGCAGGCAGATTTGTCGGTCGGCAGGGAAAGCCTCCAGCATGTGGTCTAACATTTGCCAGCGCGGCTCATACTGCTCAGATGTCTTGGGGTTTCTCGGGAAACCCGATGTGTAGTACCATTCGCCCCACGAACCGATAAAACCGGCTTGGATACAAAGTATGACATCGGCATTCTTTTGGAGTACAGGTGCTACGGCATCTATATGTTTTGAAACCCACTCGGGCGTTGCGTCCCACGGTTTCTGATTGTTGGCATAACCATCTTTGTATGCAAAACGAACAATCACCTTAGAGCCGCCATTGCGAATGGCATCGAAATTGGTTTGCATACGGTCGAGATAGGCCTGCGGTATTTCGCTTCCAACTATAGAATCTGTACCATCACTTGCTTTTACAGTTCCGATATAGTCAGTCAGGTAATAGACATGCAGGAGCAGCGATACAGCGGTCATTGTGCGCACACTCTCAATGGTAGAAGCCGAAGCGTGTGCGTTCAGGTCAGACGAGTTGTAGGACACGTGAGCATAGAAACCACGCTCAGGATTGGGAAAAATCTCGTTGGACTCGGTATAATAGATTGTACCTTCCGGGTCTTTCTCCTCCTGCGGAGGGTTAGGCGTGGTGTGGCACCCTGCTATGAAAGGCAGTGCCAACAGCGGTAAAACAGACAGGAAACGTTTCATTTTGTTACAGATAGGGGGAATAAAAAGAAAAAAACAAGTATGGGTGCGTGGTTATGCACCCCGACACCCATACTCTCAACCAACATTATTTAAGTGTAAAAAAGTATCTCTACCCCGCCCTATTGGAACAGGGCAAAGATACTTTGGGAAAGATTAGTCAGCGAGGTCGGTTTTAACGGTCATCAACGGAGCCTTAACCTCTGCGCCAGTTTCGTCCTGGTCAGCATTAGGCAGAACGCCTACAGAATTCCAATCTTGTTGGATATCGAAACCAATCTTGAACTCGTTCTCGATAGCAACCGGGATGAGTTCGCGGAGGATCTGGATTTCAACCATATTGTCGGAGATGATTTGCGATGCTCCGATTGGCAGGTCGCCCTCACCAACGAGTGCACCCCATTTGTCGCTTGCATCGTGGTCTTTGGTAGGATCAGTCCAGAGCCAGCCTGTAGCACCTACTTCACCCCACCATTTGAATACTGCGGGGTTGTAGTTGCTTGCCAGCACACCGTCATCACCCTTCGAGAGAATAGCGGTCTCCAAGCATACGTCTATGCTACCTACAGCGAACTCGTCCGCATAGCCACCGGTTTTATCGCTGTTGTCAGCATCAATATAGATGTGGAACGGTACCGATGAAAGGTCGGTAACCTTAGCAGCATCCCACTCAACAAGGAGGTTGAGATACATCTTGTCGTTGTACACCTTTACGCTCTTGAGGGCACTACGGTTCTCAACAGGGTTTGCTGCAGAGGTAGTAGTAAATACATATTCTGCGGGTAATTTATCCCAGTCAGCAGCGGATTTGTCCGATATACTGATCTTCGAAACGAACTCGGGTACTTCGGGTTCCGGATCGGGAGTAGGAGTGGGAGTGGGTTCACCTTTTTTGTCACATGCCACGAAAGCAAGTGCTGCTGCACACATAAGTGCAAATTGAAACTTTTTCATAATAAAATTGTGTTTTAAATGTTGTTGATTGTAATTGTATGTTGATTGATTTAATATCCAGGGTTTTGTTGGATACCGCTAACCGTCCATTCCGCATTAGGAATGGGGTATTGGATATGATTGTAGTCGGGTTTGACAATTGCCCAAGGTTGTGCACCCGGGTAGCGACGATCCATATCCATATTGTTGCGATAAACATCGAACATTCGATACCCCTCGAACGCGAGTTCCATTCGGCGTTCGTCCATTACGATATCGAAAGCGGACGCATAACCGTGCATATTCGTGGTAGAGAACATACCCTCCGCAGGAATACCCGCACGCTTACGGATTACATTGACATCGTCCAACGCCTTTTGGTCCTGACCGAGTTTGGCATACGCCTCCGCGCGGTTGAGGATGACTTCGCCCCAACGGCTCAATACCGGCGAACAGAGAGTAGGACTACCATCCTGATACCCTAATTTCTTCACATAGTATTTTGGGAAAGTATTACGTACCTGCATCTGCTGCGTCAGACGCACCAAGCAGTCTTCACCCTTATAATTCACATGATATTCACTATACTCGCCATTTATAGTCCGTTTCTCAATAGTGTAGGTCTTTCCATCGGCGGTGAAGGTATAGTTTTCACCGACAGGAGTAACGGTAAATGCCAAATTGCTACGACCGGTCTGCGCACCACCACCGGGGATTTCCGGGTCGGGGAAATAAACCAGCAACTTAGACGGGTCAGCATTATTAGCGTATTGGGGTGCAATGAATGCCGTATAGCGAACATCACTCGGATAACGCTCATAGAGATACAGCAGCGGGTCAGAGGGATAGATTTCGCCCCATCCACCGCCGTCGCCATTGTACATAGAACCGGCAGAAGACTGCCCCTTATCATCCACCAACTCATGGGCTACACAGAAAAGGGTCTCCGAGGAGGTCTTTGCATTAGCAAAATAGTTAGCCAAATCGGGATCAAGTTTGCTCTCGGGAGTGGCGCCATTGAGCATTTCCTCTACAGTAGAGATGACCTCATTGTTCATACCCATATAGAGATAAACACGCGAGAGGAGACCAAGGGCGGCATCGTGGCTCGGATAGCCCGCATTGCCACGCGATTTACCCATATACTGCGCTGCCAACTTAAGGTCAGCCACAATCTGCTCATACACTTTGCCTATCGGCTCGCGAGTGGTGGCAGAAGCGGTGCTTGTCATAAGAGGCACCCCCATATTGTCGGTACCCTGACTATATGGTTTGGCATAGAGCGTAACCATGTGCAGGTGCATCAACGCACGCATATAGTATGCCTCACCGAGGAGTTGTTTATCCGTCAGGTCCTTTTTCTCAAGGGTCTCAATAACCGTATTCGACATATAGATAACCTTGTATGCCAACATCCAAAGTGTACCTACATTCTTAAGGTTGTCGGTCATCATATATGCTGTAGATTCGTAGAGCGGGTCTTCTGTCTTACTACTAAGACAGATATTGTCTGCGGGGAACTCAGCCAACTGGGTATAATGACGCACATACGTATTACCGCTGGCATAGCCGATATACTCCACCTCATCCTTGAGCATAGCATAGCAACCATCCATAATATACTCTGCACCTGCTTCATCTTGGAGCAACGCATCAGAGTTTAACTCGTCTGACGGGAAGAAATCGAGGCTGCAACTCGAAAGCAGCAAACCTGCAACAACCGTCATGGATAAAAATATCTTTTTCATATTCGTCTTTCTTTTTTAGCATTAGAAACTGATTTCTACACCACCTTGGAAGGTACGGCCGACAGGATAGGTCTGGGAGTACATACCTGCGAGGTCGTTGGTAGATGTGGTAAGCGTAATTTCAGGGTCCATACCCGAGAACTTGGTTGCCGTAAAGAGGTTGTCTGCCGAGAAATAAATACGGCAACGCGTCATATAGGCTTTCTTAATAAGTTTGGTCGGGAAATCGTAGCCCACGGTGAGGTTCTTGATACGGAAGTAAGAGCCATCCTCAAGATAACGAGATGAGATAGCGTTGGAGTTGTGATTACCATTCAGTTGGGACTTTGGGTGAGTAGCGACATCGCCTTTCTTCTCCCAACGCGACCAACCTTGTACCGAGTTTTCGATAGACATCTGGTTGTATCCTACATAGGCACCATCGGCATCGGTGGACATACGAGTGAAGTTGTAAATTTTGTTGCCGTAGGTGAAGTTGGTGTTCACGCTCAAGAAGATACCATTCCAACTGAGTTGGGTATTGAGACCACCAGAGAAGAGGGGAGTAGCCTTGCCTACTACGTGTGCTTCGGTAGCATTGTAGTCATTAGTAGTGGTCTTGTTGCCATCTGCATCCAGCACATATTGCTCATCCTTTACTACATACCACAGCGGGTCGCCATTCTCGGGATCAACACCTGCCCACTCTTTCATATACCAAGAATAGATGTCTTGTCCCTCTTTAACCTGCTGGCTTACGCTGGAAGCAGTCTGCAAGAACGCGCCATTCGGGGTATTAGTAACACGGTTGCGGTTGAAACCGATATTGAAACCGATGTTCCAATTCCATTTGTCGATATTGAGTACATTTGCATCCAAACGATACTCGATACCCTGGTTGCGAACCGAACCTGCGTTCTGCGTAACCTCGAAGAAACCGGTAGATGGAGCCACAGGTACGTTGAGCAGAAGCCCCGTATTATCGGTATTATAGAGGTCGATAGACATATCTATGCGATTGATAAACGCAAGGTCGATACCCACAGCCGCCATGTTGGCAGTCTCCCAGTGGAGAAGCGGGTTAGCCAAACGACTCGGCGTAGCCGACACCTTGTTTTGATAGAGGCTGTTGAGCGCATAGGTAGCAAGATATTTGTATGCGGGGATATTGTTGTTACCCGTGATACCGTACGATGCACGGAGTTTGAGGAAGGAAACAACATCTTGCGATTTCATAAACTCTTCGTTGGAGATGAGCCACGAAGCAGCCACCGAGGGGAAATAACCTACACGATTTTTGGGGGCAAAGATACTGCTTGCTTCAGCACGGAAGGTAGCCGTCAAGAAGTAGCGTTTGCCATAGTCGTATTGCGCTTGGATAAACGTTGCCCAACTTGCACCCGGAATCTCATAACCACCTACAGAATAAGGAGTGCAGGAGTTGAGTGCGTCCACGCCATTCGGCATACCAGTACCGGCAGCGTTAGTATATTCCGATTTCCATGTGCTGTACTCATAGCCGAGCATACCACTGAGACTGTGCTGCCCCCATTGTCCATTGGCTTTGAGGATATTGATAGTACCGAAACTTTTGCTCAATCCGAGACTATTGCTCAGATAACCATTGGCATACTCGGAGTCGAATGCACGCGGGTCGCGGTATTCGGTAGATTTGTAGTAGCCTGTGCTGAAAGTGTTAGTAGTCGTAAAATGGAGCCAATCGGTGAAATGTACGTTGAATACAAGCGTACCATTAAAATCAAAATTATTTGATTTTGCATAGTTGTATTGGGTTGTATTGAGCGCATTCCACTTACTCTGCGACCACCATTTGCCGCCGTTATCGGAACGGGTATCACCATTTACATAGAGATATTTGCCCGTAGAGTTGCCATCAGCATCGAGTTCATAAGGATTATCCCACGGCATCTTGTTGAACGCATCATCAAGCATAGTCCATGACGGAGCATAATCAACCGATGACTTGGAGAACGAAGCACGTACACTCATATCGAGCCACTTGGTCAAGTCTGCGTTCATAGAGAACTGACCGCTCACTTTCTGCATACCCGTACATTTGAGAGTACCTTCCTCGCCATAGTAACTGAGACCTGCATAGTAGCCGATTTTCTCCGAACCGCCCTTGACGGAAACGTAGTAATCTTGTACGACACCCGTGCGGAAGAACTCGTCTTGCCAGTTGTAGTCCTGCTCCAAGAGGCTCTTCGGGTATTGGCTATTGAAGACCGTCTTTGAATAGAGCGACTTGTGGAAATTGTACAACTCGGCAGAATTCATCATCTTATAATTGCTATAGAGGGCTTGTTTGGCACCTGCAGTAGCCTTGATATCGACAGATAGTTTGTCATTTTTCTTACCCTGCTTGGTGGTAACGACGATGACACCACCTGCAGCCGCAGCACCATAGATACCCGTAGCACCTGCATCTTTGAGGACCGAGATTGTCTCAACATCTTGCGGGTTGAACGAAGCACCCATCACACCGTCGACCACATAAACAGGGTCACTCGAAGCAGTAATAGAACCGGTACCACGCACACGAATCTGTGCTGCATCACCAGGCTGACCGCCCGCATTGGTAACCTGCACACCTGCCACTTTACCTTGCAACATATTTCCCACATCAGAAGTGGTAACATCGGTGAGTTGGTCAGCCGAAACAGTAACCACCGCCGATGACAACTCGGCTTTCTTCGCCGACGAATACCCCAAGGAGACCACCTCTTGCATCATGATGGCGTCGGATTGGAGGGTAACGCTCAGGTGAGGAACCGCTTTGTGTTCTTGGGACTTGTAGCCCATAAAGGAGAATACCAACGTAGCACCATTGTCCACCTCAATCTCATAGTTACCATCGAAATCGGTGATTGTACCCGTTGTTGTCCCTTTGACTACGATACTTGCTCCCGGCATACCGAGACCGTCCTCGGCAGAGGTTACCTGTCCTTTGACCGTAATTGACGCAAAGGCGGATGTGGTACCCAAGAGCAATGCCATACAAATAACATGAAATGTTTTCATCTGTACTTATTTTAGGGTTTATAATTAGTTTTTTGTTTCCTACGCACCTGCGGTGCGAGAGAAATAAAAGAAATGAAAGAAATTACTTTTTTTCTTTTACTTCCAATAAATAGTTTCCGACAAAGTCGGCATTGATAGTCGGGTTATCACCGCTTACCTCGAACTCCATAGGATTCTCAGCCGTGTAGGTGGTTGCCGTGTAGGTTTTGCCTTTTTCCAGTCCGCGCAACTCTATCTGCCCCGTGTATTGGTCGGCATAGAACGCGTAGTAGAGGTTGCCATGTTGACGAATGACGTGTGCTTCGGGATAGTCGAAACCATACGTATATAGGTTCAGATACTCTCCGCGGGCGAGGTCCTTCTCCTTATATATACGCATCCAATGGCGGATGAGTTGTTCTTTCTCGGGTGTAAGGAGGAAGGATCCCGAAGCATGAGGATTATCTTTCGGATAGGTAAACTTGGTACCGATGACCGAGCCTGTACCTATTTGCGAAGCGAAGTCGGTACCGCCGTCGGTGAGTTCCACATGGTCGCCATAGTATGCCATCTGCGGAACCATAGCCGCATACGCCTTGCGTTTCATGCGTACTTGTGCCGAAGAAGTCGGGTCGGACGCCACTGCCTGATTGATAAAAGGCAAGAGATAGTAGTTCATAGAACAACCGCAAGGGCAGACTTGAATGACAGCGTGCGGATGGATGGCACGCGCCTGATTGTAGATATTCTCGAAATAGGACGGCAGTTTCTCCACCGCCTCTTCCGGATAGTCGAGACCAGAAGCATCGTTGTAGTCTGGCATACAGCAATTAAGATGCTGACCGTCTATCTTGAGTCCGTCGAAGTTCCATACAGAGAGGAAACGATGTAAGAGGTCGTTGGTGTATGCAGTGGTAGCGGGATTGACCGGCGAGAGATACCAACTATCCCACCATGTGATATACTCGGGTGCACCCTCGAAAGTGCGGAGCAACATCTCGGGATGCTCACGCAAGATACGGGTATCGGGGTCGGCGGCGAGAGGAGCCCACCACAGTTTGGCGAACATACCGCGACGGTGTATCTCGTCGGTAAGGCGACGCATATCACGGTCGCCCCCCGGGAAACGACTATTGGTTTCCCAATCGCCTTCGGCAATCTGGAAGCCATCATCGACGTCCACCCAACGGAAGCCGAGTTCTGCCACCTTGTCGAGTGTGCCGATGACCTCGTTGATAGTGAACTGACGCTCATATCCCCATGCACACCATACCGGTTCGAACGCCTCGTTCTCAGACGGTTGCATACGTACCCCCTCTTCCGTTTGCATCACCGAAGAGAAAGTGCGAAGGGCATTGAAGAAGTCTCCCTGATGGTTGTATCGGAACGCCGAGAAGCAGCGAAGAGTATCGCCGGTATTGAGCAGAAGCGGTTCTTCGTACTCATAACGAAGCGACATTGTTACAGCATTGTCGTAGCGTTTCCACTCGACAGGCATAGAAATCATACGCAAGACCGGTTCGAACAATCCGATTGCCACACCGCCATTGCGCGTCCACAGGTCGATCATCGGAATACCGCCTCCGTAGTCGCAGTTGTTCATACCGAGGTAGTTCTGCTTGTAGAAACCTTCCTTGACCGGCAATACCCAATCGAGGCGTGCAGAAGTGGAGGAGGGTTGGAGACTCCAAAGAACGGTGTCAGCGACCTCCACCCGTGTGCGACACATCTCATAAGCACGGACGGTGATAGGTTTACCTTTGTTTACGTAGTAGGTCTCGATACGTGTGAGACCCGGGTACTGAGCCACAGGCGTAGAAGTTTGATGCTTTTCTACGATGACCCCATTCTCGGAATACGGGAACCGGGTCATCGTAGCCGCATCACACTCCAGCAGGTCGGTTTCAGGTTTAGGCGAAGAACAACCTGCTGCGAGTGCAACAATACCAATTACTACTAACCAACAAACTTTTTTCATTTGTTTTTTCTTTTATAGTTGTTACAGACACTATAGACACTATGAAATTACTTGTATTCCTGCAAGATACGGGTAGCGTTCTTGTTATAGATTTTCTCAAGTACCGAGTCGGGGAGATAGAATCCCGACAGAGCCCAATGGTAGTTGAAATCGTGGATGTAGAAATGCTCATCGGCCGTTTCAAACACGCGGAATATATTGCGATACATATCCGCCCCCATACCATTGTCGGTACCAAAGAGAACACGGTCCTGATACTTGATAAGGAAGTCGCGTGTAGCGCGCGGTGTCTGCGCAGCCTCTGCCACACGTGCTGCAATATCCACGTAGAGATTGGGATATTTATCCAACAATGCCCCCAGACGCGGCAGGTCCTGGTTCATATTAAGGTAGTGGCACGCGATAAAGATAGTATTGGGGTTCTCGCGCACAGCATTCTCGAAGGAGGTCATCAGACCATTGTATCCGAGACAGCCCGCAGCCGTGGTGTCCACATGCCAGACAGCACCGTTTGGCAGACCATCGTTGTATCGGTCCTGCGGGAGATACATCCAATAGGGTTCTGCGATATGAATGGATATGGGCATATGCAGTTCCCCACACTTGGTCAGCACAGGGTGCAGACGGGGGTCATCGAGGTGGATTCCGCGTCCTTCAGTGGGGCGTGCGTAGAGGTCTCCCTCTCCCTTATCGCCCATCTCACCTACACCGATAGCGCCGAGGGCGTGGCATTTCTCGAGGTATGCAATAGCCTCGTCGGCAGAACCATCTTGGAGCATTTGTGTATAGTCGAAACAGCACCAGAACCTGAAACGGTCCGGATAATCGGCATAACGCTCAATCACGCTCTCCAACGGGTCGCCAATCCACGAACAATGCATGATGTGGGTCTCGGAGATACCACAAGCGTCCATTGTCTTCACCCACTCTGCGACCTCTTCTTTGGAAGTAGCATAGTCGTGGGAGTGGAAGTCGATGACAGGGAACTTGCCTTTCTCCACATAGGTCTCGGGAATGTTATTCACATTGACGGGTCGATAGTCGTTGAGCAAGATAGTGTCCATCGGACTATTCACCTGCTTTTGCGCAGGTTGGTTTGTGCAAGCCACCATCGCCAAGGCAGCAAGACTGAATATAAAAAGTTTTTTCATATCGTTGATTTTAGGGTATTCTATTTATTTAGTAAAAACGGCTTTATCCTTCGTGTATCTCTCGTATATCATTCGTATATCTCACGTAGAGGATAGCATCAGGCTTCAAAGCCGAAACGTTCCTTTGCGACGCGCTCGACGTCCTCGCGGGAGGTAAAGGCGCCAGTACCGCCTGCAGCGGTAGTATTGACAGCCCCCGTCATATTGCCGTATTGTTGGCAATCCTCAAGCGGTTTACCCTGTACGAACCGTGAGATAAAGCCCGAGTTGAACGAGTCACCGGCGCCGATAGCATCCACCACCCGGGTATTGAGCATAGCCTCTTGCCGACGACGTACCCCATCTGCGGTAAGCAGGAGTGAGCCACGGCTGCCCTGTTTGATAACAGCGGCATTGATATAGGGCAATATCTTGTCGATTGCCTCGTCCACTGTTTTGCTGCGTGTGAGCGCACAAAGTTCCTTCTCGTTGGGCATAAAAACAGAGACAAGCGGCAATACCTCACGATAGTCCAAGTCCCATTGCTCAACCGGGTCCCATTGCGTATCGAGCGAAGTGGTAACGCCGTTCTCTTTGGCAAGACGCAGGATCTGCATCAAGTCGCGTTTGAGGGCACTCTGCATAAAGACCGATGAGATATGTATATGCTTAGTGGTTTTGAACACATCAGGGTTGATGTCGGACAGCCCCATAGCGTCCATAGCCCCTTGATAGGTAAGGTTAGCCCGATCCTCATCGTAGTTCATACAGATAGTGGCACCTGTGGCATACTTATCGGTACGGATGAGATATCGCGTATCGACATGCTTGGCCTGGAGACTTGTCTCGACGAGGTCGCCAAACGAGTCGTTGCCGATCATTCCGCAGAAAGCCACCTTGCTGCCCAACGCAGCGGCGTTGGCAGCAAAGATAGCGGTACTGCTACCGAGGGTGAGGGTCATATTGCGTGCGAACTTCTCCTTACCAATCTCCGGAAACCCGTCGATTTGGTTGAGAATCAAGTCCACATTCAGTTCACCAAGGGCGATGATATCAAACAATGCACAATTCATATTCTTTTGGGGTGGGTTGAGAAGTTGAGGAGTTAATGAGTTGAGAAGAAGTTGAAAGTGTTGAAAAAGTTAAGTAGTTTAATGAGTTCAACCTTTTCAACTCCTAAACCTATTCAACTTCTCCTAAACTGCTCAACTATTCAACTCATCAACTTATTTAATGTAATCGTTCAAGTCGATGAGGTTGAAAGCACGGTAGTACTTATCCATATTATGCTCAATACGCATCAGGACTACTTCTTCGGCGTGAATTCCCAAGCGTTCGAGATTGTCGTAGAGCATCCGGCGTGCTACAAGAGCCTCCGGTTTTTGCCAGATATAGCGGCAACCGGTCTTGACAAGCCACAACTGACGTTCCGGTGTGCACTCCTTGAGGTCTTTGCCCACTTCCTCGCCGTGAAGCCATTTCTTCCAGCGATTGGATTCGTACACGCACTGCCAGAGCACTTGCGTCATATTACTCAGTTGCGCAATCTTGCCCTCTGCGAACAATTTTTTCTCCTCCTCTTCGAGTTCGGCAAGTGCATCGTATTCGTTCATCGTGAACTCAGGACCTACGTTGGCTGCCCCCATACCCGACAGCGGGTACTCCTGAGGGTTGCTGACATCGTCGGTGTAGTGTCCTTTGATATAACTGCCATACGGACGCACTTTGGCGGTCAGTTCGCGTGCCACCTCGGGGTCGAAAGTGGTGGTATGCAAGTCGGTACCTACCTTTCCCACGATGAAACATGGCCATACGTCAGCCAATCCGACCTCCGCCAAACCGGCTTTCAGTCCGGTAAGGAATGTATCGAATGTTTTTTCGTCAGCCAATCCGCCGTGCACTTCCTCGGTGCCTACCTCATAGGAAATAGGTGCGATATTATGTGCTTTGCGGAAGTTCTCGGCGTGGAGAATCAACTCCACTGTGCGTTTTACAACCACATGAATATCAATGATTTGTCCCTTTGGCAAGAAGATATCCACTGTCGGGTCCACGTGAATCAGGTCATAGCCGGCAAGGATAGCGGCTTCATAGGATTTCTTCACGCCTTCCATAGCACGCTCGGTGTCCCAACGCTCAATGGATTGTTTATCTTTGAGCCATGGACCTCCGTGGTCGATAGCCACTACATACTGACCGGTATAATGTACAGCCTCTGCCTCGCGACGCAGCACTTTGACAAACTCGGCCTGGGTCATGCCCGTATAGCCACCATCGCAGTCCACCTGATTGAGGGTGGTAGCGAAATAGATAGGTGCGTTATTGCGTTTAGCCGCACGGAACGATGCGCGGATTACCGACAAGGAGTTAGGGCAAGCCGCAAACAAAGTGCGGGGTACACCGGTTTTTTCTTTCAGTTCCTCCATCACGCGGAGGATATTCTCTGTCTTTGCCATAGTTGTTTGTTTTTTAGTTGAGAGTTGAGAGTTGAAAGTTGAGAGAAGTTGGAAAGTTGATAAGTTTCTTTCCATTCTTCTATCTTTCTATCATTCTATTCATATATTTTGACGCCTTCTACCACGCGGTGGATATTGCCCGAAACGGAAGGTGTATCGGGGCACAGCCCATGGCTCAGAGAGGTGTAATAGCCAAGCAGTTGCCCCACAAGCACATACGGCAATATCCCATAAACACTTGTCTCCGCGCTACCAAACGGCATTACGATCTGCAAGTCCTCTTTGACGCCCTCAATCACGACACGTTTGCCCGCAATAACAATCACTTGTGCCACAAGACGATTGTTGTCGCTCACTTGTTTCACGAGGTCGCGCTCGTACTGCTGTACGTATTCGTCGTCCTGCATCAGGTACACCACGATAGAATGCTCATTCACCACTGCTTTCGGTCCATGGCGGAAGCCCAAGAAACTATCGAACTTACAAACTACGCCGCCATCGGTGAGTTCCTGCAACTTAAGATGGCACTCTTCGGCAATACCTTTCATCGGTCCCGACCCCAGGAACACCGCACGCTCAAATTTACGGTTAGCAATTTCTTGCAGCGAAGCGGCATAAATGTCAATGACCGTCTGTGCATTCTGCGCCGTATGCTCTACCGCCTCTTTCTCATTCTCGATTGTATCTATCTTACTGAGCATCAAGCAAGTAAGAAGCATTGTAGAGAAACTGCTGGTCATAGCCAGACTCTTGTCATCGGTCTCATCCGGCAGCAGAAGGGTCAGCACATTTTCTGCCTTGCCGGTCTGAGCGAGGTGCCCGTTTTTGTTACACGTAATATATATATGTGCGATATCAGGACATATACGATTTGCCAGATTCACCGCTCCCACACTCTCAGGGCTATTCCCCGATCGGGCGAAACTAATGAGCAACAGCGGCTTATTGGCGTCAAGATAGTCCTCCGCATTGGTAACAAGGTCGGTGGTAGCCACTGCCCGCACATTCTCCCATGCTCCGCGCAACACAGGTGCAATTGCATCACCGATAAACGCCGACGTCCCCGCACCCGTGAGAACAATGTCGGTTTCGGGTGTCAGATATTTTGCCAAAAACGCTTGTATTTCGCTCTTTTTCTCCACCAATAGTTGGTACTCCTTGCGCCACGCTGCAGGTTGTTGCAGAATCTCTTTGTGTGTAAATGTATCCATAATTTTGTGTGTATTTACTCGTTAAGACGCTGCAAAATTACTGCTTTCGAAATCAATAACTTTGCCACAAAATATGTTGAAAAACATGTTTATGGGGGGGGGAATTCAACTTACTGGTTTTCAATACATTAATGTTGAAAAATTACCATATTTTGCATTTCGTAACGTTTCGAAAGAAAGAAAAGAAAAAGAACGATTACCATATTTCGAAAATATGTCGTAACTTTGCCTGCGAACGAAAAATCGAAAGCGTATGACACAACTGACAAGCACCTCTGCCAAATCGCGCAGAGCGATGATTCTCAACCTGTTGGAAAGCAATAATGAAGTCTCGGTTACAGAACTAAGCAGGACTTTGCATACTTCGGAAGTAACTATTCGAAAGGATCTGACAATTTTGCAGGACCGAAACCTATTGGTGCGCACCCGCGGAGGGGCAATCCGCCGTCCCGTAGAGAATCAGAACGAGGATACCGCCATCGACCAGAAACGGATGTTCAATTTCCGTGAGAAAGAGCGTATTGGTGCTTTTGCCGCCACACTCATACAAGACGGCGACAACATCATGCTCGACAGCGGCACCACGACGCTTGAGATAGCCCGTCATCTTGACCGTTTTACCAACCTGACCATTATCACCAATGCGATGAATATCGCCGTTGAACTCATGCGCTACAAGCGTTTTACGGTGATTATCCTCGGCGGGCATGTGCGTATCAACAGCCACTCCACCGTCGGACCGCTGGCACTCAATACGCTCAGCCATTTCAGCAACTACAAACTATTCCTCGGCGTGGACTCGTTCTCGCTTGACTCGGGTATTTCCACTCCCAGTTTGGAGGAGACAATGCTCAACCAGGCAATGATTGCGCAGGCACGCGAGACGATAGCCGTATTCGACTCGTCGAAATTCAACAAACGCAGTTTCTGCCATATCACGGATGTGGAGCAGATACAAGCCATCGTAACCGACAACAATCTCCCACAAGGTATGGCTACCCGTCTCCGCGAAAAAAACGTGAAACTCTATCTGGCATAAACGACACCGTTAAGGTCATTTTACTCTCCAATAATGCCCACTAAAAATTCATCCGAAATACAGCAATCAGCCACTCGCTGCAAATCAAGAGAGACCGCCTAATCACATACATTCGATACCAACTAAAGTGCCTCGTCCGACATCGGATTGACTATCGGGTGGCACAAGCAAAGGGACTGCCATATTATTGTCGGACAGTCCCTTTGCTATTTTTCCCACAGACTGCGGTATGTATTGCACCGCAGACTCAGGTTGGGTTATAAGAGGTTTCTTAGTAAGATTTCTGTTTATGCACCCGCCTTGAGCGGCACAGGGCATATCCCACAGCGGTGAGCAGAACCACCCACCATGGCACATCGCCGACAGGTAAGGCACCGGGTTCTCCGATTCCCCCACCCGGGCTGACACGACGAGGGCGGGACATTGTCTCCGGTGTGGTTTCTTCGCAAGCGTCATCAAGCGAGACCGCCCCGATGGCATACAGGTTGGTACGCACGGCTATCTGCGCAGGCATCAGCCTGTATGCCTGTCCGAGATACTGCACACTACCTATCTTCTGCGGTGAGGCAGAACCTGCTTGGGTGATACGATAGCCATTGCACAACGGTGTCCACACCCGATAGTTGCACGTGCTGCTATCGGTCTGCACAGGGGTGTAGGACGATGTGGACGTCATATCTTCGACTATACTGCGTGTTGCACCGGCATATTGCGCCACCGCCGAGACGGGAAAGAGCAACACCCATAGGAAGCAAAACAAGAACGGTATCTTTTTCATTGTTGAGGTCAAATATGTTGAGGGTCAATAAAAACAGTATCGGTTAGCGGAGCAGTGTCTTTAGCACTTGTTGTCCGTTGGCGGTGGTAATCACCACGGTATAGACACCTGTCTGCGGCACAGGCACTTGCAGCGTTGCGGTGGCAGGTGTGTCGGCACGGAGCAACTGATGTCCGAGTACGTCATACACCTGTACGACAGCATCGGCAGGCAGGTTGGCAATCGCCAACACGCCATCGCGCGCGATGATATAGGGTGCGTCTCCGGCAGCAGGCACGATGTCGGTTACCACCTCCGGCGCACGGCGGATATCCAGACTATAACCGGATATAGTCCCCTTTGCGGAAGCCGAAACGGTATAGTCGGACAGCAACAGGTTGGCTACGACAGCGCCATTATGAAGCAGATAAACCGCCTCGGCAGCCTCCAAGCGGCTCACATAGCGATTGAGCGACAGGGTATAGTTGCCGGCTTGGGGGACATAGATACCCAATGGGATAGCGTGTGCCAACACGTCGGGCAGGGCTTGGTATGCCATCTTGTCGTTGTGCGCGTCGATGGTGTAGAGTTGCGGTTTCTGCGCAGCGGCGTACATCTTTGTCAGGTCGTCGCCTATCTCATAATCCACGGAGTAGTCATCGCTCACCAGTACACCCGTGTTGTCGTGGAGCGCACCGCAGCGGATATCCAACTCCGCCAATATCAGCGGTGATGCGTCTGCTGCCGCACGAGCCGGAGAGGCGAGCAAGTGTCGGTTGTCTTTGCTGTAGGTTAGTTGCAGCGTATTGCTCTGATTATTGGTCGGGTCGATCGCCTGAACGAAGTAAGCGGTGAACGGCTTGATGGTTACGCCCGAAGCCAAGGCTTGCGTATAGGTGTTGCTGTTGCCGCCATCGGGGATAGATACATAGATATGCTCTTTGTCCTGCTGCTCGCCATATGCGTCTGTCCAACCCATCTTCACTTGGGCGTTGTACAAGCCTTCGTTTTCTGCGGCACCGAACAACGAGATATAAGGCGAACCGACAAAGTTCCACCCATGGTGGCGAGGCTGCGCGGTGAGGTTGTAGGGCCAGTTGGTGATTGGGGTGGTCTTGGAGGTGGCGTCCTCGGTGTAAGCCGAGATATTAGCAGGCGGGAAATTAACCGAACGCATTAGGTTCTCATCGGGGTAGAACAAACCGATGATATAGCCTGTGTAGGCTTTAAGTACGCCATTCTCGGGCATCATCGTCCAGTACTTTGACACCTCGCCATAGTGGGTGGTACTATTGCCATCGCTTTGACGACGCTCACCGTTGTAGAACTTAATGCCCCAGTCTTCGCCATACACACCGAGTGTCTGCCCGCTGAGTTGGTCGATGTCGGCGATATTGCAGTCGTAAGGCAGCGAGAACGGGTACCAGTAGCGTCCGTCGATGCGTTTGACGTGGCTGACCTCTTTTACAGAGATAGCCGCAGCGGCATCATTGCTATTGTTGATAACGGCATACGAAACATTGTCGTTGGTGGCAAACATACGTACTTTGTCTAAGGTCATCTTCTGCCCCTCGGGGATAGTGAAGGTACTGCCCGCATAGACATACATCTCGCGGAACTGCTGTTTGCCGCCCTCTACATGCTCCAATCGGGCTTTATCGCGCACTACCACATCGCAGGTAGCACATACCTCGTCGGTCAGTTTGGAGCCGCCGAAATAGGTTGCGTTCTTAGTATCTATCGACTTATTTACAACAATCGGCACTTTGTACTCACGGGAGGCAATCACCACACCTGCTTTCTTGAGTTGCAAGCGCATATTGGTGCAAGCCATCGTATCCATACGCGGAACAGGAATAGTGTAAGTGCCGTCCGCATTGCGGTTACCTTTTATCTCCAGTTTTGCTACCGAGTCATAAGTGGTGTAGTAGTCGTTGTAGTTGAAATCAGATACATAAGCAAAGTTTACACATGTCGTCTCATTATCAGTATCTGCATCCTTAAATTTACCACAAGGTGCCCCCTCCCATTCTGAACATAAAGTGCTAAAATCTGTTGTATTAGTTGCTACGGCCCTTAATCCATCGTGAACACTATTTTTTCGGATCAAAAGATAGCGATTCGTAGATAAAGGTATCTGTGCGTCCGTTACATAATGGGTTCCTTCGGAGCAATACCACCCTACATCATCATTCATTGTAGTTGTAACCTTGGATCCATCTCCTAATGTAACTTCAACTTGATCCGTAACTGTAACACATTTAGAGTTGTTTGCACTCTCTGCATCACCGGCTCCAAAAAGATCTATAAATTTCCATACGCCATCCACTTTGCGCTGCAAAGCCATCGATCTATCACCTGATATATGCAAATTCAAACTCGATGAAAATGGCAGACTAACTCCTAAATCGTCCGCTGTAAATTTGTTAGTAGGGAACCATGTTGAATGATTAAAACCTATACTCTCTTTGATACATCCTACAGCAGGTCCTTCCGTTACAGAAGACAATGATGTATAAGAAAAGAATATATACTCCGTATTGGATGGAATCTCTTTCAATGGTGTCAAATCCAATATCTCTTTACTACTATCCCAAGGTGCCCCCTTAGAAAATACTATACGAGTATCTGATAGGGAAATCGGTTCTTTAGTTCCATTATAGATAGCCACCAATTTAAGGTTTGCTTTCGCCTCATAGTATTTGCTGAAGAACAGGTCATCGGCAATGTTTTTGTTGTTAGAACCGTGGGTAGTTTGGTTCTCTACCAAGATACTTACATCGTCGGCATCGCTTACATCGGTATTGATGTCCACGATGACGGCTTCTTTCTCCCACTCCACGATACTTACCTCGTTGGATTCAGTAAGGAAATTGTCGATAGCCGAAGCACAAGAGCCGTCCGCAAGCACCTGGAAATAGTACTTAGTATTGGGCGCAAGTCCTACTATCTTCGCCGGCGAAGACAGGTTCGGCACAGACTGCACCTCGTTCTCGCCCTTATCGTCTGAATAAATTTTCACCGTAGCGGTAGCGGCTTTGGCGTTCCACATAACAGTAACCGAATTGGCGGTGGCAGAACTCCAAAGATCAGTCGGCACATCATCGCAAGTGGTTGTGGTGAAAGTCTTGCTACCATAATCGGAGCAGTTGGTCTCTCCGTCAGCCACTTTGGCACGAACCCAAACAGTATATTGGGTTTCGGTCTCCAATCCGCTGAGCGTCCACTGGATAGCCGTCCCCATAGTCTGTACATCGGTGCAGGTCCGCCAAGTGGCGCCGTTGTCCAAACTGTATTCATACTCAGCGACACCCGCTATCTCTTCCCAAAGAAGCGTTGCATAAGTAGAAGCAAGCGCAGGGTCTTTCAGTTTCGGTGCATCGAACCGCACACAGGTCTTTTCCACAGGCAGGATATGCAGCGAAGCCTCCTGCTTATAGTTGCCTATCTTGCCTTGCGTAGCATCGTAAGAGAGATAGCGTCCTGTTCTAGAGGCATGCATACGCACGAAATAGCGGGTAAAGTCTGCACTTCTCAGTTCCCACGACTGCGTACTATCACTATTTTGATTGGAAAGCCAAACATTGGTTGCTCCTTCAGACTTAGACCCCTGTAGATGTTGGTTGTTGGCATTTTTCAAACGAAGTGCAGTAGCAAGTTTATTGACTGCGGAACGCGCATCTGCCAACCAAATCGCCGTCTCGGGTGCTTCGGTGGCTTTGGTAGGAGCCGCCTCGTTATCCACCGAGATAGCGTATGGCGACTTCAGTGCTCCCGTCGAACCGACAGCCAAATCGCTCGGCAGAGCCACCCAACCGTTGGTGGTCTTGGCTGCAAGGACAAACTCTGTCGGCAACGAGCGACCACGAACCACGATTGTATCGGTGGCATAAGTGGCAGAAGCACCCGACTTATAGACACGCAAGGCAATCTTTCCTTCTGCGACTTGATCGTGGTCTGTAGGCGTATAGACTACGACCAGCGCTGTATCGAGTGTGGCTTTGGTATAGTCGCTCACGAATGTTACACTCTTTGCTCCGCTGTTTTGTTTTCCGGGTGTTTTGATAGAGAATCCTTTGTCCGACGCATCATCGGTTACAGTAGCGGTGATTGTTACGGGTGCTGCTTGACCATTTTCGCCGTCCTCGTTCTTATCTAAGTTCTTGGCAGAGATAGTAAGCGGTGTAACCGACTCTACCCATATTCCCTTACCCGATGTAATGGCTACATCGCCCGTTGCTTTGATATAGGGACCACACACAGGCGAAGTGGTGTAGGAGTAAGCACGACCATACAAATACAAATTCAAGGTACTCTTACTATAATCGCTAAATAGCACTTCTCCTGCTTTGTATCCCGACAGATAGTTAGAACTACCCTTTCTCTGCACCTCTACTCTCCAATCATCTGATGCAGGATGTGAAATGGTATATTTTGTGGTTGCAGAAGCCTCCATAGAAAGGGTACCATTTACGACTGTCAGGTATGTTCCTGTACTCTTATTCAAGAAACTATATCCGTCTGATGCATTCCCCTCTAAAGTCCAAATGATAGTGTTATCTGTAACATTTTGTATCTTATATGCTACCGCTTCGTCCTCATCTACAGCAACCTCTTTTGTGGTCATTCTTCCCGCGACATCGGTAGATGTTACAGATGACAATGCATATTCAGCATTAGAACTTTGTGCTGTCAGGATACAATCTTTTCCATCTTCCAAGTCCACATCGGCATCGGCTATTTGAAAATCATTGCTTTCGATCTCCGTGTACCGATACACCGCATAGAGTGTGGTGTTGTTTTTCGGCATTGTGTAAGGAAAGGAAACAGGCGTATAAGTTGTACTGCCATTGGCTACCTCAGCCGTTGCCCAACCGTCGAACACATAGTTGATTGGCTCGGTGCAGACACCTGTCGGGTCAGCAGGTTGCGAAACCATTGCGCCGGCATAGTAAGAACCGAATTCTTTCTTGCTGCCACGGTCATTGAGCGTCAGCGTATATTCATCGCAAGTAACGGTGGGTGTAGATAGGTTGACCGTCAGTGTATTGCCCTTATCAGTTGTGATAGTCAGTGTTCCGTTTGTTGCACTATTGCTTTGTGCAGGAGGACACGAAAGCACATACACCGATGAGTAGGTAGCATTTATTTTTCCCGCTATTGTCTTGGGCAGGGTGAATTCGGTAGTATAATCGCTCAATGCTGCACTTGCCGTGCGCGCAATCTTATAATCGCCTGTTACGGCAACAGCCACATCGCCTGTTAAGTTGTAGCCTTGCAAACTGATCTGCTGTTTTTGGCTCAAGGGTGTGTTACCACCGCATTCCACTTCGGGGAACTCTATCGGGTTGGAAGGTGTAGTAGTAAAATACAACACGGGGTTCTTGGTTACCGTTATTGTTTGGCTAACGCGGCTGCCGCAATAGGTAGTGCCATCGGCCGTATTGAGATCCTGCTGAGCGGTAAGCGTGTAAGTTCCTGCTTGGGTGAAAGTAAGAACATCATCGCTAAGCGCAGACCCAACTTCCGGAGTAAGAGAATATACTATTTCTGCCCCATTACCGCCTATAGTAGAGAAAGTAGTCTTCGCCGTACCGTCCTCACCGAGATTGAGCGTCGCATCCGCAATACTCAGCGCAAGAGGTGTAGTAGGAGCCGTACAATCCACACAGTTGGTTACATAGTCGGTGTAAGTCGTAGTGACGCCACCGCCGTAGGTTATCTTTAGGGATGTCAGATAGCAGGCACCTGTTACGGTTGTTCCATCAAAATAGAAATAGTCATATCCTTCTGAAGCAGAAATATCTATAGATTGCGTTTGGCTTGTATTGAATTGCTTTCCTAAATCGGTGGAAGATGTAGAGGCTACTCCTCCTTTTGCAACATATAGTGTAGGCGAGTTTTTGCCTGTTTCGCTCCATGTACAAGTAATGTTGGTAATTGGTCCAGGGAAAGCGGTAGTATTTTTGATATAAGTACCCTTACTCTTATTCATCTGGATGCCTTTACTATTGTTATAGACACCATACGCTTCTACCGTGGCAGCGGGATAGGTGTGTGTATATACTTTGGAATAATCAGTTGTAATCTCTGTAAAGTTACTTATCGTAATATCCAAACTACCACTTCCTCCCGCACTTGATTTAGTTTCCGTAGCAAACACCGCATAGTAGATGGTATTGGCAGTTGGTATGGTTTCTGCGGAGATGAAGGCGGGGGCATCGTTTGTGCCTGTGGTGCCGATATTATTTTCACTCCACCCCATAAACACTTTGTCGGGGCAACCTTGCGGGGCTGCGGGGGCATCAAGCAAAGTACCTATTTTGTCGCCTTGTGTTACTTTGGTTGTACTTGGGCCGTCGGGGGTACGCCAAGTGATAGTATATGTGGGTTTGGCGGGGGTGGTGAAAGTGCTACTTGCGCTTTTTTCGCTATCGCAATAGGTCGTACCGTCGCCAAGGGCTTTTACCGTCCATTTATACTCCGTTTCGGGGGATAAGTCGGTAGCGGTGTAGGTTGTTTCTGTTCCTGTGGTTGTATAGGTTGCACTACCTCCGAACATGGGGGGGGTAGTGGTTATTTGGTACTTCGTAGCATTCTCTATCTTATTCCAACTGAGTGTAGCAGCGTTGTAAGTCGTAGCAGAGGCGTTAAGTTCTGTAGGGGCAGGGAGTTGGGTGCAAGGTGCAGACGAAGCCAAGGTCGTAAAATCTTTTGTTTCACTTTCCTCGCTGTCGCAATAGGTAGTACCATCGCCAATGGCTTTTACAGACCACAGATACTGAGAGGATGCATCCAATCCCGTAAGTTGGTCAGAAGTAGTCGAAACCTCTTTTTCAATAGTAGCATCATCACCTATACAAGTAACTTTATACTTAGTAGCATTAGGCACTGCGTCCCAAGAAATATCAGCAGTACTGCTAGTAATGTTCTTTACAGCAAGATTAGTAGGCGTTGATAGTTGGGTACAGGAAGAAGTCGATGTTTCATAGGTAATGGCTATTGACTTCACCCAAACAGATTTACTTGAAGGTTTGCCTACTTTAATGGTTACCAATCCTGAAAGATCTGAAACAGTGTAAGTATATGTAGCATTATTTGATTTTAGAATTTCTTGAGAGCCGACTTGCGATGTCCCTACTAATACAGCAACACTACCACCTGTTGTATTAGAAGAACATACCAATTCTATTTTTGTAATATTATTATACATTTTAGGGGATTTACAACTACCACTTACTCCATTATTAGCAACTCCACGAGCGAGATTTGAAGACTCAAAACTACTACCTGAAGTGATATTTGTCCAAGGGCTCCAATCTTTGTTGGTGAAAGTTATAGTTTCCGTTTCTCCCCATGCGGTGTTTGTTCCGATGGTTAGGAAAGTGCATAAAAATAAAAATGTTAAGAAGTATAGTTTTTTCATATTCGTAATGGTTGGTTTATGTTAGAACTATTATAAGGCAAATTATATCATCGCAAAAAGTGCTTTTTGTTAAGATTTTGAGGTGCGAATAGGTGGTCTATCATCAGCCTATCCTATGCGCATCCTATGCACATCCTATGCTGTTTGGCACAGAGATGCCAAAATGTACGATTGTTAAGATTCAGTGCCCTATCCGAGATGCACCCAAAAAGAAAAAGGATTTCAGACCACAAAGCCGGAAATCCTAATAAAGGGAGCCAATATACTTTACGAAAATCTATAGTTACCACAGCAGCAGACACACCGCAAGCAGCCGTATAAAACGATGTGTGGCGTTTGCGCGGTATGTAAGCAAGATGTATCATGTGTGGGATGTTTGTCAAGGGAGGGTCAATGAAAACAATCATCACGTTCTCGCTGCAAAGATACTACATTTTTTACAAATATACAACAGAAAAGGTGAATTTAACAATAAATTAACGTGAGTTCGAAATAATGAAAAACTATAAGACAAAACGAACT
>ULPT01064186.1_pt1 | contig 26598 bp, 25 predicted proteins | sample 1953751 | NCBI WGS metagenome assembly ULPT01 (sample SAMEA4835636, study PRJEB28245) | human gut metagenome | biome: gut microbiome; material: fecal sample | place: Denmark | collected 2008 | reverse complement strand
CGCCACCTTCCCCACGCGGGGAAGGCTTTGATGCGGGGAAGGCGGTACTCTCAAACATACGACGTTTATCTCCGCTTAGTATAACGAAATGCGCCGCCCCCCTTGAACCTATAAACCTGCTGAACCTCTTTCGCAAACAAGCAAGGAACGGCACACCCCATGAGCTAACGCTGAACCCAAAGCGATGTTACCACGTCTGTGAATCAGTGGTAACATCGCTTTCTGTTATCTGTTATGTCCGAAGAAGGTTTTCGCGACTTCAGGGAATGAGATGTAGCTCAGGAGGTCTTCCATGGAGGCATTCGGATAGCCGTCTTCAGCGAGGCGTTTCCGATAGGTATCGAGCGCAGGCGGGATCATATCCGCCGGACGGCAGGTGATGGGCTCTTGATTTCCGATGGCGAGGCGTTTCACTTCCGGATCGATGGGCCCTGGTGTGCGGCCATACTTTCCTGCGACAAGGTTTCTGACTTCCTGCGGAATCATCTTGTAGCGTCCGAGGACGACATTCATGACGGCCATGGTGCCGACGATCTGGCTCGTCGGGGTGACGAGCGGCGGGTATCCGAGTTCTTTTCTGACACGCGGCATTTCAGAGAGAAGCGCATCGTATTCATCAGCGACGCCCATTTCTTTCATCTGATTCAGTAGATTCGACAGCATACCGCCCGGAATCTGGGAAGAGAGGATCTTGGGATCGATGGAAATATTGGTATTCAGATGGAAATCTTCTTCCAAGTCTTTTTTGACGCGCTTGAAATAATCCGCCACTTCGCCCAGTCGTTCCAGATCCAGCCCAGTATCGTAGTCTGTCCCCTTGAGGGCTGCCACGATGGACTCGGTGCAAGGCTGGCTGGACGCACAGGAGAAGGGCGAAATCGCGGTGTCGATGATGTCGACGCCGGCTTCGATGGCTTTGAGATAGGTCATATCGCCCAGCGCTGAGGTGAAATGGGTGTGAAGCTCGATGGGGATGTGGATTTCTTTTTTCAGTGCCTGAATGAGCTTGTAGGCATTGTACGGGAGAAGGAGTCCCGCCATGTCTTTGATGCAGATGGAGTCAGCCCCCATTTCTACAAGTTCCTTCCCCAGCTTCACAAAGTCCTCGTCTTTGTGATAGGGACTCACGGTGTAGACGATGCAGCCCTGGGCATGCGCGCCAGCTTCCTTGGTTGCACGCATGGCGATCTCCAGATTTCTCGTATCATTCAGTGCATCGAAGATACGAATGATGGAAACGCCGTTATCCACGGACCGCATGATGAATTCACGGACTACGTCATCTGCCATGGGATGATAGCCGAGAAGGTTCTGCCCGCGAAGCAGCATCTGGATCGGGGTTTTGAGATTCTTTTTGAGAAGACGGAGCCGCTGCCAGGGGTCTTCATTCAGAAAACGCAGGCAGACGTCAAAGGTCGCTCCGCCCCACGCTTCGATGGCATGGTAGCCGATGCTGTCCATTTTCTCAAGGATCGGCAGCATATCGACGATGCGCATGCGGGTCGACGCCAGAGACTGCTGTCCATCGCGCAATACTGTTTCTGTGATTTTCACTGATTTCTTAGCCATAGTGATACTCCATTCTTGTGCTTGTCACAACGTAATTTCATGTTGTCATGAATATAACACGGCTTAGAAGATAAATGAAATTTATAACGTTAATGATTGTATTAGGAAGTTTTATGGACAATCATTAAAAAGGTTCAAGGTTAGCCTCGGGGGGCGGCGCATTTCGTCATCCTGAGCGGCGAAAAACGTCGTATATCAAAAAAATGGCTTATCGGAAAATATGAGAACTGAGTCAAAGGATCTAAGCGCCGCGGAGTTTTGAAACCAGCGGTTTTCTCGTATCGCAAACCTAATCCCTAGATACTAATTCCTAGTCACCAGTTACTAGTCACTAGAGATCACAAATCCTTAGTCACTCGTTTTTAACAACTTTATGAATTCCTTCACCGCCGCCGGTGTATAGGATCCGTGCGGCAGGAGCAGGCGGTAGCGGCGAATGGCGTAGCGGGAGCGGAATGTAAAGAAACGGATGTGCTGCTCAGTCCCATCGACAAGGCGATCGCTCAGGAAGGAGGCGCCGATGCCGGCAAGCGCGAGGCGATAAGCGGTGACGAGCTGCGGTACTTCGATATATCTCTTGGGATTCACCCCTGTTTCTTCAAAAATTTTCAGGCTGCGCGCCCCGAGATTGATATGCGCATCAATGGCTATGAAAGGGATCTCGGGAAAATCGGATAGCTCCACCTGAGGAGCATCTTTTGCCAGATGGCGCCCTGCGGCTACATCACCTGCCGAGAAAGCCTTGGAAAGCAGGGACTCCGGCAGTAGAAAATGAGAAGGCAGGGCGAGCAGGATATGGTCACTGAAGCTCTCGTAGTTCTCGAATTCCTGAATGACGGATTCGTCGCAGCTGAATGTAAAATCAAGCTTATGTTCTTTCAAAAGGTTGATCAGCTGGTCCGAGCTCGTTTCCTCCATGCGGATATGGATGTGCGGGAAGCGGCGCGTGAAGCGCGTGATATAGGGCGGGAGCAGATACGCATTCATATAGTTCGTCCCGCCAAGACAGATGTCCCCGCTCATGAGGCCGTGCAGGTCATCGATCTGCTGTTTCATTTCCTGTTCGAGGAGCATTTCTTTTTTGATATAGCAAATATACATCTCACCTACAGGCGTCAGTGTGAGCGGACGCTGTCCGCGGTGAAAGAGCGCGGCTCCGATCTCCTTCTCCACCTTCCTGACGGCAATGCTCAAAGCCGGCTGTGTGACAAAGAGCGCTTCCGCTGCTTTCGAAAAGCTGCCATTGACATAGACCTGATATATATATTTTTTCTCCAGCTCCATAATATAAATCTCCTTTATGAAAGCATTAGTATGATTAAATTGATTATATAATGCATAAAGCGTATAGTAAAGGTCATCAATGAGAAAAAGGTATGTTCGAAGGCCAGAGTTCAGAAAAACTGATGTAACGGATCCGACACATCCTGTTGGTCCTACAGGGATGGAACGCTGCCTGGGATGGATGAAACGCACTCCCTCCTCTTTGCACCTTCAGGATCCACAGAAATCCGATCATATCCATTGGATTCCCTGTAACGCCCCCTTCGAGAAAGGATGATCCCTATGCCAAATACGATGTACCAGGTCTCCACACTGCAGGCCCTCATGATGGGAGACTACGAAGGACACATATCCATTCGTGCGCTTTTAAAAAAAGGCGATACAGGGCTCGGCACCTTTGACAGTCTTCACGGAGAAATGATCCTGCTAGATGGCATCTGCTATCGGGCGCTCGAAGATGGCCATGTGGAGGTCTCGCAAGAAGAAGACCGCTCCCCTTTTGCCGTCGCTTCTTTTCTGAAAGAGGACGACGCTTTCCCTATCAGTGCCCCTGATTTCTCTGCGCTGCAGGAGGCGCTCAATGCAAGACGCATTCGTCAGGGAAAGAATAATATCTGCCTTTGCCGCATAGATGGCGACTTTGAAGAAATCAAAGCACGCTCGGAAGTCCCGCAGACAAAGCCGTACCGTCCGCTTGCGGTCGCCATGAAGACAGACCAGCGGGAATTTACCTTCGAACATGTATCGGGCAGTCTCGTCTGTGTCTATTTCCCGCCCTACATGGATAAGCTGAATATGGCAGGCTGGCATATCCATTTCATTTCCAAGGACAGACACCTAGGCGGTCATGTCTTCGGTCTATCCCTGACCAAAGGCTGCGCGCACCTCGCGTCTCTTCCCTCTTTCGAACTTGCCATCCCGCAGGAATCCGATTTCCAGCATCTCGATCCCACGGTCTCGAAAGAAGATATCGAAGCGGTAGAAGGGAAGAAGGCGTAACGTGTTCAAAGGGTTTTATGGATGCTCTGGGGAAACGCTGATTTAATCGCAGAGTCAGCTTCTACAAGAATTTTTATACATAGCTTCGTCATAGCCTTCCTTAAATAGCTCGCTATTCGCGTCAGGTGATTCCTCGCTATGCATAAAAATTCAAGAGTAAAATCTGACAACGATTAAATCAGTGTTTCCCTGGGTTTTCCATAAGTAAAATGACACGGCGTCTCTTTTTATGCCCCGCCCCTTTCCGCTCTGCCTCTCGAACCTTTAACGCCTCATTCCTCATATCAAAAAGGAGCCCTCATGAAGCAATTACTATCCATCATCGCACACAATCGTCCGGGTGTGCTCTCCAAAATCACCGGACTGATCTCGCGCCGCGGCTACAATATCGACAGTCTGATGAGCGGCACCACAGAAAAACCGGGCTATGCCCGCCTTACGATCACCGTCGATGCGGATGACCGCACCGTAGATCAGATCTCCCGCCAGGTCGAAAAGATCAGCGAAGTCGAGAAGATCACGGTTCTCAAAAAAGAAACAAGCGCCCTTCGCAGCATGCTCCTCATCAAGGTGCACGCCGGTGACAAGCGCATGGAGATCCTGCAGCTTGCGGCTGCTTTCCGCTCCCATGCCATCGACATCACCGGTGACAGCATGACCTTCGTAAATACAGGCAGCGAAGACAAGCTCCACGCTTTCGTGAATGCCCTTCGCCGTTACGGCATCGTCGAAATGGTCCAGACAGGCGTCGTCGCTCTGGCTCGCGGTGATGAAGCTTTGATTTTAGATGGCTCTCGCTATGAATGGCCTGAGCAGTATGACACTGTAGGAGGTAAATGAGATGAAATTGACAGGTGCAGAAGTCATGGTCAAATGCCTCCAGGCAGAAGGCGTTTCTACCATTTTTGGTTATCCGGGCGGCGCTATCCTCCCCTTCTACGATGCCCTGCGTGATGAGACATCGATCCGCCATATCCTGACCGCGCATGAGCAGGGAGCAGCGCACGCTGCCGACGGCTATGCCAGAGCGAGCGGTACTGTCGGTGTCTGCTGCGCGACCTCCGGCCCCGGGGCGACGAACCTCGTCACCGGACTCGCGAATGCTTTCCTCGACTCGATCCCGGTCGTCGCCATCACCGGTCAGGTGAAGCGCAGCACCATCGGACACGATGCCTTTCAGGAAGTCGACATCTGCGGCATCACTATGCCGATCACGAAGCAGAATTTCCTTGTGAATAAGCCGGAAGAGCTGGAACAGACCATGCATCTTGCCTTCCAGATCGCCAGAAGCGGACGTCCGGGGCCTGTACTGATCGATGTACCGAATGATGTGCAGAAAGCCATGATCGAGTACCATGGAAAAAAGCTCCCGGCCCTCTCTCCGAAAGCCCCCGATCCCATGCGTATCGATCTTGCCATCGATGCCCTCAGCAAAGCCAAACGCCCGGTCATGCTCGTAGGCGGCGGCGTCGCCATTTCCGGCGCCCAGTATGAAGCCGTGCATCTCGCGGAGAAGCTGAATCTCCCCTGCGCGAGCACCCTCATGGGACTCGGCTGTATCAGCTCCTACCGCAAGCAGTACCTCGGCATGGCTGGTCTTCACGGACATGAACGTGCGAACCGCGCACTCGCCGAAGCGGATGTCATTCTTGCACTAGGCAGCCGTTTCAATGACAGAGAAACGGGTGACCGCATGGCGTACAGCCAAGGCAAGACCATCATCCATGTCGATATCGACCCCGCTGAATTTCATAAAAATATAGACAGCCGCATTCATATCGCAGGTGACATGCGCACCATCATCAACATGCTCGAAAGAGGCTCCTCTCCTCATGACATTTCCGCATGGTGGGATAAGATCCTCACATGGCCTTCGATGGATGAAGACTACGGAGAGAATACCGCTCCCCTCTTCATTCAGGCACTGAATCCGCTTCTCAAAGGGAAAAATTATCTCTGTGCCACCGACGTTGGACAGCACCAGATGTTCACCGCGCAGCATCTCAAAGTCGAGTACGCCCACCAGCTCATCACCTCCGGCGGCCTCGGTACCATGGGATTCGGGCTGCCGGCTGCTATGGGCGCAAAGCTGGCGAAACCGGAAAAGACCGTCCTTCTCGTAGCCGGCGACGGCGGATTCAAGATGACAGGCAGCGAACTCTTCACACTCGCCTCCTACCATATCCCGGTGATCGTCATCGTCTTCAATAACAGCGGTCTCGGGATGATCCGCCAGCTGCAGCAGACCGGATACAAGGAACGCTATATGGCCTGCAACCTTCCATCGTATGTAGACTTCGTGAAATATGCATCCGCCTTCGGTCTTTCCGGCGAACATGTCTCCACGCCCGAAGAGCTCACCGCCGCTGTCGAAAAGGCTATGAAACTGGATCAGCCTTACATCATCGAAACAGCCATCCCGCCCAAAGATATGGTCGTCCCCATGGTCGCAGCAGGAAAAAGCATCGACGTCTTCGTCCCCGGGCTCGGAGAAAAGGACATCGATGTAAGGGATTCGTGATGAGTGTTTGGTGGCTAGGGATGAGGCGACGACAAATGACAGATGTCAAGTGTCAGATGGCTAACGTCTGATGTCTGATCTCTGACTTGTTCGTATCCTCCTTTCGGCCTGCCCATGGGACTGCCCGCTCACATTGATCCACATAAAAACTCCATGCCCTTCGCATGGAGTTTTTATGTGGATATGACCCAGTTTCTCATTCATTAATGATACATGATTCCTAGCATGTCTCCCATATTAGCGCACAAAATGGACTCACATCTGCTGCTTAAGGAAACACTGATTGAATAGCCGAATCTGATTTAGAAATCAAAGGAAGCGGACAAGATGAAAGATCTTGGCGAGGAAAGAAGAAGTTTATTGTCCTGACCTGGCTGAAGTGCCCAATAGCTGCGGTTGAATACATTGTAACAGCCAGCAGACAGAGTCACAGGCACATCCCCCCAGCTGGTTTTGTATTTTGCAAAGAGATCCACTACGGTAGATGACGGTACTTCCAATTCGGTTTTATCGGCTCTATTAATAATGCCTCTCCCCACATAGTTCATGCGACCGGAAATGCTCCAGTCCGTATTTGGCATATATTCCATTCCCAATACAGCACTCCATTTCGCAGAACTATCCGTATGGCAGCCATCATAAGTACCACCTTTTACTTTAGCATTCAAATATTCAAAGCCCCCAAAAACATTCCATTTTTTAGCGATTTGTCCTGTCATATTGAAGTCGATGCCTTTGTAATGATTCTTGCCATCCAGCAAATAGAATGGTTTCGAAAAGCCCTGCTTTTTCACATCCAGATACTGCGGCTGTGTGGTATCAAAATAGGAAATAGCAGCATACATGTTATCCCATTTATATTTCACGCCAACTTCCTTCTATGTCACTTTCACAGCATCCAGGATTTCACCATTATTCTGATACTTTGGTTGGAAAACCGGTACACCTCTCGTAGTAGATTTTGCATAAGCACCATAGAAAGACAGATTTTCATTTGGCTGATAAGAAACACCGAAAGTCGGAGAGAACTGGTTGTCTTTGATGTTATTACCCGCTTTCTTGCCTCTGTAATTCCCATGACGACGAGTACCAGCCGCTAAAATGGACCATTTCCCGGCTTTCATGGTATCCATGAAATTCAAGCTGGTATCCATTTCCTGGTACATGAACATTTTGCCCAGAGAATACGCATTATCAAAATCATAAATGGATGGATCAAACGTAATACCGGTGTAAATATTCCCGTGTACATGTTCACCGGGATTATCGATATGGGTATTGTTGTTATACATAATACGATGAGAACGATCCACAGAGAATACCAAGTTATGTTCTACAGCACCCGTATGGACCTTCCATTTCAAGCCAGCCTGCGCATATTTGTTTTTCAAGAGAAAATACTGAGACCAGATCGTTGCACCCGTAATATTTCCCGTATCATCAATAATATTTCCCATATCATCAATATCAATTTTGGAGCAATAAATCATACGACGATTGGTCATATCATTCATTCCTGCATTGAGGAACCAGCTCAAGTTGTCATTTATTTTCTGCTCGTGGTTTAGGGTCGTCTGCCAGCCATACCAGTCACTGTACATGGCATTGGGAGCATCATAACTCTTGCTGGCATCGGGAGCCTTAGGCACCCAACGAGAATTGCGGGAAATCGCGAAGCGTCGTTCTGTGCCGTTCAATCGTTCATCCACATAGCCCGCATAGAAATTGGTTTTGCTTTTTTCCGTTTCATGAGAAACATCTACAGAGATATTGTTCTTCTCTCTTCTGGCTCCGGAAATAGACATCCCGCCTTTATCATGCATGCCATATACACGGACACCCCAAGATCCATCACTTCCCAGTTTAGTACGACTGATATCAAACTGTTCCCCCCAGTCACCATAGCCACTGTTAGACAGGGTCACATGATTGAAATCTGCTTCACCGGCCCGTTTGGTGTAGAGGTACACAGACCCAGGCTGCCCACCATCCGGTCCATTATAGGATTGCACAGAACCAGAGAGCGTCGCTGCAGGTCCTACCAGTACATCTGCCCGTTCAATGGTGTTTGTAACTGGTCCAATGCACATGGTGTAGAAACTAGGAATATCATTCAAATACATGGCAGAACCATTCGCGAGCATGCCACGCATGGAAAAATCGGTCTTAATCAGCGAAGTCCCGGTGCGAATGGAGGGTACATTGGTGAGCACCTGTCCGATTTGTCCTGTAGGAGCAGCCATCATTTCGATGGATTTCGCTGAAATGCTCTGGGCCGTATAGGGCACTGTCATAATGTCCTGCTCCCCTGTCAATCCGAAAGAGGTTTCTTCTCTTTCGAAACCACCCGGCAATACTTTCGCTTCCACTTGATCTTTCTCTGCAGTGACAATGACTTCGTCCAATGTATTGCCGAATGCGGCTTGTCCACTGACCCCCCCCAGTCAATGCCAATACAGCCGTCAATGCCATAACCAATTTTCTTTTCCCTGTCATCCTAGATTCCTCCCAGATAATTAACAGAATGTTTGAAACAAAAAGTGTTTCACTAATTATAATGTACTATTTCATTGATGATTTTACAAATTTGAATTATTGAATGAATGATTCAAATTTATAAAAGTATTATTTCACTACAGGACATCGTCCGACTTTATTATAGTTTACGAATAGAAACAGAATAACCGTGCTCATAACGGATCTTCCGATTTATTACCCCATCAAAAAGCAGTAGACCTCTCGTGGTCTACCGCTGCTATTATATGGCTGGGAAACAAATCACCCGTTTGGCTTCTTTAACATAAACCATTTTTACAGGGATCTTATACATGTCAGAGAGATGCATTTCATTGATCACTTCTTTTGTTTTACCACAAAGAAGCTGATGATGAATGAGAAGTCCCGTATGATCTCCCAGATACAGGGCATGGTCAGGCATATGGGTGGTGAGAATCACCGCTATGCCTCTGTCTGCTAATTTTTCTATCATTTGTATGCCCCGGTATTGATTCCCATAGTCGAGATGATTCGTAGGTTCATCCATGACGATCATATCTGGCTGCTGCAGAATGGCACGCGCAATGACTGCCTGCCGTTGCTGCCCGCCGGAGAGCGTATTGAAAGGTTGATCCCTTCTATCATAAATCCCCATCTCTGCCATAATAGTGTCTGCTCTGTCTTCATATTCTTTAGAAGGAGATTGGAACAAGCCCAAATGAGGGGCACACCCCAAAAGCACATAATCTTTTAGAGCGAAAGAGTAGGCATTATCCTGCATCTGGGGTACATAACCGATATGGCTGGTAAAATCACTCCCTGCCTCGAAGGCATCATATCGATTCCCTTCATCATCTTCAAAGAATACACTGCCTGTCTCAGGATGCAGGAAACCAATGATGCTCCGAAGCAAAGTGGACTTGCCCGCTCCATTGGCCCCTAGAATGGAAAATATTTCTCCTTTCTTTACCGTAAAAGAAACATTTTCCCATAAATGCTGTCCTTTCTGATACCCAAAGGACAAATTCTTCACTTCCAGTTTCATGATAACTTCATCCTCTGCCGTACCAATAAATAGAAATAGAAAGGCGCACCTACCAGGCCGGTCAAAATACTGAGCGGAATTTCTGCATCCAGTGCTGCTCTGGATAAGGTATCAATAAAAAGAAGAAATAAGGCGCCAAGTACCATGGCAATGGGTAATAACTTGCGATTATCCGGTCCTACCATCATGCGAGAAAAGTGAGGAATGACCAATCCTACCCAGCCAATGGTCCCGCTGATACAAACGGAGCAGGCTGTCAGAATGGTGGCACAAAGAATCACTGCATACCTGAGGAATCCGTTGTGTTTCCCTAACATATGATTTTCTTCTTCGGATAGGGTCAGAATATTCATCCGCCAGCGAATGAGCATCATGAAAATCATGCAAAGTAAGATAGGCACTCCGCTAGATAGCAAATTCGTCCAAACCACAGAAACAAGTGACCCCAGCTGCCAATATGTAATAGCAGGCAATTGGGTATCGCTATCTGCCAGGTACTTTATAATTCCCAAAAGAGAACCCGTGAGACCACTCACAATAATGCCGGAAAGCACCAGCATAACAATGGAATTTTTCCCTATGATGCGTGGAATCGACACCGCCAAGAAAACAGCCAGAAGCCCACCGACAAAAGCCCCTCCCTGGACTCCTGCCTGAGAGAATCCCAGAAGAATGCACAAGGAAGCTCCTACACAAGCACCGGATGACACCCCCAGCATATCTGGTGCCACTAGAGGATTTTTAAATACGCTCTGGTAAGATGCCCCGGATAAAGACAAAGCGGCTCCAATCATCATAGCAGCTAACGCACGGGGGAGACGGAGTGTATAAATAACACTGCTGGCCTGATTCGACCAATCCTGTACCATTGGATACAGAGGTACCAGGATAATTTTCACCACATGAACAGGTGAAATATAATATCTCCCTAGACTGATACTGCATACCACCATCATCAATAAAGCAAAAAGCAGCAGCAGCAAGAGGCAATGAAACTTCCTCTCCGTGATAGTATTCATAAGATCTCCTTCAAGCACATATCATTCACCAACGGCTATTTTGATTCTCTTTATCCGCAAAGATCATAGACAGATCTTCATCAGACAAATCATAATGCATGAAATCTTTATAAAAAGCCTTGGTATCTCTTCTCACATCAATATCTTTGAAAATTTCAGGTTGTAAGAGGGTGGCCAACCATTTCATCATGAGCGGTGTCTCTACCCCCGGTGCATCCCAGCGGTATATACCCATCGGTACTTTATATACGTGGTGATTCTGAACTGCCTTCACGGTACTCCAATCCTGTCCAGAAATTCTATTTTCATATAAATCGTCCGGAATAAAGGTATCAAAATTACTCAGAAGAATAATATCCGGATTGATGCGATACACTTCTTCCATTGAAATATCTTTGTTGCTGTCTGAGTTTGCTTCCTGCTCAAATGGATTGGCACCACCGCCAATTTGAATGGCTTCGTGAATAAAATTATTATTGCCTTGGAGACGCAGCTTGCTGTTTTTCAAAAACAGGATCGTTGGTTTATCTGCTTTTTCTACCTCTGCCTTGTGAGCTGTGATTTCACTATACGCATGATCATAGTACGCATTGAGCTGTTTTGCCCGATCCTCTTTTCCAAGCATCTGCCCAACAATGAGGAAGCTTTTTTTCAGGTTATCTACACTGTCATTATTGATCATGACAGTAGGAATCCCGATTTGCTTCAGCTTATCAGCATCTTTTTCTTGATAATTCCAAAGCACAGCGCTGTCGATGCCTGCATTCGCTAAACTTTCCGCATGGATAGAAAAATCCTGTCCAATCATTTTAGCATCCAGTTGACCAAAGTGACTGTCCATTTTTTCCAGAAAATGTCCTTTATAAGCTGACATAGCCCCTGGATGAATGGCACCCAATCGATCAGCATTACCATCCAAGGCATATACCACAGAAGCCCAGGGAAGTGGTACAACAGCCATTTTCTTCACCGCTGGCATTTCCACCTGTCTCCCTGTAATATCCGTAATGGTGACCGTCTTTGCCGGTGTCGCAGGCTGCTGATTCTCCGTACTTCCGCACCCTCCAAAAACAGCAATCGCTCCTGCTAAAGCTGCAAAAAGTATAGCTTTCTGTATGTATTTCATCGATATTCTCCTTTAACTCATATAGAAAATAAGCCAACAACTCAGAAACCTCTTCATTTGAAAGCCACTAACGACTAAACCCTGTCCTTCCTGAAATCAACCCCCAAGGCATAGAGACAGTTTTCTTTCCGTCAAAGAAAGGAAAGAGCCACGGATCACAATAGACAACATCTGCCCAATCTCGTTCTTTTACTAAATCAGACATATTTCGCAAAATATGGAAAGTATCTCCGCCAGGAGCACTTCGGATGAGCTTTTCCGATTCTTTCGACCAAGCCATGGAAGACAATCGAATCTGGGCATAGCCTTCGTGCCAAAGTGCATGAGCCACTCCCATAATCTGCACTGGTTCTCCTATAAAAAGGATATGCTCCTCATACTTTTTAGGAATGTCCATCCGATGAATCTGTAATTTCCGTTCGCCTTTTCCGTCCCGCAAAAGTTCCTGCACCTGCTTCTTCCATGTGGACCAGGCATGATCTCCCAATGGACGAGATATGATTCTGGGGGTTTGTAACCTTTCCTGCATCCACCTTGCGGCAGCAATCCCAGCGGTAGATACGACCCAATTCAGAACAGGAACGTTTCTTGCCGCCTGTTGTCCGTCAAAAATCACTTCATATCCAAGTTGGCGCAAGAAAGAAAGTCCCTCTTCGAGGTCTGTCATAGGACCCGCTAAAAGCGGACTGTACCCCAAAATCTGCACCACTTTCTTCTTCTCTTTTAAAAGCCAATTCGCCTTACATCTGACCTGCTGCAATTCCGCCTGACTGACCCCATAGAGAGCATCATGAAATCCATCCGCTTCCCAATACACCGCCTGGTAGTCTTTCTCACAAAGACTTTCTGCCACACTCTCGCCATCCATGCCTATAAATGATGGTACGGCCGTGCCAATAAGGGAAACTCCGGAAAGCTTTGTTTGTTTCAACAAAGCATCTGCCTGTTTTTTCGTCGTATCTTCCATGCCAAAGACGAAATCACGGGTCACTACCGTCGGGTAGTACACGTGCTTCTGGTCTTCTGTCATATCACAATCACTCATGCAGCTGCGACACCCTGCTGGTGTAACCAGTACATTCGCCCATCGATGACGCCGCATCCAATCAGAAATTCCGGCTCCATCAGATACTGGTGGCGGTAGTTGGCCTGATAATTGATTGATTGTACCGGTTTCTTTAGGAAAAGTACGCATAAAGGTATCCGCATCCAGGCGTTCTTTTTCTTCTTTCCCCAAAGGTCCCCGGTAAAAGCATTTTACAAGCACCCCCGTTTCCTTATATAAGTTTTCTTCCAAATGATGGAAATCCAGTCGTACTAAAATATCCAGGCAGGACAAGTAAAAAACTACCACCTGAACACCAGGCACAAGAGCGGCCTTTCTTAAGGCTTCTCGGATAATATCTTCAGCACTACCCAGAATATAATCCGAATTTGTCAAACTGACATAACGAAATTGATGCAAAGTCCCCATTTCTTTCGCTAAGATATATAACTCCCGAATACAGGGAATGGAACCTGCCGCTACCACCATGACATCTTTACGCTTCCAAAATCTCGTCATGGCAATTTCTGCTTTAGAGCGTTTTTCAGCTTGAATCGTCTTCAAAGTAACTTCTCTCCGTTCATTTTATTTTTCTGTTTTAATTATCCCACATATCACCCACATACCGCTTATACTATTTTAATGAAAATCTTTCATTCTATCAAATTGAAGAATTGAAAGAATTGATTCAGAAAAATTGAACAATGATCACAGACTGATCTTGCATCATTGTAATCGGATCCATTTTACATCCAATCAAAGACAATGTCCCTTCAATATATCCAGAAACAATTTGATCGCTGGGCTGATCCATTTATTTTTCCGATATCCATAAGCAGAAGAAATGGGAGCTGCCTTCATATCCGTTTCCAGTTCCACCAGCTCCCCTGTTTGGAGCTCCTTCTCCACCACAAATCTAGGCAAATAACAAATCCCCACATCATTCTTTGCCAAATTGATAATCGTCTGGGTACTGCGGATTTCAATCATATTTCCTAAATGAATATCTTTCTCCTCCAAATAAGCATTAAATTTTCGTCCCAGAGAACCCGGCATTGGCTGTACAATGGCAGATAACAGGGGAAAATCTTGATGAGGTGTAATAAAATCACTATAAGTTCGTTTTATCCGAGGTGAACCAAAGAGAACCAGTGGATAGGTCCCTCCCTTCTCCCACACGAGGCTGTCATCCACATCCTGTTCATTCAAGTAGAAGGCCCCTATATCGATCTGGTCATCTTTTAATGCCTCCTGCACATTTCGACTATTCATAGAGCGTAAGTACAGATGAACTCTAGGAGCTCGCTGATGGAAAACCTTCAAAATCTGCGGAAAACGAAAGCATAATAGCGATTCCGGTGCTCCCAATCGAAGCGTTCCTTTACACTCTGCCAAGTCGGACTGAAAATTTTTCATCTTATCCAGTGCAGATAAAACTTCTTCTACATAAGGAATAAACTCTTCTCCCGCCTTTGTCAGCACCATACGTCGTCCCACTTTTTCAAAGAGCATGGTATCCAGCTCCTTTTCAAGCTGATCCATATGAAAGGTAATTGTCGATTGGGTATAAGATAACTTTCTAGCTGCCCCAGAAAAACTCCCCTCACGTACAATCTCCTTAAAGGTTTGTAAATACCGCAAATCCATAAGTTTCCTCCGCTTCTTATAAAAAATGAGATTCATTTTAATCAATTGTATCACATTCACTGTAATTATCTAATGATAAACATGCAGCCAACCACTGTAGTTCAGAACTAACAAAGTTTTTCAAACAAAAAGACCTCCATGCAAATCGCATGGAGATCTTTTGGTGGATCCAAGGGAAACGAGACGCTTTGTATTTTTTGCGCCTTTTATGTTATTACACGGCCATGATGCCATTCTGATCGAAGTCGAGCACGAGGTAGCGCGCCGTCATCTTGGCGGAGCGGAATCCTTCGACCATGGCTTCACCGACCATGTGAGCTTTCTCCGCCGGGGCGAAGGCGATGATGGTCGGGCCGGAGCCGCTGATGGTCGCTCCGTAGGCGCCGGAATACATGGCATTTGCAATGACCTGACGGGAGCCCGGGATGAGATCTAGACGATACGGGACATGGATGCAGTCGTCAAGGCCGAATTTCAAATACTCGGGCTTCTGATACATGAAGGCAGCCATCAGGAAGGAAACGGCACCGATATTATGCACAGCATCACTTCTGCTGTATGTCTTCGGAAGCACGGCTCTGGCTTTTTCCGTGTGAAGCTCGAAGTCAGGGATCGTGACGACTGCTTTCCAGTGGGACGGGATGTCGATGCTTTCCGCCGTGACATGGCCATCCTTCAGAAGTGCCATGCAAAAGCCGCCTAAGATCGCAGGCGCCGCATTGTCGGGATGCCCTTCCATCTCCGCGGTGATATTCAGGATCTCTTTCCTGTCGAAGGGCTCACCCATCAGCAGGTTGGCGAGGAATACGCCGGAAGCAAGTGCCGCCGAGCTGCTGCCGAGGCCTCTGGCAAAGGGGATACGGTTGATGAGGTACATGCTGCCGCCGGGGATCTTTTTTCCTGCCTTTTGGGCCGTTTCCGCCATCGCCTGAATGATCATGTTATCCATTCCGGAAGGGATCTGGTCTGCACCTTCCCCTTCTGCGCGGATCACAGTATCTTTAAGCTCTCGTCCTTCCTCGGGGACAAACTGGACGACATTATAAAGGCCGAGTGACATGCCGAGGGTGTCGAAGCCGCTTCCGATATTCGCCGTGGTGGCCGGTACACGGACGATGTATGTCTTATTCTCTGTCATCATTCATGACCCTCACAATGTTCGCGACCTGGCGCATGCAGGGCAGGACCTGCAGAGCTTTTTCGACTTGAATGATATTTTCGCGAGGCGTATCCTGCGTGATGATCATCAATTCAGCTGCGTCCTCGAAGCGGCTCTTCTGCACGACTTCCTTGATGCTGATGTCATGGTCGGCATAGGCAGAAGCGATCTGGGAGAGGACGCCCGTCACATCGTCGACGATCAAGCGGAAGTAGTAGGAGTTCTTCAGCTTCAGGGAAGAGTAGAATGGGATGCGCTTGGTTTCCGTCAGCATCATGCCGGTGCCGGTAGAGCCATTCATGATGTGTTTCGCGGTGGAGATCACATCTGCCATGACCGCACTGGCCGTCGGGAGCGAGCCGGCGCCTCGTCCGTAGAACATGACGTCATCGACGATGTTGCCGGTGACATAGATCGCATTGTAGGAGCCCTTGACGGAAGCAAGCGGATGGGTGCGCGGTACGAAGGCCGGATAGACATTGAGCGCGATGCCATTGTCCTGCCGGGTACCGACAGCGAGCAGCTTGATGGCATAGCCCATCTCACTCGCATACTGTACGTCCTTCTGGGAGATCTTCTCGATGCCTTCGACGAGTACGTCATCAAAAGTGACGTTCGCACGGAAGCCGATGGAGGCGAGGATCGCGAGCTTTCTGGCTGCGTCGTAGCCGCAGACGTCATTGGTCGGGTCGGCTTCTGCAAAACCCTTCTTCTGCGCCACGCGAAGAGCATCCGAGTAGCTGACGCCTTCTTCGTCCATACTGGAAAGAATGAAATTCGTCGTCCCGTTCACGATGCCTACGATGCTTTCGATCTCATTCGCCGCCAAGGAATCGTGCAGCGGACGAAGGATCGGGATACCGCCACCGACACTGGCTTCGCAGGAGAAATTCACATGATTCTCCATCGCGGTATGCATGATCTCCGGTCCAAAGAGCGCCACGACATCCTTATTGGCACTGACGACGCTCATTTTGTGATTGAGTGCCTCAAAGATATACTCCTTGGCCGGATGGATGCCTCCCATGACTTCGACTACGATACCGATATCGGGGTCGGCCATGATCTCTTCAAAAGAAGATGTCAGATGGACACCTTCCAAGAGAGGTACATTTTTGTACTTGTCCGGATGACGCACCAGTACATAGGTGATTTTCAGCTGACAGCCCAGCTGTTCTGCCATCATCTGGCTGTTTCTTTTGATGGTTTCAGCGACGCCGCTTCCGACGGTGCCGAAGCCAAGGAGTGCAATATTGATTGTTTTCATAAAATCTCCTCCTGATCAAGGATGCATTGAAAAGCGGGGAATGAGGGCGTCTCACGGATCGGTTTTGCGCAGAGCACAAAACGCGATACCAGTCACTATCTGCCAGCTATCTTCCCTATTCTCCTGCTTTCAGCATGGCTTCCTGAAGAACAACGGACTGAATTCCTTTCATGGACTTGACTGCATCTTCCAGAACTGATAGCGGTTCCGATGCATCTTCTATCTGCAAAGTCATGGTGACAGAGACGAGCTTCTCCCCCGCCCGGCTGCGGTTCATGGAAAGGATCTCGAAATTTCCTTTCATGACGCGTCGCATGAGGCGGGCAAAGTGAGGATACTCCTCCGTCATGACTGTGGACAGCATGGCGATCCTGAGCGCCCGGCTCCGGGCTGACGCTACATGATCTTTATATTTATAATAAGCACTGCGGCTCATATCGACTTTTTTGACAGCTTCATTGATGGATCCGCAGATCCCGTCATTCAGCAGCTCTTTCACTTTGATCGTTTTCTTGATGGCTTCCGGAAGTACCTTCAGATCCACCAGGTAAAATTCTTCTTTTCCTTTTTTCATAATGAACCGTATGACAGAAAGGTATGGGGCGTGTCACAGACGGCCTGCTCCCCGCCCGTTTCCCTATTCTATAAATTGAAATAAAATCACCGCAGCGGCCACGGAGACATTGAGTGACTCGACCGTGCCCGCGAGCGGAATATATAAATTCATGTCGGTCATCGCGAGGAGCTCCTCGCGGATGCCGTTTCCTTCATTGCCAAAAACGAAGATCCCTTTCCGGATCTCTCCCACCGTTTTGTAGGGGACGGCATGCGAAAGGGCTGTCCCGTAGAGCGCAAGACCGCTCTTTTCTCGGATCAGGGAGATCTGATCCACTGTCAGATCTTCATAGACAGGGACGCGCAGGATGCTCCCCATAGAGCTTCGCACCGCTTTTTCCGCAAAGGGATCGCTGCATCCTTTCGTAAGAAGGACTGCCTTGACGCCGGCTGCCGCCGCACTTCGAAGGATCGTCCCCATATTGCCGGGGTCCTGCACCGCATCCAGCAATACGTAGTATCCCTCGAGCGGGTGCATCAGTTCTTCAATGTCTCTTTTTTTCTTAGAAGCCAGCAGCATGATGCCCTGTCCGTGCTGTGTGCCGGAGATGAGCTTCATGAGTCCCTCATCGAGTTTGAGAAAGCGCCAGGAAAGTGCTTCTCCCTCTTTCATGAGTGCCTTGAAGCGTTCATTCTCCAGCTGGTTTTCTGTGAAAAAACAGGTACATGCTTTCATGCCCTGATGGAGAGCATCCTCGACGCTGCGAAGACCTTCCATCAGGAACATGCCATACGCCTGCCGGTATTTTCTCTGCTTCAGCTGCAGTGCTTTTTTGATCCACTGGTTGCTGCGGCTCCTTATTTCTTCGATCATCCTGTCCTCCAAAGCATCATACCCTATCGGCGATACTATCCATAAAAGCTGTGCGTGCATAGGCTACGAGGTTCTATGGCTGCAATGAGGTTCATAGGGAAGGAGGGTGTACTATCGCAAGCTCCCCCTAAACCAGTGAAGCCTGACAGGTCTCTTTTCTGGTCAGGGACTCATCCGATGGTGAAATGTCCTGCCAGCTTCTCCCGCACGAATGCTTCTATATCACCGCCTGGGAAAAGGAATCCGCGGATGCCCGCATTCTCTGCAGCTTCGACATCGCGTTTTCCATCCCCGAAAAGGACCGCCCGGTCTTTGTCTATGCCGTATGCATCAAGCGCGCGAAGGATCATCCCCGGTGCCGGCTTGCGGCAGCTGCATACCTGATCATACGCGGGAAGGGGCGCACCGGGAAGGTGCGGACAGTAGAAAAACTCTGTGATATGCCCGCCCCATTTTTGAAATTCTTCATTCATTTCCCGATGGAGCTGCCGAACCGTTTCTTCGGTGAAATAGCCGCGTGCCACACCGCTCTGGTTCGTCACGACAAAGAGAAGAAAGCCGGCCTTGGTGAGCTCGGCTACGATCTCCCTTGCGCCTTTCACCCAGCGCAGCTTCCTCATCTGATGCACATAGCCATCATCTTCATTAAGGACGCCGTCGCGGTCAAAAAAGACCGCTTTTCTTCTGGTGTCCATCATTTCGTCCAGTCCATCTCATCGATGATCTGGCAGATGATATGCGCCGCGAGCATGTGGATCTCCTGAATGCGGGCAGTGACATCGTCGGGCACCACCAAAGAGGCATCGCACCAGAGTACCATGGCTCCGCCGGTCTTCCCGGTCGAGCCAATGGTCGTCAGCCCTTTTTCTCTCGCTATTTTCAGCGCTTCGAGCACGTCCGGACTGCTTCCGCTGGTAGAGATCCCCCAGAGGACGTCCCCCGGATCTCCGAGTCCTTCGACCTGACGGGAAAAAACGCGGTCAAAGCTGTAGTCATTCCCGACGGCGGTCAGGATCGAGGTATCTGTCGTGAGAGCGATGGCAGGAAGAGAGCGGCGCTCGTTATGAAATCGCCCAACAAATTCCGCAGCGATGTGCTGCGCGTCTGCAGCGCTGCCTCCATTGCCGCAGATGAGGATCTTGTGACCGGAGCGCAGGGCTTTTTCGCAGATCTTCGCCATATCTTCGATGACAGGATAGAGTGCGCGGCTCTTTTCTAGTGCTTTCTGATGGTCATCGAAGCACTTTTCTATGAGTGCTCTCATTTCTTTTCCTCACCCTGAGCGGCCCTAGACGAAGGCTGCTGATTGGTCATCAGATTCTGAAGCTCCTGCATGAATGTATTGATATCCTTGAATTCGCGATATACGGAAGCAAAGCGGACATATGCGACCTGATCGAGCTTGCAGAGCGCATCCATCACGATGTTGCCGATCTCCGTGGTCGGAAGCTCACGCTTCGGATCGTTGCGGATCGTATGTTCCACCAGATCGATGATCTCTTCGATCTGAGCAGAGGATACATTCGTCTTTTCACAGGCTCTGGTGATACCGTTACGGATCTTGGATCTATCGAAAAGCTCACGCTTGCCATTCTTCTTGATGACACGAAGCGGCAGTTTTTCTACGGTCTCATACGTCGTGAAACGGCGTCCGCAAGAGAGGCACTGACGGCGGCGGCGAATGGCTGCGCCTTCATCCGTATCTCTGGAGTCTGTCACTTTCGTATCTCTGCTTTTACAGAATGGGCATTTCATATCGAATTCTCCTTCTTAGAGTTAACAAAAAGCAAAATCAATAAAAGCCACACTGCATATGCGGTGTGGCTTTTCAGACAGGTAGAAAGAGCCGGTCTGTCTCCGGTCAGGAGAATACGGATGCGATCATGGTCCGCATCCTCCCTCTCTGTTCCATATGGTGTCGCATCAGAAAGAGAGTCATCCATGAGAGCAGTCAGTCGGCGTATTTCCCCTTATTTTCTGAGGAATTCCGGAACCGCAATTCCCGTGCTCGGACGGACAGCATTGCTGAATCTGTTTCCTGCCTGCGCCGGAGCCTGTGCTTTTTTCTTTTCGCCGAAGCCGGTCGCAATGACAGTGATCCTGACGGTATCGTTATCGAGGGTATCATCGACAGAAGTACCCCAGATGATATTGGCATCCGGATCGGCTGCTTCGGTGATGATCTGGGATGCTTCGTTGATCTCAAAGAGTCCCAGGTCTTCATTGCCGGTGATATTGATGATGATGCCTTTCGCGCCATCGATGCTGCGTTCGAGAAGCGGGCTGTTGATAGCCATGGAAGCGGCGTCGCTCGCACGGTTGTCGCCAGTGCCGATGCCGATGCCCATGAGCGCTTCGCCCTGGTCACTCATGATGGTGCGAACGTCTGCAAAGTCCAAGTTGATGATGCCCGGTACGGTGATCAGGTCGGAAATGCCCTGGATGCCCTGACGGAGTACATCATCCGCGGTCTTGAAGGCATCCTTCAGAGATGCTTTCTTATCCATAATCTGCAGCAGCTTGTCATTCGGTACGACAAGGATGGCATCGACGCTGTTCTTCAGACGTTCGATCCCTTCCTGTGCATTTCTTGCTCTGACCTTGCCTTCGAATGTGAATGGTTTCGTCACGACAGCGATGGTGAGCGCGCCCAGCTCTCTGGCGCACTGTGCAGCTACCGGAGCCGCACCTGTACCTGTACCGCCGCCCATGCCGGCAGTGACGAAGACCATGTCTGCGCCCGCCAGTGCTTTGGAGAGATCTTCCTTGGATTCTTCGGCTGCCTGTTCACCGACTTCCGGTTTTGCACCGGCGCCGAGACCCTTGGTCAGCTTTTCACCGATCTGAATCTTGTTATCTGCTTCGGATTTATTCAAAACCTGGGTTTCGGTATTGACTGCAATAAATTCGACCCCTTTGACCTGGGCATCGATCATGCGGTTGACTGCATTATTTCCGCCGCCACCTACACCAATTACTTTAATGTTTGCCATTTCAGACTGTTCCATGTTCGCTCCTCCTTCAGGATATTTTGCGTCATGTATGTAAGGAAACGCTGATTAACTCAGGATGTTATCCACCTATATTACATTTCTGCTAATCATATGTACCATTGTACAATACTTTCCACAAGTTCGCCACCGGTAGAATGAGACAATTTGCAATTTTCCCGGTTAAAATCTCTATTTTTTCAGTTTTATAAAGGGAGAGGAGAGATTGGCGTCCACATATTCCACGGAAAGGCCGCGCGCCTTCACATCCCCTACCATATTCTCGGCCAGTTTGGCCTGCGCTTCCATGTCACTTCCACTGCCAAGTCGGACGGTGATGCCATCTCGGGTATAAGCGCGTATGTTTTCCGGATTTCCGATATTGATCTCCGAAAAGAACCGCTGCCCTTCCGGAGAGAGTGCATTGAGAAAAGCGAGTGCTTTGTCCAGGTCTTCCTGCGACACGGTATCTCCGAGGAGCAGGTTTTCCATGCGTTTGCCTGTGATCATAGCGACGTCGCCCTTCCGGATCGACTGCACGGAATCGATCACCATGCCCTCTTTATCCAGCACGACATAGCTGTACTCCGCCTGCATGATGGCCAGCGGCTCTCTGTCTTCGATGTGTACTTCGAGAACGAAGGGAAATCCACGGCTCACCTCGACATGAGCCACACGAATGTCATGAGAAAGACGCTCTGTCAGGCTGGAGGCGCTGATCTGCAGCACATTGACCGGTTGGCGGATCTGCCCTTCAAAAAGAATATCCTCCATCGTGAGTGCCTTCGTGCCGGTGAGATGGATATAGCCTAAGGGCAGCGGCAAAAGAAATATGCCAAGTGCCGCAAGGAGAAGTCCGCCGCCTGCGAGCAGGATGGACTGCCTGATACGGAATCCCTTCCTTTTCTTTTTGCGCGATACCCGTGCCTCCTTCGCCTCTATGTCTCGCGAAGGATCTTCCGGTGTCACTTCCGTCTCTTCCCGCGGCTTCTGCTCGGGGATCTTTCCTTCATGCAGCTCGCGCCGGAAATCATTGAAGCTTTTAAAATTATCCATAAGAATCAAATCCTGTTTGTATAAGGTTTTACGGAAACGCTGATTAAATCGCAGAGTCGAATTTCATATGGGTTTTTATACATAGCTTCGTCATCATCCTCCTTAAATAGCTCGCTATTCGCGTCAGATGATTCCTTGCTCTGTATAAAAATCCAAGGAATGAAATCTGACAACGATTGAATCAGTGTTTCCTTAGGTGTAAGGTTTGCGTTTTAAGGGGACATCCGTAGGACGTGCCGTCCCCGGTCACTGAGATCACACCTTATCCAGACCCGCTTCGAGGAGAATTTTTTCGCAGAGCGCGGGGAATGAGATTCCCGCCGCTGCGGCGGCCTTCGGGACGAGGCTCGTTGCCGTCATGCCCGGGATGGAATTGGCTTCCAGAAGATGCGGACGGCCGTCGCGATCCGTCTTGAAGTCGAAGCGGCACGCACCTTCACATTCCGCCATGCGATAGCCGGTCTCTGCGAGACGGCTCATCTCTTCCGCAAGCGCCTCCGGGATCGGAGCCGGGGCGAGGTAGTCTGTCGCGCCCTTGGTGTACTTGGAGTGGTAATCATAAGACCCCGAATGCGGACAGATCTGAATAACCGGCAGTGCTTTGCCGTCCAGCACGGAAACGGTGAATTCGTCTCCGGAAAGGAAAGCCTCTGCCAGGATCCTTGGTTCTACCGAGAAGACACGGTCGATCGCCTCTTTCAGATCTTTTTCTTCCTTTACGATCTCGATGCCGATGGTCGAGCCTTCACAGGCGGGCTTGAGGACAACAGGAAGGGTGAAGCTCTTACGAATGTCTTCTTCTATATTCTCCTTCCCATCCTTCAGATAGTACGCCTTGGAGAAGGCCATGGGGAGACCCGCCTGCTTGAAGAAATGGCTGCTCATGATCTTATCCATGGTGATGGCACTCGAGGTCACGCCGGAGCCCGTGTACGGGATGCGGGCGAGCTCGAGTACGCTCTGGATGGTGCCATCCTCCCCGTACTTGCCATGCAGCGCGATGAATACGGCATCTGCCTTCGCTTCTTTCAGCTGCTCCACCACATGGTGCGGGTCATACTCCATAGAAATGGCCTGATAACCAATGGAGGTCAGGGCTTCTAAAATGGCCTTCCCTGTATTTCTGGAGACTTCCGCCTCTCTGGAGGGTCCTCCCATGAGGACCACGATTCTGCTCTCTTTAGTAATCACTTTTTCAACCCTTTATCCTTCACCAACTGAATGAGCTCTTCCCCTGCGCGGTAAATACTGCCGGCGCCCATGGTGATGATCATATCTCCCGGCTTTACAAAGTCGTAAAGCGCCTGAGACACGCCTTCCACCGTTTCCACATAGTGGATCTCCTTTTCCGGCAGACGCTGATGGACCAGTGAGGGGATCAGATGTCCGTCGACGCCTTCGATCGGCGCCTCACTCGCCGCATAGATATCGGTGAAGAAGAGTACATCTGCATCATCGAATGCTTCGGCAAACTCCTGCTGCAGAAGCTGCGTGCGGGAATAGCGGTGCGGCTGGAAGGCGCAGATGATGCGATGATCGCCTGTCTCTCTCGCTGCTTTCAGAGTCGCTTTGATCTCTGTCGGATGGTGCGCATAGTCATCGACCACCCAGAGATCATTTTCTCTGGATTTCGTCTCGAAGCGTCGCTTCACTCCCACAAAGTGAGACAGCGCCGTCTCGATCGTTTCCATCGGGATGCCGCAATAGAGCGCTGCGATCACGGCGCCAAGCGCATCACGGATATTATGCGACCCCGGGATCTGCAGCTCGATGGTGCCGAGCGTCTTTCCCTCATGCACCACATCGAAAAGCAGATGTCTCTTTTCGTATCGCTTGTTCACGGCCCGATAGTCTGCTTTTTCATTGAGCCCATAGGTGATGCAGGTCTTATGGATCTCGGGCAGGATCGCGCATACGCCCTCACTGTCAGTGCATACGATAGCGACACCGTCCTCATAGCAGATATGGCTGATAAATTCGGAGAATGCACGGCGGATATTTTCGACGCTGCCATAATGATCCAGATGGTCATCCTCAATATTCGTCACCACCGTCATATAAGGGGAAAATTTCAGGAAAGAGCCGTCGCTTTCGTCCGCTTCCGCGATGACATACTCGCCCTTTCCGAGACAGGAATTTCCCCCGATATAGCTGGCTGCCGCCCCGAGAACGATCGTCGGGTCTTTGCCTGCTTCATAGAAGATCTGTCCCACCATGGCAGAGGTCGTGGATTTCCCATGTGCGCCTGCGACAGCGATGCCTTTGCCCCAGTGGAACATAGCCGCCAGCACGTCGGAGCGATGGAATACGGGAATGCCAAGATGTCTCGCTTCCAGAAGCTCTGGATTTTCTTCGGAGATCGCCGAAGAAATGACAACGCAGTCTGCGCCCTTCACATGAGACGCTTCATGCCCGATATAGATCTCTGCGCCTTTTTTTCGGAAATCGCGCAGAAAGGGAGAGTCTGCCACATCGGAACCGGAAATGCGCTCCCCCTTATCCAGCAGAATGACGGCCAGCGCACGCATGCCCATACCGCCGATCCCTATGAAATGGAATGAATGATACTTCGTGAGGTCCATAATCGTCTTCCTTTATTTAATGAGCGACAGTGCAAGTCTTGCGATATCCTCTCCGGCATGCACTTTTTTCAAAGTGCCGATGGATTTCTCCATCGTCTGAAGATCTTCGGGATGCTCGCGAAGCGCTGTGATATTTTCAATGAATCGGGCGCCTGTGACGTCCTTATCCAAAATCATTTTCGCCGCTCCCGCCTCGGAAAAGACGCGGGCATTGTATGTCTGGTGATCCTCTGCCGCATAGGGATACGGGATCAGGATGGCCGGCAGCTCTCTTGCTGCGACTTCCGCCAGACTGATGGCTCCCGCACGGCAGATGATGAGATCGGCGGCTGCAAGCGCATTCGGCATATGGTACTCATAGCGGATGATGCGGCTCGCAGAGCCATAATGTCCGTCCTCCGCGCAGCCGAGTGCACTCGTGATCTTGTCATATTCCAGCTCACCCGTCACATGGTAAAGGCACAGGTCCTTCGCATCTTTGAAGTGGCGATGCACATCCAGCATGGCGGTATTGATCGTCCTCGCTCCGCGGCTGCCGCCGGTGACCAGTACCATGAAGGTATCCGGCGAAAGCCCGAGCGCCCTGCGAGATGCCTCCCGCTTGGCTTCCATAATGTCGGGACGGATCGGATTTCCTGTATAGATGCATTTCTCCGGATGCGGGAAACGGGGAGCGGCTGCTTCATAGCCCAGCGCGATCTTATCGACCACACGGGAAAGGATCTTATTCGTGATCCCGGGGATCACATTCTGCTCCTGGATCAGCGTCGGTATATGAGACAGCGCTGCCGCCATCAGGATCGGCCCGCATACATAGCCGCCCGTCCCGATGACTACATCCGGTGCGAAATCCGTGAGGATCCGGCGCGCCTTGAAGAGGCTCCCTGCCGCATGACACAGGATGCTGATATTTTCCAGCGTCAGCTTCCGCTTCAGGCCCGAAGCCGGCAGCGAGGCGAAACGATACCCTTCCTTCGGAATGATACGTGACTCCATCCCATTCGGCGTGCCCACGAAAAGAAATTCTGTTTCTTCCAGTTTTGCTATTTCCTTAGCAATGGTGATGGCCGGGTAAATATGTCCCCCCGTACCGCCGCCAGATAAAATAACCCGTTTCATGAATGCTCCGTTATAATCAGTGAGAAAACAGGGATCAGGGATCAGCCTTGGAGACATCAGATGTCAGATGTCTGTCTTCTGACATATTTTCTGACCCCGACCCATTTACATGAGGCTCTTTACGTTTTTCTTAAAATCCATGCCGCGCTCTTCCATATTCTTATACATATCGAAAGAAGAGCAGGCCGGTGAAAGGATGACGACATCCCCCGCTTTCGCCAGCTTCTGTCCGAGGAGGACGGCCT
>ULPT01009989.1_pt1 | contig 26860 bp, 21 predicted proteins | sample 1953751 | NCBI WGS metagenome assembly ULPT01 (sample SAMEA4835636, study PRJEB28245) | human gut metagenome | biome: gut microbiome; material: fecal sample | place: Denmark | collected 2008 | reverse complement strand
CCCCAAAGACCTCTTGACCAACAAATTTTCGGAAGAACCCAAAATAGTATACCAATGGATTGTAAAAGTCCGTTTTTTAGGAAAAACGTTCTAATTTCGTGGTGCTTCAAGGTTTCTTCAAGGTTCCCAGCTTATCGTGAAGGCGAAGTTGGAGGATTTATATGAAGAACTCGATAAAAACAACAATTCTTTCATTCATCCTATTGGTCTGCATCGTTGGTGTTTCCTGCTCGTCATGCAATGCCGATGTCGTTGTCAGTACCAATTCATCAAGCTCGACGATCACTGGAACGTACAGTCAATTGTGATTGACTTGAACGGACATACCATTTCAGCCGAAGAACTGCCTTTCATGATTCGTCATGGAAACGTCGAATTCACAGGGAAGGGAACGATCCAGGAAACGAAGTCAGATGGATATGGAGCGATTCTCATCAAGGGTTCCGAGACGGATGCTGCTGACTATTCCGTCGTTACGGTTGGAAAGGATGTGACCCTCAAGGGATGGACGGGAATCTTCGTTGACCAGCTTAGTGCAAAACAGGGAAAACCACAGGCCTATGGTGTCGTAGTGAATATGCATGGAACGATTGTCGTTCCTTCTGAAACTGAACATGCCGCAGGTCACGGTATCTATCTCAATGGTAGTGTCAAGTATACAGAAGGGGAACGTCCCTGTGTTCAACATTGATGGAGCTGTGATCACAGCCAATGCCACAGGTATCTATGCGGCAGGCTATGGAAAGTGGAACATAAAGGACACCACAATCAAAGGCGTTGACACTGCCATCGAAATCCGTGCAGGCGAGATGAATATTGAAGGTGGAACGTTCACGGCTTCAGCCGTCCCAACTGAAGTGACCCCAAATGGAAATGGTACGACCTCTTCCGGTTCCGCAATAGCGGTTGCCCAACATACAACGAAGCTTCCAATTGTAGTGAATATCTCAGGTGGCAGATTCGAAGGTTATTCTGCTTTCTATGAATCGAATCCTCAGAAGAACAGTGATGAAGACATCGCAAAGGTGCAGCTTAAGGTAACCGGTGGTGTTTTCAACGCTATCAACGGGGGTGCTGTTGCAGTTTACAGTGAAGACTGCACAGGTTTCATTTCTGGTGGCAAGTTCAACATAGAGCCAAATTCATCATATTTAGTAGAATAGAACGCTTGTTCTTGGTTGTTTCGGCAGGGCCGTCAGTTTTGGCGGCCTTGTTTTTTCACTATTTAGCAATCATTGTACTTTTTGCCACGGCCGTATTGCAAAGGAAACGGACAGCTATGTGTTTGGGTGTTCCTGTAGGGATATAAAGTCAGTGTTGAAAATGATTCCCTTAAGAAGGCTCAAGTGCAGTCAGATACTATCAGGTACACTCTGAAACGCTCTACTAATGGCTTTGATGGGCGCTATATGGCGGAGCATGGCGTTGATGGGCGTTGCAGGACGCTATGGAGTAGTGTTGATTCATAGGTCTTTAACAGCCCAATAAGCCCAAAGAGCCCAGTAAGCCCCAAAGGCCCCGCTGGCCACATATACACAAATACTCCTTTGTTTTGGTTGTTGGGTTTTGTAACACTATGACAGGCCACCGGCAGAACCGGCGGCCTCGATTGAATCAAAGCTGCCCAGGAAGGACCAGCTTTTCCTTTGGAGAAAACTGCTTGTCGAATGTTTCGGCTGCATCTTGATCTACAAAGTAGCCCTCTGGATCCTTGTAGGTTCCTTCGACTCCATTCAGGAAATTGGGTTTCAGTTCCTTTATGAGGAAGTAGTCGGCAGTAGGGTCGTCCTCGTAGAGGATTCCTCTGTTCTTGGCCACTTCGAAGCCGCATTTGCCGTAGAAGCTAAACTTTCCGCATATGGCCAATGCCCCGCAGTTCATTTCAAGGGCTTTTTCCATTGAATAGTCGAGAAGTATCGTACCCCAGCCCTTGAGCTTGTATTCAGGTGCAATGCTTATTGGTCCAAATGTCATGATTGGAAGTTTTGTCCCATCCTTGCAGTCTATGTGCGAATGGGCGTACATGACATGACCAATGATTTTTCCATCGACTTCCAATACGTAGTCGAGCTCTGGAATGAAATCCGGTCTGTCTCTGTACAGGTGAAGTACGTAGTGCTCAAGACATCCTGGTCTGTATACGTTCCAGAACGATTCCCTTGTCAGCTTCTCCACTTTTTTGTAGTCCTTTGGCTCTTCGAGCCTTATCGTGTAGTTCTTGTCATTTATGTTGTTCATCTTTCACCTTCATTTCGATTTCCTTGAAATGGGAATCGAGCAATGCATCTGCATTCCCAATGTCTTCAAGGTCGTACAGCAGGAACATTGGAGCGTAGAACTCCACCGCCAGGGTCTTCGCACTTGCAAGCCCCATCCTTTGCAGTATGCTCTCTACGTATTCCATTGGGCCCGATGTCAAGTATTGTCGCATAAGAGACTGCATCCTTTCGCTCTTGTACTGCTCAATTGTGAGCATCCTGCGAAAACGCGATGCAAAGACGTCTCTTGTCCAATATGAGAACATAGCTCTGCTGTAGGCTATAAGGTCCTCTATGGTTGCATTGCATGGACCTTCGTCATCCATAGGCATGTTGAAGTCCAATGCGCTTAGGGCATCGGTTTTCTCCATCCTATCCAGTATACTGTCGAAGATGGCCTGTTTGCTCTCGTAATGCTTGTAAAGCGCACCCTTTGTGATGTTCAAGGACATCGCGATCTGTTGTGTGGATACCGCTTCATAGCCAAACTGTGCAAACAGGCTCAACGCCGTCTCCAGTATCGATTCTTTTGTGTTCACTGTCTTCTTGTCTGTTTTCTTCATGCGTTCGCCATTGTAGTAAACGAGCGTTTACTTTGTCAAGGGTCCAATGACGGAGTCCTCATCACGGGGCTTATGGGGTTTATGGGACGCACGGGTCCAATGGGGCTTACGGGGCGCACGGATTACGCACGGATTTGGATTCATATCTCAAATAGTGTTTGATATTGAGCATGGTTTGATGTTAGGCTTAAACAGGTAAGGAGATTCTTGCATGAGACACGGTTTCATAAAGGTTGCCGCCGCTACACCATCCATAAAGGTGGCGGACTGCGCCTACAACGCAGATAGGATACTCTCACTTGTGAAGGAGGCCCATGAAGAGGGCGTCCACCTTCTTGTCCTTCCAGAACTTTGCATAACGGGCTATACCTGTGGAGACCTTTTCTTCCAACAGGCCCTTATAGAAAGCGCTAGGGAATGTGCCATAAAGGTTGCATCCAGAGTTCCAAGAAACATGGTCGTTGTCTTTGGCGCCCCTTTGGAATTGAGGGGGAAGCTCCACAACTGCGCCATCGTTGCCTGTGCAGGCAAAGTGCTTGGGATAGTCCCAAAGATAAACATCCCAAACTATCAGGAGTTCTACGAGCAAAGATGGTTCACTCCGGCGCTTCCAAACGAAGAGTCTGTGGAGTTTGGAGACGATGTCGTGTATATGGGCGGAAAGCTCATCTTCACATGCAACCAGATCCCTTACTTCAGGCTTGCCTGCGAAGTGTGCGAGGACCTTTGGGTTCCAAATCCTCCAAGCGTGAACCACGCCATAAACGGCGCCACCGTAATTGCTAACATGTCGGCAAGCGACGAGGTCACAGGGAAATCGGCCTATAGGTACAACCTCGTCCAAGGACAGAGCGCCAGGCTGGTGTGCGGCTATGTCTATGCCGATGCCGGTGAAGGTGAGAGTACCACGGACCTCGTCTTCGTTGGGAACAACATGGTGTGCGAAGACGGCCTTTGCCTTGCAAGCCACAGCATGAAGCCAGATGCACTCCTTGTCACGGAGCTTGACTTACAGAGACTTGAGCACGAAAGGCGCATACGCAACACGTTCGTGACGACGAACGACAAGCAGTATAGGTACATAGGCTTTGACATAGAGCTTGGGGAGACGTCGCTTACCAGGGTCGTGGACAGCCATCCGTTCATTCCCAGCAATGACGGCGAGGCCAATAGAAGATATGAGGAAGTCCTTACGTTGCAGGCACTTGCGCTCAAGCAAAGGTTGACGCATACGGGGTGTAGGTCCGCTGTGATAGGAATATCGGGCGGGTTGGATTCGACCCTTGCGCTCATAGCCACAGTGAAGGCCTTTGACATGATGGGCCTTGACCGCGGCAACATAACTTGCATAACCATGCCGTGCTTTGGTACGACCGCAAAGACCCGAAGCAACGCCGTGATATTGTCTGAGCGCTATGGCTGTACCGCTATGACCATAGACATAACCGCTGCGGTTCTCCAACACTTTGCGGACATTGGGCAGGACCCAGAGGTGTACGATGTTACATACGAGAACTCTCAGGCCCGCGAGAGGACGCAGGTCCTCATGGATGTTGCCAACAAGAACGGAGGCATGGTGATTGGAACAGGGGACCTTTCCGAGCTGGCTCTTGGATGGGCCACCTACAACGGCGACCACATGTCCATGTACGCCGTGAATGCATCCGTTCCAAAGACGCTTGTAAGGAAGCTCGTCGAGTACACGGCTCGCACAACGGACGACAGCATACTGTCAGACACCCTCAAGGCCATATTGGACACCCCAATAAGCCCTGAGCTCATTCCGGGAAGTCAGATTACAGAGGATTTCGTTGGTCCGTACGAGCTCCATGACTTCTTCATATACAATGTGCTTAGGTGGGGAAGCTCCCCTTCGAAGGTATACAGGCTTGCAAAGCACGCCTTTGCAAGTGAGTACAGCGATGAGACCATTCTCAAATGGCTCAAGGTGTTCTACAGACGCTTCTTCTCCCAGCAGTTCAAGCGTTCGTGCATGCCTGATGGACCAAAGGTTGGTACCGTTACGCTTTCCCCCAGAGGGGATTGGCGCATGCCAAGCGATGCCTGCGTGAGGACGTGGCAGGAGGAGCTTGAGCACAACCTTTGAGCCTTTTGATTGGCTAAGAAATGTAACTTTTTCCAACATTGGTTGTTATTGCTGTTGTCTACTTGAGAGGAAGGGTTTACTTTTGAACAGGGAAAGGATGTTTGAGTCCTGTTGGACGCAAGCCCCTTTGGATACTTTCTTTTGTATAAGGAGACCGGAAAATGAAGAAGGTTTTGATTATTCTTGTTTTGGCCATTGCAATCCCTGCATGCGTATTTGCAGGAAACGGACTCATTGGCCTTTCGCTTGGCGCAACGGCTGCTTACCAGAAGGCTGGAGCGGTCGAGAACATCGCCGATGGAAACTTTGACCTAAAGGATCTTAGCATAGACGACTTCAAGTTTGGTGCTGACGTGGATGTGAGGGTCCTTTTCCTTGATGTTAACGGAAAGGCTTTCCTTGCCAAGAACGACAAGAGCGAGACTCTTGTAAACGGCATAGTGTCCGCAAATCTTGCGCTTGACATTGCAATCGTCCGTCTGAAGGCGGGTCTTGGCTACCAGTACACATTCAACACGAAGACGAGCGAGATGATCTATGGAAGTACCGCAGGGGTCAAGGACTTTGCGGATTTCAAGAACGCCAACTTTGACATCCATGTTGGTGTTGACGTGCTTCTTGGAGATCTTACGATTGGTGCATACGCAACGCTTCCAACGGAGGTCTCCGTTGGCAAAGGCAACTGGGGCGATCTCTTCAGCACAGTTGCGAAGAACTGGAAGGCCGCACAGATAGGTGTTGGCGTTGGCTTCTCAATCGTATAAGGTTCTCTGAAGGCAGATCGAGGTGGGCTGCATGGGTTTTCCGTGCAGCCCTTTCTTTGATGGTGGAGCTTTGATGGTGGAAAATGAAAAGTAGTTTTATAAGACGCATGGCTGTCGCAGCCGTTGTTCTGTTGTTCATATCGCTTCCTTCATTCTCAAGGGGCGTGTTCTCCATTGGAGTGGGTGCCAACATAAGCTATTCTGCAGAAGGAATAGTTCCTGTAGAGTCCAACGAAAGCGGTGAAGGGGCGCTTTCAAACCAAAAGCCCAAGTTCAGCTTCGACAACGTTGCGATTGGTCTTGAGACAAGGGTGAACCTGAGCTATCTGCAGCTTACGGCCGTTGGAGAGCTGTCCTCTGTGGATTCCAATACGATACTTGCCTCTGGAATCCTTGCAGGCGGATTGTCGTTCGACCTTTTCTCCTTATTCAGGATAGGCGTCTCAGCAGGTCCAAAGATTTCGTATGCATACACGGCGGCAGGGGCCAACGCCTCGAACGCCTACTATTCCTCAAGCCAGACCGGTTCGAGCCAAACAGGTTCAAATGACGGCGAAACATCAGGCATAGACCTTGAGAAGACATCGAATGGCAAAGCCTTTTGGGATGCCGTAAGGGACGGCAACTTCAATCTGAGGTTTACGCTTGACATCATAGCTGGGCCTGTACTTACAATTGGAGCTGCGTATGTCGTTCCAACCGATTTCTCCATGTCGAAGGAGAATTTCGAAGCGCTGATTCCTGATGACAGTGCATGGGGCAAGGGGCAGGTCTCCCTCTGCGTTCAGATGTCGTTGTTCTAGGAGGTGTTCATGTCAAAGAGCGGTAGAAGGATTTCAGGTTTCTTCAAGGCCATGCTTTTGGCCGTATTGGGTTTCTTTGTGATCTTCCTCTTTTTCCCAGACCTGTCGGAAAGTCTCTTTGGCGTGAGCCTGAGAGGGACTCCTGAACTTACAGAGAAGGTCACTCAGAAGGCCGGCGAAGTGGCGGGTTCCGCAGTGGATGCCGCAACGGATGTCGTCAAGGACGTGGTGCAAAGCACTACCAATGCAGTGTCCGACGTTGTATCGGATACCGTTTCAAGCGTAGTTGACAACATCAAAAGCGGGGTGAACTGATGCAAGGTCTTTTCGATGGGATTGATGGCGGAGTAGAAAACAGCAACGAAAACCCAAGGACATCGGTCCAAGACAATGACAAGCCAATGGGTAAGACAAACGATTCCAAGTCCAAAAGGGTGTTCGTGGTGGACGGCTACGGCCAGATCTACAGGTCCTATTTCGCCTTCATGACCAACCCGCTCAAGGACAAGGACGGCAACAACGTCTCGGCGGTGTTTGGGTTCTTCAACATAATCATGATGCTCATAAGGCAGTACTCGCCCGACTATCTCATCGTGGCCATGGATTCGAAGGGGAAGACCTTCAGACACGAACTCTACGATCAGTACAAGGCCAATAGGGACAAGACACCTGAGGACCTCCACTCCCAAATCCCAATCATAGAACACATCCTCGATGCCATGCGCATTCCACACTACGCACAGGAAGGCATGGAGGCCGATGACATTGTGGCCACAATCTGCCGCAATGCATCTTCCAATGGTATAGAGACCGTCATGGTTACAGGTGACAAGGACCTGCTGCAGCTTGTGCGTAATGATGTCTTTGCCCTAAGACCTCCAAGGAAGGGCGAGAAGGAGTATAGGCTCTGCTCTGGTGTGGAGGTAAAGGAACTGTTTGGAGTCGAGCCAAACCAAATGGTGGACTACCTTACAATCCTTGGAGATTCCTCTGACAATGTCCCAGGAATCAATGGAATAGGAGAAAAAGGTGCCGTCAAGCTGCTTTCAGACTACGGTTCGCTTGACGAAGCCTACAATCATATAGGGGAGCTCTCAAAGGGGGTCCAAGCCAAGCTTGAGGCTGCAAAGGACCACATAGAGCTTTCAAGGACGCTCATAGAGCTCAAGGACGACCTGTTTGACATGGATAGGGAGGACTTCTCTTCATACACAACAGATGGTATAGATTGGAAGGAAGGTTCAAGGCTCTTCAACGAGCTTGGCGCTGAGCGTCTTGCCAGGGCCGCAGCAAAATTCGTGAGTGCTTCCAATTCAAAGAAGCTAACAGAAGCGGTTGCAGACTCTTCAACTGACAAAGCTGAAGTTGAACTCCAAAGCGAGACCCTTCCAAAGGCGAAGAGGGGTGTATATTCTGCCATAGCAAGCGTTGAGGTCTTGGAAAAGACTCTTTCCTGCATCCCTGACGGAAGCCTTGTGGCCTTTGATCTTGAGACCACGGATCAGGACGACATGAAGGCTGTTCCCGTTGGTTTCTCGTTCGCATGGGAGACTTCAAAGGCCTTCTATGTGCCGCTTGTGTGTGCACAGGGCAGGATGATGGAGGATTCGGAGGCCAAAGCCGCACTTTCCAAGCATCTTCCTCTCTTCAGGATCGTTGGTCAGAACCTCAAATACGACCTCAAGGTCCTAAAGCGTTGGGGCGTCAATGGCGTCCATGCGTATGCAGACACCATGATAATGGCCTGGTTGGATGACTCTTCATCCATGCGGTACAACCTTGACGTCTTGGCGGAGAAATACCTGAACTACGACACGATAAGGTTCGACGACATAGTTCCAAAGGGCTCGATCTTCAGCGATGTCCCATTGGATCAGGCCGTCCAATACGGAGCCGAGGACAGCGACATTGCGCTCAGGCTTTTCGAGTGTCTTCTTCCAAAGCTCAAGGTCAACGGTCTCGACGATGCTCTTTTCAACATAGAGATGCCGTTGATCGAGATCCTTGCCAATATGGAGCTTGAGGGCATAATCCTTGACACTGAAAGGCTTTGCTCTTTCAGAAAGGACTTGGAGGTCGAGATAGACGATGTACAGAAGGCCGTGTTCGAACTGTGCGGAAAGGAATTCAACCTCAATTCTCCAAAGCAGCTTCAGGAAGTGCTGTTCGTGGATAGGAACCTTCCCACTGGAAGAAAGACGCAGTCAGGCTTCTCCACGGACTCGGATGTCCTAGAAGAGCTTTCCTTCTCACAGGACGACCCGGTTCCTCCTCTTATTCTGCGCTATAGGCTCCTTAACAAGCTCCTTAACACCTATGTCCTTACGTTGCCAACCCTTATCGACACGAATACCGGACGCATACATACTACGTTCTCACAAACGGGTACTGCTACGGGCAGGCTTTCGAGCAAGAACCCAAACCTTCAGAACATTCCAATCAGGACCGATGAAGGCCGTAGGATAAGGGATGCCTTCGTTCCAAAGGACGGCTGCGTCCTCATGTCAGCGGACTACTCGCAGATAGAGCTTGTTGTGCTTGCACATATATCGGGCGACGAGAACCTGCGGGGAGCATTCCTGTCAGGCGAAGACGTCCACAGAGACACCGCAGCCAAGATCTTTGGAATCTTCCCTGAAATGGTCACACCTGACCAGCGCCGCGCCGCAAAGACCATAAACTTTGGAATCATGTACGGCATGTCCGCATTCAGGCTCTCCAAGGACCTCAAAATCCCCCGCAGCGAAGCCCAACGCTTCATAGACACCTATTTCGAGCAGTACAGCGGGGTGAAGAGGTTCATCGAGGACGTCAAGGTCAAGGCCAAGGCCGATGGCTTTGTGAAGACCGCCATGGGGCATATCCGTTTCATCCCTGAGATGAAGAGCCGCAACAAGGCGGTCCTCGCCGGTGCCGAGAGGGTTGCAGTCAACACGATAATCCAGGGAACGGCTGCAGAGATAATGAAACTTGCAATGATAGCACTCTCAAAGGCCATCGCTGAGGCTGGGCTTAGGTCCAGAATGCTTCTTCAGGTTCACGATGAAATGATCTTCGAGGTTCCGCTGGATGAAGTCGAGCGCATTACAGCTCTTGTACGCAGCTGCATGGAGAACGCCTACAGGCTCAGCGTCCCGCTTAAGGTTGGGCTTGAAACAGGCCATAGCTGGGGAGAGATGCACTGATGCTCATAGGTCTTGTTGGCAAGAGCTGCAGCGGAAAGAACTATGTTGGAACCCTGATAGAAAGGATGGGCTTTGAAGTCCTGGATCTGGATGTCCTTGGACACGAAGGGCTCTGTGCGAATGCGGATGCGATAGAATCGGTCTTTGGCAATGATGTCATGACCATGGAGGATGGTGTCCTAAGTGTTTCTAGGAAGGCCCTTTCAAGAAAGGTGTTCGACGACCCGTCTCTGAGAAAGGCTCTTGAGGATATCCTTTATCCCTGGATGGAAAGGCGTATCCTGGAGCATGAGGCTCTCCGTGGCGGTTCCGTATTGGTTTTGAATGGAGCGCTCCTTCACAGGGCTGGAATAGACCGTCTTTGCAAAGCTGTGATATATGTCGATGCTCCTTATGAAGTTAGGCTCAAGAGGGCTTTTGAGCGCGATGGCATTTCAGAGGAGGCTTTCCAAAAGCGTGAAGCAGCCCAAGAGGATGTGGATTTCCGTGACAATGCATATCGATGCCCCGTGTTCGTGGTGGAAAACGGCTTTGGTGCGGAAAAGAGAGAACTCAATCGACAAATCGTGGATATATGTGATAGAATTGGAATCACTGATATCAAGGGGAATGAGAACCATGAAGAAGAATAAAATCATTCTGCTTACTGTTTTGATAATGCTTGTGCTCTACTGTGGCGCTGTCGTCTTCGTCACGAAGCCTGACACCTTCGCTTTCAGCGGAATCCTTGGCGACTACAATACCATTTCCGGTACGAACAAGGCCCAGCTGATGGAAGAGGTTGGAGATATGATCGATGGAAAGATCGATGCCGCCGTAAACGACCGCATAGTCCCTTATGTGGACTCTTCTGTCGATACCGCTGTCAGTTCCGCGGTTGACTCTGCAGTCGATTCCATCTCGTCTTTGGTGGATGAGAAGGTCAACGCCCAGGTTTCAAAGGCGTTCGAGGCTCTGGAAACCAAGCTCGCATCTGAGAAGGATGCCCTCGTAAGCCAGCTGATGGCTCAGGTCGATGCTTCCTCAATGGTAGAGGAGACCACCGCTTCCTCTTACGTAGACCCAGCCGACTATGTTGACACGCTTCTTCCAAAGCTTGTCCCTGCCGTCGTCGCTGAGCTTGAGAAGAACCTTGATGCATACGCTCCTTACATCGTGAAGGCTCTTGTTCCAGAGCTTCTCACATACGAGGACGCTTTGGCTATGGATATGTATTCAAACTACAGGGACGCCCTCATAGCGGACATCACTCCCGAAATCGTCCTTGGCATAATGGATAGGCTTGAAGGCGAAGTCTTCACTTTCGTGGGTTCCGTTCCAAATGTTCCTGCAATGGCTGACAGCGTGAAGGTGACTGTCAATGTGAAGTCCTCCGAACCTGCATCCGATTCTTCGAACGGTGAGGCTGTTGTGCTTCCTCTCCTTACAGAGGAAAAGCCTGTTGTAGTCGATATTCCAGAGACTCCTGAGACTGTAGTTGATGTGGACGCCGTAGTTGCAGAGCTTGAGAAGAACCTTTCCTCGTACGCTCCATACGTTGCAGATGCGGTACTTCCAGAACTTGAGAAGGATCTTGAAAAGTATCTTCCTTACATCGTGGATGCTGTCCTCAAGGCAATGCCTGAGACGGAACCTGTTCAGGTTGAGGCTCCTGAGGTCGCTCCTGTAGAGGCTGTGGAAGAGACCTCCGAGGCTTCTCCAATTACATCCAGCCAGTACGATGCCATTAGAGAGGAGACACGCAGGACGGAGATTGAGAATATACTTTCCCAATTGCAAGATTAATCCCATCCTTGGTCTTTGAGTCGTCTTCTGCGTCACTGCACTCGGGCTGTGCATCATAGCACTATCCTTCGTTGGTGTCCTTGAATACGGTTCAAATCCCTGCGGATGATATCCTTGGGCTTTGCGCGCATTACTGCGTCAGTTCAGGCACAGCCGTACAGAAGAGTACTGTCTGTGCCTTTCTTTTTTGTACTGCATCGCAAATCCCTGTGGATTACACCCCGGGTCTTTGTGCACATCGCTTTTGAATTCTTGACGGCTTTCCCTCTTTGAGGGAAGGCCGTTTTTTGTATTAAAGGGGGCTTATTGGGCTTACGGGGCCTTTGGGGCTTACTGGGCTCTTTGGGTTTACTGGGCTGTTAAAGACCTATGAATCAACACTGCTCCATAGCGTCCTGCAACGCCCATCAACGCCATGCTTCGCCATACAGTGCCCATCAAAGCTACCTGTAGAGCGTTCTAGAGTGTGCCTGAATGTACCTGATGGGTCCTGACCTCACCTGAGTGTCCTGCATTCCTAAATCTAGACCGTTTTAGAGTGGCTGAAGCGTCTAGACAGGCTAGAGAGGCTAGAATGGCTAGAGTGTCTAGATAGACTGGATTGTCTAGAGTCAAGTACGCTGCAATTGTGTTCAACTAGGATCCGTTAGAATGCGGTAGTCGCCGTCCAGTGTGCGGATCTTCCATGAGCCCGTATCTGTAGCAGGTGCTTCTTCTACGTAGGATCCGCAAAGAGGAACTTTGCCACCACCTTGCGGAAGGTCTGCACAATAGAGCGGCATTGCAAGGCCTGAAAGGCGTTTGCGAAGCTCATGTTCTATTGCAAGACCTCTTTTGAGAGGAACCCTGAAGTCTGCCGTTCCGGTGACCATGTCGCCTTGGAAGAGGTAGTATGGCTTTATCCTGTTGAAAAGGAGACTGTTGCAAAGCTCTTCAAGGGTATCGGCATTGTCGTTGACGCCTCTTAGAAGCACCGTTTGGTTGAGGGCTGGGATTCCGGCATCCACAAAGCGCGAGATGGCCTTTATGCTTTCCGGGGTAATTTCCCGTGGGTGGTTGAACTGAGTAAGAAGATAGAACGGTGCGGTATTGTGCTTCTTGAGCATTGCAACAAGCCTGTCATCAATTCGCGTTGGCTGCGACACTGGATAACGCGTGCATATCCTCATTATCAGGTGTGGGCTTGCCTTTCTGAAAGTGGCTATCATGAAATCCAGTTGGTCGTTGGATAGTGTGAGGGGGTCGCCTCCAGTCACCAGCATTTCCTTCACTTCTGGATGTTTGGCAAGGTAATAGGCGGCTTCAAGGATATCGGTCTGAGAGGCGGGGCCCATCATGTTGCCTGTGAAGCGGCGTCGGAAGCAGTGGCGGCAGTACATGGGGCAGATGTCGGTTGCGAGGAAGGCTACTCTGTTGTTGTAGCGGTGGATCAGTCGTTGGCCTTTGCTGTGGGGGACTTCCGCAAGCGGGTCGTCGGACTCGGTTTCAAGGGCTTGGTTTTCCTTGGAGGTTGGAACGACTTGGCGCCTGAGCGGGTCGTGCGGGTCGTGTGGGTCGATGAGCCCGGCATAGTGTGCGGTTATCCTGAGCGGGACGCTGATTGGGCTTTCCTTCCATTCTAGCTCGTCCTTGGTGAGTTCAAGGATTGTGCCTAGCTGCTCCATTGAAGTGATGTCTTGTGCCATTGCGATGCCTCGTTTGCGTTCTCGGTTGAGATGATTCCTTCATAAGGCAAAAAACAAGGCTGCCGCTTACGCAACAGCCTGTGTTTTGTTCGTATCCTTTGAATTGCGTCAGCTGTTGACTCTTTCAAGGTACTCCTTGGTCTCCGTGTTGACGCGGATCTTTTCACCCTGCTTGATGAAGATTGGCACTCTGACTCTGAGACCTGTCTCTGTTGTGACATATTTGGTTGCACCCTGAACGGTGTCGCCCTTGATGGCTTCCTCTGCCTCGGCTACGAGGTAGACGACCTTTGATGGAATCTGGATGTCAAGGACATCATCGCCGTAGACTGTGCAGCGGTATGTCTCCCCGTCTTTCATGAGGTACTGATAGTCTGGGAAGTTGGCCATTGGAATCTCGAACTGGTCGTAGGTGTCAACGTTCATCATGTGGAAGTTCTCACCATCGTTGTACATGTACTGGAAGTCCATCATCTCAACGTTGATGTCCTCTGCGTTGTCCTGGCTTTTCATCGTCTCCTGGAGGACCTGGCCTGTCGAAGGGCTCTTGAGTTTGAGTCTTACGAATGCAGAACCCTTTCCTGGGTTGACGAATTCACGGTCAATGCAGATGAACGGCTGACCCTTGATGAGCAGTGCTGTACCTTTGTCGATCTGTCCAGCTTTTATCATAACTTAATCACCTCTTGTGTATGAATGAGTTTACACTAGCTTTTGCATCTATCTCGATAGTGCATTTCATAGTAGCATTTATCGGTACGCTTTACAAGGGGAAGGGGAACAGCAGCACATCGTCTATGTCGCATCTTCCAGTCTCCACCATGAGAAGCCGGTCAAGTCCAATGGCCACTCCCGAGCATTTTGGGAAGCGGTCGAAGATGTCTGCAAACGAGGCATCGGCATCAGGGATGACCTTCCCGTTCTGGGACCTAAGCTCTACAAGTTTGTTGTATTCCTCTTTGTAGTAGGCCCTTACGGTTTCGACGTCCCGTTCTTCAAGGTAGCAGTTGGCCACTTCCATTCCGTTTATGTACAGCTCCCAGCGGCATCTGTAGTTGCCGTTGCGTTGGGCAAGGCACTCTATCTGTTTTGGATACTCCACAAGGCAAACAGGATGGTCCTTTGGAAGGTTTGGCTCAACGAAGTTTATGAAGATTCTATTGAATGTGTCGTCCCAGCTTTCAGGGCCTGGAACATAGAGTCCAAGTCGTTGGGCCTGCTCTCGCAGGTCCTTTGGATTCTGCAGCATGTCAAGGTCAGTCGTCCCTGCGTCTGTGATGTTCGTATACTGCGGCACAGTGTAGCGCATGATGGCATCGCGTACGGAGAGGATTTCGAAGTCCTCCAGTACGCTTTGGGGGCAGTTCGGAAGGGCGGTCTCCCTTAGAAGCCTTTGCGTAAGGGCTATGGAGTCAACTTCATCGTAGCCAACGGTGTAGTATTCCAGCATTGAGAACTCAGGGTTGTGGATATCGCCTATTTGTTCGCAATTCCTGAAGCATTTCGAGATTTGGTAAATGGAGCCGCTTCCTTCTGCTATGAGGCGTTTCATGAAAACTTCAGGAGAGGGTATCATGTACATCTCGCGGCTTCCTTCGAACTCGTTGATGAACGTTGTTCCAAAGTCGTCTATGGTGGCTTCTGGTATGAGGTCCGGTGAAAGAGTGGGGGTCTCAACCTCCAAATAGCCCCGTTGGTCGAAGAACCTCCTTATGGAGCCGTAGAGGAGGCTTCTGCTTTTTGCCGCCTTCATCAAATCTTCCATGCTTCTTTGTTTCGTCTTTCCTTCAGTGTCATGTGCCATAGCCCAATATTAGTCTTTTGTCCTTGTGTATGGAAGTAGCCATTGCCGTGGCAAATCGTTATACTTGCAGGCTATGGAAGCCTCTGTGAAATCATACGATACCAACGACATCATCTATGCCCTTGCAACCGCATGGGGCAAAAGTGCAATAGCCGTTGTGCGTGTGAGCGGCGATGGTTGCATAGAGGTTTTGTCCAAGGCGTTTTCAAGTCCAAGACGGCTCAAGGCCGCCAAGACCAATACGGCTGTGTACGGAAGGCTCGCGGATCCAAAGGATGGCCTTCCAATAGACGATGTGGTCGTGACCGTCTACAGGGATGGACATGGCTACACAGGAGAGGAGGCCTTTGAAGTCTCCTGCCACGGAGGGCTTCAGGTAGTGCGTGCTGTACTTTCCCTCTTGGAGGGCCTTGGTTTCAGAAAGGCCCTTGCCGGTGAGTTCACACTGCGTGCATTCCTTCATGGAAAGATGGACCTTACCAAGGCCGAGGCCGTTGAGGAGCTCATAGAAAGCAAGGGACGTACAGGTCAAACGATGGCTCTGAATAGGCTCAATGGTTCGCTTTTCAAGGCTATTTCCAATATAAAAGGCATCCTTGTTGGAATAATGAGTACAGTTGAAGTACAGCTCGACTACTCGGAGGACGAGATTGGGGAGGACCTTTCGTTTCCATTCCAAGAACTGGAGAAGGCCATGGATGCTGTAGGCAGGATAAAGGCCACATACAGTGCAGGAAGATTGTACTCCCAAGGGGCAAGGATCGTCCTGGCAGGTCCAACGAATGCTGGAAAGAGCTCTCTGTTCAACTACTTCCTCAAGGAGGAGCGCTCCATCGTAAGTTCCGTGGAAGGTACGACCAGAGACTTCATAGAGGCCCAGTGCACGATCGACGGCATTCCTGTAAGGCTTTATGATACAGCCGGGTTCAGAGACCTTCCATCAAAGGACGAGGAAGGGCAGGATGGAATCGAAGCCCAAGGCATGAAGCGTTCCAGAAGCCTCCTTGAAGATGCTGATATAATCCTCTACATGATTGGGCCTGAGGAAGACGGCTCTGGGGCAGTTGGACCTGATGGCGAAGTCCCGTGTGCGCCGCATACACTGCCTGATGCGAATCTTGCAGCCGACCCCCGCTGCATAGTTGTGTACAGCAAGGCGGACATCGTGCATCCTGTACAGGATAAAAGGAAAGACGTTTCCAAAGATGGACGCAAAGCGGTGTCTGTCTCTGTCGTCACGGGTGAAGGTTTCCAAGGACTGTGCAGCGAGATATCAAGGCGACTCACCCAGGACTTTCAGGTGCAGGGTGATGACGGCCTTGTGATAGAAAGCGAAAGGCAGAGGATTGACCTTGAAAGATGTCATAAAGCCCTTGATGCTGCAATGATGGCCGCAAAGCATGATGTACCGCTTGATATCATATCAATGGATATCCAGGAGGCCATTGAAGCATTGGGGGAGATTACAGGTGAGGTCACTACTGACGACATACTTGATAGGATCTTTGGAACCTTCTGCGTTGGAAAGTGACCTTGAAGTGACTCTCAGGAGATTTGGAAAAGAAACATTGGTTGGAAGAAGATATGGACTATGATGTTGTAGTTGTTGGCGGTGGACATGCTGGAATAGAGGCATGCCTTGCATGCGCCAGGATTGGATTCAGAACCCTGCTCGTGACACAGAGCCTCGATGCCATTGGAAGGCTTTCGTGCAACCCTGCTGTGGGAGGGCTTGCCAAGGGAAACCTCGTAAGGGAGACCGATGCCCTTGGCGGTCAGATGGGACTTCTCATAGACAGCACCATGATACAGTTCCGCATCCTGAACAGGAGAAGAGGCCCTGCGGTGCAGGCTCCACGGGCGCAGGCCGACAAGTTTTCATATTCACGTCTTGCAAAGGAGACTTTGGAAAACCAGGACAACCTTGAACTTTTCATGGATACGGTCGTTGACATCCTCACTCGTGATGACGGAAGCGGACTTCCAAAGGCCTGCGGAGTGCTGACCCAGAGAGGGATTTCGATCTCTTCAAGGGCCGTGGTTCTTACTACTGGGACGTTCATGGATGGACGTATCTTCATTGGCGAGTACGACCACAGTGCAGGACGACTTGGAGAGGAAGCTGCGATAGGGTTGGGGGATGCCCTTAGGAAGAAGGGCTTCAATGTAGGGCGTCTCAAGACAGGCACACCTGCCAGGATAAAGGCTTCAAGCCTCCACTACGATGAAATGGAGCGTCAGGACGGTGACGAAGAGGTCGTTCCGTTCAGCTTCATGCACGAGACAATAGACCGCCCTTCCATTCCGTGTTGGATAACATACACGAACGAAAAGACCCATGGCATAATACGTGCGAACATGCACAGATCCCCGTTGTATGGAGGGAAGATCGTTGGAAAGGGTCCTAGATACTGCCCATCCATAGAGGACAAGGTGGTAAGGTTCCCAGAAAGGGACAGACACCAGATCTTCGTTGAGCCTGAAGGCATTGGAACCCAGGAGATGTATCTCAATGGACTTTCGACTTCCCTTCCAGAGGATGTCCAGCACGACATAATCCATTCCATAGCAGGGTTGGAGGATGCCGTGATAATGCGTCCGGCCTATGCCGTGGAGTATGATTATTTGGACCCTCAGCAGCTCAAACTGTCCCTTGAATCAAAGGTGATAGACGGCCTTTTCGTGGCAGGGCAGACAAATGGAACAAGCGGCTACGAAGAAGCTGCATGCCAAGGGCTTATGGCTGGGATAAATGTGTGTCAGAAGCTCAAAGGGGAGGAGCCGCTTGTCCTTGACAGGACAGAGGCATACATTGGAGTCCTCATAGACGACCTTGTCACGAAGGGGACGAAGGAACCATATAGGATGTTCACAAGCCGTGCCGAGTACAGGCTCAACCTGCGCCATGACACTGCAGACGAACGCCTTACGCACAAGGGCCACGCAGTGGGGCTTGCAACGGACGAGCGTCTTGGACTCCTCGAACGAAAGACGGAGCAGATTGAGAGCCTTCAGGACCTCATACGCCATCGTGGCTTCCAAGGTGTGAACGCTTTGGACAGCCTCAAGAGGCCTGAAGTCACAATGGATGAGCTTGAGGCGACCATACCCGAGATTGGAGAGTATCCAAAGAGCGTAAGGCTTCAGCTTGAGCTCAAGATCAAGTACGATGGATACATAAAGCGACAGGACAAACAGGTGGACAGGTTCTCAAAGCTGGAGGGCATACGCATACCTGAGGATTTCGACTACGATGCCGTTGAAGGCATATCAGCCGAGTCCAGGGAGAAGTTCAAGTTGGTAAGGCCTTCGTCCTTGGGGCAGGCTTCAAGGATATCGGGAGTGAGGGTGAGCGACATAACCGTACTTCTCGTGTATTTGAAAAAGTAGCAAAAGGAGACGCAATGGAAGCCAATCTTAGAAGCATACTCGAAGAAGGAATCAAAGCCATCATGCCAGACTGCAATGTCATGGAGCTTTCAGGGGCCTTTTCCAAGCTCTATGACGAGATAACCCTGTTCAATCCTGCATACGGCCTTGTGAACGCACAGGGACAAGAGCTTGTAGTCAAGCACCTGCTTGACTGCCTCGCACCTGCTCCAATCATAAGAGCTGAGACCTCTTCGTTTGGTTCCATAAACGCCGCTGACCTTGGCTCCGGTGCAGGGCTTCCAGGACTTGTGCTTGCAGCTGCATTTCCAGAATGGAACCTATCCCTTGTGGAACGAATGGGAAGACGTGCGGGGTTCCTTAGGAACACGTGCGCCGTGATGGGGCTTTCCAAGAACGTCCAGGTTGTGCAGAAAGATCTTTCAGAGGCTCAAAACAAATACAATGTGATAACTTTTAGAGCCTTTAGGCAGTTTAAGGACATTGTTTTTGATCTTGATAGGATTGTTGAACCCAATGGAAAGGTCTTTGCATACAAGAGCAGCGATGAGAACATAGAAGAGGAACTTAGGTGTTTGGACGAGCATCTTCCAGGCGCGTTCAAAGCAAAAACCGTCCAATACGATGTTCCTTTCAGCTCTTCCAAACGGCAGCTTCTCATATTACATAAACAAGGTGAAACGGCTTGACCTTGCTTCCCTAAGTACTCTCTAAAGTGCTATCATTGCCAGCATGGACAAGATGAGCACTAAAAGGAAAAGCATTCTCTGGATTGTTCTCGTGGTTCTGTTGACGCTGCCGGTCCTTGCCGTATGCGCCTTCCCTTACATTCCAATGGAGGAGGGGTCTCTTCCGTATGCGGTTCTGGACCGCCTTCATGAGCTTTTCACCCAGTATGTGGGTTTCTTTCATACACAAAACCTGTCCCAGTATGGACTTGCTCCACTTGCGGGATTTATGGTCGTAGTGCTTGTCACTACGTTCTTGGGTGCCGGTCCCGTGTCGTTTCTGCTCAAATGCGTTGCGTTCTACTCTGTCTATCTCATCTTTGCATACGCCCAGGGCGGCCAAGGCTTTGGACTCGTTGACATCATGCCTCCATACTACTACATGGTTGCATTCGCCACCCTTCTGCTGTCATGCACCATCCTTGCCGCAGGCTGGATCTCAAGGCTTCGCAGGCGTAGAGGTGATCTCCCAGAGAAGGCCCCAAAGCCAAAGAAAGCTCCAAAGCACATCGATATGCCCAACACCAATGCCGATGTCCCTGAGTCCAAAACCAGTGACGAACCTTTGGTAGGCCCTATAGGGGACGAAGCTGCGAATGAGGACGTGCCTACGGAGGCAACCCCCAAGCAGACAGCGACACAGATAAGGAAAGACGACCCAAACGGCTCCAGAAAGGCTCTCAAGAGTCTTGTGGATGTGGATGTCCCTCAGTTCGACAGCTTTCCAAACTATACCGTTGGTTCAAGCGTATCTTCTGTAGATAGAACCATATACGATGTAACGGAGCGAGAAGCGCGCCTAAAGAAGGAAGAGCAGGAGAGAAAGCTTGCCGAGGCTCAGCGCATAAAGGCCTTGGAAGAGGAGAAGCTTAGGATGAAGGCCCTTGCGGAGGAGAAGGCCCGCAAGGAGGAAGAGGAGAACAGACGCCGTCTTGAGGCCATGTTCAAACCCAGGAACCTCATGAAAAGGCTTTCTGAAGAGGCTCAGGCTGATAAGGACTTCAATTCATACGCTTCCAATGCCGCTGACATAGACTTTGGAATTCCACAAAGACCTGTCGAGAGGGAGGATTCTGCAAACCGTCCGCAGCAGGTGCAGTTCCAAGCCCCTCCTTCGCAGCTTCAGAATCCGTTCGTGCAACAGCCTTCACAGCAGTACATACAGCCCCAGGCTGCAAAGCCTGTGCAGCAGGAGCCTGTCGAACCTGTGCGCCAGGTGGAGCAGAGAAGTGCGGGCACAGAGAAATCGGTCTTTGCCCAGGAGGAGAGCTCCTATGAAAGAAGGTCAAGCGTGGAGGACCAGAGCATGGCTTCCCCTGCAGTGTTCAAGCAGGAGGCTGTGCGTGCAGAGAACGAAATGCATGAGCAGCAGGTGATGAGACAGCTTCAGAGGAATGCACAGCAGGCCCAGCGCGAGGCCCAGAAGGAAGCCTCCAAGGAGATCCAGTCCGATATCGTGGAGTCCGACGAAGAGATAGACGCCGCAAAGGAGAAGTACAGCAAGGAGAATCAGGAGCAGGAGGCAAAGAAGCCAAAGGGTCCGGATATAGACTACGTGTCTGGAATTGCGGGGCTCAAGAGCTCGGCTGCCGGAGATTCGTATCTCATCGACAAGCAGAAGTTCGTGTACAAGTTCCCGCCTGAGACCATGCTGCGCCATTATCCTACAAGCAGCACGGTCTACGAGGATTTGGACAACGACCCAGAGGGCATGATAATCGTGGACACCCTGCGTCAGTTCAAGATTGGAACAAGCCTCATTGGAGTCCAGCATGGGCCAACGTTCACTCTGTATGAACTTGAGCTGCAGAGAGGTATACGTGTCAATTCCGTTCTGAACCTTGCGGACAACATTGCAATGGACCTTTCCGTTGCCAGCGTCAGAATCCTTGCCCCTATCCCCGGCAAGTCCGCCATTGGAATAGAGGTTCCTAACAAGAAGAGGGATACCATTGGATTCGATGTGATGATGCCAGCCCTCAAGTCCAAGAACTACAAGATCCCTATGGTTCTGGGAAGGACGATCACGGGTGAGAACATCGTCATAGACCTTGCCAAGACACCTCACCTCCTTGTCGCCGGTACGACGGGCTCTGGGAAATCGGTCTGTATAAACGGTCTTATATGCTCGGTGCTTTTCACGAAGTCTCCAAAGGAAGTCAGAATGCTTTTGGTGGACCCAAAGATGGTAGAGCTTTCAGTCTACAATGGAATCCCACACTTGCTGACGCCTGTCATCACGGAGCCAAAGAAAGCCATCAAGGCCATGAACTTCATCGTAGAGGAGATGGAGCGTCGTATGGCCCTCTTCTCAAGCGTGGGTGCAAGGAAGATAGAGGACTACAACGAAAAGATAGTGGAGAAGGGGCTGCTTAGGGTCAAGCTTCCATACATCATGGTCATAGTTGACGAGTTCGCGGACCTGATGCTAAGCGTTGGAAAGGAGCTTGAGGCTTCCATCAAGAGGATTACGGCCGTAGCAAGGTTCTGTGGGATACATTTGGTGCTTGCGACCCAAAGACCGTCGTCCGATGTCATAACCGGTACCATCAAGAGCAACATTCCAACCCAGATAGCGTTTGCGGTGTCCAATGCCCTGAACAGCCGAATCATCATAGACACAACCGGAGCAGAGAAGCTTCTTGGCCGCGGCGACATGCTGTACAACAGCCCAGAGGCCCGCGTGCCTGAAAGAATCCAGGGTGCCTACATAGACTCCGAGATTGAGGAAATCGTCTCGTTCGTGAAGACGCAGGGTCAGCCCGATTACATTGACGAGTCCTATTTCGAGGACGATGACGACGAAGACGAGGACGTTGACGATTCGTCCGTTTCATCCGGTGCAGAGGACCTTTTCATGAGGGCTTGGAAGATAGTGTCTGACAGAGGCGAGGCCTCAGCTTCGTATCTTCAGAGAAGGCTCAACATTGGATACAACAGAGCTGCGAACCTAATTGAGCAGATGGAGGATGCCGGCTACATTGGACCTGCAAGGGGTTCCAAGCCTCGTGAGATTCTTAGGATGTACGGATCCGATTGAGTTTGGTTCTATTGATTGTGGTCCATTGATTGGTCTATTAAGTTGAGGAAGAGCCGTTTGAGGCTTCTCATAGGATGAATATATGGAATTTAGCGAATTGCCTTTGCACGAGCAGGTGCTGGAAGGAACCAGAGCCGCTCATTTTACACAGTGCATGCCCGTACAGGAACGGGTGCTGCCCATATCCATAAGTGGCAGCGATGTCATGGTCCAGTCCAAGACTGGAAGCGGAAAGACCGCAGTCTATGTCATAACATTCTTGGAGAGGTTCCTTCGTCTGAGGGACGAGGGAAAGAGCTCTTCTTGCCTCATCGTGGCTCCTACCAGGGAGCTTTCGCAGCAGATATCTGACGATGCCCTGGTCCTGTGTTCACGGGTGGAGGGCTTCCATGTTGGGTGCTTCTATGGTGGAGTTGGCTACGAGCACCAGAGGAAGCTCCTGGAGATGGGATGCGACATCTATGTTGGAACCCCTGGAAGGCTTTTGGAGTTCATGGAGCACAGGGAGCTGGACTGCCGCCGCATAGATACATTCGTGATAGACGAAGCGGACCGCATGTTCGACATGGGGTTTTATCCTGACATAAAGAAGATGTTCCGCCTTCTTCCTCCACGAGAGAGTCGTCAGACCATGTTGTTCTCTGCAACCCTTGAAATGCGTGTGAGGGAGCTTGCGTGGGAGTTCATGAACGATCCTGAGGAGATAGAGCTTGAACCTGACCACATCACGGTCGAGAACATAACCCAGGAGCTCTATCATGTGGCCAAGTCCGAGAAGTTCCTTCTCTTCCTGCAGATACTTGCTTTGGAGAAGCCCGAATCTGCAATAGTGTTCACAAACAGCCGCCACATGGCAGCCGAGGTTGCAAGCCGTCTCAAGCTCAACGGCTACAATGCAGACTTCCTTACAGGAGACCTTCCACAGGGCCAGAGACAGGCCGCATTGAACAAGCTCAAAGATGGAAAGACCTCCATTCTGGTTGCAACGGATGTAGCCGCCCGTGGACTTCAGATAGACGACCTTCCCCTTGTCGTCAACTACGACATACCTGAGGACTACGAGAACTATGTTCACCGCATTGGCCGTACAGCCCGTGCCGGAAAGAGCGGAAAGGCCATAACGTTTGCAGACGAAGAGTTCGTATACGGCCTTGAGCCAATAGAAAAGTACATAAAGATGAAGATTCCTGTAGTATGGCCTGAGTACCTTCCTGACATAGAGGACAAGTCTCTTGGAAAAAGCTGGAACCTTGACAGCCGTTCGTCCCGTAGCTCCTCTCGTGGTTCTTCTTCAAGAGGCGGCTCCCGTAATGGAGGCTCTCGCAATGGTAGTTCTAGAAGCGGCGGTTCTCGCAAAGACGGTTCTCAGAAGGATGGTCTGCGTGGGGATTCGAAGCGAAACGATGGACAACGCATGGTTTCTGAAAGGAAGGCGTCTCAGAAAGACCAAAGGCCGGCCCAAAAGAGCTCCAGACCTCAGAAAGACACCGAGTCCGTGGACTACAAGTCCCTTGGCAGCATGACTGAAGAGGAAAGGCTTGCCTACTACAAGAGAAAGTACGGCTTTGAGACAAAGGGCGAGGCCAAGACTTCAGGAAAGAAAACCGCTTCAGGCAGACCTTCTATAAATACCGGAAATGGAAAGACCTCACGAAAGGAAACCTCTGGAAAGAAGCCCGTTGAAGGAAATACTGCAGAGAAGAAGGCTGAAGAGGCGAAGGTTCTTGAAGCCGGAAAAGCCGATTCCAAGGCATCTGAACCGCAGACAAAGACAAAACAGCCAAAGAAGCAGGGATTCTTCCAAAGATTGTTCTGGAGGAAGAACGGAGGTTCGAAGTGAGCCAATTGAAGCGCTTTTTCAGCTACTACAAACCGTATAGGGGACTGTTCGTCCTTGATATGGTTGCCGCAACTGCAAGCTCGTTGCTTTCCATCTTCTTTCCAGCCCTTACAAGAGAACTCTTGAAGACCTGGATACCAGAGGGCATGTGGATGCAGATCATCACATGCTTTGCAATGATGTTCAGCGTCTACGTCATACAGTCCATGCTCTCCTACATAAGGATCAAATGGGGCCATTTCCTTGGTGTGTACGTTGAGAACGACATGAGACGCGATATGTTCAACCATCTTCAGAAGATGAGCTTTGGATACTTCGACACCGCCAAGACGGGACACCTCATGAGCCGTATAACGAACGATCTCTTCCAGATTGCAGAGGTGGCCCACCACTGCCCGGAGGACTGCCTCATATCGGTTGCCACAATCCTTGGTGCATATATCGTGATGTTCAACTACAGTGTCCCAATGGCTCTCATTTCGTTGATTCCAATGCCATTTCTCGTAACCTGGGGCATCGTCTTTGGAGGAAAACAGAAGCAGACCTCAAGGGATGTGAGACGCCATGTGGCTGATGTGAACGCAAACGTAGAGAATTCCATCCAAGGCATAAGGGAAGTCAAATCATTCACAAGCGAAGAGTTCCAAGGGTCCCGTTTCAACGACTCGAACGAAGACCTCAAACAGAGCCGCAGGCACCAGTACAGCGTTATGGCCGCCTATGGCACAGGTATGAACTTCCTTAGGAACATGTACTACTTCACAACCGTCGTAGGAGGTGCCATCCTTATCTACAAAGGCATGATACAGTCCTACGACCTTGTTGCGTTCCTTTTGTATGTAAGCGTGGTCCTTGAACCAATAGATAGACTCATAAATTTCGTAGAGCAGCTCAACCAAGGCACCGCCGCATTCGAACGCTTTACGGAGATCATGGACATACAGCCAACAATAAACGACAAACCTGGAGCTGAAGAACTCAAGGTCTCCGCCGGAGACATACGCTACGACCACGTCCGCTTTGCCTACGACAGCAAGGAAGGGGAGGTCATAGGAGACCTATCGTTCGATATTCCAGGTGGATCGTCCGTTGCAATCGTGGGCGAGTCGGGTGCTGGAAAGACCACGACGGCCTCGCTTCTTCCTCGTTTCTATGAAATGGACAGCGGATCCATCACCATAGACGGTCAGGACATACGCGACGTCACGCAGGCCTCTCTTAGGCACAACATTGGATTCGTCCAGCAGGACGTGTTCCTATTCGATGCCGATATCCGTGAAAACCTGCGCTATGGCAAGCCCGATGCCACTGACGACGAGATGCTTGCTGCACTTGATGCGGCAAACCTTGGGGATTTCGTAAGGTCGTTGCCTGACGGGCTCTCCACAATGGTGGGTGAGCATGGTACAAGGCTCTCAGGCGGTCAGAAGCAGAGACTCTCCATTGCAAGGGTCTTCCTCAAGAACCCTCCAATCCTAATCTTCGACGAAGCTACGTCTTCATTGGACAATGAGAGCGAAAAGCTCATCCAGGATGCCTTTGCAAAGCTTTCCAAGGGACGTACCTCAATCGTTATAGCCCATCGTTTGACGACTGTGAAGGATGCCGATAAGATTATAGTGTTGGAGAAGGGACATGTGATTGAAAGCGGCTCGCACGATGAACTTCTTGCTGCAAACGGGCACTACGCCCATCTATACCGCAGGGACTTCGATTGAGCTGGTTTGAAGGAGAGGACTGACAGGTGCTTTACATTCTTTGGGGCTTCCTACTGGTGGTTCCTGCTTTTCTCATTTCGTTCCTATTTGGGATAATCCCAGGCTTCCTGCTCAAAGGAATCGGTCTAAGGAAGGCCGGTGATGCGTGGTCGTATTGGTTCGCCTATGCGATGTCTGCCTTCGTGATGCGTCTTGTGGGTGTGAAGATCCACACCGTTGGGGATGTGGATGACGTGCGTAGGCTGTCTCGCAGCGGAAGGCCTTTGTGTTTCGTCTCCAACCATACGAGCCTGTTGGACATTCCAGCCATCCTTTCCCTTCGTATAAGGACGGGTTTCGTGGCCAAGAAGGAGCTTTTGCTTGTCCCTGGCGTGAACGTGTGGGTTCTGGCCATACATTCCGTGTTCATCAACAGAAAAAACCTGAAAGAGGGTGCCCGCTCCATTGAAAAGGCTGTGGCCAACATAAGACAGGGTTATCCCATGTACATATTTCCAGAGGGCAAGCGCAGCAAGAACGGGGTGATTGGCTCGTTCAAGAAGGGCTCGTTCCGCCTTGCAACGGAGTCCCAGGCCCTCATAGTTCCAATCACCATAAAAGGGCTTAGGGTTGGCCTTGAGGACCGCCGCAAGCCGTTCCAGCATAGCGAATGCTGGATTCATTTTGGTTCTCCCGTCCAGTCTCCTCCGCGCTCCGACCGCGACGCCGTCTACGACATGATAGAGAACATAGAGGCCGGCATAAAGGACATCTACGAGGTGCTGTGAGGGTCTTCCCTTTCCATTGGGAGGTTTGTGCCTTACTGATGTCTACCTGCAATCTATGATTCTTTGGACTTCATTGGCGTCGATTGAGGCGCATTCTGCAATCGTCTGAACTGGGATTCCTTTGGAGTGCATGGCTTTGACCATGCGGTTTGTAGCGTTGGCTTCGCCAATGGAGATTCCCTTCGCCTCTCCGTCCTTGTACTTCTCAATGAGGTTCAGTTCGTATTTCATATAGCCCTGCCTCCAGTCCTCGTCCCCGTTTATGTCAAGCACGCATTCGTCCAGCCTCTCCACGAACTCGTTGCCGCTGTCCTTCCCGGTGCCTATGGATTCGATTCCTCCGTTGATGTAGCCGAAGAACGCATCCATGTTCTTTCCAAGCTCCCCGATGGAGCCCTTGGTGTTCAGGAACATGATACAGCG
>ULPT01002973.1_pt1 | contig 26891 bp, 15 predicted proteins | sample 1953751 | NCBI WGS metagenome assembly ULPT01 (sample SAMEA4835636, study PRJEB28245) | human gut metagenome | biome: gut microbiome; material: fecal sample | place: Denmark | collected 2008 | reverse complement strand
TTAGCCATAATTGTAAGAAATTTTTTCATATTTTCCCTCCTTGTCGAAATTTTACCATATTGGAGGGGTAAAAAGTCAACTGTTTTCTTCATTTTGCAAAAGATTTTTTTTGCATGTCCATATTATGTGCCAAAAAAGCAATTTTTATCAAAGATTTTGTCGAAAAATGCAGATTGTAACATTTTTATTTGCAGTTTAATACATTGTTAATGTGCAAGAGTTTTGCACAGAAAAGTCGTACATAAAGATAAATTATAGGAGGCACAAATGAACTTTTTTGGAGGCTCTAATTGTGGCGATGTCGGCAGAGAATGCGGTGGCAATGGAATGGATTGCTGCTCTCTTATCTTCTTGCTTTTGCTGTTACAAAACTGCGGTGGATGTGGAGGAATGAAAGGCGGAGAGATCTGCATTGATTGCGGAACTATCTTGTTCTTGATTTTGCTCTCAAACTTTGGTTGCGGTTGCAACAACGGCTGCAAATAATTCGCCCACATTTGAAAACCTCTGTCAGATTGACAGGGGTTTTCTTATATTCTGCGCCATTTTTAATCAAAAACATGTCAAAAAATATGAAAATTTTAAAAATATGATTTACTTTTTCTTATGTTTATTGTAAAATATTTTTGAAGGAGAGGTCTTATGAACATAAAAAAATATGGTGAGGGTGCCGAACTTGTATGGAAAGATAGAAAAAGATGGTGTGGAATGCCATTGTCATTTACACGCTATTATCTCATAAGAAAGAAAGGTTCTTGGTTTAAAATCTTTTCTGATATTGGATTTACTTATTCTTCAATCGAAGAAGTAAACTTGTATAGGATCTATGATATTTCATTAAGACAATCTCTCATGGGGAAGATTTTCAACACAGGGACGGTTATTTTGTTCAGTAATGATGAAAGAAATCCAAAATTTATTTTGAAAAATATCAAAAACCCATTTAAAGTAAGAGATATGTTCTCTAACTATGTTGAAGAGCAAAGAAAGCTCAACAATGTTCATATCACAGAATTCCAAAGCAAACCATAATTTGTTTGGTTTTGATTTTGGTATAAAACGAAAATTTTATAAAAAAAATATAAAATCAACAAAAATTGTTGACAACGCCCTTAAAATGTGTTAATATTTTAGGGCATATGGGGGTATGGCTCAGTTGGCTAGAGCACCTGCCTTGCAAGCAGGGGGTCGACGGTTCGAATCCGTCTATCTCCACCAAAATGATTTAGGCACACAACTATTTGGTTGTGTGTTTTTTATTTCTTTTCCATTTCTCTACTGTCTCCCACCTGTTGGCAAGTCCCAATTCAAATTCACAAAAGCAAATTGATTCACAACAAAAAAAAGACATGCCATTTGCATGTCTTTTTTCTTAAATTGCTTTTATTGTTTGTTTTCTTCTACCTTAGGTTCTGTCCCAACAAGATTTGTTTGATTGTTTGACACTCTTTTGCTCTCTTGTTTCATGTCAACAAGCACAAGCACTCCACACACAATCAAAACCAAACCACATGAAATAAATGTAATTGGCACAAACAAATTGTCTTTTCCGCCAAAGTTCAAGCATCCGAAAATGACACTTCCTGCTCCCAACGCCAATTTAAAAATTGATGATGTAGTGAGCAACTTTCTCTTCTTTTGGTAACTTTCTTCATTACATGAAACCGCTCCAAAGGAAACGCATGACATAATGAAATCAGCAAGTCCAACAAGTACCATCAATACCATAACAAGCATTAAAATCAAAACTGAAATCACTTCAGCACTCGCACCAGAAAGAGACCAAATCAAAAGGAAAAGATATCCCATATAGCCACTAAATCCAACAACGACCAATTCACATACAAGTGACAAAATTTCAGCAACCAAAGTTTTTGTTCTTTTCATAAAATCCCCCATTTTTGAAAATTTGAATAAAAAAGAAGCAAAGTGCCCCTTTTTATTTTTCTTCTTTTGTTTCTGGAGTTGTTTCTGCAACAACTTTTACTTCTTCAGTTTTTACTGCTTCAACTTTAACTGGTTCGGTAATTGGATTTTCTTGTTCTTTGTTGAATTTTTCAACTCTTGCTTTTTCTTGTGTCAAGTCCATGATATACAAAACATTGGCAGCAACAAGTGCAGCGGCACAAATCAAAGAAAAAACAATTGTTCCAGCATCAGATTCAAAGCAAGATGCAATAAACATGATTACAACCAAGAAATTGAATACGATAGTTGCGATTGTTACACCCTTTCTCTTTGCATACTTTTCTGGTAAGCCATTGACATGCCCAAACGTTACACAGCTCAAGACAAGAGATGTAATCAAAAACAATTCAAGCACAACAGCAATTCCAATCATCATAACAACAAGAGACTTTGCTTCTGGATCAGTTACTTGTGAAATAAGTGACATATACAAGAAAATAACATAAAATGTTGCAATAACTTGAATTCCTGTTACTGTTGTTCCCAAAATTGAGGCAACAAGACTTTTTGTTCTCTTCATTTTTATCCTCCCATTAAAAAATCAAAAACTAATTTAACTTTTGTTAGTTTTATAATATCATAACATTTATCTTTGTGTCAATCTCCTTAGACAAAAATTTGAAAAATGTTGAAAAATAGTCTATTGTGGCACAGCGCACACAATAGACTATTCTAAAAATTCAATTATTATTCTACTTTTGCAGTTTCTTCTGTTTCTTTTCCTTCGTTGACTTCTGTTGGTTCTTGTTTTGCGATTTCAAGTTCGTTTTTCTTTTTCAATTCTTCCAAAATTTGTGTCAACAACTCCTCTTGTGTTGGCTTTGGTGCAACTGGTGCTGGTTTGTTTTTCTCACGAAGTTCTGCTGTTGCTTTGATAACTGCGTGATAATCTTTCATGTTTACACCTTGTTTTTTCAAAACTTTTCTTTCTTCTCTTGTAGGACGTTCTTTAACACTCTTCTTCCACAAGCCTTGTGCGTCCATCATAATTCTGAGCACTGTAAAAAGAACAAATGCAATGATGAAGAAATTTAGAATTGCAGTGATAAATGCGCCCCAATCAATGTAAATACTCTTTGTAAGGTCAATCACACCATCAGCGTCTTTGACAACTTTCAAAAACGTATAAGCAGATTCAAGTCCTGCTCCACCAAGTGACAAAAGCCAATTGATGCAAGGCATAATGATTTTGTTTGTAAGTGCTGTAACGATTGCTGTAAACGCACTGGCAACAATTACGCCGACTGCCATGTCAACAACATTCCCACGGCTGATAAATTTTTTGAAATCGCTAAAAAATTGTTTTATCTTTTTCATAATTTTCTCCTGCCTATATAATAGACCAAAAAGCGACAAAAATCAAGGTTTTTCGTGGCAAAACAAAAAGAAAATCATACAAACAAAATCTTTTAAAAAGAAAAATCACCACTTGGGTGATTTTTGATTTCTGTTTTGTTTTCTAGTCTTTGATTTTTCAAATTTATGGAACAAGTTTGAATGACATATCTCCATCATATTGAATGTTTGAAACGATATATCTCAAAACTGTATAGATTTTTCCATCTGCACTAACAGATAATGGTTCCATTTTTGAATTGCTTATTTTTTGGTTTTCAATCTTAAATTCGTGTGAGCCAATTGGAGATTGTGATGTAAGCCTAAAACATACAACTGCTTGTCCAGTCACAGCCAATTTGATGCTTTCGTCTTTGGTAAGCTCTGCCAATTCCAAATTTTGAAAATCAGAATTTTCAGTTGCAATAGCATATTCAATTCTTTCAATTCTTGGGTCTTCAAATGAATAAGAAACATCGATGTTTTTTGTGAAGTCCTTGAAATTTGTAAATTCAAATGTTGTTTCTTTTGAGCATACAAATTCAAGTTGGAAACTATCAAATTTCCCTGTTGTTGAATTGTAAAATGCTTTAAAAGTGTATCCACCAGCAATGCTTTTTGTGACATCTGCAGTTGCACCCGCAAGTTGTTCTTTGACATTCAAAATCTTTTCTTGATTTGCATTGATGTCATAATCATACAAGTCAGACTTTGAATAATACGCTTGATTTACTTCGTCATAATTGTAAGACCAAATAACGGCATTTCTAAGTCCTTCCAAAGATGTGTATTCGCCATTTTCATTAACTCCAGAAAAGCCTAATTTATCACCATTATCGTTTACAAGCCAAATGCTTGGTATAATCAATGGGTTTGCCAATGATAGTCCTTCAATGGAATTTGCTCTCAAAATGTATGACGGAACAAGATATTGATAGCCACTAACAGAAATTCTGTAAACATTTCCTCCGCCTGTTGTGCATGGTGTGATGTTTTTTGGGATTTTAAATTGAACAGTCAATCCGTCATCACTTTCACCAACTTTTTCAAGTTCGAGAGTATTGATTGAGACTTTCATGTTTGTGTAATCAATTTTGCTTGAATCCAAAAGTTTTTTTACTGAAACCAATCCCTCTTGATTATAATTTATGATTTCTTTGTCAATCAAAACCTCATAAGTCATGTTTTTCTCTGGCAAAGATATGTTGAAAGTGCGATATTCAATATTTGAATAATCTACAACAATTTTGTAGTCATTATATGACAAAAGTTCGCCAAGTCCTAAAACATATATATCTCCGTATTGTGTCATAACTACTGGATCGGCAACTCCGTTTTGTCCCATAATGCCAAATGGATTTGCATTTTCCAAATCAAAAGGAATAACCCCTTCAATTTCAACTCGAATAGAATTGTATCTGTTATAAAGTTCTTCTCTTTCATCAAATGTTCTTGTAAAAGAAAATCTTTCTTCTGCTGTAACCAAATCGTAAAGATTTTTATATTCTGGAGCAGTTTCGCCTGTTTCATCGTCCAAATCATCAAATGTTACACAAACTTGCGTCATCTTCAATTTTGAAACAACTTCTTCATCGTCAAGCCCAACCGCATCGAATGAAAATGTTGATGTAATTTTGTCTACTCCTGAAAGTTCTATCTTGCAATTTTTGCCTTTCGCCAAAACAAAATGTCCATACATCAAACTCTCTCCAGATGAAAATGGACTATATTTGCTGTTTAAAATAATCTCTTGGTCTGCCCCATTTACTGTGATAACAAGATTTGAAAAATCCACGCCATATTGGTTTGCTGTAATCTCAACCTTCACAGCATCGCCAGAAGCAACTTTAAACTTTTTCTTTTCTCCAATTTCAATCTTTTCTCCTGCAGTGCTGAAACCAAGTTCGACATACTGCTCTGTCTTTTCGTCCATAGAAAATTGGACATTGTATGCATCATTTGAGCATGAACACAAAAAAACACCTGCAAACAGGGATACACAACAAATCGTCAACATTGAAAGAATCTTTTTCATATTTCCTCCACATTTTGTCAATTTCTTTTTTAGTATATCACAACTTGCAAGTTTTACCTAACAATTTTGGAATTTTGCGAAATGTGTATAAGAACAAAAAAAGCACTTGAAGTGCTTATTTTGTATAATCGTTTTCTTGTTGTTTTTCCTCGACATTCTTACTGTTTGTCTTCGTCATGTTTTTATCAAGAATTTTTGTAAAACGTTCTTGCATTCTTTCAAAATGCCCCAAATTTTTTTGTCTTATATCTATTTCTTTCTCTTGTAACTCTGAAAGTTCTTTGTGGCTTACGACAGTAAAAATATAGCCATATTTCGTTTGACGAATATGTGATTGAAGGTATTGGTTAAGATCTTTAATGTCTGTTTCAAATACACGATTTTCAATTTCATTGTCATAAATTGCAAGTCCATCAGTGCACAATTTAATAAATTTGTTTACAACTGGCAATTTGCTGTATGGTATGTTTGGATTTTTTGCTGCTTTTTGAAGTTTAACCAAATTCAAATTTAATTTTGCTGTTGGTATATTGTCAGCAAGTTCCCACATTTTTACATCTTCCAATTCTTTCTCGTTCTTAGAATAAATTTCTGCAAAGCGGTCGCTCATTGCATTAAATTCTGCTAAATGTTTTTCTTTGAGATAGCCATAGCTAGTCCCTTTTGGAGAATTTTCCAACTCTTTGCTTCTTACAATCTTGAATGTATGACCGAAAAGTCCAACTCTTGCGATGTGTTTGTCAAGAAATTCGTTTAATCTTTCTACATCTTTGTCAAATTCAGGTGTATCAAATTGTCTTGAATAAATATCAAGTGCACTTGTACACAAAAGATTGAAATTGTATGCTCTTGTTTTTATTGAATAAGGCACCTTGCTGTCTTTGTCAATCTTTTCAAGCAATCCCAAATTTTTCCTTAATTTTGAAATTTGAATTACTTGCTTTGCATAACCATCATGCCACTCATATACATTGTAAATTTGATCAAAATCCAAAACTTTGCTGGTTGTGTATTTCAAAATCGCATATTTTGGATCCTTTTTGATAAGCTTTCTTGCTTTTCTTACTTCTTTTTTTTCTTTTTTTAATTCTTTTTCCAAGAACATTTCTTCATCAGGCATAAATATTACCCCTCCATATACGAATATTATAACACACATATTTAAAGATTTCAAGGGGCAATCCCTGCTATCGTTTGGAATTGACAAAAAATTTGTGTATAATATGTTTGTAAAAAGGAGAGATTATGAGAAACACAAATTTAATTATTGATATACACGGCAGGCAAATTTTGGACAGCAGAGGAAATCCTACTGTTGAAGTAGAAGTTACTCTTGAAGACGGAACTGTAGCCTTGGCTGATGTTCCATCTGGAGCATCAACTGGTGCTTTTGAAGCAGTTGAACTTCGTGACGGTGATAAATCAAATTATTTGGGAAAATCTGTTGAAAAGGCAGTCAAAAATGTAAACACCGAACTTAAAGATGCAATCGTAGGCATGAATGTTTATGAACAAATCGCAATCGACAACAAAATGGTTGCTTTGGATGGGACTCCAAACAAAGGGCGTCTTGGTGCAAACGCCATTTTGGGTGTTTCACTCGCAGTCGCAAAAGCAGCAGCACAATCACTTGAAATGCCACTTTACAACTATATTGGTGGATGTAACGCACATACTCTTCCAGTGCCTATGATGAACATTATCAATGGCGGAAAGCATGCAGACAACAGCGTAAACATTCAAGAATTTATGATTATGCCAGTTGGCGCAAAATCTTTCACAGAAGCTTTGAAAATGTGTGCAGAGGTATTCCACAACCTTAAATCAGTTTTGAAAGGCAAGGGATATAGCACAGCAGTTGGAGATGAAGGTGGTTTTGCTCCAAACTTCGCAAACGATGAAGAAGCATTTATGTGTATTGTTGAAGCGATTGAAAAAGCTGGTTACAAACCAGGAAAAGATTTCTGCTTGGCTGTAGATGCTGCCGCAACAGAAATGTATGACGAAGCAGAAAAAATCGGCAAAAAAGGCTGTTATTATTTCTGGAAAGCAAAGAAATTATACACATTGGACGAAATGGTGGATTTCTGGGTTTCTATGGCTAAAAAGTATCCAATCATCTCTTTGGAAGACGCTCTTGCAGAAGAAGACTGGGACGGCTGGAAAAAACTTACTGAAAAACTTGGTGACAAAATCCAACTTGTTGGTGATGACCTTTTTGTAACAAACACAGAAAGACTTGCAAAAGGCATAAAACTTGGAGTTTCAAACTCAATCCTCATCAAACTCAACCAAATCGGCACATTAACAGAGACTTTGAATGCAATTCAAATGGCAAACAGAGCCGGATACACTGCTGTGGTTTCACACAGAAGTGGAGAAACAGAAGACACAACAATTGCCGACTTGTCTGTTGCATTAAACGCCGGACAAATCAAAACTGGTGCTCCTTCAAGGACCGACAGGGTTGCAAAATACAACCAACTTTTGCGTATTGAAGAATCTCTTGGTGATATTGCGACGTATCTTGGAAAAGAAACTTTCTTCAATCTCAAATAAAACCATAAATATTACACAAAAAGAAAACGCTTCATTTTTTGAAGCGTTTTTATTTTATATTATTGTTTTGCTTTTTTAATGGAACAAGTTTTTACATTTTTTATTCATATCTTGGTTGTGATCTTTTATTGTTTGTTTTCCACCAAGATCAAGTGCTCGATAATATGGAACAAACTTCGTGCTACCACCAATTTGATAAGGCAAGGAGATGATGTTTTGATTGTAATTTTCTATGACTTTTCCACAAGTTGGATCAACAATCACCCACTTTCCATCACAATAGCATTCACAAAATGAATGCCCCACATTCTTTTGAAAGCTTTCTCCTGCATTCAATTTCATAAGCCAACTATACTCTGCAGCATGTAAAAATGTTGTAGGAATTTTTAGTTGTCTTGCAAGAGTCGCATAAACAGTGCAATAGTCTGTGCAACCAGTTGCAAATCCACTTTTCCAAATTTCTTCAGCTGTTCGATTAAACTTGTTTGCTTGAATAAACTTCTCATCCGTCGCAGGCTTAATGTTATGTAAAATCCATCTTGCTAAACTTGTCAAAACTGATGCTTGTTGTCCAGATTCTTTTTTGTTGTCAAAGTCCATAAAGACTTTTTCTTTGACAATGACTCCACTCAAAAATGGTTTTGTCAAAGCCCCTTCTTTTAAATACTTTTCGGTGTCAAAACTTTTGTTTAGTTTCTCCATCATATCCCCTTATGCTTATATTATATCACATTGTTCAAAAAAATTAAAGGGGTAAATCAAAAAAAACAAGCATTTCGCCTGTTTTTTATTTCATCATATTGTGAACAAAATGTTGTCTTTCCAAATTGTTTTCAAGACAAATCAAAAGTTCTAATGGACGAATATCTATATTTTTTAGTTCTTCAAGCGTCAACCACTTATAAACATGATGTTTAATTTTTCCACAATCATTTTCTTCATAAACAAAATCTTTTGCCTCAATCTTGTGTTTCGGCTTCAACAAATAATAAAAGCCTACTTCATGAAATGGTTTGCCATCACCTCTATCCCAAAAAAGCTGAATATCTGCTAGCAACTTCTCTATTTCGGTTTCTATTTTCGTTTCTTCAAAAAACTCTCTCACAACGGCATCATCAGTACTCTCACCTATGGTAACATGTCCACCAGGAAAACTCCAAAAGTCACATTCGCCAGAATTCCCAATCAAATATTTTCCATCTATCTCAACAACACCACAAGTTCGCAACTTGAATGCCCCATCGTCTTTCCAAATTTTGACATCTCTTGCCATTTTTTCTCCTATGTTTAAAAGTCTCTCACAATCAACACATTGAAGTTTGTATAATTTTGGTGCACCCAGAAGGACTCGAACCCTCCATAATCGTTCCGAAGACGATTGTGATATCCACTTCACTATGGGTGCAAATAATGATTTTTGCATTCAAATTATATCACAAATTTTGCATAGTTTGCAAGTTTTCATTGTTATACATATGGACTGACAAAACAAAATTTTCAAAAAAACATTTTATTTGTTGCTTTTTTTTATTATAATGTTTAAAATAAGGATAAGTATATATAAGGAGAAATCATGTCAAAGAAAACTAAAACAAACTTAATCATTCTCGTAGTTTTGACAGTTTTGGGATATGTTGGTGGCGCTGCATTGTGCTACTTTCTTGAACGTGACACTAGCATAACTTTTGCCCAGGCATTAACAAACTGGGAATATGTTGGCATTGGTGCTGGCACAGGACTTTTGCTTGGACTTGTATATTTATTTATGTCAAAACCAAAGAAAAAAGAAGAAAACAAATCACAAGGAAAAACTGCAAGTGGACAAGAAATGTCTTTGTCTTATGATGCTCAATGGCTCAAGCCTGAAGACATTGCAAATCAAAAAGGGCTTATCGCAACGACTTGGTCTCATTTGCCATCACTTAAAAACACAGGCATAGTTTTTAGAAACCAAATTGAAAATGGCAAATATCAAATTGCAATGAAAGACGAGTATCACTGTTTGATTATCGGAACAACCGCTTCCGGCAAAACAAGTGCCTGCCTTGTGCCTACAATCAGAATTTTGGGACACTCTGGAGAAAAACCATGCATGGTTATCTCTGACCCAAAAGGCGAACTTTACACAAAAACAAGCAGAATTTTGGAAGATGAAGGATATAGAGTTTTAACACTCAACTTGCGTGATGCATTTTCATCTACAAGATGGAATCCAATGGAACACGCTTATGAAACATACCACAAAGGCAAAAATTGCAAAAATAACATCAAAAAGTGTTCAAACGGAACTGCACCAAAATTGGCTGGTTATCAAGAAATCCCTGGTGAAACTTATGGACAAGAATGGTATGGATTTGAAGGTGTTGCATATCCAAACGAAGATAGTTTGAGAGTGGCGGTTGCAAGTGCGGAACAAGTTTATTGTGACCTTGCACAAAACGAACTTCGTGAAATCTGCAATACTATTGCTCCAAAATCAAAAGCACAAGACCCAACATGGGAAGAAGGTGCACAAGACTATTTGTATGGCTGTGCTCTTGCTATGCTTGAAGACAGCCTTGACCCAGAACTTGGCATGACAAAAGAAAAATTCAATTTCTTTAACCTTTACAAGATTGCAACATTCCGTGACCCAGATGCCGAAGCTCCATTTGAAACAGTAAGAAAATATTTGTTGCAAGGAAGAGATGAAGCAACATCAACTGTTCCAAACTTGACATCAGCTGTTATCAACAACTCTCCAAACACAACAAAATCATATATTGGTGTTTTGAACGGGAAAATTTCATTCATGAACGACATTGGTATTTCATATTTGACATCTCAAAGCGATATCAATTTTGATGATTTTACAAGCAAACCAACAGCATTCTACCTTATCATTCCTGATGATAGAGAAGAAAGACACAACCTTGCAATCCTTTGCTTGTCACAACTTTACAAAAGACTGGTTGACAAAGCCAATTCATATCACGACAAGAAATTGCCAAACCATGTTTACTTCATTTTGGAAGAATTTGGTAACTTGCCACCTATCCCTAAATTTGATAGTATGATTACAGTTTCCCGTGGAAGAAACATCTTGTATGAAATGGCTGTTCAATCTTACACACAATTGGAAACAAAGTATGGTGCAGACGCTGCAAAAACAATCATTGGAAACTGCAATGCTCAAATTTATCTTGGAACTGACGACCAACACACAAGAGATGATTTCTCAAAAATGTGTGGTGAAGTTCAACTTTTGCATGAAGAAAAGAGCACAAGCACTTCCAAAAACGAAAAAGACAAAGACGGAAAGAGCACGAGCACAAGTGTGCAAACTCAAAGAACAACAAGAGCGCTTATTACTCCTTACGAACTTGGTCAAATTGAACGTAATACTGTGATTGTAAAATTGTTTAGATATAATCCAATGAAAATCAAACAAACTCCAAACTACGAAACACCTTTCTTCTATAAGAAAGATGCCGAACAACCAGTTGGAATTATGAAGAGCTTGGACACACAAAAAGTTTATTATGACATCAAACTCAGAAACAAAAAGGTTTTGAAAGCATCAAATCCATTTGATTTCTAAAATAAAATGAATTTAAGCCAAAAAAAATAGCCCATTGATATGGGCTTTTTTATTGCAATGCAAAACACATTTTTGCCATACTGCATAAATAAAAACATGGAAAATATCTATGATGATGAATTGATGCCAGAAAATTTTGAAGAAATCGCAAAAGCATATTCTCAATCTTTGAAGAAAAAAGGTTTTGTTTTTGTCAGACTTGAAGAAGAAGAGTTTTGTTTGCTCTTAAACGAAATTTTAATTGTTATCGAAAAAATGCTTGCTTGCCTATGCAAACTAAAAAAACATATAGACAGCATAATCTTGCAAGAAAGATTGATCGAATCTGAAAATTTGTTGTGTGAAAAATTTGGAAACAAAAAACCACACAAATTTAAATGTGTGGTTGATGAAAATCAAACTTTTTTCAGTCTAGTAAGCCTTGAAAATATGCTTATCCTAAAATTGATGCTTCTTTCAATCAAAAGTGGCGAACTCGAACTTTGCAACTGCATCATCACAAATATATCAAGCATCTTTGCGGAAAGTTTTTCATGTGAAGGATTTGCCCCTGAATTTTTAAGAGACTAAAAATTCCACAATTTCTGGTGTGCATTTGTCAAGAGCATTTGAAAACGGTCTATTTTTTTCTGGTGCATAATTTGACAAAACTTGCTTAAACTTTACAAGTTGTTTTGGGTCAAGCTTCATTTCATCCACAATCCCCTCACAAAGCAAGTTGCTTACCACAAACAACGCATTGTCCTTTGTGATATTTTTTCTTTTCAATGCCATCTCCAAAATTTCATCATCATCAAAAATTTGATTTAAAGATGGATTTAAGAAAAATTCAAGTTTTTCAAGTGCAAATTCGTTACCATTTGCACCTGCCAAAATCTCCCAAGACATATAATATTCAAAGTTTGGATACAATCTGTCAGGAATACCTTTGTTGAAGAAATAAGCTACAACATCTTGTGCAATAGGGTCATTTGCCATCGCTCTTGCACACAGCTCTGTGAAAGAGTCAGAAAAAGTATTGTCGTCAGCGCTGTCCAAAATTACTCTTCTCAATTTTACAAATTCATTAAAAGCGGTTGCTCGTGGCGTAAAATCTCTATAATCCAATTTCTTCTCCTTGTTATAGATAGATTATAGCGAAAATTTTTAAAAAACACAACAAAAACAAAAAATTTTTATACAAGTGTCAAAATTTTAACAATAACATTTTGATGTTCGTTTTTGTTTAGCCAAGATATAACAATCTGTGATAGTAAATTCCATCATTGGCAGTGCAAAAAGCACAAAGTCCAAAATGGCAGCACTTAACACTACAACAATATAGACAATGTTTGATACTACCAAGAAATAATCAAACAGCACAATGATCATAAATGCAAGAGACATTGCCACACAAATTGACGCAAGCGAAACCAAAGCCCAGAAGAAAATGGCCCAGCGATAGCCCTTTGTGAGTTCTTTGCTCAACATAATTATTCCTTTAACATCAAGGTCGTCACTCTCATACAAAATCAGCCCTGTAAAAGACAAATTTAACAGACAAATCACTCCAGGAACAATAAACATCACTGTCCAGAACAAGACCATGAATATTTTGGCAACCGCCATACAGAAAATTTTTATATACTTCTTGATAGAAACAAAGACATCTTCATATCGACAATTTTGTCCTTTTTCTTTCTTATATATATAACCCCACAAACCTATTTCAAAGTAAATTGCAATCAAAAAAGGTAACCCAAAACTTACGACAGGAATAAACATTGAAAGCACAATAGCTGTCAGTGCAATCAGATTTGCCAATATGGCATCATAAAGCGTTCTTGAATAATTTGAACTTAAAAACAAATTCATCTCTTTTGCCATCGCCGAATTGTCAAAAGTTTCAAGATATTCAATAGGATTTGTTCCCACAACTCTTTTTCTAGGCTTGGATCTATCTTGTAAAGTTGGTTTTTTATTTTTCTTTTTTATGTTTTTGTCCATACAACGATTATTTCAATAAAAATAATTTTTAATCAAAACTTTTTAAGTAATACTTTTATTAAAAAAACATTATCAATTTCGATAATGTTTTTTAGTATTTGTATTTATATCTTTTATAAGATTGGTGAGAATAATCTAAAAATCGCCTGTGCAAATTTTGTTAAGAAAAGTTTTTTCTTAAAGTATTTTACATCTGCCATAAAGCAGTGTTTCAAATCTTCCTCAAAATAACTTTTGTATTCTTCGTTTTTTTCTTTTGAATAGATGATAACCGTATCTTCAAAGTTTAAACTGAAAGAGCGATTGTCCAAATTGCAGGTGCCAATAGACAAAATTCCATCATCTACAACTAAAGTTTTGCTGTGTAAAAATCCATCATAAAAATATATTTCTGCCCCAAGTTCGGCAAACTCTTTCAAATAAGATTGAGTCACCCAAAAGACTGTTTGATGGTCTGGTTTATAAGGCACCATAATTTTTAGCTTAACTCCACTAGCGATTGCAACTCGAAGTGCAGTCATAAAAGCTTCATCAGGAATGAAATATGGTGTTTGAATCAAAATTTCTTTTCTTGCATTTGTAACAAGTTTTATATATGCATCTTCAATGTTGTGAAGTGGACTATCTGGCCCAGAAGTGATAACTTGCACAAAAGCATCTCCGTCAGTTTCTGGCTCTGGGAAATACCCCTTTTCCATATAAACATGGGGCTCTACATTTTCTTTCTTTACATAACGCCAATCGTTTAAAAAAGCATTTTGCAAAGGATAAACACCCGTTCCAGTCATGCGAATGTGAGTATCTCTCCATGGTGATAGTTTTTTCTTTTTCCCCATATGGTCATCACGAATATTTACACCACCTGTATAAGCAATTTTTCCGTCAATAACTACAATTTTTTTGTGATTACGATAATTCATTTTAAGATTTATCATACGAATATGGGCAAATGGTGGAAAAAATTCTGCAACTTCTCCACCAGCATTTTTCAACTTTCTAAAGAACCTTCTTGGAGCACCCAAACATCCAATTGAATCATAAATAAGTCTAACATTTACCCCTTCTTTCGCTTTCTTGATAAGAGTGCTCATTACTCTTTGCCCTGTTTTGTCATCTGCAAAAATATAGTATTCAATATTGATGCTTTGTTTTGCATTCTCCAAATCTGCAATCAGAGCATTGAGTTTGTCTTCTCCACTTGTGAAAATCTTTATCTCATTCTTTGGACACAAAATACTTCCATAATAATAACAACATTTCACAATGCCAGGCACGGCTGGATCAAGAGCTTTGTCTTCTTCAGAGGAAAAATACTTTTTTATCTGTTCATCATATTCAGTTTCATAAAGTTTGTGTTCTTTAATAAGTTTTTTAACTCTTATGGAAAGTCCACTGCCAAAAATGATGTAAAGTAAAAATCCAATCCAAGGCAAAAATGTCAACACTGTCAACCAACTTATAATGCTGGTCAATTTTCTTCTTTCAAAGAAAATCATGGAGATGGCTATTAAAAAGTTAAGAAAGATGTAAGATATAAACACCCAAAACCATACATTCACAAAAATTTCCTCCGATAAATTTTAATTTAGAAAAATTATTCTACTGTAAATCTCAATGTGATTTTATAATATTTCCCATTTACCAGAGCATAACATTCTCTTGTTTCGCTTTTGGTAATTGTCATCTCTTCAATATTTTGCAATGATGCTCCACTAATTGTGTAATAAGAGATAGTCCCCGTAAAATCAGCATTCCCAGTTTTCGTTTTTACTTCATCATTCAAAGAAGTAGAAAGAATGAACGTAGCACCAGTACTTACAGTTTTTGAAATTTCAATTTCCCTTTGATAAACAAAGAACGTGATTTCATATTTTGCAAATTTTGTGCTTCCATTTTTGTCAGTATATTCAACAAAATATTTTTGAGCAACAAGACTTTCGCCTTTATCATCATAAGCAAAAGCACTTGTGACACCATAGTCATTCATTAAACTTACTGAAACACTAGAATCAATTCCTTTGTCTTTTTGAATTGCTTTTTTAATTGTGTTTTCTGCAGTTTCTGGCTTAGCCCCAGCAACAATAGAAACACCCAATTTGTTTATTGTAGAAGAAGTAAATTTGTAAGTTACATTATACAAAACAATATTTTTAATATCGCCCTTGCCTTGCTCTTTTATTACTGCGATGTAATTTGCACCAATATAAGTATTTTCTGCATAGGCAAAAGATTCAGCGGTTCTCTTTGTTATTGTTTTCGTATCTATGATTTTATAAATATCAACTCTTTCGTTTTCTTTCAATTCAACCAAAGAAGAAAGTTGGAATGTGGCTTTAGAGTTTAATGCAACAGAAATCTTTCGTTCTTCACCATACACAAAGAAGTTTTTGCTTACAAGTTTTGATGTGTTTGTTGAAGCATTTACCACAACATATTCTTTCGTGTAAATTCCAATTTCAGCACTTGCAAAAGTTGTCTCTTCTGAAAATTGTCCATTAGTAATGTCATACCATGTGTTGTCCGCAGAATTATCCAACTTTATGTTTTCATTTATTAGTCCATAAGTGCTTTGACTCTCTGTAACAGAAGTGTCATATACAAATATTTTAATTGTTTCATTTGTTATTGATTTTATATTCCAAGCAGAACTTCTAGAAACAGCAACTACTTCGATTTCATATGTACCTGTCTCATTAAATGTCCAAGTGTTTACATTGTTGAAGTTGACATATGTTGTTGTTTCTGATTTCTTATATGATACCAAATGATAATTGACATTTTCCCAGTTCAATTTAAATAATTCTGCAAAGTTTACTTCATTTCCTACTTCTACAGAAAATTTTGAAGCTGTCAAACATCCTTTTTGGCCTATTGTTGATGTTGATGTGGTTACACTTCCATAAAGATTATATCCAGTAGGGATTGTTAAGACACTATTTGCTATACGCACAAACTTTCCACCAGGTGTAATCATTCTTGTCGGCTCATTTTCTGCATTAAGATAAATTCTAAATGATCCAAGTTTCAATCTTGTGTTTATGTCTTCAAAGTTTCCATCATATCCAGACACCTTGCAATAAACATTGACAGTGATTGTATGAGACACAAAATTAAAATCTTCTGTTGTTGTTATAAGTCCAGTCTCATCAATAAATGCCGAACCAGAGCCACCTGAGCCTGTATTGATTTCATAATACAATTTATAGTAGTTTTCTCCAATACCACTTAAAGATTGAGATTCTGAATTTTTATTGTAAAGATTGATTCCTTCTGCCCAATCTGAAAGTTGCATTACATAATAAGAGTTTGTTCCATTTGAAACTTTAAGATATTTGTTTACCTTTATAGTTTCTTCATCATCTGTAACATTTTCATTTGTTGCCGCTTTGTAATAGATTGGATAAACATTGAAAGTTTTTACTGTTTGATATACTTTCTTACCATTATACAAGAAATACAATGTTTCAGCTTTGTAATTTTGATTGTTAAGTTCTGCAACATTTTCAATGTTCATTCTTAAAGATTTTGTATTATCATACTTCTCAATTGTTGCAGATGCTTTTCCATTTGTGTCAACAGCAATTGTTTTGCCATTATAGAAGAGTCCAGGCGTTCCTGACTTTGAAACAACCATTATATAGAAATTTGAAGTTGTATCAAGATTTTTTGTAAGCCCAACAATGCTTGTTGAAATGCCCACATATTCTTTTACAGTATAAGCCTTATTGTTTGTCAAAGTAATAATGTTTGCAATTTTAGTTGTTCCAGTGCTGTCTACCAAGCTTCTTGTATCAATATCAACACTTGTTATGTCATTATTGTTTACTACAAGAGAAACACTTTCTCCAGATTTCAACTCAACTTCCAATGTGTCATTATAAACATTCTCCGAATCGCTAGAAACTGGTGAAGAGCCATCATAAACAATTTCACTTGAAAAGATGTTGCTAAGATCTTGTTGCCTTTCCAATGCAACATAAGATGTTACCTGACATGTATTATTTTCTGCGTCGGTCAAAGTAATAACCATCTTTACTTGAGGCAAAGCATTTCCATTTCCATACAAATAACTGTCATCAATAACTGGAACTGTAAAGCCCATTTTATCATAAGTGTAAGGCTTTCCTGTTCCCAAGTTTTTTCCATCTGTTGCGAATGAATATCCTTTGTTTGTTATTAAGTATTTGTCTGCTGTGTTATTTGAACTGCATGTTCCAATCTTTTGTTCGTCATAGTAGAATTCAATGTTCTTTACACGAATTGAATGAACTCGTGAAGTTAAAACAGAATTCAAGTCAATTCCGCCATATGTGTTTTCATATCCATATGCTGTTATGCCAGTCAAAATTATACCCTTTGGTTCTGTTTCTCCAGATTCTGTTCCAAACAATGGATCTTTATAATCACTAGAAGGTGTGTGGACTTGATCGATTGTCACATTTTTATATGTCCCGTCTGGGTTCTTTTCATCACCTGCATCAACATATTCAATTTTGTATGAATTCAAAACACCTTCACTTGCAATTGCTTTCACGTAGATTACACATGATGCCCCTTCCAAGTTCTCAGATGTGACTGAATCAACTTTTGTTGAAGCCTCATCCATTCCTTGTCTCCAACTATTGTCATCACTTCCATCTACGATATTTACTTCATCTGCCCTAGTAAATGTTTTGTAAATTTTGCTACCAGCAGTCAACCCCTCTACACCTTTTGTAAGGGTTGCTTCAATAATCATCGTTTCAATATTGTCTTTACCAGTAATTTTTAAAACATTAGCATAGTCATTTGAATCTACTTTCTTTCTATATATGATATTTTGGTAAAGTTGGTAAACCCCGCTTACATCTTTCGCTGGTGTAACAGTTTGATATCTAAGCCCAACAGCAACCACATCACCTTCTTTCAATGTTTGTGGTGCAGAATAAATTGTTGGATTTTCATTTGCAGAAATCTTTATATAAAATTTTGCTTTGTAACCAAAATCATTTTCAAGTTCAAAAATATATCCTGTTGTTCCAAGAGTGATTGGAGAAATCGTTACTCCAACATTGTTTAAACTGTCATTCAAAGTTTTGCTCTTATAAAGAGAACCTATTTTAATCCAACCATTGGCACCCCATGTATCAGACTCGTTTAGTAAATCTTTCTCATTATATCCTTGCTTGCCAAGATCTGTATTATATGAATATGTAAACTTATTAGCACTATTAGCCGTTTTTCCATACATATTTGCAACAATCACTGATGTTGCTTTTCCAGTATCTGTTGGTTTTGTTGTCCAGAAATTCACTTTCGCAGCACCATTGCCAGCCTCATAAACAATGTCATATGGTGCGACATAGTTGCTTGCAACTGTCTGTCCATCAACAATTTCAGTTGATGCATTATTGAAGATTTGAGAATCTTCATTTTGGCTCTTAAATTTCATTGTTGAATTTGGCAAAACTTTAAACAAAATGTTATGTGTAGAAGCAATAGGATTTCCCAAGCCTACATTAACTGTATAAGTCACTCTCATCATAACATGGTTACCATCATTGTTTGCACCTTGTGCGTTGATGTTGTAATCTACTGTCTTTCCATTTTTCAAGATACCCGACAATGTGATATAGTTTTTGGTCAAATCTTCATTTGAGCCAGCACTATTAAGTTCAGAAACACCTGCTCTTGGAATCAACCCAGTCGAATAAACAATTTCTTTTGTTAAATCTTTTCCAGCTGTGCTGATAAGCTTGTTATGAATTTTCATTGCTTCAGAACCTTCTGCAATCGCTGAATCACTGAAACCCAAAATTGAAAGACTGAGCGAACCACCCGATGCATACATACTATCTTGATTGTATAAAAGTCCAGTTCTTGCATTCTTGATTCCAAACGAAGTATATGACAACAATGGAAGTTCCGTTCCTGCATTTATTTCAACGGTAGTATATCCTTCAGCAGAATCGGCATTGCCATCAACTGCAAATTCAATATCCAAATACAATATGTATTGACTTGATGTGGAAATCTCTTCCGTTCCCATTTTTACTTTAATTTCGTATTTCGCTTCATTTTGAAAATCTTCTCCACTTAAAGCAACTTCATCTGCATTTACAGAGGCTTCTTTTCCTTCTTTTCTCAAACTCAATGTTACATTTTCTCCAAATGCGACAGTAGAGCCGTCATAATATTTTATCACAATTCTGCTTGTAAGAGTTGGAACAACTTCATAGATCGTTTCATCAGATATTACACTAGATTCAAGCCCACTTTCTGCGGCGATTTTGCTTGTATATGTAGCTCTATAAGTATATCCTGTCATGCTTTCGCCAACATCAATGTTTGTTGTCTCTCCAACATTTTTTGTTGTGATAGAAACAACTTTTACTTCTCCTGAAGTGTTTGTATATCTCAAATAATATTCTGTTCCTACAGTAACTGATGATTTGAGAGTGTAGTTTACAATTCTATTTTGTTTAAACAAATTCTTATCATTTTGTTTTGTCAAGTCTTCTGCATAAATTACCTCTCTATTATTGAGATAGTTTGGTGCATTTGTAGAAACTTGGATGACATCTGTAGCCACAATTACAATAGTGTAATTTACTGTGACTTTGTTGATAATAACATCAAATGTTACTGTTGCATCTCTTGAAGAGTCTATCATAGAGACTGTCAAATTGACATTTGGAGCCGCGTTTGTTGCCGTGCCAACAAGCTTGTCTGCAGAATCACTTAAAATAATCTTATTTCCATTTACATTTACTTTTGCGTTTGTAATTGATGAAACCGTGATTGTCCAATTTTGATCAATGTTGACATTACCATTCTCATCTTTTGCCAAATTTTCAACAGTAATTCTGTTGCCAAGACCAAACAATGCTTTGCTTCCAAAGAAATCTGAAATTGTGGCTGTCTTAAATTCTCCAGACCCACCTTTTGCAGAAAGATATTCTTTGTCAAGCACATTCTTTCCATCTGGTGCAGGATAATTTGTAGAAATCTTAACATTTGGTCTTGTTGTGTATCTATATTCCACTTCAAAACTAAACATTGTCTTTCCGTCAAACTTGCACAAAATTGTGCTCTTTTGATTGCAGATAGTTGCATCATTTACTTCTTCTGGTGTTATTGTTTTTGCTGTTGTTCCATCTTCAAAAACATACTCAGTTTTTCCACCTTCTATTTTTGGCATCAAATCTGCAAGACTCGTCTGAATAACATCCAACTTTACATCAAATTTAACTGCTCCATATCTAATGTTTGTATCCATATATCTACGGAGTGTGTTTACATTAAATGAAGCCTTAACTTCCAATGTGAAATCAAATGAATATTCACTATTGATTGTTGCTGTAAAATTGAAAGTTACATTTTCAGTGAGATGTGCAAATTCTACTTTCCCATTTTCAAACTTAAACAAATCTGAAAGATACAAATCTACAACATAATAATTTTCTAAATCGTCTGCATTTGATGTTTCAACAGCAATATATTGTCCTGAGCTCAAAACATAATATTGAGTAGAAGCACTGTAAGTGCCTGCTGTTGCTTTTTTGTATGTGTAAGGTCTGTTGTTCTTTCCTGTCAATTTTATATTTGAAAGCGCTGCAGTAACCCCACTCTTGTTTGCCGTCAAACTTGCAAAGATTCCATTATCTTCGCCAACTGCATTATATTGTTTCCCACCCATAAATGAGATAGAATCATTCAATCTATATTCAAAATAACTTGTTACAGTAAGATTTACTTTAAACACAACTCTTTCATCAGTATAGAAACCAATTTCAAATGTCTTGTCTTGTGTAATCTTGTCTTTCGCACAAACATGCAATTTCTTGCTATCGTCCAAATAAGCATAAGTATAAGCGATATCTTCTTTTCTTACATAATAAACATTCGCGTCTTTTGTTACTTCAACATAATTGTTAGAATATTGTGCTTCAAGCCATGTTCCAATAATAAGGTCAACATCCAAAGTTTCAACTTCTGTTGTTCCTTCATCACTATAAAGTTTTGCACCTTTCTTTACATATCCCATAAACTTGAGCGAACTTGAAAGTTCTTCTGTCGTGCCAGAGATATAAGCATTAAAATCTTCAACCTTACTTTCTGTTCCGTTGCTCGAAATCATAATGCTTGGTGTAAGAACTGTTTCTGTAGCACTTGCTTTTATCGAAACATCATAAACATTGTTTTTTGCTGTCAAAGTAGTTGAATCCGCTTTCAATGAGTGGATATAATTTGCCCCTTGATTGAACATCAATCTGTATTGCATTGCACTTCCAATCATCTTTATTCCATCAACATAAAGCGTTCTTTCAAGAATAACTGTAATTTTTGCATTTGCATCAACAAGTTTGATAGAAACCTTTTCATAGTCTCCTTCATTTTCATAAGTGTTGAAATTGAAATAAGAAGCAAAATCTGTAATTTCTTCACCATTGATTGTTGCACTCTTTACTGCGTAATGAGCAAGAGTTGTTGCAGGATTTTCTGTATTTTTCCATTCAACATCAGCAAAACGTTTGCCTGTCAAATTGTTGCTGTTTTGTGCTGTAAAGTTTTCAGAGAAATCAATAACATAATTTCCTGTAGCTGAATCATAGTAACTTGAATATTCGTTGAGATATTCGCCATTTTCACTATATGGATAAGAAACTTTTCCCACTGTGAAACTTGGATTTACCTTTATGCGGTAATACCATGTAAGGCTTCCTACTGTCCCTGTAAATTCGTAAAGTTCAAATCTCAAAACAATGTAAGCATCTTGATATGAGTTTTCAAGGTGACTTATCTTCAAAACTGTATTAAGAGAATCGCTATCCTTTCCTTTTGCAAGCGTTGCAAGTCCAGTCACATATCCTGTTGCATCTTCTACAATTGACAATCTATATGACGCAGTTTCATCTTTAATTCCACTTAGATTGCTATCATAATAGAATCCAAATGAATTTTTAAGATCTGTCAATGGTTCTACGGAATTATGAACTATCTTATATTCTTTTCCTGCTTCCAAAACTTGATAAATATTTTCATCTTGCAAGTCAGCATAATTGCTGCTTGTCAATTTTGCAAAATCAACATTCCCAAAAGCATTGAAAATCATTCCAGTTTCATCTTCTGGGGTTTCGCCATTGTTGTAATAAACAAACTTTTCACCAACTTTCGTTACGATTGCATTCAAAGAGATGATAATTTTAAGGTTTGTTCCAACTGAATCTAACAATGTTCTTTCAACATTAACCAAATTGCCAACACTCATAAATCCAGTAATGTTTTTTGTGCAAAGGATTTTATTGTTTGAATAATAAACCGCGCTTCCTTCTGCTTTATTGATAGTAAAACCATCTCTCATCTTGTAGATATCGCTTGTGCTTTGTTTCAAAAGTAAGTTTGTTTCACCATTATATATCAAAGTTTTTACATTAACTGTATCGGCGAAAACTGTTGATGCAAGTTCTTCTTCAAGCCCAAGTTCTCCATAACCAACAGAGAAATTGATTGACAAATGGCTCTTTGCATCACACAACGTTATCTTTTTGCCCTGTCCGTTATCAAAAAGTAAAACTGCATCAATATCCTGTGATGTATCACCAGATTTTGCCCTAATTTTGAAAACTTGATTGAATGTTTGCCCAAGTGTGAAGTTTATTGAACTTGTTCCTGTTTCATAATAAAATTTTCCATCTTCTCCAATCTTCACATATTTGTCTGTTGAATTGTTTACATAAGAAATTTCATCAAGGACAAACGCATCAAGTGTCCCATTTTTGATGTAATTTGTAAGTCTATAGATATTATATTTGTCAGAAATATTTTCACCAACGCTGCCATTTATCATCTTTTCAAGATTTATGTATGGAGTTCCCTTTGTCCCATTAACTTTTACGAGAATGTTTGGATTTACATACAATGTGAAAGTAATGTTGCAAGCATAGAATGAATTAAATCCGTAATAAAGTGTAATTCTTACAATGGTAAAATTGTAAATGTTTGCAATGTTTAAGATAATTCCTTCTGCTTCATTGCTCAAGCTACAAATATTGCTTGGATTTGCATTAAACACTCCCGTTTCAGATGCCTCCAAACTTACAGCGCCAATACCTTTCTTCCATGTGTATGTTGAATCACCAGCGGCATTACTACCTTTGTAAGAATTAAGTTTTACATATTCATCAAGGTTGTATGACTCACCTGCAAAAACACCAATTGCATTGGCTTCTTGAACCAAATAATCTTTGTTTGCTTCATAATACAAATTAAAACTTTGGCTGATTGTAATATCTGATTTCAAAATCAAAACAAGAGATATATCAAACAATGTTTCATTTTTGTCTCTAACAGAGAAAACAACTTGTGTGTCTTCTTTGAACGGACTTAAAATTTTCATTCTTTTAATGCTTTTGTTTTTAAATGCTTCAATAGATTTGTATTCCGACTCTTCTGTATTTGCACCCAGCCAATTTCCACCATCGTCTGCAGTCAAAACATTAAACATTTTCATAATATCTTTTTTGTTTGCCGCACTGAGCCCAGAGATAAAATCATTGTCAAATTTGTAAACCACATCTTCAACCAATGTGTCTTCATCGCCGGCATTTTTTGTGTAAACTTTAAGCAAACTTGCAATATCAATTTCGTCATCTGTTGTGACATATTTTCTTACTGTTGCTTGACTGAGAGTTGAACTATTCGCATATTCTTCTTGATTGCCTTCGCCTTTGATAACAACATCTTTTGTGGCATATTCAAGTTTTGAAACGCCTTCACTTGCGATATTGAAAGTAATAGTATCTGATTTCATTTGTTGTTGCGTTACATTTCCGTTCTCATCAAAAATGTTTACACGATTTCCATCTTTGTCCACAACATAAATGGTCAAATATGCTGTTCTTGTTTGTCCTTGCGTAGAAATGAAGGTTTTGATTTTTGTCATAGTGCTATCAAGTCCAATAATGTTCTCTGTATATCCTTCTTCCAGTGTTTCTTCAAGTCTAATGCTGTATATTGAAGAGTTTGCATCAATTTGATTGTTGTACTGATCTGTAAGTTTGTATGCAAACATATCATTCAAAGCATTAATGTCTGCAATATCTTTATTTCCCCAACCAATCTTAATACCACTTGTTGCAGTGATATTTACATTAATTGGGTCGATAATTTTATCGTCATCTTTGTCCAAAAGCGCCGCATCTTTTGTGTATTCAAATTCAACCTTTATTGGTTGTTGATAATAGATGTAGAAATAATCTTTTTCTTCGTCATTCTTAACTGTCACAATTTTTTTGTGGACATCTTTGCCGTCATTATATTTGAGTTGGAGTCTTACAAACACTCCTTTATCAAGAGAATTTCTCCCTGCAGCAAAGTAATTTTCTTCAATTGCCAAAGTTCCTTGGAATGTAATCTTTCCGGCATCAACCCCTTTGTCAACCAAACCTTGCAAAGTTACATATGCGTTTGTTTCTTTACCAGTTTTGTCAAGACAAACAATAGTCAAGTTTCCAGAATTGAAAGCAGCAATAACCTTTGCTTTGTCAGTGTTAGTGTCCTTGCTTTGGCTCAATGTCAATTCAAAAGTAATCATTGTCTTTTGACTGCCATCTGCGTTTCTGTTTATTGCAGAAATATAATAATCGTTGTCAAATTGTGCATTTGGTCTAACTCCATCGCCAAAACTAATTTTTGGGTCAAAGTTTACGATTGAGAGGGTGCTTTCAACTTTAATTTCTTTTGCTCTGCTTACTTTGACAATTTGATATCTGCCATTTTCAATATATGGTTTGTTGTCGGCATCTGTTTTGATTGTCATTGCAATAACTTTTACTTTCCCAGCAAAACTTTGAACCGCTGTCAAAACAGAACCGTTAAGTTCATACAAAATATATCCATTTTTTTGCACTGCTCCTTGAATGTCAGTAAGTGCTGTGTATTCAATGCCCGCTTTGCAAGTGAAAACATCTGTAACATTTATGTCAGCATAGTTTTCATCGTCTTGGTCAATAAACAAGAAGTATCTTACTGTCTTGTAGATATTATCTTTGTTTATTGGATTTAAATCATCAGCCAAATCTCTGTGACTTGGAATTGCGTTTCCATTTCCGTCAAAATTGATAGTCATGCTAATTGCGTCATTTCTTGTCCATGCTGGATCTTCTTCATAATCATGTTCTTCTGCAAGAATAACAATTTCTTTTTCTGCTGAATCTGTTTCAAAAAATTTCTTCAAATTTCCATCTTCGTCTTCATAGAAAAAGTTTACCTTCAATGAAACATTGTCAATTTTTGCAGATGCTGCAAATCTCCAGAAATAATCTCTAAACTCTTTTGGTGAAGAATTTGGCAAGACATAATAATCGATGCCTTCTGGTGCATTATAATAATCGGCCAAATTTCCAAAGTTTTCTTTTGTGATTGTTACTCCGTCATCTGTTTTAACAACCTTTACAACTTGTCCACCATAAATTGCAAGTTGAGGTATTCCTTTTGAAATTTTGATACCAACATTTCCCATCAAGGCATTAAGGCTGTTGTTCTTGCTATCCTTGATAGAAACATTCAAAGTGTTGTCGCCATTTGCAGACGCCGCTGTTACTGTGTGATATTGGTCAAGATACATTGAGAAAATGTTTCCGCTGTTTCCAACTTCCACTGAAGCAACATCAATATCCAAAACTTTGAGTGCAACTGTTTTTGAGATGCATACTTCTGTATGATTGCTTAAATAACTTGTCACAGCCGAACTAAATTCTTCGTCTGTTGGATTTCCACTAAATTGTGCAGTTATGCTTTCCAAAATCGTTTTTTGATAATATGAGTTTGCAAATGTATAAACAGTGATTGTATCTGTTGCATTTCCACTTCTTCTGTCTGCAACAAAATTTCCGTTTGTCCAGTCATAATGTATGTAGGCTGAAGAGTTTGCAAAATAAACATTTTTATCTCTTGAAGAGTCAGAAAAGAGATAACGGCTTGCACTTGGAGTAAATGCCGTTTCGAGTTCAAATGTCGTTCCAACAACAACTTCCAATATTTCGCCTGTAGTTTCAATTCCTTTAACGCCAACATTGATTGAGCTTACAGGAACATCAACTGCAATTTTCGCTGTTTGTGCTGTCAAGAGAATATTTGAAGATTTTGCTGTCAAAACAGAAGTCCCGCCTTTTACCCATTCGTCAAAACTTTCTACTTGTCCTTTTTCCAAAGTTACAGAAAAAGGAGTGTTTAACGAAACGATTTGTGGAACTCTAATAATTCCATCGCTTATATAACCACCTTCTGAAACCTTTGTGTTTTTTAATGACAATGTAACTTTCTTTTCTGTTACGCCTTCTGTTGTCGTTCTGATGACGAGTTTAAAATCAGAGGCAACTTCATATTGCCCCAAATTGGTGTTGTAATATCCTTCACCTTCACTCAAATTGGTATCAAAACTCATAT
>ULPT01069709.1_pt1 | contig 26988 bp, 22 predicted proteins | sample 1953751 | NCBI WGS metagenome assembly ULPT01 (sample SAMEA4835636, study PRJEB28245) | human gut metagenome | biome: gut microbiome; material: fecal sample | place: Denmark | collected 2008 | reverse complement strand
CCGCCTCTCTTTCTTTTACTTTTCTTCGCTTTCTTTATCCTGCTCTTTCAGCTCTTCCATCAGTTCTTTACGAAGCTGGGCTTTCTGCTCATCCGATAATTGATTCCTTTGAATAGGTTCAGCCTTAGTAGACTTACGGACATAAAGAACAAGACCAACAATATTCGCTGCTAATAATAAGAATAAAGGAAGAACAAATAAGCAGAAATAGAATGTTGTATGGTTCCTCAAATATCCAAAGAAACCTTTTGCATTAAGAATATCAGCAGTAGTCCTGCTAGATAACTTAACAAGCCTGATAACACTCACAACAAGAAGGAAAACCGTAATAGCGAAATCAAGTCCGAAAAGGATAATGTACAGCGCTTTCTTACTTTTTTTCATTGAAAATATTTACCAATTTACCGACTTTGTTTAGTTTAGCATAGCAAATATAAGCTGTCAAATTTATTCAACAAAAAGTAAGAAAACGCTGTCCTTCTCCGCTGGAGGGGGAAAGGGTTACCCTTTTGCGGTTCTGGTACCTTAACAAGGAACACTGCCGCTAAAACAGTTACAGCTACAGCAGGAAGCTTCCAAGCAAGTTACAATGATAGTAATCTTTAAGTGAAAGCCACCAGCTGGATGGCCATTACAAACAAGTTAGGTAGTGATGTTCTTGACCAGACGATTCTTTCTATTCCTACTGAAGGTAAAGATGCTACTGTCACAGAGGGTGCTACTTTCACGGATGCCTCATATGATTTGGCAACTGACACTCTTTATAGCGATTTCGTAAAAGAAGATGGAAGTGACCCAGATCAATTTGAATCTAAAGGAACTAGCGCCGAAGACAATAATCAGCGGTAAGCGCTGTTGCAAATAAAGTCGTTTATGGAATTGTTTGGAATTACACTTTCACTTACAAATTCGGCGCTGATATTTCAAATAAATATGATCTTATGTTCTCACCATCGAATTCTTCGCGTAAAGATTCTACTGATACCGGAGCAGGATTACATATTGCTCTAGAGAGGACTTTAACAACGACACAAATACAAATGCTGTCGTTTTTGCAAATAAAAACTATGATGATCAGGCAATGAATCATATTTCAGGAGTAGGTAGTGAGAAAACTAATTATAGTAATTTGTACATTGAAAGTGGTTCTTCTGATGCCGTTTTAGGCGAAGAGGCCATATCGCATAAAGGAACACTGAGGTGCTTAGGAACGTTTGAACCTAGAAAAGCCAATACCGATGAAAAAGTGGATGTTCGTGTTGTTGCTTGGTTCGAAGGAACAGATAGCCACGTCGTTTCTGCACAGAAGCTGAGCGATGTAAGTGCAAATCTTGACTTCAAAGTTGTTAAAGCTGAAGTAAGAGCATAAATTCTTATATTCTAAAACTAACACAAGGGCTGTTAAAATCTCAAGTTAAGGACTTGGGCTGCAGCCCTTTTTAAATATCTTGATATATTCTAACTTTTCAACGCCTAGACTTTCAAATAAGCATTGTTATTATACTACTATGCATAACCTGTAAAAACTTTTTATATAGACTTTAAAGTGTTAATGAATTTTACTTGTTATAGTATAGGGTGGTATAGCAATAACATAAAGCAAGATTCCAAATTATCAAGTTACCTTAATATCAATTGCAAATTTAGCAAGTACAAGAAAAGGCTGTTAATCTTACTTTTGCAGTCTTGATTAACAGCCTTTTTGTGTTTTTATGGTTGTTTTCCGGTGTCTTTTATGCCTTATGCTGCTTTTGCCGCGTTACGTGCATAGAACTTCCTTGTTGCTGAAAGAGAGCTCCTTGTTTTTCCAGAAACAACAGCCGAATCTGTTCCTTCATACCAGGCAGTGCAAATGATTGTAATAGAAGTGGATGTAGGAGTAAATGTACCTAAATATTCTTTTGTATTACTAGCATCAACGCCGCCATCAGCACGTTTGGAGTAACCAGGAACAGTTCGAGTATATTCGTTTTCGTCAAATTTTGAATTAGCATTATTTGTAGCAGAAACATGTGTTCTAGTCTCATCAACACCCCAAACAAGCTTTTGCTTACTTTCTTCCTTTTCACCAGCAACCATAGCAATTCTGAATCCATTAGATGTATCATCAGCTGCCCTACCCGTGAACGTAGAACTTAAATCAAAGAAGAGGTCAACATTATCCTTTGTCTTTGAGGTTAATGAGATTGTGTATGTCCAATCAACTGCATAGTAAACTTCTTTATCCTCTTTATTTGTGCTACCGGTTTTATAACTTGCATCAGTGACTTTCTCGAAAGCAGTAGGTGCATTTCCATCATCATCACGAACATCAGTCCAGACATTTGTAAAATCAAATGAGGCATCAGTCAAAACGCCAAGAACTGACACATCCTTACCATTTGTAACATTGGTTCCTTTTCCAGCCGCAGCAGTAATTTGGAGTGAGCCATTGTCATCATATGCAGTAAATGTACTCGCCGTGGCAGAGACCGCCCGATTGGCAGTGAACCAGGCGACGGTGCCGGAGACGGATGCTGCTGCAGTGACTGCGATCCTAGCGAGGGCAGGGATGACTACTGCGCTTTTCTTAAATTTTTTCATATTTTTCTGTTTTTCCTTTTCATTTCCTAGTCGTGCCGCGGCAGTGTTCCTTGTTAAGGTGCCAGAACCGCAAAAGGGTAACCCTTTCCCCCTCCAGCGGAGAAGGACACGATTACTTTTTAGACGATAGGTGTTGTTTCTTTTGTTCTAGCATGGGACAATGCGTGAACCAGAAGCATAATTAATCTACCTTAGCTTTTTTGAATTGTCAAGAAATCAAATGAGAAAAAGCAGGGTATGATATTGTTTTTCCTATCTCATATATTATTAGACACCTTATTGATTTATTTGCTTTATACATTATATAATAAGTCCTAACATCGAAATTCTATTTCTGACTAGGGGGTAATATCCGTGGATACGCAAGTTCTTCTTTCTTTCTGCAAAGCAAGGCAGACGCTTTATCCTCTCCTAGGCATTGCCCTTATTGAATCGGATAGTTCTTCTTATGCAGATTATCTTTTCGCTTCTCCATCCTTTAAAGAAAGGATGGATGCAGGAAAAGAAACAGGTTCTTATTCTCCTAGTTTTGATGTCTATAACAGGAGGAGCAAGGCAAAGAAATGCCAAGGCTCCGATAGTATTCATTTCTTTTTCCAAGGCGCAAGTTATGAGAGGATCAGGTCTTATCTTTCCGGTAATCAAGATAAGGACCTATATGTTGCTTTTATCCGTAGGGTCAATGTCAACACCAATGATCCGAAATATAATAACTTTATTGTTTCCAGAAACAATAATCTTTCTTCTTTGTTTGAGATGGTTCTCATTGTAAACAAGAAAGAAGATAGCTACTTTGTTGTCCATCGCAATCATGTCTGGGGAGAAGAAAAAGCAAAACCAAACTTTATTTCCAGGATTGCAGATTTTACGGTAGCGGCTATCCATCCCAAAGACAGAGATCGTTTCCTTCTCTATAGGAACCCTGACTTCTGGAAGGAAAGAACTAGTTCGAATCCAAACGGATTTGTGAAAGACTTCTTCCGTGTCAAATCCATCAGGAAGGAATACAGATGGAGAGAAGTCTATATCATCGACAGGAAAGAGCCTGACTTCTATAGGCTCTGTGTAAGCTATGTCAACACCCCTGTCGAAGAAATGTTTTTATCGAATCATTACGACAACATTGCCACAGAAGACTATGTCTTCGATGGTCTTACTGGTCTTAGGAACCGGCATGGCTTTGAAAGAGCAGAAAGCAGAATCGCTAGGAAAAAGGAAAAGAAGACCTTTACTCTGATTTCCATCGATATCGATAACTTTAAGATTATCAATGATCTCTTTGGCCACGCCTTTGGAGATGAAGTGCTGACAAAAAGGGCAAAAGATCTAAGAAGGGTCTTTGGATATCAGAACCTGACTTCTCGGACTGGAGGAGATGAATTTACAGTTCTCTTCACCAATCAGAGCTACCAAGACTTAGAACCCTCTATCAAGAAATTCGCAACCAGGCAGCATAGTGTCAGGCATAACGGAAAGAATATCTGCTTTACGGTTTCTATTGGTGTTGCCACCTATCCAGACCAAGCAAGCAGTCTCGATGAGCTTGCCAAAAAGAGTGACCGGGCCCTCTATGCCGTTAAGAGGAACGGAAAGAAGAATTATTCTTTATACAGCAAAGACAGGGAGAAGTTCACTCAATCCCAGATCGGATTCTCGTTCCAGGACAGGCATGAATCGTATCCCGGAGGAAGGTTGTTCTATCCTGCAGACAGGAACGATAACGAAATCCTTCATCTGAATCAGGAAAGGATCAACCTTTCTGGATATGATTCCTTAGAGGATTTCCGTTCTAAGACCGAAGGCTCTCTTTCTTCCTTATTCGATGAAGCAGATATCAGGGAAAGGAAGAAGGAATCGAATAAGCTCGTTACTATCTATAGGAAAGCAAAAAGCGGAGATAGAATTCCGCTCCTTATCAAAGCAAGAAAGGTCCATCATCCTCTCTTCGGCGATGTCTTCTATGCTGCCTTGCTCCCTGTGGATCGATAGCAAAAGAAAAGGCGGAGATTAGCTCCGTCTTTTTCCTTGGTACCGTCTTTTTTCTCTCTCCGATAGAGAGAAATATTTTATTTTCTTCTTCCGCTCCGGGAGAGGGTAATGAATATCGAATTGGTTCGGATTGCGTTTTGCAATCACCCACTTTAGTTTGGAAATAACACCGACTACATTGCTGAATCCATAGACGAAAGTAAAGACAGGAGAAAGCAGGATTCCTTTCCACCTGCCTTTCAACCGATAGTCCCTTCCGAGTTTTCTTCGGTCTAAGAAGACCGCAACGAAACTTTGCAGAATGCAGAGGAGCAGAAGAACAGCAATGACTTCCACGGCCCTAATTAATAAATCATAGATAGCAGCCTGTCCAAGTAACTGGTTCTGCCTTGCCTTTGAAAGAGCATGGAATGTACTATTATCCCAATAATAGAAGCGGATAAAGAAATTATCGTGGTGATAGTTCGAGATTCCGACTTTTGAAAAGTATCCGTCTAGCAGTTGTATTCCACCGAACCCTTGAATCAGCCTGATAATGGCATAGAAGATATAGTAAATTGGGAACCAGAGGAAGCAGATAACACTAATAGGATTAAAGCCAATCTGGATCAACCTATCAAGATACCTTAGATTTCCAGTCTTAAAGAACCTCACAATCCTCTTCCATCCATCGGTGAAGAAGAGCTTATTCAAGGAATGTCCTAAACGGATAAGACGACAGAAGGTATCCCGGAAAGAACTTGGCTGATCTTCATAGACAATCGCATCGGTATTGAAGTAGCACTTGTATCCGTCATACAGACGATTCAGACAGAATTCAGCATCTTCCGCTGCTCCCATCGAATCCCATCCATTCCTCTTCTCTGCGACTTCACGGGTGAAGGTAAGACCTGGGCCAGGAGTCCTAGAAGTAGAATGAACCGCTTGACGGAAAGTGTTCTGAAGTCGGCTATCCTTTGTATAGAAAAGAGCACAGGTTTCTGTCCAGATGTTCTGCTTCAGGTTGCTGGCAGCTTCATATGCTCTTACAATCTTGGCTCCACCGGAGATTGAATTGTTCCTCTGACGGACAAAGTCTGGATGCAAAAAATTATCGGCATCGATGCGGATAAAGAACTCCGTATCTTTGTCTTCTTTTAAAATCTGCTGCCTCCTATAACGGAGAGGATAGCTGACCCTACCATGATCTGGATCAGGGTCATTCAAGACATAGACCTTTGCACCTGCCTTCTCTGCTTCGGTTGCAGTTCTGTCTTTGCAATTATGGGCACAGACATAAACTTTGAGTTTGTCTTTTGGATAGTTTTGATTCTGAAGAACGGCTTTGACTGTCTTTCCAATGACTTCTTCTTCGTTATGAGCAGCTATGATAACAGCGACTTTATGATAGTCATTGGATTCTTTCCAATGTCTTCGTTTTAGGAAAAAGAAAAAAAAGAAAAGAAATTGCGGAATAAAGGATATGGAAACCAAAATAACCGCAACTAGGTTTACCCAGAAAAGAATATAGAGAGTAATATCCATAGGATTCATAACTAAACTATATGTGTTACCCCGGAGAAAGTCAAAGAGATTTTTCTAGTTTGTATTTCTTATCTTTTGTTCTTTTCCTTTTTTGAATTCGAATGGATGAAATAAAGGTGTCTAACTATTTTTAGCTAAGGAATCGATCAACCGAGCAGATCCAGATTTCCTTCTTGGCTCGTTGGCTTTCCACTACCACCATGCAGATAGAGAATAAGGGAAATAGTTGAAATTCTATCCAGAACGACTTCTTTATTTCTAGATTTACAACAAACCCATCGTCGGCTTTTATTCAACAAAAAACCTGGCATTGCTTTGCCAGGCATTTTTATGGTGGAGCTGACGAGGATCGAACTCGCGACCTCCTCGTTGCGAACGAGACGCTCTCCCAACTGAGCTACAGCCCCAGAACAAGAATAGATTCTATCAAAAAGAAGGAAGTAATTCAATTTAAGATAAATACTCAAGAATCACAGAATAGGCTTTGACAAGGTCATCCCTTTTCCTAGCTGCATTCGCACTAGAAGAAGAAGGAAGAGAGATATTATCCTTATCAACATAGGTCTGATAAAGTTCACTCGCTTTCTTCCCTGTAGTGAAGACTTTTTCAATCGGATATTTTTGTAATATCGCTTTGATATCCATTGGAACTACGTTCTTGATGGATGTGTCACTAGAGGCATGAATATCGCAGCTGTAAATAACATCACTGAGTGCAATATGATGCTTCGTAAGAAACTCTTTTCTCTCCTGTATCGTATGAGGAACCTTTTCCTTGAAGAGAGCAGCTAGAACCGGAAAGAAACGATTGTTCTTATGTGCATAGTAAAAGCCTTGTTTCCGGCTTTCCTTAGACGGAAAGGAACCGAGAATCAGAATTCTTGCTCCTTCTGGAAGAAAAGAAGGAAGAGAAGAATGAGTTACATGTTCATAAAGCTGTTTCATCTGCAGACTATTATAATAAAGGTAATATGAAAATCCTATCTTGTCTCTGTTCCTATAAGGGATGTCTTTCCTCAAAGGAAGCAAACGAAATCATCTTAAACCACAATCATATAAACCATCCAGATAAAGAGATGGACTGCTTTACTTTTGCGGATGGCGGAGAAGGCACGTTATCTGTCTTAAAGAGCATCTACCCAGATAGGAAAACAGGATGCTATCTTCTCCCCGGTCCGATTAAATGCAACGAAGCACAAGCAGAATACGGAATCCAAGAAGATACAAGGATCATAGAAACAAGTAAAGTCTTAGGACTGAACCTAAACCCTGATTTGGATTTTGATTCTACGACAAGCTTTGGTCTTGGGATTCTACTGAAATATGGACTAGAAAATGGCTTCCGTAAGTTTCTAGTCGCTCTTGGCGGTTCTGCTATTGCAGACCAAGGTGCCGGAGCAAGGTATGCCCTTGGCTACCGGTTCTACGGAAAAGAAGGAAAAGAGATCTTCCCTCTTTCAGGGAATCTAGGAAGAATCCAATCCGTAGATTCCACAAAAGCAGATCAAAGATTCAAAGAATGCTCCTTTACACTCCTAGCGGATGTGAAAAGTCCTCTACTTGGAGAAAATGGATCAACCTATCTTTTCAGTGAGCAGAAAGGTGCAAAGAAAGAAAAACTTCCCATTTATGAAAACGGAAGGAGGCATTTCAATTCGATTCTCGTGAATTGTGGCTTTCCAGATGTATCCATGCTTCCTTCTAGCGGGGCAGCCGGAGGACTTGGTGCCTTCTTTTATCGCTTTGGAAAAACGAAGGTGTTATCTGGGGCCGAATTCCTTCTAAAGGAAGCAAACAGGAAAGAAAAAATCAAAGATTATGACTATGTTCTTCTTGGCGAAGGTCATACGGACAGAGGCACATTAGAAGGAAAGAGCATCATGCCAAGGCTAAGCCTAATAAGAAAAAGCAAGGCAAAAGCAGTTCTTCTGTCTGGCATAGTTGATGAAGATGTCCTACCAGAACTTAAGAAGCAAGGTGTCTCTTTTTTCTGTCCTCTTCACGATAAAGCCTGTAAGGATTATCAAAAAAGTGCAAAGGAAGATTTAGAAAAAGCATACGATAAATTTCTTTCCTTACTAGAAAAATAAGAAACTTTTTCTCCGTTCCCTTTAAATCTTCACTTTGCTACGATAAAATTAATAGCAAGGAGGCAGGAAGGGAATGAAAGATTATCGGAAAACAAAAGCGCGTTTCTTTCTAGGTTTGTTCTTTTTTCTGTCTTTGACAGGGCTTGGTATTACCTGGATTATCTATAGTGCTTTAACAAAAGAAGTCGAAGTCGGAAAGTACGAGTCCTCTTTTCCCGCTCTTATTGCAAGGATCATCAGGCTATCTTCCTCTGCCGTTCTTGGTATTGCCTACTTAACCTATTTGATTGTCACCTACTTCAAAAAGCCAAAACTAAAAATACGGAAGGAAACAAAGGCTTCCTTTATCCGATATGATGTTCTCGAAGATGGTGCAAGTCTTACCTATAAAGACTATTTCATCGGAACCTGGAGGGAAGAAAAGAAAAACAGGAATTCCTTGCTTATTTCTTCTTTCTACCTTTTGCTTGCCTGTGTAGCTGTTGCAGTCAATCCAAGAAGGAGGAAGACAAGTGCGTTTTTCTTTATTCTTCTGGTATTAGTAGTCATCCTGATTGTTTTCTTAGCCATCTACGCTTTCCTTCTTCCCTACATTCTTTATAAAAAAGCAAAACCAGCACGAATCAAGGAAACCATTGAAATTGATTCCACTAGGTTAATCATCACCAACAAAGATAAGACCGTATGCTATGATTTCGACTACATGGATAACGCAAAAGAGACCAAAAACAGTTTTCTCTTTGTCTTTGCCTCTTCAGATGGTCTTCTTCTAACGGTCAAGAAACAAGGAAGGAAGCAGGAAGCAAAAGACTTCCTCTCGGATAAAGTAAAGGAAATCCGGAAGAGAAGACTTCCCTACTAGAGAAAGGAAAAGATTATGAAACAAGGTTTGCTCGTTATTCTGACAGGTTGTTCCGGAGCTGGAAAGAAAACCATTCGTAGAAGGCTTGCTCTTGAAAACAACGCAAGGATTTATTGTCCGCTCTATACAACCCGTCTTCCCAAGAAAAAAGAGCGGCAAGGGGTTGATTACAATTTTGTAACCGCAGATGGATTTGCTTCCTATGCACAGCAAGGAAAGTTCCTTTTGTCTTTCCAAGAAGACAATGCCAATTACGGCATAGATAAGGAAGCGACAGAAAAAGCCTTGCAAGAAGGCAAGATTGTTCTGATCGATGTTTCGCATCCTATTGCCAAAGAACTCAGGAACACTTATAAAGGAATGTATACATTGACCATCGATATTGTCATTCCTGGCGATGAAGCCGTTGAGAAAAGAGTCAAACATGGTCTCCGCGGTCTCTCTCCCTATCAAGTCCACAAGGCAATTATGGAAGCCTGCGAAGACAATAAAGATACCGCAGACTATGATGTCCTATTGAACAACTACGATCTGAAGCGAACCATCAAGCGCTGTAGCCAAGCTATCCAAGGACGGGTATCCTATATCGAAGCCATCGAAGAAGGAAAAGAGCCTCCGGCAGGATATATTATCAAGCGCCCTTAGTTCCTCTATGTTCTACCTTATAAAGGTACTCATCGGACGTGCCGTTGTTTCTTTGGACCGTCCTTTCGATTATTACACTCTCGATTCTTCTATCAAGAAGGGCATGAGAGTCTTGGTTCCCTTTGCGTCTTCTAAGGAAACCGTTGGTTTTGTCGTGGAAGATCCTCTTCTTATACAACAAGATATTGAAGACTACAAAACCGATTCTGGGAGAAAGCTATCCAAGATTCTATCTTCCATTGATGATGTTCCCCTCCTTTCAGAATCTCTTTTTCAATTGGCAAAAGAAGTCTCATCCTACTACAAATCAGATTTCATCCGCGTATTATCGACAAGGCTTCCTCCAAGCCTAAAGCCGAAAAACTCTGCTCTGAAAAAACCTCAGGCAAAAGTCATCGATTTTGTTGTTGCTCTTTCCTATGATGAAAGCCTACTCAATCGAAACGAAAAAGCACTTTATCTGAAACTAAAATCAGAAAAAGACGGAATTCGTAAAAACAGGATAACTGCTAAGGCTTCTTTGAATAAGCTGATTGAAAAGAAAGCTGCCGAAATAAAAGAAATTCCTGTTTCCCGAATTCCAGAACTGGAAGCAAAGCATCTTTCCCCCTATGAACTGACAAACAGCCAGCAAAAGGTCTTTGATGATTTCCTAAATAGTCAGAAAAGAGTTTCTCTTCTTCAAGGAGTAACAGGAAGCGGTAAAACAGCCGTATATATTTCCCTTGCCAAGAAATACATCAAAGAAGGCAAAGGCGTCCTCATTCTAATTCCAGAGATAGCTCTAACAGACCAAAGGTCCAATCTCTTCGCAAGCTATTTCCCAAATACACTCTCTATTCTGAACTCCTCCTTATCCGATAGCCGGAAATATGATGAATACCATCGTATTGCATCCGGAGAGAGCAAAGTTGTCCTAGGAACAAGATCTGCCATCTTTTCTCCAGTCAAAGACTTAGGCTTAATCATCATCGATGAAGAACACAGCTCCTCTTATAAGCAGGATAATGATCCTTATTATGATGCCATCCATGTTGCCCAAAGGAGAGCAGAAATCGAAGGAGCAAAAGTCCTTCTCGGCTCTGCAACCCCTCGTATCATCGATAAGGCAAAAGCCGTTCATGGCTTATACGATAGGCTCTATAGGAACGTAAGATACAGCTTAAACCAAGATAAAGAAGTCAAGCTTATCGACAGGAACGACTATTCCTTGATTGATCCCTATAAGTCCGCATTTATCTCCGTTCCAGTAATTCAGGAGATTGAAGAAAACCTGAAAAAGCATCAGCAGACCAGGATTCTATTGAATCGAAGAGGGTTTGCTCCAATCTATGTCTGCCGGAATTGTCATAAGACCATCAGTTGCCCGAATTGCTCCATTCCTCTTTCCTATCATAAGAAAGATGATACCCTGCGTTGTCACCACTGCGGATACAAAGTCTCCAGCATCGGATATCTCTGCCCCCATTGCCATGACCATGATTTCAGGACAATCGGGCAAGGTACCGAACGTGCTTATCAAGAAATCAAAAGTCTCTTCCCCGGTGCAAAAATCACACGCCTTGATTCCGATGTTTCAAACAATGAAGTCCGTCACGAAGTCCTTGAAAGCTTTGCCGACGGAGAAACTGACATCATCATCGGAACACAGATCATCGCCAAAGGACATGACTTCCCACGTGTTTCCTTAGCCATAATCCTAGATGCCGATCAGACTCTCCGTCTTCCAAGCTATCTTGCCAACGAAGAGACCTTTGACTTAATTGCTCAGTTTGTTGGAAGAGCCGGCAGAAAAGACTTAAAAGGACGCGTATTGATTCAAACGTATTCTCCGGATAACAAAGTCATATTGAGGGCAGCGAAACAGGACTATGAGTCCTTCTATCTCTACGAAAGGGAAGAAAGACGGAAATATCAGTATCCTCCTTATACTTATCTGACTTCCATTCAAAGGAAATCCGTCTCTAAGGAAAGAGTCGATGAGGTCTCTCTCGCAGTCGAACAATATCTAGTCAAAGCCATCGGAAACAAAAAGTTCAACGTCTATGGTCCTTCCGCCCCATTTATTCCTCACAGGAACGGAAGATACTATCGAACCATATTGCTGAAATACAAGTCCATCGAAGAGAACTCCGCGATTCTTGACGGCATCAAAGATATCCGTCTTAGCAACAAGGATGTCGAGATATCCATTAACGTTGATCCTGGCAGAGAAAACAGGTAAATCAAAAAGCATCCTAGTCTTTCGTTGACTAGGATGCTTTTTCGTTAATGGTTAGAAATAGTAGACTTCTAAGATTGGACGCTCACCATTCGCTTTCGAATCTTTATAGAGTCGTAAAGTGACATAGTGAGTTTCCGTCTTTTCGGGAGTAACAACAGTAACTCCGTCATCATCATAAACAGCAGGAGTCTTGACAACATGCGTTCCAGAGGCAACATAGATAGTTCCATAGAGTGCCCTCTTGGAATAGTCATTCCTGAACTGCCAATCCGTGATTTTGGTATCTGCCTGAAGAGCTGATTTCCTATTCGTATAGATGGAGTCATCCCAGGAAGAACCAGTCAACGTGCAGATTTCATTTGCCGTCGCAGAAACCGTCTTCTTCGTTAAGATTGGAGTCTTAGAACCAAGGTAGAAGTAAGGAAGAGTATATCCGTCCCTACCATCTTTGAAGCAAGCAATCGTATCAGAGTCCCAAGCGGCATCCTTTCCAGTCGGAGCAGCAAAAGTCTCCTTATAGAAGACTTTTATTTCAACTGCATTAAATTTACTGTAAGTCGTAAGAGTCAATGTACCATCGGAAGTCGTCTTAGTGGCTTTGACATCTGCAAAGGCAGAAGGATGAGTAGAAGACGTAAAGACATTGATAGATGCATTCCAGCCAGCCGCTTCCAGAGTCTTCTTGATGTTTTCCCTATTGAAGTAAGCATAGCTGAAAGTACCATTTGTCTTGATATCGACATAGCCCCCGTTCGCACTATTATATGCTACGGTAACCTTGCTACCGATATTAAGCTCCGGAAGAACAGCTTCATCCGTGCCGCCAAGGTGCTGTTTCCTGACTGTCTTATTGGCATCACTCCAGGCAAGCGGAGCAGCAGTAGATGCATCAGCGACTTTATCATAGAACACAATCCTAGAGGCAACAGCCGAATCACTGGGTGACAAACGCTCGATTCCAGCACGCCTGATAGCCGTGACATTTCCATCCGCATCATAAACATATTTATAGGCTTCATGAGAGTCTTTCCCAAAACGGGTCTTGATTTCCGGATTGATGGTCCAGCCTGCTTTGGTGAAAGAAGTATCGAACTCCGTGAGAACACGGTCATTGAACTTAGCGCCTTTCAGCTGCACATAATGGTTGTACGATTTGTTCACAGAGCTTGGAGTCGGATCATCGGTTCCAAGATAGACATACGGAATCAAATCCGAAGATGGGAAGCCAGCTTTCGTGATTTCGGTCTTGACCTTGTCATCCCAATCTGTCTTCTTTGCGCCCCAGGCATCCGCATAGAAGATGCTCCTCTGGGTCGTATAAACCGGGGTAGAAGTCGTGCCAGTAGAAGGTTTGTTAATAACAGCTTCGAATGTGCAGCCATCGGCAAAGGTCTTCTTTGCAGTCAGCTTGGTCGCTTTGCTCAAATCATCGTCGGAGTTTGTCGTAATCGTCCAAGCAGAATCTCCCTCTGCCGGTGCATCAGCTTCAAAAGAAGCTTTTGCTTTAGCAATGATTTTCTCGTTCCACTGTCCTCCATAGATTGTCCTGCAACGGGAATCTTTTGCCCAGCTAGAATTATGACGCTTCGTTCCTAAATAAATATATGGGAAGGAGTGTCCCCCGAAATTCTCATCCATCGAGTGCTTGGTAGAAGAAGTATCATCACCTGTCTGGTTCGCTCCGCTGCGATCTGTATCCCAGGCGCCGACATAACTATCATCGAAAGCCTCAAACCTCTGAACATACAGAGAGCAACGTCCGGTTGTAGAAGTAGAACTAATCTTCACCTGCCTCTTATCGCCAGTATCGTCAAAAGTCTTTTCCGCAACAAGGTCAAAACCATAGCTGTCATTTACACTTAAGGTAACAGTCCAGCCATCTGCTTCTAAGACCTTCTTTGCATTGGTGATAATGTTACCAGTAGCAAAGGTACCAGTAGAAGAGGTATTGATCTTCCTTCTTGCATAGCGGTTATCGTAGTCATAGGTAAGGTCTTTCTCACCAAGATAGATATAAGGGATAATCTGATTGAACTGGGCTTTCCTCTCATTCTTGATATCATCGTCCCAATCCGTAGCAGTATCCGGAATAGTAAGTGCAGGGAGATAGAAGACCGTTGCAACCGTCTTGTCAGTGGATGATTTAGGTTCTGGAACACGGACAATAAATCCAGCACCATCCGAGAAAGTCGTCGTTGCTTCTAAAACATTGCCGTTCCTGGTAACAGCCCAGTCACAGGTTGTGTCATTTTCAAGCGTTGCCTTGATGTTCGGAATCGTCCGTGCATCATGGACGCCACCAGTGATTGTGAACTTATAGGTAGAATCCAAATAGGTATAAGTCGGATACTTTGTGCCGAGATAGAAATAAGTCAGAGTATGTCCGTCGCAATCCCTTGTGAATTCCTGCTTTAACGCACTTGGCCAGTCCGTGACAGCATCCTTATCCCAGTTCTCACTACTCTGTAAGGTGATAGAGAAACGAGTCGAAGAATTCGGAGCAGGGGTTGCAATCGTAACATTCCTGACATCTCCGGAAGGATAAACTCTCTTTGCTTTGAGAACCGGACCATTGCCATTGGCAGATTCTTCAATCGTCCAGTCCGGAGCAGCAAAAGTAGCTCTTGCAGCCGTGATAATCGCGGGATCGAACTTGTATCCGTAAATGGTAAGAATCTTGGTGCTAGAAGCAAACTTTGTATAGCAGACAGGTGCACCAAGATAAAGATACGGAATCGACCTGTTCGGGAACTCCGTATCGATTTCATCTAAGGTATCCTGATCCCAGGCACCCGGTGCCTTAGAAGCATCATAAACAACATCATAATACGCTTTGACTAAGAAATAACCATCGGAATCCTTGGTGATTTCGACTTTGAAGGCACCCTTTTCAAAAATCCTATCGGTGGCAGCTTTCTTAGTCTGCGTCCATCCGTCATCAAGATAGGTGGTCTTAAAGCCATCCATCTTGGATGCATCAAACTCAGATCCTGTGATTGACAAATAGGTAGATGATTTAAAAGTGCCATCAATCCATTCCGCATCATAGTTGCCAATATTGACATAAGGAATGATATAACCATCGAAATACTTCTCCATCCTGCTTGCAACGCTCTTCTTCCAAAGAGTCTGAGTAGCAGTCGATGTCGATGTCCCTCCTGTGGAACCGCTTTCTGTACCAGAAGTATCAGAATTTCCGCCAGCAGTTGTTGGGCTTTCCGTCGGTTTTTCGGTAGGAGCTACAGTAGGAGCTTCCCTTGGTTCCGTAATTGCTTCACTTGGCTGCTTCCCTGTAGATGGGCCAGTAGAAGCACTGCCTGTAGAATTACAACCGGTTAAAAGTAATGAAAATAAGGATAAAAACGCGAATTTCTTTGTTTTTTTCATATAATTTCCTCCTTTGAGAGAATGCCTGTATTATAAAACACGGTTTCTGCTGTTGCAATTCAATATTATGAGAAAGTATAGATAGCCAACCATGAAAGCGATTTCATAGGAGTGATAGTGTAATTTCTCATTTCCGGATTATGTTCTTTCCACAGCAGATATATGTTTTTTCCACTATTTTGCGGACTTGAAAAAATATTTTTCTGTTTTTTAGAGAATTTTATAATTTGAGTATCGTCTTCCACAGAAAGGAGAAGAAAGTTATGAAAAAGCATTTCACATTATTAGCCGTATTAACTCTTGTGCTAACAGGATGCACAGGAAACAAAACTTCCGACTCAACATCAAAGGCCCCTTCCGCTCCGCAAGTCAGTGAAGTATCGGAGGTTCCTGCAACCAGCGCAAAACCGAGTGAGACTCCTACCGAAGCTCCCAGTGAGAGTGCTAGCGCAAGTGCAGAACCAAGTGAGACAGTATCCAGCGCTCCGACTATCTCGCTGTGAGGAAAAGCCATTGAAGAAGAAAGGAAAAAGTATCTAGGCGGATCTGTTCTTCCTTATACCAACATTGGAACAAACAAGTCACTGGCAACCGGACTCCATGACTCTAGGAGCAAGACCGGATTGTATTATGAAATCATTGGAAGCAGCACCTTTGATGGAGCTCGCTTCAATGCTGAATTCAAGGCCGCCTATGAACAGGATGGCTTCACTGTCACAATCGATCCAGAGAACACCTATAGGACGGCTGTAAAAGACTCCGCTCATCTTTCCGTTACAATTAAGCAGGATGAAGGTGTCTTTACCATTCGAGCAAAATACGATGAGCCTTTCGATGCAACAAAGAAAACCGCATGGACAGCCGAAGAAGAGACAGCACTCAAAGGCTATCTCTATGACCATACCATTCCGTTTGTCTATCTCGGAACTGCAAATCCATATTTCTATCAGACCTACGATCAGAAAACACTCCGTATCTATGGATGGAATTATGATGCATCCATCAGGACGGCAGCTACCGCCGCTTTCAAGAGCGAAGATGGCTGGAGTGCAAGCGTAGTGAAAGAAGACGGAAAGGACAAATTCACTGCCGTTAAAACGTTTGATGAATGCAAATTAAGCGTTGAAATCGATGAAATCGATAATAACGCAACAACCCGTGCAAGGATGTCAGTCACCAAAGATGACGTCTGGAATCCTGATTCCGCTCCGGATAACTGGGACACCGATAGGCTCGATGAAATCCATGACAGTATAGATAACCACGATATCCCGTATGTCTATCTTGGTTCAGCCGAACCGAAAAGGGAGTATAAAGATGATACTCACCGCTTCACATTCACCGGCGGATTCTGGAATGCAGAAGTGATTGCCTTAGCAAAAGCATCCTTTGAAGCAGCTGGATGGACAGTAAATGAATACAGGGCAACTTATGGACAGGCAATCAATGCCACGATTCAGGAAGCAGATGGCTGCCGTTTGAGCATGGTTATCGAGCCTCCTTATTCTGCAACAGGCAAGATTACAAGGTATGTCACTTGTTCTGCTGCTAGGACGATTCCTGCCGATGCAACAGAATGGGATGACGATACCAAAGCAGCAAGGACGAGCCACTTCAATGGACTAACGATTCCTTACTTCTTTATCGGTGCAAAAGATACCCGTGCCTCCTTCAGCTATCTTTCTTCCTCGGTCCAGATTACCCCTGCCCTCAGCGGAACTTATAACGTTCAAATGCTCTATGGAGCGGAATCTGCTTTAGCCGCAGACGGATATGCAGTCACCAAGAAATATAAATCCACCTATGCTGCTTTTGACCTTAGTGCAACAAAGACTTTCGATAACGGCGATCAGCTGATTGTCACAAGGAACGCAAACGATACCAAGGATTCCCTTCCAGGAACGGCCTATGTCAATGTCCGATATCTTGAAAAATACGACGAAACATACGAAGGCTCTTATGCAGACGGAACCGATACTAAGAGCGAAACAACGACGACCGCTGCTTCTAGGACATCCTGCTTCGGAGCAAGTCACAGTGTTCCTTATTTCTACCTTGGTGCTAAGCACTTCTACTCTCAAGTGAGCTCTGACGGCCGGTCTATTACCATCACCGGTGGAAGATGGAACGATGCAATCCTCTCTTCCAGGAAGACAAAGATTGCTGCCGATACTAGCGATGATGCAACCTGGGGAAGCGGAAGCGAAGTTAAGAATTCTTCTGGACTTATCACGTACACGAACACAAAGACCTTCAAGGATGGAAGTACGATTCAGGTTACCTTAAATCAGCCAAGCGCTGATACAGATAAGGAACCCTTCCACCCGACGACAAGGACTTTCCTCTACAATGAAGCCTATGGTTCTTCCGATACCGATTGGGCAGATGCAACCAAGAATGTCAGGACAACCAACTTAGGCGGTTACACAATTCCGTACATCTATCTCCATGCCGCAAGCAACAAAGTCACTTCTTCTAAGAGCGTTGATTCCAACAATGCCTATCATTATGTCACCCTTACCGGTGGTATCTGGGATGATCGCATTCTTCCGGATGCCGAAACCACACTGAAGGCTGACGGATATACAACCGATACCTCGACCCTGCGTAACCAGCATGAATCCTTAGAAGCCTATAAGAAAAATACGGACGGGTCTTATCTCCGTGTCCTTCTTTATAAAGACGGAACCGATAGCAAGATTGCCAAAGCAAAACTTGTCATCTATTATGATGCAGCTCTTACCATCACCGATACACAGACAGATTGGTCCAAGGACATCAAGAAAGTCTATTCTGGCAAACTCTACAACTCCGTTCCTTACTTCTATAGGGGCGAGTATCTGACTGCAAAGAGGACCGAAAACGATAACCCGTCCAAGACCTATCTCACCATCCAGACCGACAAAACCAAACAAGCCGATGGTAAATACCACTACCTCTACAACAATATCAATTATATCGTCAATGCAAAGGAAGCCTTCGAAACAGCTGGATGGACTATCGAAAAGAGGTACTGGCTTAACAGTGCTACAAATGGTGGCAATGGATACACCTCCTTCATTGCACAAATCAAGAACGCAAATGGATCCGTAACTCGTGCAAAGGTTGTCGCAGACAGACAGAATATCAAGATGGATGTCTACTCCTATGGCGCTTATCAGCTTCCGGAAGAGGCAAACCAGAAATGGAACGCTGACGATATTGCCATTATGGAGAATGTCTTCTACGGAAATGTTGCCCCATACGTTTATCTTGGCAGTGATCATCCGCACTGGAATAGTAACTCTGCCCTTAGTCACAAGATTGAGAGGGAAGGCGGCTTATGGAATGACAAGGTCTTCGAAGATGCCATCAACACCTTCACAAACGACACCTCCATCAAGTGGTCTTACAGGTACTCTCATTCGACTCTGAGCAACGAAACCATTACCATTCTCTATGCTTCTGGCGAAGTCACCAATTCCGACGGAAGTAAGTCTTACTGGGAATATACGATTTCTCCGAAGAACGAAGGATTCACAAAAGTCATCTACTGCACAATCGTCTTCTATAAGTAAGTCAAATGAAAATACCGGGCGCTGCCCGGTATTTTCTTTCTGTGTGAAATTCATTGGTCCGTGTTAGAATAAAAGATGTCAAATTTAGAAGGAGATAAGAATTAAATGATTACAGTTTCACTCTTAGGAAGGGATGAATACGAAGCTATCCGCTATACGGATAAGCTTCATAAAGCAATTAAGGATATCTACCAGTGTAAAGACGAAGAAATCAATTTCTTCGCACCCCGTTCCTTTTTAATCCATGATGGTAGGGAACAGACAACATTCCGCTTAGATGTAAAAGTCGAAGCTCCGAAAGGAACCGAAGACAAAGAAAAAGAGGCTAGCAATGCAATCGCAGCCTTATTGAAAGATGATGCTGCCATCCATATTCGGATTGTCTTCGACTACTATGATCCAAAGCATGAGCATAGGTATATCGACAACGACTACCCTCTTTACAGGGATAAGAGCAATACCGTTCAAGCTCAGGAAGCCCATGATGAAGAAGCCGAAAACCAGGAATACGAAGAAACCTATGAGGAGCCTTATAGGGGTGACATCATCGGTGACTTTGATAAGTTCCTCAAGCAGCATCCGGATGCAACAAACGAAGAAGTCTATGAAGCTCTCACTGGCATCCGTAAGGATGTGACGGAACGTCATCATAAGGAAAAGTAAATCATAGAGAGAAAAGACCAATCCAAAGATGAAAAGATTGGTCTTTTTTAATGTGGCAAGAAATTTGTTTTATACGGATAGAATTATTTTTAATTCTACAGAATAACAATATATCCAACCTATATTGTTTATCAGAAATTTTCATATTCTTTCCTAGCCACAGATAATCAAGAGAAGGAACCTTTTGAACGGATATGGAATGCCTTTTGTCAAAAAAGAAAAGGAGCCTTTCGGCTCCCGGTTTTATAGCGCTAGTCTTTGTACGGCGGTAGTCATCCGCGATTTTGTGATAGAAACAAACAGGAATAATTTCAACGGAGCGGATCAAACATCCGGTCCTTTGATTCTTCCATTATCTTCTAGATGATATTCTTTAAAGGAAAAAGACAGTTCAAGCTCTGTATCATCTCCAATCCTATTGTGTCCTTGCAAGGATAAAGAAAGATGCTGATCTCCTGCATCGACTTTTTTGGTTGTATAGTTATCAGCCTCTTCTCCGGATTTTTCAAATCCAGTCACAGAAGTGAAGACAAGGGTATAAAGATGTCCATTCAGGATATCTTCATCATCCTCTTCTTCATTTGTCTGATTCTGTTCAATATCCTCATCGTTATCGAAAACGACCTGAAGAGACAAAGTATCCTTTTCAAGCTGGCAACGAATGATTTCGGTATTCCTAAGCTTGGAAAGGTCCTCTAATAACTCATTTGTGGTCATTATTTTCTTTCTCCTTCCTTACAACGGTCTTGCCATCTACGACATCTTTTTCATTCAGATGCAGGTTTTCCTGCTTCTTGAAAAAGAAGGTGTAGACGAATAAGGCAAAAAGAAGAGCAGTGAAAATCCAGAAAACCGATAATACAAGAAGATCACTGGTCGTCGGACCTTTGACTTCCCTGACATTGTCTTGCCTATTTGCATCTCCGAAGAGAGTAAAACCACTCCCCCTCTTAACAGAAAAACTGATTGAGAAATAAAGCCCGATGACTAAAGCAACAAACATGAACCCGTTACTAATCCAGTCATGAATAGTAAAAGACTTAAAACGATTCCAATATGATTTCATACTTCATTATTCTAACAGAAAAGGTGTCAAGTAAGATACCTGACACCTGTTTTTTTCAGATAATAGAAGATAGATTACCTATCAGCGTTGTGATAGACAGCCTGGACATCCTCGATGTCGTTTAAGCTATCAACAAGGTTCTGAACCTTGGCCTTATCTTCATCGCTGACATGAACATAATCACCGGAAGGAACATAAGTGACTTCGGATGTGGTGAAGGAATCATCGGTAAGAGCGAAATCATTCCTTAAAATCGTACGGGCCTTGTTCAAATCAGCAGGAGTGACCTGGACAACAACAGTTCCCTCTTCGGCATCGACAGACTGGACATCAACATCGTTAAGGATTAAATCGTCTTCGATTTCCTCAGCAGTCTTATCCGAATCGAAGGAAATGACACCCATCTGAACGAAATTAAATGCAGCAGAACCAGAGTTTCCAATCTTTCCGCCGTGATGAGTGAAAGCAGCACGGACAGCGGAGAAAGCACGTTTCTCGTTGTCAGTCAGAGTATCAACCCTGATAGCGACTCCTCCAGGGCCAAAGCCTTCATAACGGCCAGCGACATAAGCGGCTGCATCCTTGCTCTTTGCTTTCTGGATAGCACGGTCGATAACGTCACGGGTGACATGCTGAGCCTTCCATTTTTCGATAGCAGAACGTAAAGCAAGGTTTTCATTGGGATCAGGGACACCGGATTTCGCAGCAAGATAGATTTCCTTGCTGGCGCGATTGTACAGAGCCGATTTAGCGGCGTTAGTCTGTGCGATTTTCTTTGCTCGAACTTCGTGTGCACGTCCCATAGTGAATACCTCTTTTCTTTCTTTGTCCATGTTTTGCAGTCAAAAACTGCAAATGACCTAACTTTAATATTATAAATTTCTTAGAATGCTGTTACAAGGGGAAAGTAAGGAAGAGTTCGCGTTAAAACCGCTTACTCTTCTTTTTGTCGCTGGAACTCTCCAGCTGAGGAACTACAATCCTATCTTTTGTTTTCTCTAATATCTTCCTATTATCCTGATAGGTGTCTTCATTCGATAGAATCGGTTTCCGAAAATAGAGAAGGTTCCTCATCCTGGCTTTCTTTGCAGGGTGAAGCAGGGTACCATCATCTTTTTCAAGGATGAAAGCAAAGTCCTTCAAGCAAGATAACTCTTCTGGAAGCGTGGCTTTCTCAAGACGATCTTGAGATTGATGGATAACATTTAAAAACCTCTTTGAGTCAGAAAGAGTTTTATCTGCTTCTTTTTCGAGTTTCAGCAACGCTTTCTCAATGTTCTTATCGGAAATCTTCTTTTCTTTTCTCTTATCAGAATAATAGGAGAAAATCATGGAAATATCTTTCTTCCGCTGGGCTTTTCGATTCCTTTTTTCTTCTTTTTTCTTTTCTTTCCGTTTGGATTCATTCTCTTCAATCCGGTCTTTCAAATCTTCCTCGAGCTTCGTGTTTTTCTTCTGCCCCGTCAGATTCCTAGCAAAATCATGAAGTTTATCCGAAAAGGCAGAGCTTGGGCTCTTTGTCAGCAATGACTCCTTGTAATCCAGTTCAATCGCCTCTTTCAGCCACTTCCTGTATTTGTTCCTAAGATAAGAAACGGACAGAAAAACAAGCTGAATCAGAAGAAGGAGAAAAACAAACAAAGTCCTGACTTTATCAAAATCACTCGCTTTCCCTTGAAGAATCGGAATCAGAGAAACAATCAGAAGCGCTGTTTTATCAACAATTCCGATTATCTTCAAAGCAGCATGCCGTTTCTGATGCTTTTCTTTCGCGTCTTCTTCTTTTTCGTTATTGTGATAATAAAGATGCTCTGCAAAAACAAGCAAGGTAACAAAAAGAAGGACACAGTAAATAACAAGATATGGAATCGAATCATAATGCCGATAAATAGCTAGCCCATAATATAGAATCCTAACCACCTGCACTACAATCCTGATGATATAGGCAATCTTAGAGAGATCCTCTTTAATCTTCTCTAATAATGCTAAGGTATGCTTATACTCAATTGGTCTCATATTCCCTTCCTTAGCCCCTTATTCGTTCTTTAAAGCCTTAACCGGATCTTCCTTTCCCGCTTTAATGGCAGGAACAAGAGCAGAAATCCTGCCAAGAAGAACCGAGAAAGCAATCACAATCAGAGAATGATACCAAGTAAAGGAACAGATATGTCCTACTGCATAGAAGGAATAATAGTGGTTCATAAGAGCATTAATCGGGAAGGAAAGACAGTAGGTCAGAAGAGAACCGAAAATACCAGCCAGCCTTCCGGTAAAGAGAGACTCCATTTCAAAGATGGCAGCCACATCTCTCTTCTTAGAGCCAAGAGAGCGGAGAAGGCCGATTTCCTTTCTTCTTTCCAAAACATTATTGGAAGTCAATAATCCAGTCCTTGCGGACGAAACAATCAAAGAGACACAGGCAAAGATAAGAAGAATCGTGGAAACAAGAGAAATCCTCTCCGCAACATCCGTAATCCTTCCAGAGGCATCGCTCTTATGATAATAAACCTGTTCGTTCTTATTGGAAGCGTGCTCTAACGAACCTTCCACAATTTCATTGAAAGAGTCGAGCCGTTGAAGCAGGATTTCCCGCTTTGATAAATCCGTTGGGAACAATACCAAATCCTGAATTTCAGAATAAGCATTGACATAGGCAATGAGAGAGATGATTTTGCTATAGCAGCTATCGATATCATCTTTCCTATAGTCTTTTGCAATACTTGTCCTCCTATCATTCAAAGAAGAACTATCCGTTAGATCAAGATTCTTGACTTCATCCAGAATCAGATCGGCACCGACTTTCTTTCCATCACTTAAGAACCGTCCCGTTCCAAGATACCTATAATTGCTTGTCACAAAGGGATAATAATTGAAATACCGGTTTGCAATCTTATTCAGTTTGTCCGTCGGAAGGACATCCGATTTACTGTCCCTGAATTCATCCGCAAGATCATTCCTTTCCTTCAAGAAGCCTTGCCTAGCAGAAACAGAACGATCCAAATCATCCGGTCTCGTAAAGACCAGATTATTCTTGATTCCAAGAGAGACTTTGCTTGTCTTATTCTTGCTGACCAGCTCTTCTTGTAATTTTGGAAGAAAACAGAGACTCGGTGCTAGCCTAGACCTATTGCTTCCTTGCTTTGGACGAAGAATGCCAGTAATCTTCAATTCGCGTCCGGATTCATAGAATGCTTTTGTTAGCTCATGCTTTGAAAAAGAGGATATCGAGCGATTGTTTCCGTCAGCATCCTTCCGTATATAAGAATCATTTTGGAAGAAATAATCATCATTATCAAAAATACGATAAGTCTTTCCAATGACATCGGAGAAGGAAATCGGTTTGACCTTAGTCTTTAAAGACAAGTCACTGACATCCATAGACGTATCGGCAGGATTATAGAACCCAAGTCCCTGCAGAATGGAGAAATTGACTGCATTGTAGGTTGAAACAACCAAAACAAGGTCGTTTTCACTCTCCGGCCTATTTCCACAGATTAAATCGTATTGGTTCAAATCTCCATATAACGAATGAAAAATATTCCAAGGAAGTCCTGCGGAATAGGCATAATAGTTGTAGCTGGTCTTACTGGTATCCACTTCCCTCAGACCGCCTTCTTTGCTGCCATTTAAGGACTTTGGATACTCGGTTGTCAGATTAAAGTTATAGTCGTTTCCATAGTTGATGGAATAATCGCTGAGAATCCCTTCTTCCTTCCTTTGATCTAGATAGGAAAGATACTTCGGAGTGAATTGATTCCGCGTATATCCATAACTGCTTTCCGTATCCAGAGCCGGATAGATTTCTTTCGAATCCGGATAAGCAATGGACTGGTTCTTATCTCCGTACTTTTCATTCTGATTAATCTGGTCATAGGAAGAAACCACAACCGGAAGTGAAGTAGCACTAGCAACCGAAAGACTGTTGGAATAAACAGTAAAGCCATGGTTGATGGCTAAAAAGAAAGCAATGCCGATCCTACCAAAAGAGTTTGCAACGGCGGCTAAAATCGTCTTCCATTTCCGGGAGAACAAATTATGGACAGCAAGTTTCAGCTTCCTCAAGAGGGAAAGAGAACTCTTCCGCAGTTCTTTCTTCTCCTTAAAAGAAACCGGACTCTCCTTCAAGCTCTCGTCTTTTGTAATCAGGCCATCCTTCCTATGAATCAGACGGTCGGAATAAACACGGGCCAAATCTTCATTATGAGTAACCCTTATGACCAGATGCTCTTTGGAAAGATCCTTAAGAAGCTGCCTGATTTTCTTCGAGTTTTCACTATCCAGGGCACCCGTAGGTTCATCCGCTAAGAGAATACTCGGATTGGTGACAATCGCTCTTGCAATGGCAACACGCTGAGCCTGGCCACCCGAAAGCTGACTCGGCTTCTTGGATGCTAATTTCTCAATATCGACCTTTTTTAAGGCTTCTAAGACCCTCTTCTTCCTATCCGCTTCGGAATAGTCACGAACAGAAAGAGCAAGCTTCACATTCTCGAAAACAGTAAGATTCGGAACCAGATAATAATCCTGAAAAATGAATCCGATATGATTATTCCGATAAGAATCCAGTTCTTTTTCTTTCCTCTTGGAAACTTCCTGCCCTTGAAAAAGAATCCGTCCAGAAGTAAGAGAATCCAAGCCTCCAATCAGGTTCAGAAGCGTTGTCTTTCCACATCCAGACGGGCCAAGCACAGAGACAAACTGAAGAGAAGAAAAAGTAAGCGTAATTCCTTTCAGTGCTGGATAAGGAACCTTATCAACAAGGTAGTCCTTCTTAACATCCCTTAATTGAAGCATCCTACCTCTTTAAAAGCTGATCCTGCCTTTCCTTGCAGGATATTTTTTCTTCTTTGGCTTTATGAAGAAGGGCAAAGAAAAGTTTTTCGTTATCATCCTCTAAAGAGAAAACCTTCCTCGCTTTCTCCTTCACTTCCTTACTCAGATAAGGGACATCCAAAAGCCCGCTCTCCTGAAAGAAACGGCAAGTCCGGTTAAAATACATGGAGGAGAGATGACTCTTCAGACGGAAGTCGTTCAGATACTGAAACCTCTCTTTTTCATCCTTAGAAGCTTCCAAAACCTCTTTTTCAAAAGACTCTAGAGAATCATAAGAAGAAAGAAACTTCGCAGAAAGAAAGACAGCTTTGGTAATCTTCTTATAAGCAGAAGGAGAAACCGGGGAAAAAACCTTCAGAACCCGGTCAAGCTGATCTTTATAGGAACCATTCTTCCTGATTTTATAAGGATCATACTCCTCAAAAAGAAGAGAGAACTCCCCAAAATGAAGATCAAAACGAACCTCTTTCAACGTACTTGGCATCAACTGAACAAAGCTGAGCTGATTACAAATCTGATTCCTAGTCATTCTTAGAAACCTCCCTATCATGTTCGTTGAGGAAAGAGAAGAGATCCTCTTCGAATTTCTTTTTCTGATAAACATACGTCCTATGCGGACAATCCGGATAAAGGCACCATTTCTTCTCTCTGGCATTTAATAAAGAATCAAACCTGACCTTATTCTGATAAGGAGTCGATTCATCCCGTTCACCAGAAATAAGAAGAACCGGACACGTAATCTCTTTCCTTCTGGAAGTTACTTCATAGTCCTTCAAAGTTCCAGTCGGAGCAAACTCTGAGGGACCCCAAGCCGTAAGATAAGCCTCCGTCCCTTTGATCTTTTCCCGTGTCAAGCAATCCGGATCAACGCCTTTGACAAACGGACCACCAATGAACAGATGATAGTAATCCTCATAGGCGTTATGATACTCCAAAGAAGAAAAATCCATTGCCTCTTCCGCTTTCAGAAGAGCCTCTTTTTCATAAGAAGGAAGATAAGAAAGCAAATGATGCGTTTCCTCTTTCCACAAGGAAGCAGAAGAAAGAGTCGAAGATAAAGTAACACTTAAAACTCCATCGGGTTTACGATCAAGTAAATACAAAAGAGCAAGCCTGCCACCCCAGGAATGACCCCTAAGATGAATCTTCTTAAGGCCAAGTTTTTCCCGAAGATTATTTAATTCGTCCATCCAGGTTTCCTTATTCCAAAGATAAGTATGAGGAGAAGAAAGACTCGAAAGGCCACAGCCAAGCTGATCATACCTGACAATAGGACGATCTTCTTTAAAAGCCATATCATCCAGAACTTCATAAGAGTTATGAGTAGACCCAGGACCGCCATGGCAAATAACAAGCGGAACCTTTTTACCACAAGGATTTACAATCCGATAATAGGTTTTATATCCAAGAAAAGAAACAAACCCATCTTTAATTACATTGTTTTCCATACGCAATTATTCTACCTTTTTCAAAAAAGAAAGGGAACAGCAAAAAAGGCATGCCTAAGCATGCCCTTAAAATGCGATGAAAGCGGCTGCGCCTATCTTGCCCCGAGGGGTATTGTC
>ULPT01023720.1_pt1 | contig 27050 bp, 21 predicted proteins | sample 1953751 | NCBI WGS metagenome assembly ULPT01 (sample SAMEA4835636, study PRJEB28245) | human gut metagenome | biome: gut microbiome; material: fecal sample | place: Denmark | collected 2008 | reverse complement strand
AGGGGAGGGAGGAGTGCGTGGCTGGCGCGCTCGGGCGCGCCCGCACGGCAGAGTCGCCGTGCGCCTTTTGAGAAGGGAGAAGAGAGTAGGGAATGGAATGGGGGGCGGTGCGATAGTGAAGAGTAGCAGGTGGGAGTTGAGCCTTCACAGGTGGCTGTATTCCACAGGAAGCGAAGATGCCGCTGCCAGTGCAGCTCCTGAAAAACTGTGAAGCCGTTCCATGAAAAGATGGTATTCGTGTCCATTCGTGTCCATTCGTGGTTCTATAGGTGCCATTACGAGGACGAGTGTGTCCTCCACAGAGGGGTAAATAGACATTATATTTAATCACGTCGCGATAATCGCGCCATCAAATGCATTTGGAGCCCAGGCAAATATGAACAAGAGCCTACATGACGAATTTGTGGCAGTCTGCAGAAGGCGTCACTGGAAATGCACCGAGCCCCGGTGGATGGTATATGAATTTGTGCGCGGAAACCGCAGCCATCCCACTGTGGACGCGGTCTGGTTTCACGTGCGTGCCGTCCGCTCCTCCACCACTCGTGAAAGCATCTACCGCATTCTCAACGAGTTCAGCGAGGCGGGGATATTGAATCGCCTCGACCACATCATGCTTGCGCGGTATGACAGTGAAACCCGTCCGCACGGGCACTTCATCTGCCGTGAATGTGGAAATATCATCGACTTCCCGCTGCCAAAGCGCACAGGAGTCCCCAAGGAGCTCGACAACGGCACTCTCCGCGGCATGGAGATACGTGTCAGCGGAATATGTCCCGAATGCCTTGCGAAGGTCAGGCAGGGCATCCAGGATGGAAGCGAGGTAGTGGGATAGCGGGCGTCCTGCGTGTTGCGGGCGCCCTAGGTCCATCCCACATCCTGCTGAAGCGTCTCCTACGAAATGAAGGTGAGCGCGGGGAGTCCTGCGCCGTTGACGAGGTTGCCCTCGGGCAGGTCCACCTTCGCATTGTATCTGGCGACCACGGGCGCCGCGACCTCCGGCGATGAAAGGAGAACCTCCTCCCCGTCGATTGTCGCCTCAGCCGCATGGAAGACCCTGTCGTCTCCCGCGACCTCGAATCCCTTGAGAGCCGGAGCTCCATCCTTTGCGGCAAGACCCTTCGCGAACCTGAAGTGGAGCCGGATTGACCCGCCTTCGGGTGTGGCGTATTCCAGCGTCGGCCCCTGGGGTATGATGGAGGTGTCGCCGTATGTTCCCGCCAGTGCGAGAAGGGCGAGGCGGTATCCGAAGCTCCGCTTGTCGTGGGGATGGATGTCCTTCGGTTCGAAGAGCGCCAGGTCCGTCGCGGTGATGAGCCCCGTGTTTTCGGTCTCAAGATAGGCACGGCGCTGCGCGTCCTGGACGTCAAGCCACTGTCGGCAGAACTCGCTGGCGTCGTAGTTTGCCAGCTGGACGAAGTAGAATGGGAAGGTGTCCCCCTGTGCCCATGCTCGCCTCCAGTCGAAGACAAGCGCCTTCATCCTTTCCTTGTACAGGAGGGCGGTGTCGACTGCGTCCGCGTCGTTTTCGCCCTGGTACCAGAGCACTCCCCGGATTCCGTATGGGATAAGCGGCACGATCTTGTTGTCGAAGAGCCTGTGTGGCGAGTTCGGTGAGACAGTCGGCTCCAGCTGTGACTGGTAGGGGACCGCGTTTGGCACGAATTCATATTCGGGGAGGACCTTCCACAGGGTGTCGTCGGAGAGGTAGATCTTCTCCCCAGTCGCAGTGTTTTCGAGGTAATACGAAATTGGGATGCCTGTGAATGCGCCGTCGAAGAAGAAGCAGAATGCGCGGATTGCAAGGAGGTTTTCGCCAGATTTGACAATTTCCCCGGGGATGGGGTATTCGCGTGGCTTGTCCCAGTACTGGGTGTCGAAGTCCTTTCCTGTCGCGCCGACCAGGGTGCCGTTGAAGTAGGTCATGTCATGCTTGTCAACGCCGCCCAGATGCAGCCGGAGCGTCTGTCCTGCCCAGGATTCAGGGAGGACGACATGGCGGCGCACCCAGATTGCCCCGTAGCCTGCGATCTTCTGCTTCATCCACGAGCCTGGCACCTTCATCTCCCTCCAGGAGGAGTCGTCAAATTCGGGCTTTGCATATCCGAGCCCCTCGCCCTGGTTTCCGCGGTCGCGCTCGGTCGCGGTCTCAAAGTCCTGCCAGTCGAAGTTCACGGGCAGCTTCATGTCCACCCGCTGTGCCTGATGCCACTGTAGTTCGTCAGCGCAGACAGCATCGTCCTCCTCCAGCAGCTTCCGCCCCTCCGGGGTTTCGGCAAGTGCCGCGCGGCTCAGCCATGCTGAAATTGGGGAGCCGCCCCTTGACGAGTGGATTATTCCGATTGGGACTTCGGGGAAGCGTTTGCGGATGAAGAGCGCGAACCATGCTCCAATCGCCGTGAAATATGGTGCGGTAGTCGCATCCGAGAGCTTCCAGTCGGCGCCGGGGGCGAGTTCCAGGCCATGCGCGTCCAAAAAGTCGTTCTCTGTCGTCAGGCATCGTATCCACGGATCGGTGCCACCCTCGTCAAGATACTGCTGCGTCTGCGTCAGCGGGTCATCGGGATCGAAGGTCATCAGCGGGAACTCCGCATTCGACTGGCCGGAGACAAGCCAGACATCCCCCACCAGCACATCGGAGCAGGTGCATCGCTCGTCACCGCACACGACCTCAAGTGTGTATGGCCCGCCAACGGGAAGGGCTGGAAGGCGCAGCTCGAACCGGCCGTCCCAGGATGTGGCGCCCATGGCATGGGAAGTGCCAATGGTTGCATGGATGAAGGTGCGGGGAGGGGCGTCGCTGCCCCAGACCACAATCTGCTTGTCACGCTGGACAACCGCGTGATCTCTCCAAAGGGATGACAGTTTCATCTTGAACAATGTATGGTGCTAAACGCAAAAAAAAGTGAAAGTGCCGGCGTTTTGAGGTCGCCAGGACTCATATTTTGCCACATCAGGGCGGTAGACAAGAGGAGGCATGGCCTTCACCAGCCTGTGCATCGGGCCATTCATCTGTAGCCCGTGGCTTACGCACTCTCTGCATCCCCTTCTCAAATGAGGTTTAATCTAATCCTCCTTCAGATGCTCTCAAGTGACCCGCGCATTTTCCTTGCCCAAGCCAATGCAAATGATGGGAAGCTGGAATTGCAGACTCCTCCCTTCTCCCTTCTCCCTTCTCCCTACTTTGGACGCCCACTGCAAAGTGTCCACGCACTTTTCCCTCCCCTCTTCTCCCTCTTCTCTACTTTTGACGCCCACTGCAAAGTGTCCACGCACTATCTTCTTCTCTCTCCTCCCTCCTCCCTACCTTGGACGCCCACTGCAAAGTGCCCACGCACTACCTTCTTCTCTCTCCTCCCTCCTCCCTACCTTACAGGCGCGCCCGAGCGCGCCATCCACGCACTATCTTCTTCTCTCTCCTCCCTCCTCTCTACTCACCATTAAATTATGTGAATTCCGTGCATAAGTGTGCAGACTGCGTTCCCTTCCTGTTTTTCGGCATAATCCGAGGCGTCCATCCTGTGCATTGTGCGGGCAAATGAGTCACTCTCCATGATAGTCATATTGAAGGAAAATCCAGATGCCGTGCAGCTGGAGAATCTGATTACCTGGCTGAAGAGCCAGGGGCTTGAGATCCACGCATCCGAAGGCAAGCACCAGAAGATTTTGGGGTTGGTTGGAGACACCTCGCGTGTCGACATCGACCTCATCAGCGCCCTGGACATTGTCGACGAGGTCAAGCGCGTCCAGGATCCCTACAAGGCCGCCAACAGGAAATTTCATCCTGAGGACACGGTCATTACCCTTCCGAACGGCGTCAAGATAGGCGGCGGCAACTTTGCCTTGATTGCGGGGCCATGTTCTGTGGAAAGCGAGGAGCAGATTTGCTCCGTTGCGGCGGCTGTGAAGGCGTCGGGCGCCAACATCCTGCGGGGTGGAGCATTCAAGCCGCGCACGTCCCCCTACTCCTTCCAGGGAATGCGTGAAAAGGGGATCAAGCTGTTGCTTGAGGCCCGCAGGGAGACAGGGCTCCCGGTAGTCACCGAAATCATGGACATATCCCAGCTTCCCCTCTTTGATGAAATCGACATCATCCAGGTGGGCGCCAGAAACATGCAGAACTTCGAGCTGCTCCACGCGCTCGCCCATGTCAACAAGCCAATCCTGTTGAAGCGCGGCCTTGCGAACACCTATCAGGAGCTGCTTATGAGCGCAGAACACATCATGTCCGGGGGCAACGCCCAGGTCATCCTCTGCGAACGTGGCATCCGGACCTTTGAGACATACACCAGGAATACGCAGGATTTGGCCGCGGTCCCTGTCCTCCACAAACTCTCCCACCTGCCCGTAATCGTCGACCCAAGCCATGCATCAGGGCGTTCATGGCTGGTGCCAAACATGGCCGTGGCCGCAGCCGCCTGCGGGGCGGACGGACTGATCATCGAAGTCCACAACGACCCGGAGCACGCCTGGTGCGACGGGCCGCAGTCCATCACGCCGGAGGTCTTCGCGGAGACAGTCCCGAAGATTGCCGCCGTGCGCAGTGTCCTTGGCTTTGGAGGCATGCAATGAGGATCGGCATCGTCGGACTCGGGCTTATCGGAGGATCCCTGGCACGTGGAATCAAGGCGCAGGGAAGGCATCAGGTCTTCGGATATGACACCCAGGAGGACGTGCGCCTCCGCGCACGCCTGGTCAACGCCGTGGACGGGGAACTCACCCCCGAACTCTTGCCCACGCTGGACATGGTAATACTGGCGGTCTACCCACAGGGAACCGTCGACTGGCTGAAGAAGCATGCCGCCGAATTGCGCAGGGGGACGATTGTCCTGGACACCTGCGGCGTCAAGCGCTTTGTCTGCAACCAGGCGGCCGCACTGTGCCGCGAACACGGGCTTCTTTTCCTGGGCGGGCACCCAATGGCGGGCATCGAACGCTCCGGCTTCGAGGCATCCATGGGTAATCTCTTCAACCAGGCATCCATGATTCTGGTCCCTTCGGAGGGCACTCCCATCGAAATCCTGGAGACGGCAAAGCGCTTCTTCCTGGACCTGGGCTTCGGCGCAGTCAAATTCGCCACCGCAGAGGAACACGACCGGATCATCGCATATACCAGCCAGCTCGCGCATATCCTCGCCAGCGCGTATGTCCAGTCGCCTACGGCATTGGAACATAGCGGATTCTCCGCCGGCTCATTCAGGGATATGACCAGGGTCGCAACACTCCAGGAAAAAATGTGGACGGAGCTCTTCCTGGACAACCAGGACGACCTCCTCAGGGAACTTGACAACGTCATCGGCAATCTCAATGCCTTCAGAAAGGCACTCGCGGAAAAGGACGCGGGCGCGCTTTGCCTCCTTCTGCGGAAGGGACGCGAGGCCAAGGCAAAGGTCAACGCACTCCCGAAGACCCCATACTCTCTCTTCTAGCACATATTCCTACGGGCAGGACTGCAAATGCAACCCAGGCAGGAGATACAAGTCAATGCCTCCCGAGGTGCCTACAAGGTCCTCATCGGGCGCGGCATCCTCCGGGAGGAGCTGCCCCGTGCCGTCGCCGGCACAGGAGCCTCCAGGGTGGCGGTCTTCGCCGACAGCAATGTCGCGCCACTCCACCTGGGACACATCCTGGAGTTGCTTCCGGACGCGGCCGCCCACGTCTTCCCCGCCGGGGAATCCTCCAAGAATCTTGGCACGATTTCGGAGCTGCTGGGGTTTCTCGCGGAGAACCAGTTCACCCGCAAGGACATTGTGATTGCCCTGGGCGGCGGTGTCACGGGAGACATGGCGGGCTTCACTGCCGCAGTCTATCTCAGGGGAATCCGCTTCATCCAGGTGCCGACGACGATGCTTGCCGCCATCGACTCCTCCGTGGGAGGCAAGACAGGCGTCGACCTCCCGCAGGGCAAGAATCTCGTCGGCGCATTCTGGCAGCCCACGGCAGTCCTCTGCGACACCGCATTGCTTGACACGCTTCCAGAACGCATCCTCTTCGACGGCATGGCCGAGGCGGTCAAATACGGCGTCATACGGGACGAGGCACTCTTCGGAATGCTTGACAGCGACGGATGCCTTGACGGCCATCTCCAGGAGGTGGTCGCGCAATGTGTCAGAATCAAGGCGGAAATCGTCTCACGGGACGAATTTGACCGGGGGGACCGCGCTCTTCTGAATTTTGGCCACACGGTGGGGCACGCCGTGGAGGCCCGGAGCGGTTTTGCAATCTCCCATGGCGAGGCGGTGGCCATCGGCATGGTCGCAATGACGCGCATCGCAGAGGCGCGCGGATGGTGCGCCTCCGGAACGTCGGAACGCCTCGCCCATGCGCTGAAACGCTACAGGCTCCCAACGGAACTCCCCTTCGGGTGGAAGGAGTTGGCCGATATCATGCTTCATGACAAGAAGCGCAGCGGGGACGCTATCACAATCGTCGTCCCGGAATGCATCGGCCGATGCGTGAGGCGCGAGATTCCCGTCAAGATGCTGTCCGAGGGGCTGATGGCGCGATGAGCGAACTGGTTCTCCACAATAGCCCGTGGCGCGGCCGCGTTGAGATTCCATCCTCGAAGTCGGTGGCGCACAGGCTCCTGGTCTGCGCGGCGCTCTCAAAAACACCGCTGGATGCAATCCGCATCCTCGGAACCCCCTCCCAGGATGTCAATGCAACAAAAGGCTGCCTCGATGTTTTGATGGCGGAGGGGGCTCCGGTCCTGGATTGCGGTGAGTCCGGAACGACCCTGAGGTTCATGCTGCCCGTCGCCGCCGCCCTGGGCAAGGACGCGACGTTCATTGGGCATGGACGACTCCCGGAACGCCCAATCGCCCCAATTCTCGATGCCCTCGCCGCACACGGAGTCACGGCAACCGGCAACCGCCTGCCGCTGACAATCCGGGGAAGACTGACGGGCGGCGAATTCACCCTGCCGGGGGATGTGTCGTCGCAATTCATCTCGGGAATGCTGCTGGCACTTCCCATGACGGGGCACGCCTCGTCCATCACTCTCTCGACTCCACTGGAATCGCAGGACTATGTCCGCCTGACTATTGCCGCCATGTCCGCCTTTGGCGTGCGGGTCTCCTCCACGGAGAGAGGCTTCCGCGTCGAGGGCGCCAGTGGCTACACTGCCTTGAAGGATGGGATGACCGTCGAAGGCGACTGGTCCAGCGCGGCATTCCCAATGGTCGCGGCCGCTCTTGGCGGCGACGGGCTGGCCCTCGCAAATCTCGACCTGGAGTCGCCGCAGGGGGACCGCCGGATTGTGGAGCTTCTCCGCACTTTCGGAGCCAGCGTCCTGCAGGAGGATGGTCTGGTGAAGGTCTTCCCCGGAAGGCTGGCCGCGGTGCCAGAGATAGATGTCAGGGCCATCCCGGACATGGTTCCCGCCCTTGCGGTGGTCGCGGGTGTTGCGGCGGGCACTACGCGCTTCGTCAACGCCTCAAGGCTCCGCCTGAAGGAGTCCGACCGGCTGGAGGCAACCCGGGCGATGATTACGGCGCTGGGAGGACACGCCACTGTCGAAGACGATACGCTGACGGTGGACGGAGTGTCCGCATATCGCGGTGGACGGGTGGATGGCGTGAACGACCACCGCATCGTCATGGCCGCCGCCGCCGCAGCAGTGGCGGCTACAGGCCCAGTCCACATTACGGACGCGGAAGCCTGCGCAAAGTCCTGGCCAGATTTCTGGACAACACGGAGTATGGCGACAAACGAGGAGGTCAAGACAGCATGAATTCATACGGTGAAAGAATCCGCCTGACTATCTTCGGCGAATCCCACGGACCCGCAATCGGGTGCGTCCTGGAAGGACTCCCCCCGGGAACCAGGCTCGACCAGGAGAAGCTGCGTAGATTCCTGGCAAGACGCGCCCCGGGACAAGGCACGCTCACTACTCTGCGAAAGGAGGACGACATCCCGGAATTCCTCTCGGGAATCCAGGACGGCGTCCTGACGGGGGCAGCCCTCTGCGCAATCATCCGAAACACCGACCAACACTCGAATGACTACGCAAATCTAAGGGATGTCCCCAGACCCGGGCACGCAGACTATCCGGCATCCGTCAAATACCATGGATACAACGACATCCGAGGAGGGGGAATCTTCTCCGGACGCCTCACGGCGCCTCTCTGCATCGCGGGGGGGATCGTACTGCAACTCCTGGAGGCAAAGGGCATCCGGATCGGCGCACATGTCGCACAAATCGGGGATGCTCTCGATACGCCTTTCAATCCAATCAATGTGACTGCGGCACAACTCGATGAACTCGACGAAAAAGGATTCCCGGCTATCGATGACAACGCCGCAGGCTCAATGATGGATTGTATCGAAAACGCCAGAATGGCGGGAGACTCCATCGGAGGGGCGGTGGAATGCGCCGCCATCGGAGTGCCGGCAGGAATCGGAGACCCAATGTTCGGTGGACTGGAAAACAGAATAGCGCAGGCCGTCTTCGGAATCCCCGCGGTAAAGGCTGTCTCCTTCGGAATCGGAACAGAGGTGGCACGCCTGCACGGTAGCGAAAATAATGACGACTATTACTTTGACAAAACAGGACAGATAAGGACAAAAACGAATAATTGCGGCGGCATCCTCGGGGGTATCTCAACTGGTATGCCGATTCTGTTCAAGGCATTCTTCAAACCGACGCCATCCATCTCACGCGAACAGTCAAGCGTCAGCCTCTCAAAGGGCGAAGATGTGCCTCTCACTGTCACAGGACGCCACGACCCATGCATCGCCGTCCGGGCACTCCCAGTCGTTATCGCGGCAACCGCACTCGCACTATACGATAGTAGAGGGTAGGGAGAAGAAGGTAGAGGGTAGTGCGTGGCCACTTTGCAGTGGGCTTCCGAAAGTAGGGAGTAGGGAGAAGAAGGGAGAGGATAGTGCGTGGTTGGCGCGTTTGGGCGCGCCCGCACGGCAGAAACGCCGTGCGTACATTGAGGAGGGGATGGACCACGAATATCTTTTTTCATGAGTCGGTGTCACTGATATTTCCATATTTCGTGTGTTTCGTGTATTTCGTGGTTATGACTGTTTTGTCATTTTAGTGTCCATTCGTGTCCATTCGTGGTTCTATTATTACTTTTTCTTCGTCCGCAGTGCATTATCGAGCCATTCCAGTGCTTCCGTCCGGTTTGCGAATGGGTGTTCCAGTTCATAGTCCGCGCAGAATGCGAGAAATGCTCCCAGGTCGGCATTGGGCTTGAAGCCTCGTTCAATAAGGTCCCTTCCGTTAATCGAGGGTTTTGGCGGATGCGGGCGTGCCTGTTCCTCCTTCCAGAGTCCGACCACCTGCCTATGGAGGTCGAGGATTCCGAAGGATGCGCTGGTGTCCAGCCTTAGGAGTTCAATCAGGAGCGGATACAGGGGATCCTGGAAGTGCCGTCGTTGTTTTGAGAGACGTGCCTTCGTTATCTGGGTGATTTCCATGTGCTGCCGCACGAGCGCCTTTGCGTTTGTGACCACCTCGGAGGGGAGTTTCAGGCGTTGCATCACAACTTCCGCAAGTGTTGCGCCCTGGACATCGTGTCCGTTGAAGTGTATTCTGTCCTCTCCTTCCACGTATGTGAGTGGTTTTCCGATGTCGTGCAGGAGTGCGCCCCAGCAGAGCCACCGCCATTCTGCGTGTGTTGCGGCCGCGAGGCGTCCCTCGCTGTCAAAGCGTTCATTGGCGGCGGGCGTCTCGCCGCAGAATCTGATTCGTGTGAACGCCTCGTCCAGAAACCCCATCAGCTTGAGTTCATGTTGCCAGACATCCCCCTCGGGATGGTATTGCGGAGGCTGTGCGACGCCGCGTCCTGCCGCCACTTCGGGCAGGATTGCGTCAAGCAGGCCGGATTGCTCCATCAGAATCAGGCCCCGCGCCGAGACCCCGCAGAGGAGCATCTTCTCGATTTCATCGCGGATGCGTTCCGAGGAGACGCAGGGAGTGACCTGCGGCGCTATTGCGCAGACCGCGCGCCATGTCTCCTCCTCGACATGGAAGCCCAGGACTGCCGCGAATCTGACTGCCCGCATTACGCGGAGCCGGTCTTCCTCGAATCGCCTGGCGGGATCTCCGACCGTCCGCAGTATCCGCGCCCTCAAATCCTTCTGCCCGTCGACAAAGTCCAGGAGCCTGTGCGCCATCGGGTCGTAGAGGAGTGCGTTGACTGTGAAGTCGCGTCTCATCACATCCTCCCGCATCCCGACGAACCGGATTTCGTCCGGATGCCTCCCGTCGCTGTACTTTCCTTCGCCCCGAAAGGTTGTGACTTCGTAGTTTTCTCCGTCGCTTCCGGGGATGACGGTAGTTCCGAAGGCCCGTCCGACCGAGAAGCATTTTGGGAAGATTCCGGAGACCTGGTCTGGCGTTGCGCTTGTCGCGATATCCCAGTCGTGGGGAGTCTTTCCCAACAGTGCGTCGCGGACGCATCCCCCCGCCAGGACGGCGTCGAATCCGGCGTCTTGCAGTCGTCGGACAATGTCGATTGCATCGTGCGATGGGTTGATTTCCATATTCCTAGGGGGCGGGGGATTGTGCCGGGGATTCCTGTCCCTTGGCTTCACTGCGCAGCCTTTCCAGAAATTCCCTGACTGCCTTTTCGTATTCCTGGGGGACTTCCACAGTCACCTTGTCCTTTGGCGTGTCCTTCATGACCTCTTCGTAGAAATCCACCACCTCCTGGTCGAGGATGAGGTCTTCCTCGAGGACAGGCCTCTCGATTCGGAGTCCCGCCAGGGTCCTGCATCGCGAGATTGCGGTGTAGAGCTGCCCGTGGGCGAAACATCCGCGCCCAAGCTTCAGGTCCACATTGTCGAGTGTGATTCCCTGGGACTTGTGGATTGTAATCGCGTATGCGAGCTTGAGTGGGATTTGGTGGAAGGTGCCGATTTCACGCTGGCGAATCGCAGTCCTCCCGGTAACACGGTCACGTTCGACGACATAGTCGTAGTTGGACCACTTGTTCATTCCGAGGACGACCTCCTTGCCCTTGTCAAGGTGCACTGTGACCCTGGCGTCCTGCTCGGAAATGTCCGTGATTTCACCCATGTCGCCATTGGCGTATTCGAAGTCTCCGTTGGGAAGATGCTTGTTGCAGAGAACCATCACCCTGAGACCGACCTTCAACTCCAGGATCGCCTCGGTGGGATAGTCCGCCTCGCGAAAACGCCCGGAGACCGACGCCATGAAAAGGACTGGCTCGCTCTCCAGACGCTCCTTCATCCTCGTGTTGATTGCGACGGCCTCGCGGTTGGTCGTGCAGAGGACGACCGGGGTCACCCCCTCGAAGCTCTTGTGGAGACAACACCTGTTCAACGCCTCGATGGCGTCCAGACGCTCCCCGCCGATTTCAATGTCCTCGTCAAGGAGACGGCCACGCCGGATGTTGTTCAGCAGGTGGATGAAGGTGGCGTCGTCCTTCTGGCGGTGGATGGTATTCAGGCAGATGCACTGGAATTTCGCATCCTTCCAAAGCTCTGTCTGGAAGGCGTATGCGCCTCCAAGCCTGTCGTTGATATAGGTGTCTTCCGCGACGCTCTTCACGACGGGTGGCAGCTGGAAGAAGTCTCCCACTAGAATTATCTGCTTGCCGCCAAAGGGCTTGCGACGGTCCGCCCCGCGCGCGAGGGCGCGAAGCCGGTGGTCAATCGCCGCAAATACATCGCTACGCACCATGGAGACTTCGTCGATGACGATGGTCTTGGTGGCGCGTATCAGGCTCTCGTGTTTCCGGCTGCCTATGTCCTCGATCATGTCGGGCATCAGAAGCCCGGGCTTCAGCAAAAGAAAGCTGTGTATCGTGGTTCCCTGGACGTTGATGGCGGCGATTCCAGTGGGCGCCAGGAAGACGCATCCCTTGCCGCACCTCTTCCTGAATTCGCGGAGGATGGTGGTCTTGCCCGTGCCCGCATTGCCAGTCAGGAAGATGTTCCTTCCCGACATCATCGCCTGCAAGGCATTTTGCTGTTCCTGGTTGAGATCCACTCCCTGCTCCTCCCGCCATGCCCGTCTCAAGGAGGGACGTCTGGGCGGGGCATTTCGCTAGTCGCCCAGATGCGCGTGCCCCTTGAGGTATGCGACATATTCCCTGGCGGCCTCCTCCAGGGTCATGAGGGGAGCCGTGTAGCCGGCCTTGCGGATCTTCGAAATGTCCAGGCAGGTGTAATACTGGTATCTCTCCTTGAGCTCCTCGGGCATCTCGATGTACCGGATGTCCACGGGCTTGTCCATGGCGGCGAACATTGCCTTCGCCAGGTCGTTCCAGGAACGCGTCGCCCCAAAGCCGATGTTGTAGAGCCCCGTGCAGGATGCCCCCTCGTTCATGAAGAAAATCGTCATGCGGGCGGCGTCACGGACGTAGAGGAAGTCCCGCACCTGCTCGCCGTCTGCGTATTCGGGACGGTAGCTCTTGAAGAGCGAAACATGCCCCGACTGGGTAATCTGCTCAAAGCAGCGCAGGAGCATGCTGCGCATCTTGCCCTTGTGGTATTCGTTGGGACCGAAGACATTCGAGTATTTGACGCCGACGAAGGAGGCCAGCCCCGGGCGCTGCGGAGCCAGAAGCCCCCGCCTGAGGAGATACTGGTCGAAGATCTGCTTCGAATAGCCGTATTTGTTGAGGGGGCGGAGCTGGTCGATGGAGTCTTCATCGTCCTTGAATCCAGCCTCGCCGTCGCCGTATGTCGCGGCGGAGGATGCGTAGATCATCCGGATGTTTCGCCTCTGGCAGTATTCCGCCAGGAGCTTGCCGCTGTCGAAGTTGTTGTCGACGAGGTACGATGCGTCAGGCTCGGTGGTGTCGGAGCAGTTTCCCAGGTGGAAGACTGCCTGGAAGGGGTATTCGGCGTCGTGGATTCCCGCGTAGAGGTCGCCGTAGAAGTCCGAGTCCTTCTCAAAGTAGTCCGCAAACTTGAGCGCACGCAGATTCTGCCACTTCTCACCCTCGCCAAGATGGTCGACGATGACAATCTTCTCGTATCCCATCTGGTTGAGCTCGTAGACAATCGCGCTGCCAATGAGCCCTGCGCCGCCCGTCACCAGAATCCAACTGTTCTTGTCCATGGAAATTGACTCCTTGCTATTGTGGTAATCGGCTATCTGTCCAAATTGTCTGTCGGTGAGAAGATTCTGGGATTCTTTTCACCCCCGTTTTTCCCTTGCCATTGGGCGAGTGCCACTTCGAATCCGGGGGAGGGGGCGGCCGCTATCAGAAACAGGGGGCACTGGAACTCCCTGGCCAGGCGACTGCAAAAATCCCCGATGGTCTCCCCGTCCAGCGTCCCCTTGTGGAACATGAAGAAGAGTTCGCCTTTGTTTCCCATGGCGGAGATTGCGCCGTCGCATTCGTCCAGCCATAGGATGGTGGCTCCGCACTTCTTCGCCTCGCTTCTGATGGAGGGATACTCCCGGTTTGGCCACTCCGCCGCCGCTGCAAAACGCCCACGGGAACCCCCCATGGGATAATGCTTCGCAAGGCCAAGACGATTAATGTAGCGGCGGGCAGTCCGGCGGCAGATGTGGACCCCGAAGGCCACGCCCACAAACTCCACAATGGCCTCGGAATTCCATAGCGATGAGGCAAGACCCAACTGGTCGGGTAGCCCGCCCCACAACGCACGGGCCAGGCTGGATTGCTGCGCAGGGGAAAGTTTCGCGCCTTGGGCCGGAGCCGGACCACGTCGACGCTCCGTCAGAAGCTGGCCGCCATTCGCACGCATCCCCGCAAACCAATTGGAGATGGTCTGGGTGGAAATGCAAAGTTTCTTCGCAGTCTCGTAGGCAGTCGCGCCAGACAAAAACTCAACAAGGGCCATATGACGGTGATGGTCGCGAACCTGAAAGGACGCAATCTTCAGGTTGATGGTGGCTTGCTTCTTCATGACGGGATCATACACGCAAAACAAAGGTAACAGCCTTAATCTAGCATCCCAATTAACTATGTCCAAAACAATACGGCGGACTATTGACCCCAAGGTGCTCAAAGGGCATCCGCCCCTGAATATGTCTCCCAGGGCGATAATGGAACCACGAATGGACACGAATGGGTGGGAGGGAACCGCGAAACACACGAAAGGCACGAAAGGATAATTCAGAACCACGAATGGACACGAATGGACACGAAAGGGAAATTCAGAACCACGAATGGACACGAATGGACACGAATGGGTGGGAGGGAACCGCGAAAGACACGAAAGGCACGAAAGGAAAACTCAGAACCACTAATGGACACGAATGGACACGAATGGGTGGGAGGAAACCACGAAACACACGAAATACACGAAAGGTGAAATCAGAACCACTAATGGACACGAATGGACACGAATGGGTGGGAGAGAGCCACGAAACACACGAAAGGCACGAAAGGATAATCCAGAGGACTTCGTTCCACCGAATGATCTATTCTGCCGTCAGCGCCCAGGCGGCTGCAGAGAATGGCGTCTTCACTCGATTATCCACAAGAGATAGATACACCATGCCAGATGACCGCAAGACGCGACATCGGCAATATCCAGAGAAAACCATTCGGCATCCGCATAGGTCGCGAATGTTCTTCAGAGGAAAAGTCACGAGTAAACTGTTTTTCACGGGGAAAACGCCAAAAGGGACAATAGCTAACCAAGCGGGCCGTCTCCGCAGAACTTCCTTCGTCCGCAGGCTGCACAGTATGCGCCACGCCAGACGGCGTCGAAATGCTCGGACAACGGGACGACTAATGACGGCTCATCCGTCAGGATCCCGTTCTCGAAGTTTCTGCGATTGTCACTCTTGGCTCCCAGTCCGGCTCCCGTCAGATTGGCGCTGCCGAAATAGGCTCTAGTGCAATCGGCGATGATGCACTTGAAATGGACGCGGGGGCAGAGCACCCTCTCCATCTGCGTCCACAACCGCGGAAAGCGGTCGAAGTCCTGGCGGAATTTGGGCCCGGGTTCCTTGGCATGGATCAGGCGAATGGCCACACCACGCCCAAGTAGGGAATCCAGCACCTGTAGGAACGGAACCATCTCTGCTTGACCTGGCATGGCGACATACATGTCCTTGATATCCGCCGTGGCGATCCACAGCCGATTCCGTGTCCTGGGGACAATGTCGCAGATGACCTTGCCGTAGATTTCCTTGTCCGATAAGAAGCTTATCATGGTATTGTGACCTCCGATGATTCCCGGCAGCAACTCCAATGCCAGCGGGAAAGACAGGGAAATGGAATCATTGTAAAAACGCCCGCGCCATTCAGAAAATGACCAGAATGGTCAGAAATAGAACAGTGTATATGTCGATTGTCTTTACTTTCCAGGCCTGTCTGTATTCTCTCCTGCTGATGCCTTCAGCAATCCTGCCGCAATTCTCGTGGTAAGTGTATTATTCAAGGTGAATGTTTGTCTATTCCATGGAGTCTATCCTTGGCACATGGATTGCTAAAATCCTTCAGTCTCTGGTCCGTCCTGTTGACTTGTGACAACCAAAACCGTAGGAGAAAACCATGATTAAATTTGAATGCACTTCTGATCATACTTCTGATCATACTTTTCAGACTGGAAAGACATTGTTTGTGATACCTTCGTATCAGCGCGGTTATCGTTGGAACAAAGAAGAAGCACAAAAACTGCTCCGGGATCTCCAGACCTATTCTGGGGCGGATTATTGCCTGCAACCGTTGGAATTCCAGGTTGCTGAACGGCCAACGTCCTACCGGGGAAAAGACTATGACAATTACATCCGTGTCGTGGATGGTCAGCAGCGTCTGACCACTCTCGGAATTATGGCGAAGTGCCTCGGCATTCCTCAGCTGCAGTGGGATATCTTTTACTTGGTCGAGGGGAAAATGCTCTCCGAACTCTTGATGGACGATGCCAAGGAGTCGACCATCAATGCTCATTTCCGGCACGAAGTTGCAGAGGTGATTGATGCCTTCGAGCATAAGGAGCTGTTGCAAAACTATTTCTGTGGTCTGGAGAAGAGCATTGTGTTTCCTGTTCATTTCCTGGAGAAGGAAACTTCAGAGGCAGATGAACAGGATCAGGGGCAGAACGCCTTCAATCGTCTGAACGCAGGCAAAACTCCTTTGACCTCCTCCGAACTCATTCGTGCGCTTTACATGGTGAATGACAGTGGACTTGACGAACAGCAACGCATGGAAATATCAAAGGAATGGGAACTGATTGAAGACACATTGGGAAACGAGCAGTTCTGGCTGATGTTCAATGCGGGCGGACTGGAAAAGACGCCCACCCGAATCGACTTGCTCTTTGCGCTGGTTCTTGACATCGACCTAGGTAAGACGCATAACAATCCGCGCTTGGTCTACGAAACGCTGGAAGCTGGCGTCTATAAGCGTAAGTACAACCTGGCGAAGGTCTGGGGTGAAGTCCTGCGCTGTTTCTGGTGGATGCAGTCCTGCTACGAGGATGTGGAATGCTGTAACGCCCTCGGATGGATTGCCCGATGCACCGACATACAAGCCAGCATTCTGTACAGGAATTATTCGGCGATGCCCGTCTTCAAGAAGGTTCTTGCGAAGAAAATACAGGCAAGCATTAGCGGCATCGGACGTCAGTATGGGGATCCGCGGCTCAAGGATTTGCTGCTTCTCTGCAATGTCCTTGCGTGCAATGACAGGAAGGAACGCCTGCACTTCGACCTGCTTGGCAAAATCGACATTGAGCATATCGATTCCCAGACGCCGAACGATCTGTCAAATCAGGAAGACCGTAAGGCATGGCTGGAGTCTGTGTTCGGTGAATACGGTGACCTGGGCACGGGGCATACAAGAGAAGATTTCATTGCTCTGTCCGCCGAGGAAACACAAACCATCATCGACAAGATAGCCGCAACCACCAGCGACGACGACGCGATAGAGGACGGAAATGGGCTGGGTAATCTGGTACTTCTGGATGCCGGCATTAACCGTTCCTACAGGAATGCCGTCTTCCCCCGTAAGCGAAAAGAGATAATTGCCGCCATCGCCAAAGGGCAACATTATCTCCTGCCCTGCACGGAAAGGGCATTCATGAAGTTCTATACGACAAGCGCATCGGCTATCGACAGGTGGAATCAGGCGGATTACAATTGCTACGAGAGAGCCATGGAAGGCCTGCTGGATAGTTTTTTTGCATCCATTGGCGATCTGCCAAAGCTCAACGAGACGCATATCGACCTTGCCCCAAGTGGTGAACAGGTAGTTCAGGTGCAGGAAGTCACTCCCCAAGGAGCTCCCATGGACTGTTGTTTTTCCGGTGATTTCAAGTTTGAGGAGTTGATGTCAACCTATCGGATCCGTGTGCCGAAAATCCAGCGCACCTACGTGCAGGGACGCCAGGACACATACGGCAAGAAATGTCTGAAGGGCTTCGCGTCCGTCCTTGTGGACAGCGTCTGCAACAGCATGCCATGCCCGCTGGACATGGTCTATGGCATTGCCACCGCCGATAAGGCATTCTACCCTCTTGATGGTCAGCAGCGTTTGACGACACTGCTGTTGCTTGCCTGGCTTTGCGGAAGGACGCAGCATGGTAAGTGGAGTTTCGACTACGAATCTCGCCGGGCCTCCGAACTCTTCATCAGGAATCTGCTGGGGACACCAGCCCCGTCACTGCCGAAGGATATTGAAGTTCCCAAAGACAGGGAATATCCCCCGTGCTGCACCTCATATATCATGGTACAGCCTTGGTTCCTTCCCGTATGGAAGGACGACCCTGGCATTGCGGGAATGCTGGAAATGTTGGATTCGCTCGCATACAGGCTTGCTAAACAGCACTCCTCCGATAAGACCTTTGACTTTGACGGTATCACCCTCAATGTGAATTGCCTGGATGTGACGGCAAAGGCGTATGACCACATCTTCTTGAAGATGAACTCCCGGGGACGCCAGTTGACGACCTGGGAAAATGTCAAGGCGGTCATTGACAAATATGTCCCAGAGCAGTCCCAGGAATGGAAGCGGAACATCGACTTGGAATGGCCTGAGGCAATCTGGCCGAAGGTGGAGAAGGACATAAATCGCCTGGATTCCAACATGCTCGCCGTCATCAGCGAGGCTCTGAAGTATGCAGGCTACAAGGAGAAGGCCGAGGATACCTTCGAACTGGACAATTGGATGAAGGATAATCCGCCTAATGTCGAACAGTTCTTTGCTTGCGCAGACACACTGTTGTCGGCAACTGGAGTTGACGAAGGTTTGAACAAGGCGCTGACTCCATCCTGGTCAGACAACCCGCTCCTTCCTGACCTCGGTACCGTTGACTCCGAATGTCGAAAGCGTCTGGCTGCCTACTATGCATCACGGAAGAGTGCAAACGAAGAATGGATGCGTGTCGTCTGGAATATCGTGGAAAACTCCGATGCAGGCGGCAATCTGCCAGCCGCCCTGCATCTGATTGACGAATTGGCACTCCATTGCGACGACATCCTCGGCTTCCTTGCCAGAGATGGGAAAGTTGAGTCTGGGTTTGCAAGGGAACAAGTGAAAGAAGAACGGGAGAAGGCGAGGCAAGTTTTGTCGCAAGGAAAGTTAGACGATGCATGGCATGAGGCAATCAAGGAAGCCGAAGGTTATTCATATCTTAAAGGCTGCATCTCTGCACTGTTCCCGACGGACGAATGCAAAGGTGGGGATGTGGAGTTTTTTAGACAACGTTTATTGCTTTTGAAGAGTTTGATAGATGATAAAAATGACAGTTACCATTTTGTAAAGGTTTTGATATCGAATCTTTCTGGTGATTTCCAGTTTAATAAGCCAATATCGTTGAAAAGAAGCGAAGCGGATTGGAAAAACATTGTGGTCAAATACTTCAAAGAGGCATTTAGAAGAACAGCTGATGCCAAAGTGTCGGATGTAACGGGTAAACCCCTGTGGATTCGTCTTCTTGCAAAGACACAACTACTAAACAACAGCCTTCGAGATGATAAAATCATTGGGAAATATAGCGAAAAAATCGTTTTGTATGGGACACCAGGACATACATGGAAGGCCTACGGAAATGTTGTCCTTGATAAGCATCACTACCTGCCAGGATTATCTGAATTGATAGAAAAGAATGAGGTTTCGGGTTGTAGGCCAGTGCCGGGAACAAGTGTTTTCAGCGAATGGGATGTGTTTTTTAGTGTGGACGGAAATAAGTTCCTTATCTCTTCAGGTGGCAACTTGAAAAAGCATGAAAACGGGCAATGGGTGGAAATTGGCAAAGGTATTACCATTTCTGAACAAACTTCCGCTAAAGAATTGCGTGCCCTACTTTAACGCCGCCTTTCTGTTGCGACCGCATTGTAGGGCGATGTCCGCATCACCACGCCATTCGCAGAGACGTCCGCAGGCAGCGGGAAGGCTTTTGTGTTTTTTGCCAGCGGTGTCTAGCGAGGAAGGGAGGCCATACGGACGGACATTGTCCTACAATAGGGTCGGATTTCGGAATGCGGGCTTTTGTTTCTTTATGGGAATGAGGTGGCAAGCAATATGCCAGGACTTGCTGGAGGTCACATCAAGCATATTTCACCGCAAGGTTGGTCTTTGCGTGGTAAGTGATTGACCATCCCTGGTCATTATCCGATGGATGCCGTTGTATCCATCGAATCAATTATAGTCAGGAACTCTTTGGCATGGCAATTGCTCTTCTTGAGAACAGAATACAAGTTGACAAGGAAGCAGCAGATTAACGAAAAACCGGAAACAGGAGACGAATAACATGACACCGAAAAACAACCAAATGGGATTGAAAGTGTTGCAGGAACGCAAGCCTTACGTTTTGCCCTGTCCAAATGCCAGCGGACTCTTTTCCTCGGAGGAGTGGCGCAATACCCGGATGGGTATTCCAGTCATGCTTGGGAAGGCAGCTGACGGAACCGTGCGAATGATGGACCTGGCGGAGGCTCCGCATCTTCTGGGGGCTGGTGCAACGGGAAGTGGCAAGGCCGCCTTCACTCGTCAGCTTTTCCAGTCACTGCTTCTGCGCTTCTCGCCCGATGAACTCAAGCTCCTGCTGATTGATCCGTATGCAAGGAATTTCGCGCCATACGAGAAAGTGCCGCATCTCGTTGCGCCCGTCTTGACCGATCCGGAAAAAGTTACGGCGGCATTCCAGTGGGCCTGCAAGGAAATGAATAGACGCTTTCAGTGGCTCGCTGCCGCTGCTGTCCGGGATATCCACTGTTATAACAATAGAACTCCTTCCGTTGAAGCAAGATGTGATAGAGAAGGAAACCCCATTCCCGATCGGATGCCGTACCTTGTCATCGTTATTGGCGAATTTGCAGACCTCCCCATTGACACTATCGAAGGGGTGTTTTGTCAATTGGCAGCGAAATCACGCGCCGTCGGCATCCGCATCGTGGCCCTGACGCAATGCGTGTCTGAAGATGTCCTTCCCGGAGTCCTCAAGTACTGTTTCCCATTGCGCTTCGCCTTCCGGGGCGCAGACAAAGGGGACTCCCTCGCTACTCTGGAGCAGGAGGGTGCAGAACTCCTTCGTGGGAAAGGAGATATGCTTTATTCAACAGGGGCGAATACATGTGGGCGTATCCAATGCGGATATGCCTCAAGTGATGAGATCGCCCTTGTCGTTAACGCATGCGCAATCCAGCGTGAAGCGGAGTTTGATGAGGCCCTCATGAAGATGCTCAATGCTGGTATGCAGGAAAAAAGCAAAGAGCAGGAATCGCCAGATTGCTCACAACTATCCGAAGAGGAACTTATTCAGCGCGCTCTTGCTGTCATCGCAACCACGAAACGCCCCACAATCTCGTGCCTGCAACGTCGGCTTCATATCGCATTTAATCAATCGGATGCACTCTTGGAGAAACTTGAGGAACTGGGCTACGTCGGCCCTCAAGGCATAGAACGCCCCCGGGAAATCCATTGGGATAAATTTCCCCACGACATCGTTTCAATGTGAACTCCTGGTTTGTTTGCCACTGAAACGAAATATCGGCATTCTTTTTTGGCGGGGACACCTGGGGCGCTGCCCCCAGACCCCTGGAGTTTTCGAGGCATTGCGCAGACCGGCATAGACCGTGATGCGGAACGACCTCCGGTTTCATCCGCCGGCACGGCCAACGCCGCCCACTGCCTCGTCATGAGGGGCGGATAGCCTTCGAAAGGCAGTTCCCGGTTGCTGAAGGTTCCACCGGCTCCAGGACCAGCGAAACCTGCGGCAAGACCATCCGCGTCATCGCCACGTTCATCAGGCACCAGCTCGACATCTGCGAGGCATTCGGCTTCGCCCCGCCAAAAGGATGCGGGAAGGACTATGTCTCCGGGAAGGTCGCGGAAGACTGGGGGCTCGGGCGTCCGCGCAAGGCGGCTGTGGTCGCCGATTTATAGTGGAATTCGTCAAAAAAACCACAGGAAGTGCCATCGGCAATGGGAGGCATGAAGCCGCCAGAATGGCAATCATTGGTATTTGTCAATATTTTACCAGTTGTTTTTTGAAAAATTGCCAGTCAAATAACTCTCGTTAATCATATTCCAGCACAGAACAGGCATTGTACGATAGTTGGCATGATGATTGCTTTATGACCACTTGTTGAAACCTTTTTAACCAAAAATCAACAAGGAGCAATGCAATGGACTGTTTTATTTGCCACAGAAGCAACTGGATGCAGGAGAAGTGCCTGGGATTTCTGCGCAACCTGCTGGAGAATTACAAGGACAGGATCGAGGATGAGGATGTGTTCCTTCCCCTTGAATGCCCCGGGGCGGACGAACTGCTTGTACGCCTGGTGCGCGAGGAAATTCCGCAGGATGTGATTGAATGCATGTCTGAGCGCAGCAGGAGGGGCTTTCTTCTTGAACTGGATGATGATCCCGTTCATACCACGCTGGGGGGGCTGTGGAATGCGGACGACATCCGTTCCAAGGTCAAAAACATCCTTCCTGCGCTGTTCGGCCATGCGCTGGTATCGCCCTGGGGGGAGAAGGCGGAAAAGGACATCTTCCACGACAGGATGATGGAATTGCAGCGCACCCTGAAACTGTCCGACAGGGAAATCGACATTATGCTTGTTTCCATTGCCATCCAGGAACGCATCATCCGGGATCCAAGAAACGACAGAAAGCGCGGGAGCTCCTCACGCAACCTGTTCATGATGGCGAAATGTCTGAATGACAGTGAGGGCGGCATTCTGGACTACACCTCTCCGCAGAAGCCGCTGCGCCGCTTTGATTGCATTGACGACGACCTGGACATCAATTCAGGGCTTTTCCGATTTCTCTGCGGATTGACCGACGAGCCGCTTGCCAACAGCTATTTCTCCAAGGACACGGAGGAGGCACTGCCCTGGGGCGATTTCGCAGACCTGGCGAAGAAGCACGGAAACATTCTGAAGCGGATGCTGACCTCCGGCGGCAAGCCAGTGAACATTTTGTTCTATGGCGCACCTGGAACGGGAAAGACCAGCTTTGCAAGAGCCCTGGCAAAGGAAATAGGACGCACCTGCTACAGCATCTCCCAAAGCATCACCGACAAAGGATGCAGAACAAGCAGCTCCCCTGGCTTCCGATTCGGTGCGCTCCAGGTATGCGACGGGGATATTGTCCCCGACGAGAGCCTGATCATCGTGGACGAGGCCGACGAGATGCTTCGTGGGCTCCTTGGCGGCTTTGGAGGACTTTTCATGCTCTTCGGCGGCGATGCCTCTTCGCATACGGGAGACAAGGGACTCCTCAATACGGTGCTGGACACGATGAAGACCTCCACCATCTGGATTACCAACACGCCCGCAAGGGCGCTGGACGAGTCGTCCCGTCGCCGCTTCGACTATTCCGTCTGCTTCGAGCCGCTGAACTGCGAACAGAGAAAGCGCATCTGGAAGAACAATATACAGCGCTTGAACATGGGGCGTCTCCTCAGCGGAAGGCAGCTGGAGGAGTTCTCCGCATTGTATCCCGTCAGCGCGGGCGGCATCTCCCAGACACTTGAGAATCTGGAGAGAATGCATCCCCGCAAGGCGGAGGTTCCGCGTCTTGTGGAACAGTTGATGAAGCCGCACTGCGAGCTGCTGGGAGTCAAGTTGGCGGATGACAAACTGCTGTCGTCGAAGGACTATTCGCTGGAGGGGCTGAATATCCAAGGCGACGTGAAGCTGGAGCGCATCGTGGAGGCAATCCGCGCCTTCCAGCACCAGAAGGGCGAGACAGACCCCGACCGTCCGCGCATGACCCTGCTGCTGTCGGGCGCGCCTGGCACGGGCAAGACCGAGTTCGTCAAATACCTTGGGAACGTGTTGAATACCAAGGTCAATGTGAAGATGGGAAGCGACCTGCTGTCGATGCTGGTCGGCGGCACGGAACAGAACATCGCCGCAGCCTTCCGCGAGGCGGAGGCGGAGCACGCCATCCTCTTCCTGGATGAACTCGACGGCCTTGTCCAGAGCCGCACCAACGCCCAGCGCTCCTGGGAGGTGACGCAGGTCAACGAGCTGCTCCATCAGATGGAGGACTTCAACGGCGTGATGATCGGCGCGACCAATTTCATCAAGAACCTGGACCAGGCCGTCATGCGCCGATTCACATTCAAGCTGCAGTTCAATTTCCTGGACGAAAAGGGCAAGCGGCTCTTCTTCGAGCGGCTGTTCAAGAGCACGCTGACGGATGACGAACTGGAACGCCTGGAGGCAATCCCGAATCTTGCGCCAGGCGACTTCCGCACCGTCCGCCAGAGCCTCTTCTACTACGGCGGTGAAATCACCAACGGCCAGCGTCTGGACGCCCTGGAGCGCGAAGCCGCCGCCAAGGAGGGCGGTGCCTTCGCAGTGCGCGGAAAAATGGGATTCTGCTGATTGTTGGCATTTCAATCTTGTCAGTTTTTTACTAGTAATGCTTTGAAAGATGTCAACCAGAAGTCCTCCAGCCAAGTTCTTCAGCACCAATAATCCAGTTGTGGAAACCTTTTTTACAAAAGAAGCGAATGCCAGACAAATAACGTTTCAGGAGAACAAAACAATGAGCACAAGCATCCATCCCATTCACCCAACTTTTCAGTTCGAGGCAAAACACGCGATGCGCTTTCTCGACAATCTCCTTCAATCATCCACGTCTATGGAATTGACATGTCTCTTGTCGAGCAGGAAGTCCGAAAGATCACAACCGAGGACAAGAAGGTCGATGAAATAATGGCTATAATGGCCAACGCATATAACAACAATCACAAAAGGGGAGTAACACCATGAGCCAGAGCAAGAAGAAACAGGACACACAGTCTTTTCCATTTGAGTTTTACTGCATTGCCATCGGTCTCCGAGGTGGAACTGATGAGTTCTCATCGCCACGGGTCATTCCAATGCTTCCCGATTGGGGAACATATATGAGAATCGAATGGGATTTGAAGACTGCCGGCCTCTTTGACGAGGACGGGTTGCCATGCTTTGAGGACATTCACACTGCTCTGGAATCTCTGCGTGAATACCTTGCCAATGCCCCTGATGACAGATTCGACGACTTCGACGATAGCATGTCCAATGGCGGTTGCGGTGAGCAGACTTTATCGGATGAGGGCCTGTCCGAGGACGACTTTTGATGCTAAGGGATAACAGTGAAATACAGTGTTTACTTCGAGAAGGTCAGAGAGATTGCCGACACGAATCCGCAACTGGCCGAATCCCTGCTTCATGAGGCAGAAAGTTACGCTTCGCAGGTTGTTCCAGAGCATCTGGTGCTTTGTGCGCGAGGCAGGAAGCGCGATTTCCACAACCACGACAATAAAATTATTGGACGGCTGTATATCAAAAATGTCTTTTCGCAAATTCGCGTCCTGAACCAGATTTCAGATACCTTTCAAACGCAAACGCTTTTTCCTTGGAATCAAACGCAATTGCCGTCTGAATACGCCACGGTTTGAACTTTGAGGTAAGCGAGACTTCGCCGGCATTATGCTTGCGCCGATTTGCAAAAATCGTCCTGCTTTGCGCCATGAACCTCCGGCTTGACCGAGTGTCTGGGATAGCACCCTTCTGCGGTTGTCTCAACCTAAAATCGGCTTCGCGACTATGGGCTTTCCGCAACCGACGCAAGTTTACGGGCTTTTTCCAAACCCCGCCCTGCAAGTCCTGAAGGCGCTTCACAGTTTGCTTTTACTCCGCCATTTACTCCGCCATGGTCAATGGCAAATGAGTTCGGCCTTCTCTTTAGCACTCGGTTCAATTATCACTATCTTCCTTTGGGGCATCCTCATCTATGATTTCCCAATGGCCGCTGTAACCGCTGCCGACATATCGGATAGTGGGCATGTTCGCGATGTGACGCTTAATGGTTTTGGCATTTACAGACAGTTTCTCCGCTATGCGCTCGGCACTTATTCCTTTATCTTCGCGTATTAACCTTACAATGGATGAGTCAATATCACCTTGAGGGACACCTTGAGGGACACCTTGAGGGACATCAGTTTGACTTCCCATAGCAGCCTTCTTGCGGAAGACAATGACAATCGTTCCGTCTGCCCATATCTGGTAGTCTGGCTCGGGTAGTTCCTGATTCAGGCAGGCGCTGACCATTCGCTGAATTCCAGACCCCCAGTTCTCGATGCGCGTTGCCTTGTACAGCACCTGGGCCAGTTTGGGGTTGTGCGGCTGGGACGTATGAAATGCTTTGATGTTCTCCGGCGTGACGCCAGGCGGGAAGTGGCCTGGATTGCTTATCTCCACGCGGTCGTCAAAGATGGCAAGCCCTATGCTCTCGCTTGGATTGTCATATCGACGGTGACACAGAGCATTGGTCAGCGCCTCACGCAGAGCCTCCACGGGTATCTCAAGATGCTCCTCGCGGACAAGCCCCCTGATGCGACCGTTCAGGTTCAGGTGCTTGAAGCAGAAAGCCATTCCCATGTCCAGAAGCTCGAAGATGTTGCCGCGCTCCCATTTGCTGTCGATGAACTCCTTCATGTCCGTCCCCCTGAAGCGCGCCATGCGAAGACTCAATTGCGGAAACGGATTCGATGTCCCGGCGAACAGGGCCACGGCGGCATTGACGGGCTTTCCGTCCTTGAGCAGTTCCCAACGGGAAAGAATGGACTCCACTGGCTCGTCCAAGGCGCTTTCCGGCATTCTGCCGCCCCGTATCCCGCCTCGGACTGCATTGTAGATGACGGTCTTGTTCAAATCGGCCACCTCCGACTCGGAGTTGGTCTGGTTTTCCCACGCATACGTTCTCGTTCCAGACCGCCCGGATTTCCCGGTCATTGTAGAAGCGAAAGGAGAGCTTCTGTGTCATGCAGTCAATCCCATCTCAACTTGCCGCCCCAGCAGACAGCATCGCGCCTATAAACACCAGTACAATGCCGAGCAGAATCAGCCCAAGGGACTTCTTGCATTTGTCAAAATGACACACGGCGAAAAACAGATGCCCGATTTATGTGAACAAGCCCAGAAGCCCCCATGCGACATGTTCCTTGAACTCATCAATCAGAAGCCCGATAGACCCAATCAGATAAATAACAATGCCGATGACTACCAAAAACATGTTTGTCTCCTGTGTTGTTTCCTGTCACTGCAAATTCAGCCAGGTAACCTTGTTGTTCTCGTCTATGGATATGAATCCGCGGCCCTGTATTGGTTCCCTTTTGCAAGGGAGGCCAATACACTCATCTGGACTCCTCGAGATGCCCACTTAATTTAGTGTCCTAAGTTAATTGGGGCCAATATAACGGGAAGTTGTCCAGGATGGCGTGACAGGCATGGATTGGAGTTGGACGAAGTTGGACGGCTGTATGTCAAAAATGTCTTTTCGCGAATTCGCGTCCTGAACCAGATTTCAGATACCTTTCAAACGCAAACGCTTTTTCCTTGGAATCAAACGCAATTGCCGTCTGAATACGCCACGGTTTGAACTTTGAGGTATGCGGGACTTCGCCGGCATTATGCTTGCGCAATCTTGCATTCAGATCCTCGGTGCATCCCGTATAGAAATGTGTTCCAGTAGCGGTATCTACAAGGATATAGACATATTGGCAGGTCATGGGTGTTGTCCTCCTCCATTTTATTTCGTCGTGACATCCTTCGCGGCTGTGCGTCGCCTGAAGTGTCCGCCTCCATTTTATTCCGGCGTGACATCCTTCGCGGCCGTGCGTCGCCTGAAGTGTCCTCCTCC
>ULPT01003364.1_pt1 | contig 27197 bp, 19 predicted proteins | sample 1953751 | NCBI WGS metagenome assembly ULPT01 (sample SAMEA4835636, study PRJEB28245) | human gut metagenome | biome: gut microbiome; material: fecal sample | place: Denmark | collected 2008 | reverse complement strand
AAAATGAAAGCAAAATTTTCTAATGACCGATTTGGGTTTACTGCTTCTTCAGCTGCAGCACAGCCTTTCCGCTGCCGTTTGTGAGTTCAACGCAGCCTTTGTCAGCCTTGTATCCCTTCACGCTTTCGAGAGCCTTCAGAATCTGCTGCTCATACTCCATGTTGGCGCAGAGCATCAGCGTGGTGCCTATCTCCGAGAAGCTGATGGTCTGCTTTGCAGCATCCACCTTTGCCTTGCCATTGATAGAGTTGCATCCGGCGCATCCGAACACGTTGTCCTTTGCTGTGTCGAAGCCCAGTGTAGGGCGGAACTCTGTCTTTGTGGTGTCGACAGCAGTGCCGTCTACGGTTACGATGTCCCACTCGCCGTTGAGGTCAACGGCTGCGTCTGTTGTCTTTGTTGCCGAGCAGCTGCAGAGAGCAATAGCTGCGGCGATTATAGATATTTTCTTCATTGCTTTTGATTATTTTGGGAGCTTTAAGCCGCTCTTGGGCTGCGTTTAAGCCTTTCTAAGCCTTCTTAGGCCTTCTTAAGCCTTTGCTAATGCTAATTCAAAACTCAAAACTCTTACTTCAGCTTCCAAGTAGCACCGTCCTTGGTGTCCTTCACCTCGAAGCCAAGCTCAGCCAGTTCGTCGCGGATGCGGTCGCTGGTAGCCCAGTCCTTGGAAGCCTTAGCCTTCGAGCGGAGGTCGAGCACCATGTCTACGACCTTGCCGAAAGCCTCCTCGCGATGCGATGAAGAGCCGGCGTTGTCGGGGCGCAGACCGAGCAGGTCGAACGCGAAGAGACGCATTGTCTCAGCCAGTTCCTTAAGGTCAGCTTCAGAAATGGTAGCCTTGTGGTCTATGAGCTTGTTCACTACGGAGCAAGCCTCGAAGAGATGAGCTATGACGAGCGGTGTAGCGAAGTCGTCGTTCATGGCGTCGTAGCACTTTTGGCGCAGCTCGCTCACAACCTTCTTTGTCTCGGCGTCGCTCTCTGCCGAAGCAGCGATGCGGTCGAGGTCGGCGATGCCGTTCATGAGTTTCTCAAGACCCTTCTGCGAAGCCTGCAGCGCCTCGTTAGAGAAGTCGACTGTGCCGCGGTAGTGAGCCGAGAGGATAAAGAAGCGTATGGTCATCGGCGAGTAGGGCTGCTCAAGGTTCTTGTTGTTGCCCGTGAAGAACTCCTCGAGTGTGATGAAGTTGCCGAGCGACTTGCCCATCTTCTGTCCGTTGATTGTGATCATGTTGTTGTGCATCCAGTAGTGCACCATCTGGTCGCCCTGCGAAGCCACAGCCTGCGCAATCTCGCACTCGTGGTGCGGGAACACGAGGTCCATTCCGCCGCCGTGTATGTCGAAGTGGGCGCCGAGATACTTGCGGCCCATCGCCGTACACTCGCAGTGCCATCCCGGGAAGCCGTCGCTCCAGGGGCTCGGCCAGCGCATGATGTGCTCAGGCGACGCCTTCTTCCAGAGTGCGAAGTCTGCCTGGTTGCGCTTCTCGCCAACACCATCAAGAGCGCGCGAAGCGTCCTTCACGTCGTCGAGGTTGCGACCAGAGAGAATGCCGTAGTGGTGCTTTTCGTTGTACTTCTTAACGTCGAAGTAGACAGAGCCGTTGCTCTCGTATGCGAATCCGTTGTCGAGAATCTGCTGCACGAGCTGTTCCTGCTCGATGATGTGACCCGTAGCATGCGGCTCGATGCTTGGCGGCAGCACGTTCAGCGCTTCCATAGCCGCATGGTAGCGGTTGGTGTAATACTGCGCAATCTCCATCGGTTCGAGCTGCTCCAGGCGAGCCTTCTTCTCTATCTTGTCGTCGCCTTCGTCGGCGTCGTGCTCCAAGTGACCCACGTCGGTGATGTTGCGCACGTAGCGCACCTTATAGCCGAGGTGCTTGAGGTAGCGGAAGAGAATGTCGAACGTGATAGCCGGGCGCGCATGGCCCAGGTGTGGGTCGCCATAGACGGTAGGTCCGCAGACGTACATGCCCACGTTAGGGGCGTGCAGCGGCTTGAACACTTCCTTGCGACGCGACAGCGTATTGTAAATCCAAAGTGCTTGTTCCATTATATTTTTGTTTTGTTTTTTGTTATTCGTTGTTGTATAGAAGCGGTATGCACCTATTAATATGCAAATTTAGCAAATATAATTGAGAGAGATGGGATGTTTGCTGGCAAAAAGTTGCAAAAGCATGATTGAAATGCTGGAAAAAAGTTGCAAAAGTATGGTTGAAATGCTGGAAAAAAGTTGTAAAAGCTTGGTTAATGCTGGCAACAAATCTCACCATCTCACCATCTCACCACCTCACCATCACACCATCTCTGCAATTTCCGCGAAATCGTCGACAATGGCGTCGGCGCCGGCTTCCATGAGACTCTCTCGCGAACCGTTGCCGTACGTAACGCCGATGGTCATGCAGTGGGCGTTGCGACCCATGAGGATGTCGAAGTGGGTGTCGCCTACGACGACGGCGTCCTCGGGCTTCAGGTTGTAGTGCTTCAGCGTCTTCATCACCGGCTCGGCGTCGGGCTTTGCTCGGCGCACGTCCTCGGCAGCCACGACGAGCGTTATCACGTCGTCGAGCTTGAACGAGCGCACGAAGTCGACAGCCGACTTATATCCGCGGCTTGTAGCGATGGTCACTATGCATCCCTTTGCGTGCAGCAGTCGCACCGTGTCAGCCACGTGCGGGAACATCGGCACGCCAATCTCGCGGTTCACGTCCTCGAATATCTCGCGGTACTTGGCTGTACACTCCGCAGCCTTCTCCTTGTCCATCGGCTCGAGCACGGGGAACGCCTCCACGAGCGGCAGACCTATCGTTGCGGCTATCTCCTCGTCGCTGTGCTGCGGCAGGTGCATAGCGTCGAAGGTGCGGTGGAAGGTGTTAAGTATAACGGGCTTCGTGTCGGCGATGGTGCCGTCGAAGTCGAGAATCACGATTTTCTTCATATTGCTTGGGTTTTATGTTCTGCAATGAGTTTTGCTGTTCGGCGCTGTTTGTTGGTTAGCGCCTTTTGTTGTTCAGCGCTGACTTTTGCGGCGCTGTTGCTTTCTTCTGCAAAGTTACTAAAATAAATTGTGGATAGGCTTTACTTGCGCTACAATTCGCTAAAACCTGAATCCGAAGAACATTCTCACTCTCCATTTGTTCCTACGCACCTGCAGATGGTCTTCGTCGCCAGCCACTGAGTAGTTGTAGACGGCTGTAGCGCCGGCGAATTTGTTGCGCCAAGAATAGACGGCGGCGGCGCGCCCCGTGATGATGGCAGAAGGGAAGTGATACTCCATGTTGTGGCGCACGCTCTTCGTTTCTTTGCCTTCGTCGGCTTTCTCTTTGCCTTCGGTTTCTTCAGTACCCTCGGCGTTCGTGCGGTTCTTGGTGTAGTCGTGCGAGTAGACGGTAAGCGTGGGCAGGGCAGAGATATGCAGCAGCAGGCGGCGCGCTACAACGAGGTTGTAGGCATAGCCCGCACCCACCGCAAACTCGTTGAGGCGTATGGTCATGTCGCTCAACTTGGTCTTCGACCCGTCGAAACTTGCGCCGATCATCCAGCTGCCAGCGCTGCGCTTCTGTATATAGCTCTGACTGAAGGCAGCAGGAAAGGAGAAGCGGCGGTAGTTGAAGGCGTAGTAGAAGTTGAGGTTAAGCGCGTTCTGCGAGATCTGACCCTTGTGGATGTCGATGCGTTGCGTGCCCGCCTGCTTATATCCATGATAGGTCTTTGAGGAGAGAAACACCACGTCGAAACCATAGCGGTTGCTGTACGAGTTGAGGTTGTACTCGAAGTCCTTGCATTTGCCGGCAAACTTGGCTGGGTTCACAGCCACGCCCAGTCCCAGTCCGCGATATGCCACAGCCATGCTCAGCGTTCCGCGGCAGTCGGCCGTCACGCGCGAGCGGTTCTCCACGCCGTCCGTTACGGTCGTAGTGCGCATGTCAGCCCCCGACAGATTGCCTCTGAATTTGATGGTCCATCGTGCGTCGGGGCGCCCTATGTACGCCGTGTCGTATTTCACTTTGTGGTAGTTGGCAGCAAGCAGCGAGTCGCCCCAGAACAGCTTGCGGTCGTACTTTGCCAGCCGTTTCTGTATCTTCGTGAGATGCTTTATGTAGCGCTGCTTCTTCTTCTCGCTCATCTTGCTCTTGTTTATCTCGGCGATGATTAGAGAGTCGCTCCATTGCAGCATCTGTCCTCTGTCAGCCGAACTTCTCAGCTGCAGTCGCAAGCTGTCTGTCCGCATCAGCCATCGTCTGAACTTGCTGTGCGGTTTCTTCTGATTCTTCTGCTTTTTCTTGTCAACGTGAGTTTCCTTCTGTTGTGCAACGATGGTATCATTCTGCTGCGCGAGTGTCGTATTCTGCGTTGCGAACAACAAAACAGTTGCGAGCAGCAACGCTCTCAGCAGCCTTACAGATGATGTGTTGTATATGTTTCCCATTCTGTTTGTAAAAGTGTAAATCAATATATGCAGAAACTGCGTAAATTCTTTTAGTGCAAATTTACTAAACTCTTTCAGAAGTTAGGCAATATCGCTCTACTTTTATGAACAAAAGCAAAGAATTATTCTAACAAAAAACGGACTCCGCCAAAAGCTTGGCAGAGTCCGTTTCTTGTTAAATATAGATTTCTGTTACGAGCGCTTTGCCCGAATCAGATTTCTGTTGCAGAGCGCTTAGAAGTTGCCCTTGTTAGCGTTGTCCCACCAGAGGTGTGTGCCGCCCTTATCGCCAGAGATACCCTTCTTGCTGGTGTTCTCCTTGTCGAGAAGCTCGATGCCACCCTTTACGCCTTCAGCGTTGGTGTCGTAAGCATTGCTGCTGTAGATGACACGGCGAACGCCTTCCTGAGTGTCGACAGCACCTTCGCTCTTGTTAACCAAAGCTACGAAGAACTTCGGATAGCCGGTGCGGCGCTGTTCAGCCCAACCTTCGTTAGAGAGCGGGAAGAGAGCGATGTACTTCTGAGTCTGGATGCGTGCGAGCTGGTCTTCCTTGCTTGCAGCGTCGTCCCACTTCACGCCGAGCGTGTTGACAGCCTTGCAGTTGTTAGTCGAGTTGCCCGGATCAACGTAGTCTGCCTGACCGGTTGTGCCGTTGATGTAAGCGTCGATGTCGGCGTCGCTGATGTTCTCGATGCCAGCGAACGAACCCTTATAAGCAAGCTCGTTCTTGATAGAGAGACGGATGCCCTTCTCGTAGAGGCTCTTTACGCTTTCAGTGCCGATGTTCCAGCGCAGCTTAGCCTCGGCAAGCAGGAAGTAAGCCTCGGCAGCCTTGAAGATAGGCAGCGGAGTGTTGTAAGCGCCAACCCACTGCGACATCTTGTAGCCGTACGAGCCGTTAGAACCCTTCTGTGCCATGCCGCTTGCGTAGCGGATGCCGCAGTAAACGGATCCCTTAGGAGTGGTGACGCCCTTCTCGTTGGTGATGTCGTCAGCGTTCTTTGTCATGTAGAGAGGCAGACGCGGGTCGTTCATGCCCACCATGAGCGTTACGAGGTTAGCGTTCATGCCGCAGTCCTGCCAGTCGAACATACGCTTCAGCTCGTTGCTCTGGTCCTTAACGACGATGTCCTTGCCCGAAACGGCGAGGGTATTGGCAGCAGCAGCCGTAGCGATAGCCTTGAGGTCGTAGCCGTCGGCAGCCATCTCGCTCTCGCGCTTAGAGAGACGCAGGGCGATACGCAGCTTCATGGTGTTTGCAATCTGCACCCAGATAGCCGGATCGCCACCGCCCCATGTGTCGTATGTAGCGAGCGAAGCCTTCTCTGTGTCGTCCATCTTCTGCAGTCCGGCGATAGCCTTGTCGAGGTCGTCGAGCATCTGCTCATAGAGCTTCTGCTGGCTGTCGAAGCGGTAGGTAGACTCGCTCTCGTCGTTGATGATAGACGAGTAGGCGAGCGGTCCGTATGCGTCTGTAGCCTGCATTGTACCTACAGCCTGCACGATGCGCATAGTGCCAGCCAGTCCGGCGTTCTCCTGCTTGTCGAGGTTGGCGATGTTGCGGCGTGTGTTGTTGAAGATATGCAGATAGTAGTTCTCGTACATACCGCCACTGTGTCCGCGGTTCTCACCCATATCGCAGTTGGTGAAGTTGCCGTGAGGTGTCTGGAAGTAGCCACCGTAGAGGTCGATGGTGAGGTTTGTCCAGAACTGGAACATGTTCTGGTGAGGCGGGTAGCAATAGTTCATTGCCTCGGCACACTGTGCTTTGAACGGCAGATCGCCCGGGTCTACCTGCGTCTTGTTTGTATTCAGATCGTCGAAGTCGCCTGTGCATGAGCTTAACATTCCGTTGCTCATCACAGCCAGTGCCAGCATTGATGACACCGCGAATATATTTCTCTTTTTCATATTTCCTTAGATTTTAAACGGTTGTAAAACTTGTTTTTACTCGCTCAAAAATTAGAAGTTCAACTTCAGGTTCAGACCCAAGCTTGTTGCCGACGGGAGGTTGAAGATGTCGACACCCTGCACACCGTTGCCGGTACCCATTGATACGTCCGGGTCGCAAGGAGCGTCCTTGTAGAAGAAGAAGAGGTTGCGTGCGATGAGCGCAGCAGTGAGGTTCTTGCCGTTGCCGAAGAGGTTGCGGAAGGTGTAGCCGAGGCTCATCTCGCGCAGACGTACGTTCGTGCCCTTGTATACGTAGAACTCTGTAGCGTAAGAGTTGTTGAAGTTAGAAGAGCCTGTTGTTGTGTACCATGCCTGCGGGTCGAACTCTACGCCGTCAACCACAACCTTGCCTGCGTTGCGTGCGATGCCAGAACGCTTTGAAACGCCCCAACCGTCGAGAGTAGCCTCAGTTGCAGAGAGCACTCTGCCGCCGAACTTACCGTCGATGAGGAACGAGAATGTGAAGTCCTTGTAGTGGAATGTGTTTGTCCAACCGAAGTTCACCTTTGCGTTCATGTTGCCTGCATACTTCATCTCGTCAACGTTGTCGCCCATGAGGATAGGTTCGCCCTTGTCGTTCTTGACCGGCTTGCCTGCCTCGTCGCGCTTGATCTGGCGTACGTAGAGGTCGCCGTAAGAGCCGCCCTCGTTGAGCACTACCTTAGCGCCCTGCCAAGAAGCGATGGTAAGACCGTTCTCCAAGCCCTCTACGAGCTCCTTGATCTTGTTCTCGTTGTAAGAGATGTTGAAGTTGGTAGACCAAGAGAAGTCGGGGTTGAACTGCTGGTGCCAGCCGATAGATGCCTCGATACCCTGGTTCTGTACGTTGCCGGCGTTGACGTAACGGTTGCGCAGACCGCTCTCGTAAGGAGCCGAAACAGAGAAGAACTGGTTCTTGGTGTTTGTCTTATAGTATGTAAGAGAGAAGTCGAGACGGTTGTTGAAGAATGTACCGTCGAAACCTACCTCGATAGAGTGGGTCTTCTCAGGCTTCAATGTGCGGAACGCAGCCTTGTCAGGTGCAGAGATAGCGCCCGACTCGCCGAGAGTGTAGCGTGGGTTAGACATGTAGATAGGCACGTCGTTACCTACGATAGAGTAGCTGCCGCGGAACTTGAAGAGGTTCACCTGCTCGCCCATAGGCACGAGCTTGTTGAGCAGTACGCTGGCGCCTACTGACGGGTAGAAGAACGAGCAGCCGTCGGTGAATGCGAGAGCTGACGACCAGTCGTTACGTGCAGAGAGGTCGAGGAACACAGCCTCCTTGAAGGCTACCTGAGCTGTTGCGAACACGGCGTTGAGGCGCTTTTCTGTCTCCATAGCGTCGCCGCTGCCATACTTCGACAAGTTGCCATAGAAGTTGTTCGGAGTGAAGATGTTCGGATAGTAGATGTTGCCGTCGCCCGGCGACTTGTACTGTTCGCCCTCGCCCCAGAGGTCTACGTGTGCGGTCTTGGTCTTGGTGAAGCTTGAGCCTGCTGTAGCTGTGAGACCCCAGTCGTTCCAAGTGTGGTTGTAGTTGATGAGCACGTCGCCGTAGAGCTGGTCGCTGAAGTAGCGGTTGTTCTTCATGCGTCCCATCTTGTAGAGGTTGCCTACAGACGAAGCGTAAGCGTTGTGGATGAACTGCTCTTCGCCGCGCTCGTAGCGCATACGTCCCTGGATGTTGAGGTCGGGAGTGATGTCCCACTTGATAGAGCCACCGAACTCATAGCGGTTGCGCTTAGAGATAGGAGTCTGACGGTTGAGCATCCAGTACGGGTTGCCGAACTGCTGCAGCTCGGTGTTGCTCCAGTTCTGTACGTTGCAGCCGCGTGTGGGGTCGTAAACCTCGTAGTTGTCCTTGTAGTGGTCCCAGTCGATGCCGCGCGGAGCGAGGTATACGCCTGTGAGCGGGTTCCAGAGGTAGCCGGCAGCAGCCTGGTTCTTAGAGTACTGGTTGCTGTACTTAGCCGAGAAGTCGACGTATACGTTGTTGAGCACCTTGAAGTCTACCTTAGTGTTGAGGTTGTGGCTGCGGAATGTGTTCTCAGGAGTCATGCCGTGAGAGAACACGTTGCCGTAAGAGAAGTAGCCCTTGAAGTTCTCGCTACCGCCCGAGAGCGATACGGTGTTGTTGGTTGTGAAGCCTGTGCGGAAGAACGACTCTGCGTAGTTCTTGCAAGCCTTGCTGAGCTTGTCGCCCCAAGAGAATGTGCCGTCAGCGCCTGCGCCGTATGTGTTCTGGAACTCAGGCAGAATCATCGGAACCTCCATTGTGGTGTTGCTCGATACGTTCACGTTCACCTTGCCTGCCATGCCCTGCTTTGTGGTGATCATGATGGCGCCGTTGGCAGCCACCGCACCGTAGAGAGCTGAAGCGGCAGCGCCCTTCAGAAGTGTGATAGAAGCGATATCGTCGGGGTTGATGGTAGACATAACGTCACCTGCGTCGCGCTCGCCACCGTAGTCGCTTGATACCTGAGAGGTTGCGGTATTGGTCATTGTCGGCACACCGTCGATGACGATGAGCGGCTGGTTGCTACCAGAAATTGACTTGTTGCCGCGGAACAGAATCTTTGAAGAACCGCCAGCACCGGTAGAGTTAGGCGTAATCTGAAGACCTGCGCTCTTGCCCTGCAGCGAGTTGATCATGTTGATTGACTTGATGTCGTTGACGTCCTTTCCGCCTACGGTCTGAGCCGAGTAGGTAAGGGTCTCCGACTGACGCTTGATACCCATGGCTGTCACTACGACTTCGCCGAGGCTTTCTGCGTTAGCTACGAGAGTGATGTTGATAACCTTGCGGTTGCCTACTGTCTCCTCTGCATTTTTCATGCCGACATACTTGAATGCGAGTACGTCTTTCGGGCTGGTTTGAATGGTGTAGTTGCCGTTCAGGTCAGTCATGGTTGCATTCTTCGTGCCTTTTACAGACACGCTTACTCCAACAAGGGGTTCACCCATTTCTTTGTCTTTCACCAGACCAGAAACTGTGTGTACTTGTGCGTACGCCCCCGTCATAAACATTCCTATCAGGAACATTACGACTGTAAGAAACGATCTTTTCTGCATAGTCTTTAAGGGTTAGGTTAATTATTATAGTAGTTGTAAAAAATTTATAAGCGTCTTTAGATTTTGCAAATATAGCTAAATGTCTGTTTGAGTGATATTTTGAACGTGTAATAAACGTTAAAATATGTCGCATTTATGAATAAAAAAAATGTTTGCGCAAACATTTGCGCAAACATTACGTGTCATAGTCCTATACATGTCTTTTTGTATGCAGCACCCGTGTCTTACATATTGATGTTCTTCACGACGATGGCTATGGTCTTCATCATCACGTACTGCTCCGAGAGATACATGAGTCCGCCGTACTGGTTGCCTGTTCCCCACGAGTTCTTGGCAATGTAGTAGCGTTTGCCGTTCTCGTCGTGGGCTATGCCGATGAGCACCATGCAGTGGTCGTCGGTGGTGTGGTGGTTCTCGAACTCTATCTGTCGCTCCTTCTGCGTGTAGGGTCGCTGCTTGGTGAGTTCCGCCACGCCGCGCTTGAAGTCGAAGCCCGTTTCGCTTGTGTCGCCTTCCCAGCATACGGGGTGTCCGGCTCGCAGCGAGCGTTCTATGCGCTTCATCATCACGTCGATGGGCACGTTGTAGTAGAGTTCGTTGCTGTAGTTGTCGGGCACTTCGAGCACGAATGCCTCGCCGAAGCTGTGGTGTGTGAAACTTGTCATGGCTAAGTACTCGCCTCGCATACACACGCTATGTGCGAACTCAAGCGGTGTGTATTCTGCTCCGAGCATGTACACCTTCTTGGGTAGTGCTCCGATGCGGTCGTCGAAGAGTCGTTCGGCGCGTTGCTTCATCTGGCTCAGGTTGCGCGACGAGTTGGAGAGCATCTCCAGGCGTTTCGTGAGGGCGTTGTAGTTGATGTCGCGCGCATGGTAGGAGTCGTAGGGCATGATGCCGTATTCGTCGAGCAGGCGCAGCAGCAGCGGCGCCGTTCCGCGCAGCGTCATGCGGTTGAAGCCTTTCGAGAGGAAGTGGAAGCGTGCCTGCTCGTCGAGCTGGTAGCGCGCTATGTAGTCGACGGAGAGGTTCACCGAGTCGCCCATCTGTATGTGTTCGCTCTCGATGGTGGCGAGCATGGCGTACGCCCAGCAGAGCGAGCTGTGGCCCTGGTCCTTGACGGGCGTGTAGCCGAGCAGCACTTCGTTGGTGAAGCGCTTCGCCTTCGAGGTGTTCGAACTGGTGGGGGCGAGGTCGCAGGAGGTGATGGCTGCGAGTGTGACGAATAGTATAATGAGTTTGCGCATAGAATGTTTTTTGATAGGGGGTGCAGTTGTCTCAACTGCACCATTATTGATGGTTGGTGCAGTTCTTGCTCTGGCAAGCGGCAAAGCCGAGCGGAGACAACTGCACCCCCTGATGATTACTTCACGCCCTTCATGCCTGAGAGGAACGCCTTTGCGACGCCGAACTTCAGGAACATATCCAGTCTTACCGGCACATGATGTACGTCGTCCGTAACGTAGAAGCGCGTGATCTCCTTCTCCTTATTGCCTTCGTTCTCGATATACGAGAGTTGCAGGCAGCGGTACTTCACGCCGTTGTCCGCCTTGACGGTGGTCTTGCCCTTGTATTCGAGTATGGCGTTGATGATCTTCGGTCCGTCGGTGATGGGTATGTGTATGCGTTTGCCCTTCTTCCAGCTCTCGGGGTTGAACGAGCGTGCGCGCAGGAAGATGCTCATCATGTCGTAGGCGCACGCCGTGCGGTTGAACTCGTTCCATACGTGTTCGCCGTTGTTCTTCTGTCGGTGCAGCTTCACGTGCTGATGGTTGTTGCTGTACGAGTAGAACGCCTCGTCTACGGTGTAGCGCTTGCCCTCGCGCGCTCCCTTGCGGTAGTAGATGGGTTCGAGGTCGAGCGTGTTGTAGCAGAGCAGCGTGTCGCGCATTACGAACATCTTGTCGAGCGTCTTCGACGTGCGTGTGATGAGCGCCATGCGCAGCGCCGGCTTGCCGTGATAGTTGCTCTTCACTACCGACATCGACGCCGTGCCTGCCTTCACCCATACGAACTGCCAGTTGTAGTAGAGGTTATAAGACAGGAACTCGCCCGGCTTTACTGCCGTGTTGCGGTACTTGCATTGTGCCGTTGTGGTCTGCAGACCTGCCAATAGCAGGGCTACGACGAGGAGGAAGTGTCTGGTCTTCATATTATTTTTATTTTTATGATTTATATGGTAATCATAACTCTCAATTCTCAACTCTCAACTCTCAACTGTTAGAACGGATACGCAATGCCCATTTTCCGCGCTCTTTCCATGTTGCGCTGCTGTATCTTGCGTTGGCGTTCGCCCTTCTGTTTCTTTATCTTCTCGGGTTTCTGCTGGTCGAGCGGTTTCTCGTTGATGTTCCAGTTGAGCGTTACGTCCCACTTCGCCTTGCACTCTATCTCGTACGGATAGTAGAACACCTCTTCGGGTTGCAGGTTGGCGCTGTAGTCGCCCGTGTCCCACACGCCGTTGTTGTTGCGGTCGACAAACAGGCGGGCGTAGTATTTGCCGGGTCGTACGTAGTAGAACGCTGCCGTTGAGTTGGTTGTGTGCACGCTCTTCACCGCCTTGTCTTCGCTCGTGAGCAGTTCGACGACGAGGTTCTCGCCCTTGAGCTGCGCTATGTTGAGCACCAGACTACTGTAGTCGTCCATGGCGCCCACCTTGAAGCCCTTCTTCAGTTTCTTCGACGCGAGGCCGTAGATGTCGGTGAAGGCGAGCGAGTCGATTTCGAGGCTGTATTCTATGCCCGGTCGCCACTCGGCGCGCAGTATGTACTGGCGCTTCGATTCTGCGGTGGCTATGCTGTCGCCCCACATCTTCTGCTTCACTGGCTCGAAGCGCAGCGGCGCTACGTACCATAGCGTGTCGTGCTTGGCGTAGAGATGAATCTTAGACGTGTCTGCTGAGGCGAGCGGCGTGTCGAACTCGAAGTGCAGGTTGCGGTCTGGGTCGAGCTTCGACTCCATAGCGAGCTTAAACTCCAGTTCCTTCGGCGGCATCACGGAGTCGTACTCCTCGCCGCGCTTGCGCTTCTTCTCCTGCTGCTTCTTCCAGCTCTCCAGCTCCTTCTGCGCCTCCTTCAGGCGGCGTTCGTAGGGCTGCTTAGAGAGAATCTGCAGCGTGTCGGTCTGCGGCACGAGGTTGCCCAGCGTGTCGGTCATCTCGTAGGTGAGGGCGAGGCTGAGCGTGTCCTGATTGACGAGCGCCGTGTCGCGCAGCCAGTAGGTTATGGTGTCGCGTCGCACAGACGGCTCTATAAGGAGTCGGTCGGTAGCGTCGAAGTTGAGCGGCTTTATCTCGGGCAGCTTCTTCGAGCCGTAGCTGAAGAACAGCGTGAAGCGGTCGGGCTGCAGGCGTTCCGACTTGAGGAAGAAGCGGTCGGTCTGCACGTGTTCGAACGCTCTGAGCACGAGGTCGTCGGGCGTGAAGCGTATGTATCCCGTCTGCTTTATGTCCTTGATATGCAGCGAGTCGAGCCAAAGCGTGTCCTGTCGCACGGCGTCGCAGAACGCGGGGCGTATGGTGTCGTGCGAGAAAGCCATCTGCTCGCTCTTCTGCGAGAACATATAGTTGCCGTCCTGGTCGTTGAGGGCGTAGATGCGGTAAGCGCCCGGCGCCACGCCCTTTATGACGAAGTGTCCGCGCGAGTCGGCACGCGCCACGCGCAGCATGGGCATCTTCATGAAGCACGAGTCGCCCATCTCGGCGTACAGACCCACGAGTATGCCCTTCACGGGTTCGAGGTTCTCAGCCGCCACCACGGTGCCAGCCACTTCGAGCGTGTCGATATGGTCGCCCGTAGAGAAACTGTAGGTGTAGTTGCCCATCGGGTTGCCCTCGTTGTTGTCGGAGATGGCGTCAGAGAAGTCGACGGTGTACGTCGTGTTGGGTTTCAGCGAGTCTTTCAGCTCCACGCTTATCTTCTTGCCCGAAGCCTTTATCTCCGCCTGCTCAAGCTGCGGCGGCGACACCACTACCTTCTCCGACGCGTTGTCGAGCTTTATGAACTCGTCGAAGTAGATGTTCACCTTCTTCGCCTGCACGTTAGTGCTGCGGTCGGCAGGTGTCGAGCCTATCACATGCGGCGGCGTCTCGTCGTACCATCCTCCGTCGGGGCGTCCCATGCGGGCGCACGACGAGAGCAGCGCGATTACACCTATTATATATAGTATGTTTCTTAGTTTCAGCATTTGGCTTAACTTCTTGTTTTTATTACACCATCATTATCTCCTCAATGGTCTTGCGGTTGTTGGAGAGGCGCGGTATCTTGTGCTGTCCGCCCAGCTTGCCCTTAGAGCGCAGCCAGTCGTCGAACTGACCTTCGCGCGCAACGACAACCTCAAGCGGCTGCAGCGTGATGTCGTGGAAGCGCTTCGCCTCGTAGTCGGAGTTGATAGCCTGCAGCTGTCGGTCGAGGATGTTGGCAAATTCGCTGATGTTCTCAGGCTTCTTCGCGAACTCGATGAGCCACTGGTGGCGGCACTTCGCGTTGGCGTCCATGAACACCGGCGCCGCCGTATACTCCTTCACCTCTGCGCCAGTCTGCTGGCAGGCATAGGCGAGGCCCTTCTCGGCGTTGTCCTGGATAAGCTCCTCGCCGAAAGCGTTGATGAAATACTTCGTTCTGCCCGTTATGACGAACTTGTACGGACGCACCGACGTGAACTTCACCGTGTCGCCAATCATATAGCGCCACAGACCGCACGACGTGCTGATAAGCATGGCGTAGTTCTTGCCCGTCTCCACGCCCTCGAGCGGCACGATGTTCGGGTTCTCAGAGTCGAACTCGTCCATAGGCAGGAATTCGTAGAACACGTCATAGTCGAGCATCAGCAGCATCGACTTGTCATCTGGGTCGTTCTGTATGCCGAAGAAGCCCTCCGAGGCGTTGTACGTCTCCATGTAGTGCATGCGGTCGCTCTTTATGATGTGCTCGTACTGCGAGCGGTAGGGCGTGAACGCGATGCCGCCGTGGAAGAACACCTCCAGGTTTGGCCACACCTCGTCGAGGCGCTCCTTGCCCGACAGTTCGAGCACGCGCACCAGCACACTGAGCATCCATGAGGGCACACCCGAGATGTTAGTCACGTTCTTGTTGAGACATTCGCGCGCAATGCGGTCGCGCTTCACCTCGAAGTCGCTCAGCAGCGCCGTCTGCTTCTTCGGCACACGCACGAGGTTGACGAGCGGATTGATGTTCTCGATGAGAATGGCGCTGAGGTCGCCCACGAGCGAACCCGCCACGTTGTAGTTGGGCGAGTGCGAACCGCCTAAGATCAATCCCTTGCCGTCGAACATGCGGCTCTTCGGGTTGTTCTGCAGGTAGAGCGCCACCACGTCGGTGCCGCCCTTATAGTGTATGTTCTTCAGTCCTTCAGCCGACACGGGTATGAACTTGCTCTTGTCGTTCGTAGTGCCCGACGACTTGGCGTACCACTTCACCTTTCCCGGCCATAGCACGTCAGCCTCGCCGTGTCGCATACGGTCGATGTCGGCCTTCAGCTCCTCGTAGGTATTCACGGGCACGTTGCGCACGAAGTCGTCGTAGCCCTTTGTCGTAGCGAAAAGATGGTTTCTGCCGTACTCGGTGTTGGCGGCAGCGCGCAGGAGGTGCTGCAACACATTATGCTGCAGAGCCTCCGGCTCGTTGAAGTGTTGTTCCAGCTTATGCTGTCGGGGTGCGAATGCGTATCGTGCAATGCCAGTTAAACTCATTATTTTTCCTTTCTGTCTTCTTCTATAAATCTGAGCAGATGTTCCACTGCCTCACTCTCCGGTATGGCCTTCTCCACGCACATCTTCTGCTTGTAGAGCGAAATCTTTCCCGGTCCGGCGCCCACATAACCGTAGTCGGCATCAGCCATCTCGCCCGGTCCGTTCACGATGCAGCCCATGATGCCTATCTTCAGGCCCTTCATGTGCGCCGTAGCCGCCTTTATCTTTGCGATGGTAGAGCGCAGGTCGTAGAGCGTTCTGCCGCAACCAGGGCATGAGATGTATTCGGTCTTCGATGTGCGCAGACGAGCCGCCTGCAATATTGCGAACGCCGTGTCGGTAAGGTCGCGCACCGCGATGTCGCCGTTGTTCATCAGCCATACGCCGTCGCAGAGGCCGTCAATCATCAGCGCGCCCATATCGGCTGCCGCCTCAAGCTGCAGGTCTGCCTTCTCGGCGCTGGTGTGACTGTACATCTGAGCGAACACAACAGGGTTGAACAAGCCGTTCGACCACAGTTCGTGGGTAAGCGCACGCTGCTCGCCGAGGCGGTTCTGCTGGTTTGACACAGCAACGACCACTACTTCAGGGTGAGCCTTCAGGCAAGCCATGTACTCCTCCGACGGAGCGCCGAGCTGCAGCACGAGGAACTTAACATCTGCCTTCACTCCGCCCACGAACGGCGTAGCGTTGTACGGGAAGATAGGATAGGTGTTCGGCTCGCCGGTGTATGCGTTGAAGTCGACGATGTATTTCTGTCCGTCGCGGCGGTTCTTGGGCAACTTGCCGCCGCAGTAGATATAGTCGGGTGTCATATCGGGGTTGAACTCCACGCTCTCTGCGTCGTCGTTCTGTCCGAGCGAAGCTATCACCACCGGCACATTCGAGCCGCCGATGTGTCCCATAGCGCGAGTGGGGCGGCGCTCAGGACGCACCCAAGAGAAGTCCTTCGCCTCGGTGCCTGGCACGAGAGTGTGTCCGGCACGCTTCGTGATATAGTCTACGAGGTGGCGCGCAACGGGTATCTCCGCTTCCGGCTCCTCGCTCAGACTCACGCGGATAGTGTCGCCGATGCCGTCGGCAAGCAGTGCGCCGATGCCCACCGCACTCTTGATGCGTCCGTCCTCGCCTTCGCCAGCCTCGGTGACGCCGAGGTGGAGCGGATAGTGCATGTCGGCGTTGTCCATCTCGGTGATGAGCAGACGCACCGTGCGCACCATGATAACCGTGTTCGACGCCTTGATGCTTATCACTACGTTGTCGAACTGTTCCTTCTTGCAGATGCGCAGAAACTCCATGCAGCTCTCGACGATGCCTTCCGGCGTGTCGCCGTAGCGCGACATGATGCGGTCGGAGAGCGAACCGTGGTTCACGCCGATGCGCACCGCCGTGTGGTGTTCGCGGCAGATGTTGAGGAAGGGCACGAAGCGGTCTTCCAGTTTCTTGAGTTCGTCGGCATACTCTGCGTCGGTATACTCAATCTTCTTGAACACGCGCGCCGGGTCTACGTAGTTGCCCGGGTTCACGCGCACCTTCTCTGCGTACAGCGCAGCCACGTCAGCCACATTGGCGTTGAAGTGAACGTCGGCAACGAGCGGTGTTGTGTAGCCGTCGGCACGCAGTTGTGCGTTTATGTTCTGCAGGTTCTCAGCCTCTCTGCGGCCCTGCGTAGTGAGTCGCACGAGTTCGCCGCCTGCCTTGATGATGCGCTCAGCCTGAGCCACGCACGCCTCCGTGTCGTTGGTGTTGGTTGTGGTCATCGACTGCACGCGTATCGGGGCGTCGCCGCCAAGCTGTATGTCGCCTACCTGAACGGGTGAGGCTTCGCGGCGGCGGTAGTTGAAGAGATCAATCATGATTTTTGATGTTGTTGTGTTGAGAGATGTTGAGGTGGTGAGGTGTTGAGATGGTGAGATGTTGAGGTGTTGAGAGATGTTGTTGTGTTGATGTGGTGAGTTGTTGAGAGATGTACTATTGTCACCACATCACCACCTCACCACAACAACATATCACCATCTCACCATCTCACCACCTCACCATCTCAACACTTATATTCATACTTCACCTCAGCGAGCTCCTTGTTCGCCTTTTCTATCTTCTCTCCCAAGCCAGCCTTGTACTGAGCCATCTTTTCTGCGATGCCTTCGTCGCAGAGCGCAATCATCTCGCAAGCGAGGATAGCTGCGTTCATGGCTCCGTTCACGCCTACTGTTGCAACTGGTATTCCCGGGGGCATCTGTATGATAGAGAGCATGGCGTCGAGACCGTCGAGCATACCCTTGATAGGTACGCCGATGACGGGCAGAGTGGTGCTTGCTGCGATGACGCCGGGCAGAGCTGCTGCCATGCCTGCTGCAGCAATGATTACCTTAACGCCACGCGCCTTTGCGCCCTTAGCGAAACTTTCAACTGCGTCCGGTGTGCGATGAGCAGAGAGGGCGTTCACTTCAAACGGCACCTGCATGTCGTTCAAGAACTTGCATGCCTTTTCCATAACGGGCAGGTCTGATGTGCTGCCCATGATGATGCTAACTAATGGAGTCATAATATTTTATTTTATTGTTTAATGTCTAAGCCGAACTAAGCCTCTTTAAGCCTTTCTAAGCCTTTGCTAACTCAAAACTGAATAATTCACAATCGGCGAAGCCGACAACTCAAAATTCAAAATTCAAAACTCAAAATTCTTGAGCCTTTGCTAACTAAGCCCTCCCCGACGGGGAGGGTTGGGAGGGGCTACAGCCCCAGTATTATTACGAAGGCGATGAGCACGCCTACGCCGAAGCCCGCCGTCACTTGCGAAAGGGTGTGCTGGCGGAGTATTATGCGGCTGGTGCCGACGAGCCCTGAGAGCACGAGCGAGAAGCAGAGCCACGTGATGGGGTTGAACATGAAGATGAACGAGAAGGCGAGCAGAGCGCCCACCACGCCACCGATGGCTGCGGTGTGCGTCGATATCTTCCACCACACGTTTATCAGAGCGCACACTATCTGTATCACGAGTGCCGCCATGAGTATGTTGCCCATGAAGTGCGGAATGTTATACAGTCGCATTACGTAGAAGCAGGCGTAGTAGCTCACTATCGAGAGCAGATAGGGCACCACGCGGCGCTCCTTGCGGCTGAGCTGTATGAGTGTCCAGCCGTGGTAGTTGCGGTAGAGCTTGATGAGCATTGTGGGCATGAGAATGGTGAAGAAGTAGACCATAGCGAGCACGCTCAGCTTGTACCCCCACGGCATCTGACTGAGATAACTGAACGTGAAGAGTACGGTCATCCCTACCAAAGACAGATAGAACGGGGTGAACACCGCGCTCAGGGCGCGGGCTGCGAGGATTATGTTCTTTTCTTTCATAATTAATTCTTTCTCATTCTTGCCACCGGTATGCCCAGTTGCTCGCGATACTTTGCCACGGTGCGTCGTGCGATGGGGTAGCCGAGCTTCACGAGCGCCTCTCTGAGAGCGTCGTCGCTGAGCGGTTTCGCCTTGTCTTCCTTGCCGACGAGTTCTTTCAGCGCAATCTTTATCTTGCGTGTAGACATCTCCTCGCCGTCTTCGTTGGTGTAGCCGTCGCTGAAGAAGAAGCGCAGCGGGTAAGTTCCCCAGTTGGTCTGCGCGTACTTCACGTTGCTGACGCGCGATATTGTGCTTATGTCGAGCCCCGTGCGGTCGGCGATGTTCTTCAGAATCATCGGCTTGAGGTCAGCCTCGTCGCCGTCCTGGAAGAACTTGCGTTGCCAGTCGATGATAGCCTGCATGGTGAGCGTGAGCGTGCGGTAGCGCTGCTTTATCGCTTCTATGTATCCCATTGCGCGCTCCACCTTCTGCTTTGCGTAGAGCAGCGCTTCCTTTTCGCGGCGCGACATCTTCTCCTTGTTGTTGCGGTAGGTCTCCATGAGTTCGCTGAACGAGGAAGAGACGCGCAGCTCCGGTATGTTTCCGTTGTTTATGTAGAACGACACGTTGCCGTTGTCGTCGGTGTCGATGATGAAGTCGGGCGTAATCTGCTGCACGTTTCTGCCCTCGGTCTCGCCGAGCGAAGCGCCCGGTTTGGGGTTGAGTCGGCGCAGCTCCTCCAGCACGCGCTGTCCGGTATGCTCGTCCACGCCCAGCAGCTGCGGAAGTTTATCGAAGTGTTTCTTCGCGAAGTCGTTGAAGTGCTTCTTTACGACTGTCGTCATCAGCTGCTTCATTCTGTCGTCGGGTCGGCGTTCTATCTGCAGCAGCAGACACTCCTGCAGCGAGTGCGCACCGATGCCAGCCGGGTCGAAGGTCTGCAGGATTCCGATTATGCGGTCGATGTCCTCAACGTCGCAGTAGACGCCCTGATAGATAGCCAGTTCGTCGCATATCGACTGGCTGTCCTTGCGCAGCAATCCGTCGCTGTCGAGCGACCCGATGATGTATTCCATTATCTTCTGGTCGTTCTCCGAGAGGTCTATCTCGCCCATCTGCTCCTTCAGCTTGTCGTAGAACGAGCGTGTGTCGCCGTAGACCATCTCCTCGTAGTCGGCAGAATCGGCTCCGTAGGCTCCGGTGTAAGCAGCCGTAGGCATGTCTTCGTCGGAACCGGTCATACGGTCGAGCGCATTGTTCAGCGCCGACTCGCGTTCCTCTCGCTCTGTGTGAGCGGCGAAGGCGTCCGCCTCGGTGTCCACCTCGTCCATGTCGCCGCCGTTGCTTTCGCCGTTGCCGCCGTCGTTGTCTGAAGAGGAAGCGTATGCGGGGCTTTCCTGACTGTCGTATGAGGTGTTCGAGTCGTAGATGTCGTCGTCTGCCTTCACGAGCGCAGGGTTGTCGTCGAGCTCCGCGTTCACGTTCTCTTCAAGCTCCGTGACGGGCATCTCGAGCATGTGCACCTGCAGCATCTGCTGTTGCGTCAGGCGCTGCAACTGCTGCTGCTTCTGTTCCTGGGTTTGTATTAGTTTCATAATATTTCTGGTGGCGTTTAGGCCTTTCTAAGCCTCTTTAGGCGGCGTTTAAGCCTTCCTAAGCCTCTTTAAGCCTTTCTAAGCCTTTGAAAATTCAAAACTGAATAATTCCTAATTGCGGCGCAGCCGCAACAATTCAAAATTCAAAATTCAAAATTCAAAACTCTTCCGAGCCGTTCGGCTTAGGCGCAGCCTTTGAAGTATTCCTTTAGCCTCTCCACAGTAGTGGTCAGCACCTCGGGCGCTTCGTTGCTGTATCTCTGCCAAACCAACTTCGCCTCGTCGTTGATGGGCGAGTGGGGCAGCGGTTCGCGTTTCAGAATGGGGTCGAATGTCTGGTATATCTTCAGCACATCTACCACCTCTTTGGGCTTCAAGCCCAACAGACGCGCCATATCCTGCACCTCCGGCGTCTCGCTCACCATAGTGTTCGTCATCAGCTGGAAGTAGAGGCTGAGGATGATGGTGAGCATCACCGGCGTCAGCTTCTGTTCGGCGTCGATAGGCAGATAGTCGTGCTCGAAGGGCAGCGTCATATCCATGCCGCTGTAGAAGGCGTTGCCGAAGCCGAACCCCGCCATCTGCCTGAGCCGCTTCACGTCGCGTGCCAGTCGGCGTGGGTTTTCGGCGTATGTGTCCCATAGACGTTGCAGCGAGGGCGTGGCGTGCTCTTCGAGCGCCACCATCTGCTCCTGCAGCGTCTTCGGCGGAATATGCAGCTCGAGCGCCAGATCGACCACGGGGCGCGAGTATTCCGACTTAACGCCTGCCGGACTCTTCTGGTAGAGCTGCACGATAAGCAGCCAGTAGTCGTCTGTCCAAAGAGGATGAATTGCCATATATTATATTAATAATGTATTGTTTAATGCTTGCAAAGTTACAGAAAGTCTTGCACATAAGGGCACGCCCGCCATACTTTTTTTGTGTAGGAGTAAAGAGTTGTTAAGGTGTTTTATGGTGCTCTGAGCGCTTTTCGGGGGCTGTTTCCAGTAAAATCGCAGTTTTTCTTGCAATTTTACAGTATAAAAAGTCAGTTTGGTTGAATTTTTTAAAAATTTATTGCAAAACATTATCGAATTGCAATTTATTTTGTACTTTTGCGGTTAGTAATTTTAAAATTTATAGACTATGAAGAAAACTTTACTCTCATTGGCAGCAATGTTGCTGCTCGCAGGTGGTGCTTCGGCACAGACAGCAAAGTCGGCTGCAGTTTATACTGACAAGGTAGACGCAACTCCGGTTAGCGTTGTAAAGAAGGCAAAGGCTCCTATGATGAAGGAGGAAGAATCTAAGTATGTGGCTCTTGGCTTCAATGGTTCTGAGAATCCTTCACAGATGAATGGCTTCCCGACATGGGAGTCTGCTTCTATGGTATTGTCAGAGTTGGATAATGGCGTAGATGTCGATTTCTCTGAATACGCAGGCTATAAGATCATAGGTCTCCAATTCGCTGTAACAGCTAACTTGGGTGAGAAGGCAGGTGCGGTAGCTGTTGTTTTTGAGTCTAAAACAGACCAGAATGGCACAGAGCTCGGTTCGCCTTATCTTGTTGAGGACGAGAACTATAAGGTCAGCGCTGTAGAGAACCAGCAGCTTAATTTGCAGTGGAACGGTGTAGCTTTTGCTGAACCGTATGAGATCACAGGCGAAGAGTTTGCTTTCTTGTATGGTTTGGCATACGAGCAGGTGAAGGGTAATGGCACTACTCAGGAAGAGTTCCCGTTCCTCACTGGCGTGAGCACAGATACGGGCGTTGAGGGCATGTTCCTCGCTTATGGTAAGCCTTCTTCTACGTATAAGGAGGGTATGTACACGCTTAACAACCCTGACGATAACTCAGAGAAGCGTTGCCCTTGCATGCAGCTCGTCCTCGAGAAGCCGAATGGCGAGACCGTTATCCTCGGTCTGAATGGTTCTGACAAGCCGGTTGCTATGCAGTACTTCTCACTCGACGGCAAGAAGCTCTCTGCTCCTCAGAAGGGCATCAACGTTGTTAAGATGAGCGACGGCACATCTAAGAAGGTGCTTGTTAAGTAAATATCGGAAAAACATATATAAAATGGAAATCCCAACGGAGGGCTGCCTCTGTTGGGATTTTTTTTTTAGGGGGTGCACTTGTCTCAAGTGCACCAACCGCGCAGAAATGCATCGTTTACTTTGTTGGTGCAGCAGAGACTGCTGCACCCCCTGGAAGGCACCAACCGCGCAAGCACTGCACCAACCGAGCTAACCATAAGAGGTTATGTTGAGGTGCGTGGGGGATGTGTCAAAACTCAATCAATGCGGGCTGAAAGCCCAATAATCACATTTTTAGTTTTACCGGACAGCAATATTTTGTAACCAATATTTTGTAACCAGCGGCGGAGGCCGGCGACCTCCGCTACGGGGGCGCTATGAGGCTACTTGAGGTATTCGGCGACCTCCGCTACGGGGGCGCTACGTGGCTACTTGAGGTATTCGGCGAGCTTCGCAACGGCGCGTGCTCGGTGCGATATGCCGTTCTTGATGTCCATGCCGAGCTGTGCGAACGACTCCTCGTAGCCTTCGGGCACGAAGATAGGGTCGTAGCCGAAGCCCTCTGTGCCCTGCTTCTCGCGCGATATGGTGCCGCGCACGATGCCCTCGAAGAGCGTGTAGTCGGCAATGTCGCTGCGGCGTGCGAGAGCTATCACGGTGCGGAACTGCGCACGGCGGTCGTTGCTGTCGCCCAAGCGTGCGAGCAGCTTCTGCATGTTGGCTTCAGAGTTGTGGTCGGTGCCTTCGGCGTAGCGTGCCGAGTGAACGCCCGGTTCGCCTCCAAGCTCGGGCACTTCGAGGCCTGTGTCGTCGGCGAAGCAGTCGTAGCCGTAGTTGTCTACTACGTAGCGCGCCTTCTGAATGGCGTTGCCCTCAAGCGTGTTGGCTGTTTCGGGTATGTCTGCGTGGCAGTTGATGTCTTCGAGCGAGAGCACGTCGAAGCGGTCGCCGAGTATGGCGCGTATCTCCGAGAGCTTGTGCTTGTTGTTGGTGGCGAAGACGATAGCCCCACCCCGTCCCTCCCCGTCGGGGAGGGTGTATGATTGCTGTGGATTGTTCATTGTCTTGTTGTTTTTTAATAAGCCTTTCTAAGCCTTCTTGGGCCTTTCTAAGCCTTTGCTGACTAAGCCTTCCTTAGCCCTCCCCGACGGGGAGGGTTGGGAGGGGCTCTTTACCTTAACCTTTATCTGGTCGAATCCCTCGCCGTAGACACCGATGACGCTGCTTTGCGACACGAAGGCGCGCGGGTCTATCATCTTGATGAGGCGGAAGATGAGCACCGACTCGCTCTTCTTGGCGAGCAGACATATCACCTTCATCTCCTTACCCGTATACCATCCGTGACCGTCGAGGATAGTGAGCGTGTGGTCGGTCTTCTTGGTGATGGCGCTTGCTATCTCCTGATACTTGTGCGAGAAAATCATGAACTGCACCGATTGCCGTTGCACGCTCATCACGTAGTCGAGCATGGTACACTCGATGACCATCGTACACAGACCGAACACCACCATCTGACAGCGCTGCGGGAACGGACCGAAAGAGTCGATGGCGAGACAGCTGCCGATGATGACGAGGTCGACCATGATGAGACCCTTGCCGAGCGACACATTATAGTGTTTGTTCACTACGGCAGCGATGATGTCGGTGCCGCCGGTGCTGCCGTTGTTCAGGAACACTATCGCCAGTGACGTGCCCGTGAGCATACATCCGATGATGAGCGACATGAAGTCGTTGCCTTCGCCCATGAGTTTGTAGAAGGTGCCGTCGGGCATCTCCACTATCTTCTGCGCCAGGTCGAGCATCACGGTTATGGCTATCGTGGCATAGATGGTTTTGGCAAGGAACTTTATTCCAAGCTCCTTCAGAGCCGCCACGATGAGCACGGCGTTGATGATGAAAAATGTCCATTGAACTGGAAATTTAGTGGCATAGAACACGATGGCTCCGATACCGGCGATGCCTCCGGTTACAATTTCGTAGGGTAGTAGGAAAACTGTGAAACCGAAGGTGTAAAGCAATAAACCGAGAGTGATGTTGAAATAGTCTTTCGCTTCTTGCCAGATAATTTTGCGGTCGATGGTCATAGGATTTATATTTGTTATTTTATAACGACATTCACGATCTTCTTAGGTACGACAATCACCTTCACGACTGTCTTTCCGTCGAGATACTTCTTGCTCTGCTCATCGGCGAGCACTGCAGCCTGAATCTCGTCGTTGGTAGCGTCGGCAGCGAACTTCTTCTGGAAGCGTGCCTTGCCGTTGAACGACACGGTGAGCTGCACCTCGCTCTCTACGAGATACTGCGGGTTGAACACGGGCCACTGAGCGTCGCATACGGTCGTGGTGTTGCCTAAGGCGTGCCACAGCTCCTCTGCGATGTGCGGAGCGAACGGCGCGATGAGCACCACGAGCTGCTCGAGCACCTGCTTTGAGCGGCACTTCTGCTGTGCCAGCTCGCCCACGGCAATCATGAACGCCGAGATAGAGGTGTTGTAAGAGAAGTGCTCGATGTCCTCTGTCACCTTCTTTATGAGCTTGTGCAGGCTCTTGAGGTTGTCGGCTGTAGGCTCAGCATCTGCGGGCAGGAACTCGTCGGTGCGGTTCTCGTAGAACAGCGCCCAGAACTTCTTGAGGAAGCGGAAGCAGCCGTCGATGCCGTTGGTGTCCCAAGGCTTGCTTGCCTCCACCGGACCGAGGAACATCTCGTACAGACGCAGCGTGTCGGCGCCGTACTTCTCCACGATCATGTCGGGGTTGACAACGTTGAACATCGACTTCGACATCTTCTCTACAGCCCAGCCGCAGATGTACTTGCCGTCCTCGAGCACGAACTCGGCGTTGGCATACTCCGGTCGCCATGCCTTGAACGCCTCGATGTCGAGCACGTCGGCGCTCACGATATTCACGTCTACGTGTATCGGTGTGACGTCGTAGTCTTTGCGCAGGTTGTACGATACGAAGACGGGGGAGTTAGAGGGGGCTTGGTTTATTCTATATACGAAGTTGGAGCGACCCTGAATCATGCCCTGGTTGACGAGTTTCTGGAACGGCTCCTCCTTGCACGACACGCCGAGGTCGAAGAGGAACTTGTTCCAGAAGCGCGAGTAGATGAGGTGGCCAGTAGCGTGCTCGCAGCCTCCTACGTAGAGGTCTACGTTCTGCCAGTAGTTGTCGGCGTCCTTGCCCACGAGGCATGTGTCGTTGTGCGGATCCATATAGCGCAGGTAGTAAGCCGATGAGCCGGCGAAGCCCGGCATGGTGTTCAGCTCGAGCGGGAAGACGGTCTTGTTGTCTACGAGTGCCTTGTCTACCACCTGGCGCTTCTCCACGTCCCACGCCCACATCTTGGCGCGTCCCAATGGCGGCTCGCCAGTCTCTGTTGGCTTGTATGTCTCAATCTCGGGCAGCAGCAGCGGCAGGCAGTCCTCGGGCACCATCTGCGGCATACCGTCCTTGTAGTAAACCGGGAACGGCTCGCCCCAGTAGCGCTGACGTGAGAAGATAGCGTCGCGCAGACGATAGTTCACCTTCACGCGGCCCATGCCCTTCTCCGTCACGAACTGCTTTGTCTTTGCGATAGCCTCCTTCACGCTTAGTCCGTTGAGCGAGAAGCCGTCCAATGTCTCCTTGCCAGCGGCAGGCGAGTTGCAGACGATGCCCTCCTTGGCGTCGAAGCTTTCCTCCGACACGTCTGCGCCCTCGATGAGCGGCGTGATAGGCAGGTTGAAGTGCTTGGCGAAGGCATAGTCGCGCGAGTCGTGCGCCGGAACAGCCATGATGGCTCCCGTGCCGTAGCCTGCAAGCACGTATTCTGAGATCCAGATAGGAATGTTCTCGCCGGTGAACGGGTTCACGGCATACGATCCGCTGAACACGCCCGTCACGTTGTGGTTAGCCATGCGGTCGAGCTCCGTACGCTTCTTCACGTAAGCCAGGTACTCGTCCACCTCAGCCTTATGCTCTGCTGTGGTGAGCTGCGCCACGAGTTCGCTCTCCGGCGCCAGCACCATGAACGTTACGCCGAAGATAGTGTCGGCGCGAGTGGTGAAGATAGTGAAGTCGAAGTCCTGACCAGCCACCTTGAACTGCATCTCCGTACCCTCACTTCTGCCTATCCAGTTCTTCTGTGTCTCCTTGATAGAGTCGCTCCAGTCGACATTCTCCAGACCGTCGAGCAGGCGCTGCGAGTAAGCCGATGTGCGCAGACACCACTGCTGCATCTTCTTCTGCACGACGGGGAAGCCGCCGCGCTCGCTCACACCGTTCACCACCTCGTCGTTGGCAAGCACCGTGCCCAGACCAGCGCACCAGTTCACCATCGTTTCGCCGAGGTAAGCGATGCGGTAGTTCATGAGCGTCTTCTGCTTCTCCACGTCGCTCATGGCGCGCCACTCTTCTGCTGTGAACTCCAGATGCTCGCTCTCGGCGACATCCAGACCCTCGGTGCCCTTCTCGTTGAAGTGCTCTACGAGCTTCTCAATCGGCTGCGCCTTCTGGCACGAGTTGCAGAAGAACGAGCCGAACATCTTCTCGAACGCCCACTGAGTCCAGTGGTAGTACTTCGGGTCGCAGGTGCGAATCTCGCGGTCCCAGTCGAACGAGAAGCCAATGTTGTCGAGCTGCTGACGATAGCGTGCGATGTTAGCCACGGTAGTCACCTCAGGGTGCTGACCGGTCTGTATAGCATACTGCTCAGCGGGCAGTCCGTAGGCGTCGTAGCCCATAGGGTTGAGCACGTTGAAGCCCTTCAAGCGCTTGTAGCGTGCGTAGATGTCCGATGCGATATAGCCAAGCGGATGGCCTACGTGCAGACCGGCTCCCGACGGGTAGGGGAACATGTTGAGTACGTAGAACTTCTCCTTTGCAGAGTCCTCAGTGGTGTGGTAAGTCTTGTCCTTCACCCACTGGCTCTGCCATCTCTTTTCTATTTCTCTGAAGTTGTATTCCATTGATTTTATACTGTTTTTATGCAAAGTTACGTCTTTTTCTTTATAAATAGGTGGGTTTGCGTGTAAAAAAATATTGCGCGGTGGCGATATGGCGTTCAGCTCGTCTGATATTGGCAGTAAAAACCTCACGAAAAGTCATCGTCACCCGTAC